>Ga0182744_1002174_pt1 | contig 16377 bp, 14 predicted proteins | sample eDN3rd30CKraftMG_FD_128525 | JGI IMG/M metagenome (GOLD analysis project Ga0182744, IMG submission 128525) | Enriched Miracle-Growth compost microbial communities from Emeryville, California, USA - eDNA 3rd pass 30_C Kraft MG (version 2) (version 2) ...
AATACGGGTCGGAATCAATTCGCCCCACGCCGATAGCCGGACATCGCAGATGCCTGCATTCGGACACGATCAGATACTGCAGCGCGCCGACATCGAAAATGTCATAAGTTATGTGCGAAGCCTGTCCGATGGCGCCACGCCGAACGCAGACCAAGCTAACAAGATCAAGGCCGGCAAGGAGATCTTTGCGGCGAATTGCGCTTCCTGCCACGGCGATGATGCCCGAGGCAATGCCGAGGCCGGCGTACCGAACCTTGCCGACAAGTCCTGGATCTACGGCGGCGATGTCGAGACGCTCTATTCGACAGTTTGGGGTGGCCGGCAAGGACACATGCCGACTTGGGAAAGCCGCCTTTCACCGCTCGATCGCAAAATTCTCACTCTCTATGTCGTTGATCTGAGACGGGGGAGCCAATGACCGAAAACGTCGCTGTAAGCTCAACGGCGCGCACGAAAACAGTGCTTTGGTTTTTCGTCGGTTTGGCGCTTCTCCTTTTGCTCGTTGCGAATGGGCATCTTGTCTATGTCGCGACGACCTCACAACCCGAGTGCGTAGCACATGTTCAGCAAGGAGAAGGCTTGGCGCAGCCCGGTCGATACAGCGCTGCACAATCCTCATGTTCGCCGCGATGAATGGCAAAGGTCAAAAAACGACAGTGGGGTCTGCGATGGTAGTTCTTCCGGCCGTTGTTCCCGCGCTTCCGCGCGAAGACATCTGGAACCGCCATTTGTCACCAACCGACGCTTTTGCATGGCTGCGGGCTGGCTGGCGGGATTTCACCGTGCAACCTGGGGCGAGCATTATCTATGGCCTTCTCGTCTTCCTGATTTCTCTCGCGATCGTGGTCTGCCTGTTCATGCACGAATTGGACTACATTCTATTCCCGGCTCTTGCAGGGTTCATGGTGGTCGGTCCGGTTCTTGCCATTGGTCTCTATGAAAAGAGCCGCCGGATCGCCGCCGGCGAACGTGTCGGGCTGGCGGATATGATTTTCGTCAAGCCGAAGTCGGGCGGGCAGGTTCTATTTACCGGCGTGCTCCTGTGCCTGTTGATGCTGTTGTGGCTGCGTGCGGCTGTCATCATCTATGCGCTCTTTTTCGGCTTGGTGGCGTTTCCGGGACTCGATCATATCGCAGAGATGTTGTTCACCACGCCGACGGGGTGGGCGATGCTGTTGGTCGGGTCCGCGGTCGGCGCATTGTTCGCCGGCTTCTCATTCGCAATCAGCGTCTTTGCGATACCAATGCTGCTGGACAAGAACGTCGACGCTTTAACCGCGATGGGAACGAGCCTAGCGCTGTTCTGGAACAATCGGCCCGTAATGCTGACATGGGGCGCGATCGTGCTGGCGTTGTTCCTGGTGAGCTTGGCGACTGGCCTTCTGGGTTTGATCGTTATTTTTCCGGTTGTGGGACACGGCACCTGGCATGCCTATCGCGCCGTGGCTCGATAGAGTTTGGCCGGCCGCATTGCGGGCGACGGACGAGGACAGGAACACCCGATGGATTGCTGTGCGCCAGATGTTGATGCGGCGCCATTGGACCGGCGATCGAACGACGACGAGTTGCGTCTGGCCAGCCGCGACATTGGCGGCGGCTTGCGCCAGACCGAACTTACTATTCCGGGAATTCATTGTGGCGGTTGCGTCCAGCGTATCGAAAGGGCTCTTGCTAAGCTGCCGGGGGTCGTGAGAGCGCGCGTCAATCTCTCAACCAAGCGTGCGACGATCCACTGGCGCGCCGACAAGACGCCGCCGCCGTTCGCTTCGACGCTGAGCGCCATCGGCTTTGAGTCGCATCTTTATGATCCAGGCGCCGGCGACAAAGACGGCGTCCTTGTTGAACTGTTACGGGCGCTTGCGGTTGCCGGTTTTGCGGCCAGCAATATCATGCTTCTGTCGGTCGCGATCTGGTCGGGGGCGGGTCCTGAAACGCGCGATCTTTTTCATTGGATTTCGGCACTGATTGCACTGCCTGCACTCGCCTATTCGGGTCGTATCTTCTTCCGATCGGCGTGGCGCAGCCTGCGGCACGGCCAGACCAACATGGATGTGCCGATTTCGATCGGCGTGTTGCTCGCCTTCGGGCTCAGTCTCTACGAAACGCTCCATCACGGTCCACACGCTTATTTCGATGCTTCGATCTCGTTGCTGTTCTTCCTGTTGATCGGCCGAACGCTCGATCACATGATGCGGGAGCGGGCGCGAACTGCCGTCAAAGGGCTTGCCCGCTTGGCGCCCCGCGGTGCACTGATCCTGCAGACGGATGGTACGAACGCCTACCTACCGGTGAATGAAATTACGCCGGGCATGACGATCCTATTGGCGGCAGGAGAGCGCGTTCCGGTCGATGCCCGCGTCGTCAAAGGACAGTCCGATCTCGACTGTTCCCTGATCTCCGGCGAAAGCGTGCCGCAACAGGCGTCTGCGGGATTTCTATTGCAGGCCGGCACCCTCAATCTGACAGGCCCGCTGACGATCGTCGCCACCGCTGCCGCAAAGGACTCGTTCCTGGCCGAAATGGTCCGAATGATGGAGTCCGCGGAGTCAGGCCGCTCCGGCTACCGGCGGATCGCCGACCGCGCGTCGCGGCTCTATGCTCCCGTCGTCCACCTCACGGCGTTGCTGACGTTTATCGGCTGGATGATTGCGACGGGAGACGTCCACCAGTCGCTCACGATCGCAATCGCGGTCTTGATTATCACCTGTCCCTGTGCGCTCGGCCTCGCGGTGCCGATGGTCCACGTCGTGGCTGCACGTCGCTTGTTCGAAGACGGCATCATGGTCAAGGACGGTGGCGCGCTTGAGCGTGTCGCCGAGGTGGATACCGTCGTCTTCGACAAGACAGGCACGATCACACTCGGCAATCCTCAGCTTGCTGGCGGTGATCGTGTTGACGGTGGGGCGCTGGCGCTGGCAGCAGCCATTGCGTCCTATTCCCGTCATCCTTATTCGCGTGCGCTTACTGCGGAAGGGGCTCGGCGCCGCTGCCCACCGATAGCGGTTAGCGACGTATCGGAAAGTCCCGGATCGGGTTTGGAGGCCCATGTCGGAGATACGGTGTATCGTCTGGGGCGTTCCGAATGGGCATTGGCAAATAGTGAGCCGAAATTTGCAGGTCAGGATCTCGCGAGCGTCGCTCTATCGAAAGACGGGCATGCCCTGGCGACATTCTGCTTCGAGGATCGTCTGCGCTCAGAGGCCCGAGAAGCTGTTGCCGCGCTCGCGCATGACAAACTGACTTTGGAAATTTTGTCTGGCGATCGTGAGGAGCCGGTGCGCCAGTTGGCGTCGGAGCTCGGTATTCCGCACGTTTCCAGCGTATCTCCCGGTGGCAAGGCGCAGCACATCGCAACGTTGGCGGCAGAGGGACATAAGGTTCTGATGGTCGGCGATGGCCTCAACGACACGCCTGCGCTGGTTGCGGCGCATGCTTCGATCGCGCCAGCCTCTGCTGTCGATATCGGTCGCAACGCCGCCGACTTCGTGTTTTTACGCGAAAGCCTGATGGCCGTGCCGCGAGTCCTCGCGACTGCCCGGCAAGCCGGACGCCTGGTTCGCGAAAACCTGATGCTCGCCGTCGGTTATAATCTTATCGCGGTTCCAATTGCCGTTTTAGGCTACGTGACGCCGCTCATTGCCGCGTTGGCGATGTCGGGTTCATCATTGATTGTCGTCGCCAATGCGCTTCGACTTCAAAGACCGCGCAGGACCAACGATCAGCAGGCGCCCTCGCGGCGATTTCCCACCGCCCGGCAGGCGTCGATGAGAAGCGCCAGATGATTGATTATTTCTATCTCATCCCCATTGCATTGGGGCTTGGTGTGATTGGGCTCGGCGCATTTATGTGGTCACTGCGCAGCGGGCAATACGAAGATCTCGATGGCGCGGCAGAGCGCATCTTGTTCGAGGACGAAGATGCGCCCTTACGGGACAGGCTATCTGACGAAGATACGGAGCTTGGCGAACACAGCGATCGCTTGCGCGATTGACCCAGTGGACGAAGCGTGTCCGTAAAGCGGATCGAAGCCCTCTTCCGAAGCCGCGCTACTCTTCACTTACGACGAGCAACGAGGTCACATGGGTAAGCAAAGCCAAGCGCCCAAGCAGCTTTTGGGTGTCGTCACTTTGCACGCCATCTGCGTGGAGTGACACGTCGTCATACCTGAGGCGTCATCACATTTCGTGTGGACCGGGCCTTTGCCCACGCGGCCCTGCCCATAGATGACGTTTGCAAGGCCGTGCGTCGAGAAGAGATAGGCGATGTCGTGGGTCACAGCTTCGCCAACCGCAGCGACCTTTCTGCAATCAGCCTGAGCCGTTACCGAAAGCGCGCAAATCGCCGCCGCGGCGGCTAAGCCTAGTTTCAATGAACGCATTTGCCCCTCCAAAAAATGATTGATCCCCGTCCGGAAACTAGTTGAGCGCGTGGTTGTCGACAACAGAATCGGTCTGCTGCGCGGCGTGTTATCCTGCAAGGAATCGGAAAGCGTGCCGCATTTGTCACCATCCGAAAGCCCGTAGTGCTCGGCACGATCAATGGGATCGATGGTAGGAGGGGGCGTCCGTCAGGACATTAAGATGTGGCGGAGTCGGAGCTGCCGGACTCCTCGAATACGGTCGCCGGCGTCAAGCGTGTGAAGTCGCTTCTGACCATAATAAAAATCGGAAGCCTCTAAGAGTTTCTCAAGGCCAAAGCCAGTAAATTCAATATAGTGACGCAGCTGCAGTACCGATTGTGCTAATCCGCGCTAACCAAGCGTCATATCGGTCCTGGGAACGCTTAGCGAGGCGACGTATGAAAGGAAGATCTATTGATCCAGGCGAAGCCAGAAATTAGTCGCGCTGCGGTGGCTCGCTATGTTCCTTTTGTGAGTCAATAATGTCTGCTTCCCCCGGCATTCGAAAATCCCCCACCGGCATCGACGGCTTCGACGATCTGACACACGGCGGTGTACCTACCGGGCGCCCAGCCCTCGTCTGTGGCTCGGCCGGTTGCGGCAAGACGCTCTTTGCGACGACGTTCTTGATCCACGGCGCGCGCGATTACGGCGAACCTGGCGTCTTCGTCACTTTCGAAGAGCGTCCCCGGGATATCGTCGACAACGTGGCTTCTCTGGGCTTTGCGCTCGACAAACTGGTTGCCGATAAAAAGATCGCTTTTGAATATGTCGGTCTTGACCGCTCCGAACTCGAGGAGGCCGGAGACTATGATTTGGAAGGTCTTTTCCTCCGGCTTGAGGCGGCGATTGATTCCGTTGGCGCCAAACGAGTTGTTCTGGATACCATCGAGAGCTTGTTCTCGGTCTTCTCGAACGAGGCGATCCTCCGAGCTGAAATCCGTCGGCTGTTCGACTGGCTAAAAGACAAGGGCATGACAACGGTCATCACCGCCGAGCGCGGCGACGGCACGCTCACGCGGCAAGGATTGGAAGAATACGTCTCGGATTGCGTGATCCTGCTCGACCATCGCGTGCAGAACCAGATTTCGACGCGACGCCTCCGTATCGTCAAGTATCGCGGCACCGCGCACGGCACGAATGAATATCCGTTTCTCATCGATCAAGACGGCTTCAGCGTGCTGCCGGTATCCTCGCTCGGATTGAACCACAAGGTTTTCGAGGATGGTCATCAGCGGGACACCTATGCGTGGGATCGAGGCCGTCGCGTCAAATGCACCCAAGGTGAAGGATTATCTGGTCAGCGCCGCGCCGTTGCGTATCGCGGGTGACCGCATCAGTGGTGCCGTCATAGCCATGGTCGATCTTTCTCAGCGCAAAGCCGCTGAAAAGCAACAGAACCTTCTGATGCGCGAACTTGACCATCGCGTAAAGAATATCCTCGCCATGGTCGTATCTATCAGCGCGCGGACGGCTTCCAATACGGATACGGTGCACGCATTCCAGAAAGCATTTTCCAATCGCATCCAGGCTCTCGCGGCGACCCATACGTTGCTTTTGGAGAATTCCTGGTCGTCGCTGATGCTGCGTGACATCGTCATGGCCGAGCTTGCACCTTATATCGAAACGGCCGCAGACCAGGTTATAGTCGAGGGGTTGAATGTTGCGATCACACCTCGCGCGGCAATTGCCTTCGGGTTAATCGTGCATGAGCTGGCGACGAACGCGGTCAAGTACGGTGCGCTCTCGCAACAGGGAGGGCGCGTCGCGGTGCGAGCAGTCGGTCACAACAACGAAGCAAACGGCGCCTTTGTTCTTGAATGGCGTGAATCCGGTGGGCCGCTGGTGACGCCGCCCGAACGCCAGGGATTCGGGCACACAGTTATTACGCGGAGCCTTCAATATTCCGGTGGAGGCGCAGAATTTGATTTTGATCCGTCCGGCCTCGTCTGCCACGTTTCCATTCCGCCGGAGGAGCTGTGCTAACAGGCCCCAAACGATGGTGCGCCCGACATCCAGACTTTAGATTTCTCGATGGGGCGTGCCTGCGCAGGGGGCGTCTATCCGGAGGGCCGAACATGCCGTCGCAGCCCTGCGGGTGAGGCGCTGAGCCTCACCCCAAAGGATTGCATTTCGCCCGGACCGATTGCGCAAGTCCATTTGCTAGAGGCGCGGGAATGGGCTATCAGTCTCGCTCCTTAGGCACCCGTAGCTCAGCTGGATAGAGTGTCGCCCTCCGAAGGCGAAGGTCACAGGTTCGAATCCTGTCGGGTGCGCCATTTGAAAATGCAGATAAATCAGCATTTTTATAAGTCGCCGTTTCGACAAAGATGATAACTCGCGACCTGTTTACATCTCGCTGAGACTTTATTTCGATCGCGGCATTGTCGGCCGGATGGCCTGCAGGCCCATAGGACGTAGCCGGCCCAGTGAGCGCGTGGCGCTCACGGACGAATGCGAACGATCGTCTTCCCGCTGATCCGCTTGGTCGGATTGAAAGCGGCGACGGCGTCGTCGAGAGTCGAAACAGTGCCGATGTTTGTCCGTAGTCGTCCGTCCCGCACCCGCTGGACGATCTCACTCAGTTGGGCACGATCGGACTCGACAACGAAGTCGACCGCCAGACCATCGGTGGGCCGCACCTCAGGTGGCCCGACAATGGACACCAACGTTCCTCCGGCTCGGATCAGGCCTGCGGACCGCTTCCCGATGTCGCCGCCTATAACATCGAATACCAAATCGACTTTGCTGACGTCTTCGAGAACATCGTTGTCGAGGTCGATGAACTCCTGCGCGCCGAAGTCGAGGGCCTTCTGACGGTCGGCGGCGCGTCCAGTGCCGATGACGTGGGCTCCGACCTCGCGCGCGAGTTGTGTTACTATTGATCCGACCGCGCCGGATGCGCCATGCACAAGGACGCTCTGCCCCGTCTGGATGCGGCTGTGCTCGAACAGTCCTTGCCACGCAGTCAGACCTGAGATCGGCAGGCTCGCACCCACCGTGAAGTCGACGTCTCCCGGCAGCGGCGCGAGGTTGCGTGCCTCGACAGCTACATACTCCGCCAAAGTGCCGTCGCGATACCAGTCCGTGAGGCCGAACACGCGCTGTCCGACCGACAGTCCCGTCGTGCCGTAGCCGAGAGCGGTGACCACTCCGGCCAGTTCGTGCCCAGGGATCGACGGTGTACGGTTACGGTCGAGGCGATCGGTCCAGGTTGAGGGCCACGTCAACTCAGTCGGGACAAATCCCGACGCATGAACCTGGACGACGACGTCGTTTATCGCTGCCTGGGGCTCGGGCCGCTGCACCAGTTTCATTCCAGCCGTTCCCGTAGCCTGGTCCGTCACCACGATTGCCTTCATGAGAATTGTCTCCTCGGTCACTTGTCCATTTGGTGGAAATGTTGCGATGGGCGGATGATTGCCTTTCCGCTGATCCGTTTGGTCGGATTGGGAGCGGCGACGGCATCGTCGAGGGCCGAGACGGTGCCAATTCGACTGCGCCTGCTGTGTGTGAGCTCTGGCCACCTGAAGACGCCATGCTCGAATCCCTGCCACGCGGTAAGGCGCGGCTTCGTCACGCTTGAGCCGTCACGGTGGGCTCAGGATCGCGCTGTACAGTGCGGGGTGAATGCACCAACTCAACGAGACCGGCGCCACCACAGGAGCGGTCGCGGCGCAAATCCGAGTTTCGATTTTGCCCTGTTGTTCGATGCTCCGGTCAGGCGCGTATGATAATAGACGGCTTCCTCTCCGATGGTCTTTAGCGCATCGTCCACACTCAACCGCGGCGGTTCCTCGGCATCAACCCATCGAGCGAAGGCGGGGAGCCATTGGGCAACGGGCAGAGGGTCATCGTCTACGACATTGTACACGCCGGGTTCGGCGGTCAGGGCCGACACCGTCGCGGCCACAGCATCGTCGATATGGACGAATGACCAGACGCCGTTTCCCGCTCCGATGATCGCAGACTCGCGCTTTCGCACCATTTCCGCGATGGCTCCGTCGGGCCGGTACCACGTGCCCGGGCCGTAGAAGAAGCCATAGCGCAGCACAACACCACCAAGCGATGGGATTGCCAGAACCCGATCTTCATATTCTCCGGTCGCACGCGCGCTGTTGCCGATATTGTTGGGCGCGTCGACCCGAAGCTTGGCAGTCTCGTCGGCGAGCTGTCCATCCGGAGCGTCGAGATAGAAACCACGCGATTGGATGATGTAGCGTCCTACGCCTGCTGCTTTGGCTGCCGAAAGCAAATTGGCACCGCCGTCCCGGCGTAAGCGGGTATCATTGGGCAACCATTTGATGATTTCGGCCGGGTTGGCGGGAAGCGAGGTCAATTGGTCTATCATCACATCCGGCTTGGCCTTTTCTATCGCGTGCAAGACGGACTTGGCCTCGAAAGCATCGGCATAGGAGATTTCGACGCCCAACTCGCGCAGGCGGTCAACACTTTTGCCCGCACGAGTCATGCCGATGACGTGGTCACCTCGCGTGCACAATGCCCGCGCGAGCGGTAATCCGATGGCTCCTGTCGCACCGGCAATGAATACGCGCATGATCAGCTCCTTGCGAAACACGCACTCGTTGGGTCTGCGTCATTTAATTGGCGTCGTCAGTGCTTTGTCATTGGTGTCGACGACAAAGACGGCGAGTAGTTTTGCCGGCTCCGTCTTGCTCGCGTTGCGGCTGATAGAATGCGTGGCGCCGGGAGGTTCTGACCAACTCTCGCCAGCTTTATAGACGCGACTTGCGCCGTCGTTGACCTTCGATTCGATGCTTCCGGAAATGACGTAGGCGTAAATGAATCCCGACTTCGCGTGGGTATGCGGAGGCGAGGCGCCGCCCGGTGCATAATCGACGACGAATGCGATCAGCGACTTGCCGGGAATGTTGGGTATCGCCTGCTCGAAATTCTTCGTGACATTGTCGCCGCTGTGGGCGAAGGCCGGCGCAGCAGTTGCAAAGGCTATGGCGGCGCACGCAGCGCCGAATACGGTCCGCACCTTCATTGTCGTGCTCCTATTTTAAATCTTATCGCGTCCAGAAAATGCGCTCGCTCTGGTGCGGAAGAAAGTACCAAGAACGCACAAAAATCGTGTACCACACGAGGCATGAGCAAGCCGTTTCAGCTGAAAATCGACCGATCGGCCAAGACGCCACTGAGCGAGCAGATTCGAAAAGGTATCGGACTTGCGATTGAGAGTGGAGTGCTTGCCCCGGGTGTTCGCCTGCCATCCTGGCAAGACCTGGCTGCACAACTGGGGGTCGCGCGTGGCACCGTGCGCAGCGCCTATGAAAAACTGTCGGCAGCGCAACTTATTGTTGCGTCGCGGGCAACCGGAACCCACGTGGCGGACCGACCTCGCGCAGGCATCCGCAAAGAACCGCCACCTGACCCTGGCTCCTTCATGGAGATGTACCAGGAAATGACCCAGGGACCGGCCGTGTTCCAGATGGGGGTTCCCGCAGCAGAGATCTTTCCCGCTACACTGTTCGCACGCATTCGCGCCCACGCCGTGCGGGCAGAAGCCGGTGCGGCACCGCTCTATCCCGATCCTCGCGGCGAGCCTGCGCTACGCCGGGAAGTCGCCGCTTATCTTGCCGTTGCGCGCGGCGTCGAATGCTCACCCTCGCAAATTATCATCACCGGCGGGTACAGCAGCGGCCTTGGACTCGCACTTCGTGTGCTTGGGCTCGAAGGCCAAAAAGCGTGGGTAGAGGATCCCGGTTTCCCGTTCGCTCGTCGAGGCCTAGAACTTGCTAGATTGCGCTTGGCACCTATTCCGGTGGACGCCAACGGTATCGACGTTGACTATGGGCTGCGCCACTTTCCGGATGCGAAGCTGGTTGTCGTAACTCCAGGGCAGCAGGCTCCACTTGGCGTTACTCTGTCGCTCGAACGCCGCTTGCGTCTGCTCGATTGGGCCGCTCAAGAAGGCGCATGGGTGGTTGAGGACGACTATCTCAGTGAGATGCAGCTCGAGGGTCGGGCCGCGCCAGCGCTCGCATCGCTTGATCGCGGCGAGCGTGTTATCCACGCCGGCTCCTTTAGCAAGACCATCAGTCCCACGTTGCGGCTCGGTTTCCTCGTCGCGCCCAATCCACTGTTGTCGCGCTTCGCGGAAGTCGCGGCGTGTCTTTCGCCGCCGCCTGGGCCGTCCGTGCAGCTTGCTACGGCCGAATTCATGCGCGAAGGGCACTACCTCCGTCATCTTCGGCGCACCAAGCGTGCTTACTCCGCTCAGCGTGATGCCCTGTTGGAGTGCCTTCAGCCGCAACTCAAAGCACTGAGTATTACAACAGCAGGTTTGGCAGCGTTGTTGAGATTGCCTGATGGTGCGTCCGATATCTCGATCGCTAAAAAATCCCTCACGCTTGGAATAGCACCGTCTGCATTGTCCGTCTGGTACTCACGGCCGGCGCCCGGACAATCGGGTCTTCTGCTCGGCATTGCCACCACGCCACAGAAGCATCTGCTTAAGTCGTGCCGGCGTCTTTCCGACATCATCGAGCGTTTCAAGTGAGAGCCTTGCTTTAATTTTGGGCGTTTGTCCAAAGCTCACCGTAAACAGCTCGGTTCGAAGTCGTTTGCTGTCGCTGGGGGCGAACTTGTTTCGGTGGGATGTCCGCTACTGCGCCGAAGCGGACGTCGTTACTGGGTCGGGCCGTCGTTGGCCGACAGTCGCGAAGAGCGGAAATCGGTTATCGTTTTACTTTCAACGCGCAGATCTGACGTGACGCCCGTTCACCGCATCAGCTCGTTGCGAGGCTATCCGCATCGAACGGTTGCTCATCACTAAAACATGCATTGACAGTATATAATTTCATGTTTAAGCGGCTTTCAACTGGTGCCGCAGCAGACGGGTTGGGACGCCATGCATGTCCAGAACGTAGTATGGACTATTGCCCTCGCCGGAATAGGGCTGGTTGCGCTGGGTTTCATCCACGTGATTATTCAGGCGGGTAAGCCCGCTGACGAAGCCGCGACCCGCAAATCCCTCCACACCGCACACATTCTGCAAGCTAGCTTGTTCGCAGTGCTGTTTGTTGCCTTCATTGTCGGCAGCTGGGCCACCCTGCGTAGTTTTCCGATTCCGCCGCAACACAGCGCGCTTGATGCGAAACAGATCGTGGATGTGGTGGGGAGCCAGTGGAACTGGCAGATCGCGCCTTCAACCGTGCAAGCGGGTAGCACCGTAGAGTTTCGCGTCACCAGCGACGACGTCAATCATGGGTTCGCCCTCTACGCGCCGGACGGCCGCATCGTGACGCAGACCCAGGCGATGCCGGGCTTTACGAACAAGTTGCTCTACACCTTCGACGGTCCCGGAACGTACACGGTGCGATGCCTTGAGTATTGCGGACTCGGACATGCGCCTATGACGGCCACTATCGATGTGGTCACGTCCAAGGAGGAGTGATCATGGCTTCACTCACAATGTATCCGGACGACGAGCGGCTCGAAGGGCGAACGCGGATCGCGTTCAACCTGTACATCATCACAGCGCTGGTTCTGTTCGTTCTGATGATGCTGGTGGGCCTGACCATGCGCATGGCACAGGCGAAATGGTTGGACGTGCCGCCTGACCTCTTCTACGAGTTTCTGTCCATGCACGGCGCCGGCATGGTCGGAACCATGTCGCTGGCGACCACGGCGGTCATGTGGTTCTTCCTGCGCAAGTACGTAACGCTTCACCTCTGGGCGTTTGTTAGCAACTACGTGCTGTTCATGCTCGGGGCGCTTTGCATCATTATCTCGATCTTCGTCGGGGGCTACGGCGCACTGTGGACGTTCCTGTACCCGCTGCCGGTCCACGGCGTAGGGCTGTGGACATCGGATACCGCGGCACTGTTCATGCTCGGCTATCTCCTGATCGGCGTCGGTTCGTTGTTGTTCTATCTCGACGCGGCCGCAGGCATCATCCGGAAGTACGGCAACCTTGGACGCGGACTCGGCCTGCGATGGCTGTTCCGAGGCACGATCGACCCGAACCATCCGAAGGCCGTCGTGGCCAGCACCATGGTGATCATCGCAAACTCGCTGGGCATCCTCGCCGGGGCCGTCGTGCTCGTGATGAGCTTGGTAAACGTCTTCTTTCCGCAGGTGGCGCTCAATGCTCTCGTCGCCAAGAACCTCATCTATTGGTTCGGGCACATGTACATCAACGCTACAATTTATATGGGTGTGATCGCGGTTTACGAACTGCTCCCGCGCTACACCGGTAAGCCGTATCCGATCTCGCGCCCATTCCTGTGGTCGTGGGCGGTGAGCACACTATTCGTGGTCATTGTGTTTCCCCACCATCTGCTGATGGATTTTGCGCAGCCGCGCTGGCTGTCGATCATGGGGCAGGTGGTTTCGTGGGGTGCCGGCTTCCCGGTATTCCTGGTGACCGCGTATGGCGTTCTCACCAACATCTATCGTTCCAGCATTCGCTGGACGATGCCGTCCAAGCTTATGGTCTTGGCGGTGTTCGGCTGGGCGGCGGGCATCGTGCCGGCCATTCTCGACGGCACGATCCGTATCAATCAAGTGATGCACAACACGCAATGGGTGCCGGGGCATTTTCATTTCTACCTGTTGCTCGGCGTACTGCCGATGGCGCTGGCGCTGATGTTCCACTTGATCGGGAGCCGCTCGTATGCACTGCCGGAGTCCGGCGTCGGCAAGGTGGGCTTTCCCGTATATCTGGTGGGTGGATTGATATTCGTGTTCGCGTTTCTCGATGCTGGTCGCTTAAGCGTGCCGAGGCGCATGGCCGAGCACCTGGAGACGTGGACGTTCACCGACAAAATGGGATCGATCGGTGCGATCCTGGTGGTGCTCGGTATGCTGTACTTTGCGACCCGTATTACTTTCGGGCTGCTCAAGTCGCCGCCCACTCGGGAGGGCCCCCGTGCGGTCGTTGCTGGCTAGCTTGCTGATCTTTGTAGCAGGCGTCGCGATGCTCTCGCTCGCGACCAATGGGTTTAGCGCGTTCACGACCGAAGCCGCGCGCCGCATTGACGTGCGCGAGCATCCCCGCGCGGTGCCGGACGTAAATCTGCAAACCGCACGTGGCCGGCACATTGATTTCAAGTCGTTGCGCGGCCGTTGGCTGCTTGTCGATTTCATTTACACCCGTTGCATAGCCTATTGCTCCGTGCAGGGCGGCGTCTTTGCGCGTCTGCAGGATCGCTTAGCGGCTCCGATCGCACACGAAAAGGTGGCGTTGTTGAGTATCAGCTTTGATCCGGAGCACGATAATCCTGAACGTCTGGCGGATTATCAGCAGCGTTTTGGTGATCGTGGGGCAGGTTGGCTTGCGGCACGGCCAGTGGATGCGACGGATCTTGCCGCATTGCATCGGGTGTTCGGCGTGACCGCGGTTCCCGACGGGCTGGGCGGGTTCGTACATAACGCCGCGATTGCGGTGGTCGATCCGCGCGGCCAGTTGGTCGCCATCATGGATTGGGATGACCCGCGTGCGGCGGCGCGTTTCGTAATCGCGCGGCTCGGATCGTGACGTTGCTGCCGGCCAGTCGCGCTTGGGTGGGGTTGTTGCTCTGCGGTGTGCTGGCGACGCCGCCGGCCCGGTCGGTACTGGAAGCCACGATGACCTTGCAGATGCTGGTCCAGATTCCGCTGCTGGCGGTGGCCGGCTGGTTCGTGGGTCTCGCCATCCCGCACCGGATCGCCGCGGCGGTTGTGCGATGGAATGGCGGAGGCATCCCCGGCTTACTGCTTGCCACGTTCGTCGGCATGGTATGGATGCTGCCGCGGATGATGGACGCGTCGGTGGACGAGGGGTGGTTTACTCTAGCGAAGTTTGTGAGCGTGCCGTTGTTGATCGGCGTGCCGGTTGCGCTGAGCTGGCCGCGCGCAGGGTTCGTCGCGCGGGGCGTCGTCCTGCTTGAATTGATCGCCACCGCCTTCCGTTTGGGCTGGCTTTATCTCGTCTCGCCGATGCGGTTGTGCAGCAACTATCTTTTGAGCGATCAGCTACAGCTGGGCAAATATCTCCTTGGCATCGGCATTGCTGCGTCCCTCGCATTGGCGTGGACGCTGATGTGGGGTCACATCCGCGTGGAATACGTCGAATCAAAGCTTTGATCTAAACCCTAAGTAATAAGTGCGTCCGGCTTCCGGGAAGCCATATGCAGTTTGATAGTTCTCATCGAGAAGATTCTCGATGCGCCCGAATATCTGTGCCGAACCTCCGGCGAGATCTTGCGTCAGTCCCAGATTAACAAGGTGATATGCGTCGAGTTCAAGAGTTGAGAGTTCGTCTCTCGATAATGCGACGCTCCCTGCGATGAATTGATAGTCTGCGTTCAAGAGCAAATCTGGTCGCACCCGGTAATTCGCGCTGACAGTCACGGTATGCTCCGGTTCGAACTGAACTGCATTTGTCCCGCCCGGGACTGGAGCCAGATTTTCGGAATGGAGATACGTGTAGCCCAACTGGATGCCGAGGATGTCGGTCGGCCGGAATGTCGCCGTAGTCTCGACGCCCTGAAATCGAAGCAAATCCTTATTCTCAAAAAGCTGCGTGAATCTGTCTTTCGATATGAAATTTTTCGCATCGATACGGAACGCGGTGACGCTCCAATAAGCGTTGATATTGCGCATTTGGTGTTCAATGGCGATTTCGTAATTTTGCGTTACTTCTGTCTTGAGAGAGGAATCTCCTTCATCCGTGCCGTAGAGATTCCTAAGCGTCGGGAAGCGAATCTTGCGAGCAACCGAGCCGCGCAGCGCCGTATCGTCGGTCACGGCAAACCGAAGTCCGGCGAGATAGGTGTAATCGCTGTCGGACGTATCCTCACGTTGTTGCTCGGCTAAACCACCACCGACAACGGCAGAGAGACGGCTAGTAATGTGCGTCTCATACTCCAGGGCCGTGGAGTAAACATTCAGGCCCTTATAGGTCCAGATATCGTTGCGGGCGTTGCTGCAGCTGCCTTGAGCTACGCCATTTGAGACTGTGATGCCGCTCCCGCCACCGTTGCCTCCGCCTCCACCGCTCCCACTGCCGGCTAAAGTACCGCCCCGACGATCGCAAACATTTTGAAGCTGAGCTTTACAAGCCGCGTCGCACTTGGTCTGACTGCTTGCCGGCGTAGTAACCTGTATGGATTTGCGGCTAAATCCTTCCGAATTCCAATCTTCCCTATGGGCATCCAGAGCAAGTGTCACGAGATTGCTCTCGTCAATACGATAGGCGAGCTGACCGCCACCGCCGAAAATGCTTGTCGTCGCGTCCTCGCGAGAGGCGCCGTTTAGCAGTTGCGTGTTATAGCTGGCATTGTCGAATCGGTTCGTAAGCTCATCGAGCTTGTTATAGTACGCCATGGGCCGGAGCGTGAGGCCGTGCCCCAGCTTGATCAAACCCGACGTTTGCAGGCTCAAGTTGTCATAGTCGTCGACGCGCTCGAACCTGAGCCCGGTAGAAAAGGGATCGCAAGGCCCATTGGTCGCCTGGTTCTGGCAGACACCGGCATTGTTGAAGCTATTGAATGTGGTCGGCGGCTTACCGTATTCGCCCGAACGATGGCTTACGCTAAAGCCCCAATTGAACGTATCCGACGGCGTCCATTGCGTGTTGGCATAGTAGGAGCGATCCTCGCGATCGCTGTTTACGCGCGCATCGTTTGGCTGGAGCTTTGTGAAGCTGAAATCGTTTGAAAGGCGATAGGCGTCCTGATCGTAGATTGATGCGCTCGCGAAGCTTCTGACGGTATCAGATCCATAACTTGCGGTGACGCGTCCTTCTCTGTCCTTGCCAGCACCGAAACTGGCCTCGGTGGTCGCATGAAGACCCGGCTTTGCGCTTTTGGTAATAATGTCGATAACGGCCGCATTGCCACCGGGCCCGTACAGAACGGAGCTTCCACCGCGCGTAATTTTTATTCGGGCGATGTTTTCGACTGGAATTGCCCGCGGATCGAATTGTCCATCATACGTTGCATTTTGCGGCACGCCATCGATCAGCA
>Ga0182744_1002181_pt1 | contig 16346 bp, 10 predicted proteins | sample eDN3rd30CKraftMG_FD_128525 | JGI IMG/M metagenome (GOLD analysis project Ga0182744, IMG submission 128525) | Enriched Miracle-Growth compost microbial communities from Emeryville, California, USA - eDNA 3rd pass 30_C Kraft MG (version 2) (version 2) ...
ATAGCGCTCAACCGAATAGGCCGCCCCGTTCGCGGGACGCAGGTAGTCGATCAGCCCTGCGACCGATAGCGCCGCTGGCTGGAGTGCTCCCTGGTTCATGGCTTATTCCTCCTGCCGCCTTTCGCTCACAGCATGCCTGCAAACCGATGTTGGGCAAAGTCCTGTGCGCTAGCTCGGGACTGTCGGTTTTCGCGCGGGCGCGTTTGGCTCGTACCAGTAACGAAGCTCGCTACTAGCGGGAATTCATGCAGGAGTTGGTGCCCAGCCATTTTGAGTCAAGTCTCATAGGTGCAGTCGACTCATCTCTTTATCTTTGGCCCCGTTCTGGTCTTCCCGGCACCTGTACGCCCAACAGGCGCCGAGGCCAGGTTTACCCACCATTAATATTAGAAAAAGGCAGTGGCGTAATGCTGAAGGTTTCTCGTCGCACAGGTGAAGCAATCCGTATTGACGAAAATATAAGGGTGGTTGTTCTTGATATAAGAGGTGAGCTTGTAACGCTTGGTATAAGCGCGCCAAAAGATATTTTGGTCCTGCGGGAGGAACTGCTTTTTCGCGTATCGAAAAGGCTGGCGGAGAAGACCGGCCCCGCTTTAACGCCAGAGCTGAACGAACCTTGAAATCAGAGGAGGCCGACTGATTTATGATGGAGCATAGCGGGCGGAGTAACCAGCAGCCCAGGACCGACCGCGTCATGTACCTGGAAGGACGGAGTGCGGTTGTTTCGCTTCTGCTCACCATGGGGCAACTATTCGAGACCGCCGATGGAGCGGCCCAGGTGTTCAGGCAGCTTCGGGAAAGTGCGCTTTGCCGGCCGAGAAGTTATGCGGCCGGTGTCGAGTCCGTCATCTGCGAGATAGAAGAATGGTTGCAGGGCAGAACGTAAATTTCCCGTTGAACAGAGGTGCCCCGGCAGATGACTTCAGGCGAAGGCCTGGTGCATGGGCAAGTGTGGGCGCCCCCTTTGCCTGGATAGCTATACTCCAACCACCCTTCTGCCCATCAGCTCTGGGAACACGCTATCTCAACCACTTAGTCGAGAATCGCCATGGTCGATAAACCTCCGATCATCATTACCCGTATTGACCTGCAACGCCTGGAGCGATTGCTCGACAGCCTTGATGAAAACACTTCCGAAGCAAAAGCCCTGCAGGCCGAACTGGACCGTGCGGAGGTGGTTTCCGAGAACGAGGTGCCGGCTGGCGTCGTGACCATGAACTCACGGCTGCATTGCCGGGAGGAAGCCAGCGGCAAGGACTATCACCTGACACTGGTCTACCCCGAGCAGGCCAATGCCGAAGGTTCGGTTTCCATTCTGGCGCCGGTTGGCAGCGCCTTGCTGGGGTTGTCCGTCGGCCAGCAGATCGATTGGCCTGTCCACCGGGGCAAGACGCTGAAGCTGACTTTGCTGGCCGTTACCTACCAGCCCGAAGCGGCCGGCGATCCGAGCTAGGGAAGGAAAACGGCAAGCGTCCCCTATCGAAGGTGTCCACTACCCTGCCCTGTCCGCTGCTCGCCACGCGCTGCAAGCCTGTCGCACCACTCCCCCTCGCTTCCTTGATCGACTCCAAAGGGTGGCCTTTTCCAGAAGCCGCCTTTGCCTCCCGGTAAGCCTCCGTGCTTATGCGTTCTCTATCGTGCGGTGATCCCTGCAACCGGGATGCTCCCGGTGCCTTCGAGCCCCCTGCCAGACGCAGCGGCTATGCTCAGGTTTCCGAGATACGAACGCAGGGAGATCGCCCATGGCCAACTTCAGAACTGCAGTTTTCGGAATTACCCTGGCTGCGCTGGCAGGCTGCAATGGGACACTTACACCGGTTTCTTCGGACGAATCGCTACCCGGCTACTTCACGGTCAACTCCACGGCCCATCTGTTCCATGGCAGTGCCGTGCAGTGGAACCAGCACTATGCGATCAGCGCCGGGCATATCCCGCTGCTGTCCAATGTGGTGCACCGTTGCAGCACCGGTTGCGACCTGGTTTTCATTCGGCATGAGGCCAGGGGGACAGTACCCGCCTGGCGCCCCGCCGTCGTTGGCGAAACGCTTGAAACCGTGGGTCAGAGCCCGCTGCTGGTGACCGTCAAGGGATCCGGGACCAGCAAGGCGATCCAGGTCCGGCTGAACCGCAAGGGCGACGACACGGCCTATGCGCTCAGTGACGCGCCCGTCGCAAAGGGCATGTCCGGGGGCCCGGTATACGGCAAGGACGATGCGGTCGTGGGCATGACCATCGGCATCTTCCAGCCGAACACGCCCTTGCCCGCAGCCCTGAAGAACAGCAGGAGCCTGAGTGTCTATATCCCCTACCAGGTCATCCAGCGCGAGTGGGAGCTGTTCATGGAGGGCCAGGCAGCAGCCTCGAGAGGGCCGGTCCACACGCGCAATCCAGCGTCGGAGTCCTGATTCACCCGGGCCGCCTGGCGCTGTAGGTGCCGCTTCCCCTCGATGGAGAAACGGCACCTTGCCACCAGGCTGCCCCCTTATCCCTCGCTATGCGCCTTCCCGCGGCTTGAAGAAGGCGATCAGCGAAGCGGTCACGGCGCGTACCCCGGTGGGAATCGCGCCCAGTTCAACGACGAAGCCGGGGTTGTGGTTCAAGACAGGCCACTGGTTCTTTTCGACCAGATTGATGTAGGCATCCGGCTTGCCCCCGCCGATCTCGAGGAAGACCACCTTGGTGTCCGGGTAGGGGGAAACCAGCATCTGGACGTCCTCCGAGCCCATGACTGGCGGCAGCCCGTTCAGCACCTTCTTCTCTCCCAGTTGCGCCACCAGGGCAGCATGGGCGACGCGGGTGCTGGCCGGGTCGTTGACCAGGGGCGTCACCGTGCTCGTCACCTCGATGCTCGCCTTGCGCTCCGCGGGCATGTCGTTCATCCGCAGGACGCCATCGGTCACCGACTCGATGCCGGCGAGCATCCGCTGGCGCACCTTTTCGTCGTACCAGCGCAGGTTGAGCTTGAGCGTGGCGTCGGCGGGGATGATGTTGTTCGCCGTCCCCGCCTGGAAGGCGCCCACCGTCAGCACCGCCGGCTCGGCCTGGTCGGTCATGCGGCTGACGACGGTCTGGTAGCCCATCACCGCCATTGCGCCCATCACCACCGGGTCCTTGGCGACGTGCGGGGTGGAGCCGTGTCCGCCGATGCCCGGCAGATGCACGTCGACCTGGTCGGCCCCGGCCATGCGCCGCCCCTCGCGGACAGCCACGCTGCCGGCCGGGTAGACCGGGAACACGTGGGCGCCGAGCAGGACATCCGGCCTGGGCGCGAAATCGTAGAGGCCATCCTTCACCATCGCAGCGGCGCCAAGGCCGATTTCCTCCGCCGGCTGGGCGACCAGCACCAGGGTGCCGGACCACTGTTCCTTGAGCTGCTGCATGATCTTCGCCACGGCCAGCAGCCAGGTGACGTGCGCGTCGTGCCCACAGGCGTGCATGACCGGCTGCTCCGGGTTGCCGAGCCAGGCGGTGACCTTCTCGCTCCGGTATGGCAGGTCGGTGGTCTCCTTGATCGGCAGGGCATCCATGTCCGCCCGGTACATCACCACCGGCCCGGCCCCGTTGCGCAGTATCCCGACCACGCCGCTCTTGCCGACTCCGCTTTTCACCTCGTAGCCCAGAGCCTGTAGCTCCTTGGTGACCTGCGCGGCGGTCTGGTGTTCCTGGAAGGCCAGTTCGGGGTTCTGGTGCAAAGTCTTGAATACGTTGATCAGGCGCTGCTCGTCCTGCTCGACGAGCGCGTCGATGCGCCGGTTCAGGGGTTCGTCCGCGGCTTGGGTAGAAGCGGCACAGATGGCAAGGGCCAGGAGGCCCAGTGCATGGCGAATATTCATTGATGCAGTCCTTTGTCGTGGTGTCGTGGAGCGTGGCCCGGCGAGCCCGGGCCACGCATGTGGCCGGGACAGGCTTTCGGCGCCCCGCCGGCCATGGGATCGGTGTGTCGAACGGGCGGCCCGCAGGCCGCCGGGCGTCAGCGCACGCCGGATTGCCGCAGGGCGCCGGGCGTGAACTCCGCCTCGTAGGCCTTGACGCCGAACTGGTAGCCGCTCTTCTCCTCGTTCTTCAGCCCAAGCACCAGGTAGCGCCCGGACACCAGGTCGTTGAGCGTCTCGGCGGTGTACCAGGGCGCCTGGTGGTCGTAGTAGTGCTGCGGGTGCCCCTCGGCCACGCGCCACAGCGTTCCACGCCCGTCATAGTGGTCGATGACCGCGGCTTGCCAGCTGTCCTCGTCGATGTAGAAGTCACGCTTGGCGTAGATGTGGCGTTCGCCCTGCTTCAGGGTGGCGACCACGTGCCAGACCCGGTGCAACTCGTAGCGGGCCAGGTCGGGGTTGATGTGCCCGGGCCGGATGATGTCGGCGTACTTGAGCGCCGGCGAGTCCAGCTTGTAGGCGTTGTAGGGGATGTACAGCTCCTGCTTGCCCACCAGTTGCCAGTCGTAGCGGTCCGGCGCGCCGTTGTACATGTCGTAGTTGTCGGTGACCCGCTGGCCATCGGAGCTGGCCGACGGGCCATCGTAGGCGACTTGCGGCGCCCGGCGGACACGGCGTTGGCCGGCGTTGTACACCCAGGCCTGGCGCGGCTCCTTCACCTGGTCGATGGTCTCGTACACCAGTTCCACGTTGCCTGCCAGGCGGGCCGGCGAGGTGATCGTCTGCTTGTGATAGAACAGCACGTTGCTCGGTTTGCCAGGGTCGTAGTCCTCCAGGTACTCGCGGAATACCACCTGGTGGTCATAGCTCACCGGACTGTAACGCCCACCGGGGTCCGGCACGATCTGGGTGATCTGGCGCTTCACGCTGCCGCCGCGATAACGGGTGATGTGGTTCCAGATGACCTCCAGCCCGTTGCCCGGCATCGGGAAGGGAATGGCACTCTGGAAGTCCCGCAGGCCATTGCCGCCCTCGACCAGCGTGGTACGGGTGGCGTTCCTGCCGATGGCCTCCAGCACCCGCTCGGGCAAGGCGACGCTGCGATGCGACGGGTACACCGGCATCCTGTAGCTGTCGGGGTAGCGCTTGAACATGGCCAACTGGCCTGGGGTCAGCTTGTCCTTGTACTGCTCGACGTTCTGCGCGGTGATGGTGAACAGCGGCTTCTCGCTGGCGAAGGGGTCGGCGAGGAAGCCCTTGCCATCGACCGTGCCGGCGTTCTTCGGCAGGCCGCCGGTCCAGGCCGGAATGCTGCCATCGGCGTTGCCGGCCTTCTCGGCGCCGACCGGCGTCAGGGTGGTGCCCAGTCTCGCCGCCTCCTCGGGTGACACGGCGGCAGCAACCTCGTTGCAAAGCAGGGCCAGTGCCAGCGCAACGGATGGCACAAGGGTATTCGACGATTTCATCGCATCTGTTCCTGAAAGGTGGAGTGGCGACTCAGAAGCTCATGCCGAAGCTCAACGCGACGAAGTCGCGATCGGTCGCGGTGTTGTAGTCGCCGCCGAAGAAGTCGGTGTAGGAGAGACTGGCGGCATAGGTGTTGTGATAGTCGGCATCGATGCCAAGGCTGACCGCCTTGCTGCCTTCGTTGAAGTTCGGCCCGTAGCCTTCCACGTCATGCAGCCAGGACAGACTGGGCTTCACGTTCACGTTGGCGAACACGTTCGGGTAGTCCAGGATGGCGCGCAACCGATAGCCCCAGGAATCTGCCGTGTAGAACCCCTTGTCGTTGCACTCGCCGGGGTTCGCGGTGTTGGCCACCTGGGTGCAGTTGCCGTTCTGCGCAAGCGCGCCGCTGCCGTAGATGCCGTCCCGGCCGAAGCGCAGGGGGCCGCCGCCGATGTCGGCGAGATGGTTGTAGCCGACCTCGCCCACGAGGGTCAGGCGCTCGGCCGCCATGACCTGGTCGAAGAAGTGCGTCAGCGTCAGCTGTGCCTGGCTCACCGGCTTGCGTACGTAGCCATGGACCACCTCCCCCGCCAGCGGCCTGGCGAAACCGCTGACGAAGACGGGGTCGCCCAGCAGCGCCGCCAACTGGCCACCCACGGCGGCGTTGCTGATGTCGGTACTGTTGAGCTGCAGCGGCATGTTGGGCCGATAGCTGAGCTCGCCGGCGACGGCCGTGGTGCCCAGGGTGGTGGCGAAGCTGAGGCCATAGAGGCGGATGTCTTCCGGGTACTCGATGAAATACTCGCCGGTGGTGGCCGAAGTGCCCGGGTGGACGCTGAACGGCCCCGTGCCGACGGTGCCGCTGAAGAACGGCGAGCGGCTGTGATAGTGCATCGCGTAAAGACCGAACTCGGTCTGGTTCAGCGATTCGGCCAGCCAGCGCAGGGCCACCCCGTACTGCCCGCCGTCGCGCGTGTCGCGGTCCTTGCCGCGAGAGATGTGCAGGCGCGTGTCCGGCATGCCCGGCGGCGTCAGTTCCAGGCGGTCGTCGCAGCCCTGGGCGATGGTGTCGGAACCGAAGAAGGTGCCGCAGTTGTCCACCACGGTCTTCTCCCACTGCATCTGGTAGAACGCCTCCACCGTCAGCGAATCGCTCAGGCCCTGGTTGATATAGAACATCGGCACCGGCGTCAGCGCTTCCTTCACCTCGGAGCCCGGGCGGCGCAACGCCGCGACGTCCACCGGGTTGATGCTGTTGATGCCGTTCTGGATGAAGGTGCTTTCGCCCCAGCTCACCACCTGCCTGCCCAGGCGAACGCTGCCCGGCAGGTTGGCGATGCTGTAGTTGTGGTAGGCGAAGGCATCGAGCAACTGCCCGCCGGAGCCCCGCGCCGCCTGGTCGCGGCCATCGTCGTCGATGTCGTAGAGGTGCTGGTGGCCATCCTTGAGTTCGAAGTCGTACCAGTACTTGCCGCGCAGGAACACGCCGCTGTCCCGGTATTTCAGTTCCAGGTCGTGCACGCCCTTGAACAGCTTGGAGAAGACCTCGCCGCTCTCGAAGTTCAGCCGGCCATCGTCGGCGGCGTTGGTGGACGCGGTGCCGCCGTTGAGCGTACCGATGAACTTGCGCTCCGGGCTGGACGTTCCCCAACTGGCGCCAATGGACAACGAGGAGTCGAACTGCCCTTCGACCTGCCCCAGGCTGAAGGGCATTGCGTTGGCCTCCAGGCCACAGCCAAGGGCCAGGGAGGCTGCCAGGGCGTGAAAGCGCAGGCAGATAGGTTGTACTACCACGGGTTTCTCCAGTGATTGTTATTGTTGTGCGCCCGACGGCACGACGGTGCCGAAACAAGCCGGACACCCATCGGCGAAACGCCCCGTCTATTAATCAAAAAGGCGGCTGGAGCGGATTAGGATTTGTCCCAAAGAGGCGGGATCGCGAAGCGCCCTGGCGCACCTCGCCCGAAGTAGCCGAGCCGATCGCGGACGGAGTCCGCTCCTGGGAAACGTGGGAGAAACGCCAGCGTAGGATGGGTTGAGCGCAGCGATACCCATCACCACGGCCCGATGGGTTTCGCAAGCTCAACCCATCCTACGAAAGGCACCTCGGAGCCGGGGTGCCTGCCCGCAGTTCGCGCGCAGGGCGCGCTCCTACAGGGGAATCGCGGACGAGGTCCCTTCCCGCTACTCCGAGAGATCGATGCTCTGTACTTGCGCGATCAGGCTTTCAAGCTCGTGCTCGACCACCCGCGCCGGGGCCAGGACCGCCTCCTGGTCCACGGGCAACTCGCCGCACAGCCGCTCGATCTGGTCGCAGGCCTCGATGATGCGCTGCGCCTGGAGGATTCGCGCCGCGCCCTTGATGCGGTGCGCCAGGTTGGACAGCGAGTCCGGTATGAAATGCTCCAATTGCCCCTTCAGTTCCGCCAGGTCGCGGGTGTAGCTGTTGTACGCCTCGGTGACCAGCGCCTGCATCATCGACCTGTCGCCGCCGGTGAGCGCGTGAAGGATCGCCTCGATCGAACTGCCGCCCTCGCCCGCCGGTTCCGCCGCCACGGCGCCGGGGGCGGCATGCTTGCCGGATAGCGACTGCAGCAATGCCGACAGGGTGGCCAGGCTGATCGGCTTGAACAGGCAGTCATCCATGCCGGCCTGCTGGCACTTGGTCTTCTCCTCCGGCTGGGCGTTGGCGGTGAAACCGATGATGGTGCAGCGCGGCATGTCCCGCTGCGCTTCGGCCTCGCGGATCCGCCGCGTCATCTCGTAGCCATTCATGACCGGCATGTTGCAGTCGGTGATGACCACGTCTATGCCCCCCTCCTCCCAGCGCCGCAAGCCCTCCTCGCCGTTTTCCGCGCTGCTCACCACCTGGTCGAGGAAGCCGAGTTGCTGGGCCAGCAGAACACGGTTGGCCTGCTGGTCGTCGACCACCAGCACGTTCAGCGCGGCGTGCTCCCCGCTCCCCTGCTCGTGCTCCACCTGCACCATGCGCGGCACTTCCGGCAGGACGCTGAAGGGAATCTCCAGCGTCACGCAGGTGCCCTTGCCCAGCACGCTGCGCACGCTCACCTTGCCGCCCATCAGGTCGCACAGCGACTTGCTGATTGCCAGGCCCAGCCCGGTCCCGCCGCGCGAGGTGCGTCCGTGGTTGGCCTGGGCGAACGGCTGGAACAGCTTGGTCAGTTCCTCGCCGGAGATACCGATGCCGGTGTCCTCCACCGACACCTGCACGCGAAGCCTGTCGTCCTCCATCGGCGCGCCATGCAGGGTGACCTTCACTTCGCCGGTGTCGGTGAACTTGATGGCGTTGCCCACCAGGTTCGACAGCACCTGCTTGAAGCGCATGGGGTCGACCAGCACGTCGCAGTTGACGTTGGCATCGATGTGCAGGGACAGCGTCAGCGCCTTCTGCCGGGCCAGCCCGTCGAAGACCCGCGCGACCGACTCCACCAGCTCGCGCAGGTTGGCGCGCTTGGGGCTCAGGCTGACGTGCCCCGACTCGATGCGCACCACGTCGAGAATGTCGCCGATCAGTTCCAGCAGGCCGCGGGCGGAGTCGTAGGCGACCTCGATCGAGGGGCGGTCGAAGCGGCCCTGGTCGGCATGCTTCAGGGCCAGTTCCAGCATGCCGATCACCGCGCTCATGGGGGTGCGGATTTCATGGCTCATGGTCGCCAGGAAGGTGGTCTTGGCCCGGCTCGACTGGTCGGCGGCGTCCAGCGCCGCGCGCAGTTCCTCCATCAGCTCACGGCGGTCGCTGATGTCGATCCAGCCGCAGATCACGCCCTTGGTCCGGCCCTGCGAGTCGTAATACGGGTTCACCCAGTGGTAGATGCTCAGCACCCGGTCCGGCAGGTGCAGCAGCCGATCGACCGCCAGCGATTGCCCCGTGCGCATGGCCTTCATGTAGTCGTCGTGGAACTGCAACGCCTCGTGCCGGTCGATCTTGGGCCCCTCCAGCGCCGTGCGCCCCAGCACCGCTTCCTCGGTGGTGTTCAGCACCTCCAGGTAGCTGGAGTTGCAGGTCACCATGCGCCCCTGTTCGTCGCGCACGTAGATGGGGTGCGGCGTGTCGTTGATCAGCGAGCGCATGAAGTTGAGCTGCTCGCCCAGCGCCTGCTCGGCCTGTTGCCGGCGCTTGTACTGGGAGCGGATGTAGAAGTTCCAGGCGAGCGACAGCAGGATGAAGGCGAACGCCGCCCCGCCGACCTTGTAGATCAGCCCGCGGTAGTCCAGCCAGGAAACCCCCGAGACATCGGCCTTGGGCCGCCAGCGGTTCTGGAAGACGTCGATTTCGTCCGGCGGGATCTGCAGCAACGCCTTGTCCAGGATCGACGCCAGCTCGGTGTCGCCCTTGCGCACGGCGAAGGCCAGCGAGGCGCGCGCGTCCTCGACGATGTTGGAGACCTTCAGGTTCCCGTCGTGCAAGGCCATCGTGTAGTACTGCGCGATCGGGAGGAGGGTCGCCGCCGCATCCGCCTGCCCTTTGGCGACCATGTCCATCGCATCCAGCAGCGTCCCGGCCTCCAGGAACCGGTAGTCCGAGGCCGGCTGCAGCATTTCGCGCAGCGAGTGGGTGAGCGGCAGCGCGATCCGCTTGCCTTTCAAGTCCTCGATACTGGTTGGCTGGCCCTGCTCGTTGCGCGTGATGATGGCGAACGAGCTGATCAGGACCGGCCGGGTGAAGCGCAGCTTTTCCTCTCGCCCAAGCGTGGGCGAGAGCGCTGATATGTCCGCTTCGCCGCTTTCGAGCAAATCGACGTCCTCGTTGGCCCGCTCCGCCCGGACCGTCTCGAAGACCAGGCCGGTGCGCTGCGAGATGGCCTTGAGGATATCCGCGCTGATGCCACTGAAACGCCCCGCGGAGTCGAAGTAGGAAAGCGGCGCTGCGTCGTTGGTGACGACGAAGCGTGCCACCGGGTGGCGGGCTATCCAGCGCTGCTCGACCGGGGAAAGCGTCACCTTCGCGGCGATGACCGAAGCCCCGCCGCCGGACCAGCGCTTGAGAATGTCCGCCAGGTACTGCTTGCGCACCACCTCGAGCGCGCTATTGAGCACCCCCACCAGGCGCCTGTCGTCCGTGCGCACGGCGAAGGCGAAGCCGCCGGTGGGGATGTCCAGCCGCGCGTGCAGCCGCACGTAGTTGAAATAGCTCAGGTTGACCAGGTAGTTGCTGGAAACCTCGTCGCCCAGGTAGAGGTCGGCATTGCCGAACGCCACCGCCGCCAATGCCTGCTCGCGGGACCTGAAGGGCACGAAATGGGCATAGGGGTAGAACTCCTTGAGCTGCTGCAGCGGCAGGTAGTCGTCGGCCAGCGCGACGCGCATGCCGTTGAGGCCGCGCGGTATCGAGCGGGCCTCGGAGGTGCGCACGTAGAGCACCGCGTGATCGACGATATAGTTCCCGCTCAACTGCACGCGGTGGGAGGCCAGCTCGTAGTTATTGGCGCTGCCGACCATGTCCACGCGCCCGCTTTCCAGGGCGCCGAGGGCCGCGGCGCGGTCGGGGAACTGCAGCACCCGCACCTCCAGGTGCAGCAACTTGCCGAGCAGCCCCAGCACGTCGGCGGTGACGCCCTCGAAGTAGGTGTTGCTGGAGATGATCTCGATGGGCGCGAAGTCCGGCGGGGCAACCCCGAGGGTCAGCACGCGCTTGCCGCGCACCCACTGCCAGTCCCTGTTCGGCAGGTCGACCGTGGAATCCTCCAGGGCCGAACGCTCGACCAGTTTCAGCGGCGTGCCGTTTTCCGCCAGCGGCGCGGCCGAGGCGCAGCGCAACAGCCCGAGGAGGAGGAAAACGCCCACGAGGAAGAAGAAACCCGCCAAGCGACGGGCGGCGAACCACGGCATCGTGTTTACCCAGGGAAATGACAGGCCGGTCACAGGTGCTTGAGGCTCTGTTCCAGCTTGAACAGCTCGGCGTCGGTGCGTACCCCGAGCTTGCGGAATGCGGACTGCTTCTGGCCGCTGATGGTCTTCATGCTGCGGGAGAACTTGCGGGCGATCTGCGACACCGACATGCCTTCCAGGCAGCAGCGCAGCACCTCCTGCTCCTTGGGCGAAAGCACCGGGTCGCTGAGCAGGACCTCGGCGCCCGCCGTGGCGTCGTCGGTGGCGCCTTCGCGCACGGCGCCCGGCTCCCGGCCCAGCTCATAGGCCATCAGCGGCGAGACGTAGGTCTCCCCCGCCGCCACCTTGCGCACCGCCTCGACCAGCCGGTCGACCGGCTCCGACTTGCCGAAGAAGCCGTTGGCCCCCGCGTTTAGCGCCAGGTTGACCACCGAGGGCTTTTCCGCCGACGAGGAAATCAGGATCAGCAGCTCGGGGAAGCGCCGGCGGATCATACGCAGCAGGTTCAGGCCATCCAGCTCGTCGTCGCCGAGCACGTAGTCCAGCACCAGCAGGTCCACCTCCAGGCCCGGCAAGGCCTGGAGCAGGTCCTGGCTGTTGGCGTACACGCCCACTACCTTGAAATCCGCCTCGCGGGAAAGCCGCAGCTCCACCGCCATCTGGATCAACGAATGATCGTCCAGCACCGCGACCCGCAACGGAGACATCACTGACCATTTCACTGTTTCACCCTCCTTGTCCCTTGGAATGCCCTGTGCGCCTGCCGCGGTCGTGCAGGCCGCGCCATGCCTGGCCCGGAGTCGCTGCCACTGTCAAGCAAGTGTAGATGGCGCGAACGCCTTTGCCCGGCCGCGGCTCGCGCGGCCGGGAAAGCGGCGCCACGGCGGGCGCCGTCGGTCATTCAGCGGGGCCGCCCGGCTGCAGCTCGACCGTCACCACCACCCGGCGGTTGGGGGCGTAGCAGGCGCGCTGCTCGTCCGGCGTGCCGTAGCAGCTGTTCCTCAGCGGCTGCCGGTTGCCCAGGCTGGAGGCCTTCAACAGCGCGGGCGCCGCGCCCTGCTCGATCAGCGCCTGGCGCACGGCGTCGGCCCAGGCCTGGCCGAGCAACTGGTTCTCGGCCTCGCTGCCCAGCGGGTCGGTGTGGCCCTCGATGCTCATCCGCAGCACCTGGGCGTCGCTGCGCCGCAGCTCGCGGAGGATGTCGCCGATCGCCTCGCGGCCGGCGCGGCTGACCTGCGCGCTGCCTTTCGGCCCGGCGAACACCTGGTCGGCCTGCAGCACGTACTGGGCCTGGGTACTCTCCTGCCGCTCCAGGAAGGCGTAGTGGCGACAGGCCTCGGCCTGGGACGCCCGCCCCAGCAGGTGCGCCTGGGCACGGCTGTCGCGCAGCTCGCGCTCGGCCAGCTCGCGCTCGACCGACAGCGGCAGGCTGCCGCCCTGCTCCCTCACCTTGAGGTAATAGGTACGGCCGCCCTTGAGGGTGGCGCGATACAGGTCGTCGTGCTTGCCCGAATAGCGATAGGCATCGCCCAGGTAAGCGCCCAGGGTGTGCAGCCCCGGGCGGACGCAGAACTCGGTGTGGCCGCCGGGCAGCAGGGAGGTGACCAGCTCCCGGTCGAGGTAGACGTTGGCGGCGCCCTTGCCATGAACGCCATCGGCCGCACGGTAGTAGACCACCCTGGCCTGGTCCTCGCCGAGCGGCTGGCCGCCCCGGTAGGCGCCGGCGAACAGTTTCGCCGGCGCGCCGTCCGCCGCCAGGGCGCCGAGGGGCGCGGCGTCGAGCATCAGGGCGAGCAACGCGGCGGCCAGCGCCCCGCGGCTTTGCAGATAAGGAAACATAAGATTAAAACTCCAAAGCAAGACGTGAATCCGGCCGGCGCCGCAGCGGGCAGGCCGTCGATCGGTCCCTGAGCCCCCATTCCCAATACAATCGCCCCTGGACGGCTGGCGGCCGATGGCCGCCAGCCGTTGCGGCACTCAGCTCTCGCCCTGCGCCCGTACATGGATGACCACGCGGCGGTCCGGCGCGTAGCAGGCGATCAACGCCGCGCGATCGCCGCGGCAATCCTGGGAAACGGGTTCCCGGCTGCCGGCGGAGCGCGCGCTGATGCGTTGCGCGGCGATGCCGTTGTCGATCAGCAGTTGGCGCACGGTCTGGGCGCGGCGCAGGCCCAGCGCCTCATTGGCCTTCTCGCCGCCGATGCGGTCGGTATGCCCGACCACCTCGATGGCGGCATCCGCCGCGTTGTCCTGGCGGATCTGCCGCGACAGTTCGCCGATGGCCGTGCCGGCAGCGTGGCCAAGGTCCCGCTGCCCCGCGCGGCCGAAATCGAACAGCAGGTCGCTGGACACCGAATAGCTGCGCTGCTTCGGCTGTTGCGGGTAATCGCAGGGCTTCACCGAGGCTGCCCGCGAAACGACGTGCGCCTGGCGCAGGCTGCCCGCCAGTTCCTTTTCCGCCACCTCGCGGCTCACCGGCTGCGGCGCCTGGCCGCCCTGCTCGCTCACGCGCAGGAACAGCGTCTTGCCGGCCGGCAGGTCGAGCGACGGCTGGCGCTGCTTGCCGGCGTAGCCGGGGGCATCGTCCTGCACCGCGTACAGGCCATGGGCGCCGGGTGCGACGCAGAACACGGCGTAGCCACCGGGAAGCAGCGAGGTGTGGAACTCCCGGTCGACGTAGAGGTTGGCCGCGGGGGCCTTCTCGCCCGGCGTGCCAAGGCGGTAGTAGACCACCTGGCTTTGCGCCTGGGCGACCGTGGGAACGGCCTGGTAGCGCTCGCCGAAGGCGGACGGGGCAATGGCCGCGTAGGCGCCTTCGAGCAGCGCCATGGACAGCAGTGGCAGCAGGCATGCGGCCTTCAGGGTACGGAGATTCGGTTGCATGGACATGAGTAGCTCCCCCCGGGGCGCGCCACGCGCCCCGGTCAAATGGGTTCGGATGGAAAGTGGCTTGCGGGCGCTGTCCCTGGCCGTCGATTCGGCGACAGCCAGGGACCAGGGCCGGACGTCAGCCGTGGTTGTTGAGGTTGACGTCGACACCCGACTGGACCAGGACCTCGGCGGCCATGCCGGAGTGCTGGTAGACGTTGTAGACGATGCCGCCACTGGTCAGCTGGCCCTGCTCGCCCCAGTCGCCCAGGTCCATGCCGCCGGTGCCCAGCAGGTCGTTCAATTCCAGGCGGTCGCCGGCGTCGCCCTTGACCACCAGTTGGACGTTGTCGTCGTCCGCGAAGAGGTTCTGCGCACCGTTCTCCAGCACGTCGACCAAGGACAGCTTCAGCGTGTTCTTGCCGCTGCCGGTGATGTCGAAGATCTCGACCGAACTGATCTTGCCGGCCAGTGCGGAGAGGTCCAGCGTCTGGCCTTTGCCGAGCAACTGCACGGTGTCGATACCTTGATTCCCGTGCAGCCCGGCATCCGAGCCGAAAAAGTAGCCGATATCTGCCACTTCAAACAGCGTTGCGTCGGAGTCCCCCACATGAACGGCACTGCCAGCTACAACTTTCTGAGTATCCGGCACGCTTACAACGGCACCATTTGGAGTGCGGCAGTCGGAAATATTACCTGCTTCGTCGATCAGAGATGCTCCAATAAACGGATCCATGACGAGGTTGTCAAAGATGATTCCATTAAGATCACTTGGAGTCTGCACTATGAACTTTGCAATAACCTCCCCAGCCGGGGCAGTAAAGCTGACGGTAGTAGGATTAATAACGCTGGCGCCGTCAGCAGCAATACTCCGATTTCCAATGGCAATACCTTCCGCGTTGTAGAAAGTCACAGAGCCACCATAGTCCGCAGCAGCAATAAATATCGAAACAGTTCTGGACAAATTCGGCAGTTCCCAAGTCGAATTATTATGCCCAGAGCCCTGGCCAAGCCATATACTATGGCCAGAGGGGGTATAACCAGGTAGCCATTGAACGCCACCACCGTAATTACCTGAGAACTTCACGCCTCCAAAGCTCATGTCATCGGGTTCGAAGTCGATAGTTTTGCTTTGGGCAATAGTACTTTCCGTGGCGATAGTTACCTTCCCGGCCAACAGGTCCTGCTCGGTAAGAACATGGCTGTAGGTCTTGTTTTCTACAAATACGCTGACTTTCTCCCCAACTTTCACGCTTTCTGCATCGAAAGCCACCTCTACGTTTTTCCCGGCGACACTGATGGAGGTTGGAGTAGCAACGCTCGTGTCCAGGGTCACGATCTGTTCTGCGACCGGGCCGTATCCTGCCTCGTTCGCAACGCGAGCCTGGATTGACCAGCTTTGGCCATGGCTGCTCATGTCCTGGGCAACCCAATGAGTCCCATTGACCACGGCAGTCATCCAGGTCAAACCGCCGTCCGTCGATACCTCCAGCGCTTCACCGGCCTCGAGTTCTTTCGCGAGGGTGCCGCTGATGGCTCGGCCGGCACTACCATCGTTGGTCACGAAGTCGCTCTGGCTGAAACCCGAGTCCTTGGACATCGAATTGATCGTGACAGTAGTGGCCGGGCCCATGGAAACGATGAAGTCGATGGCTTCGCTCTTGGGACCAGCGTTGCCGGCCTGGTCGATCACTTGGAACTCGAAGCGGTGATTGCCTTCGTCCAGTGCGTCCTCCGGGGTGAAGGTCCAACTGCCGTCCGGGCCGATCTCGGCTTCGCCGATTTTCTTGTCGTTGTCGAAGACAATCACCTTGCCACCGACCTCACCTTCGACCTTGCCCACGTAGGTGGGACGATTGTCGTCGGTGATGGTGCCGCTGACGATGTTCGCCGTGTTCGGACCAACGTCGTCCTGTAGTTCAGCAATGCCCAGGCCAGGTGCCACGGTATCGACGATCACCACGTAGGGCTCGGATGCCTCGCTGAGGTTGCCGGCCTTGTCTTCGCTCTTGACCGTGAAGCTGTACTCGCCGTTAGGCAGTTCGGTGGTGGGGGTGTATTCCCAGGTACCGTCCGCCTTGGCCGTGACCTTGTCCAGCAGACCGATGCCTTCGGCATAGATGTAGACGGTGCTGTACGCCTCGGCCTGGCCCGACAGGGTCGGGGTCGTGTCGTTGGTGTGGCCACCGTTGCTCACCGGCCCGACCTGGTTGTGCACGTCGTCGTAGGCTTGCTCGATGCTGGGCTTGTTCGGCGCCTGCAGGTCGATATCGAGCACGAAGACCTGGGTGTGCTGGCTCTGGCCAT
>Ga0182744_1002184_pt1 | contig 16339 bp, 18 predicted proteins | sample eDN3rd30CKraftMG_FD_128525 | JGI IMG/M metagenome (GOLD analysis project Ga0182744, IMG submission 128525) | Enriched Miracle-Growth compost microbial communities from Emeryville, California, USA - eDNA 3rd pass 30_C Kraft MG (version 2) (version 2) ...
TTCGCTCGTTCGTTCTTTCGCCTGTTTGGCCTTCACGCCCGCCGCCACGATAGCCGCCGCCGGCGGTTCCGGGTAACCGGATTTTCACCATAGCGCGATCGCCGCTGCCGCATGCCGGTAGCGTTGATGCCTCGTTAAAGGAATGCCTCGCATTTTCGAGGCATGTCGCGTTTCGTCCGCCGCTATGTGCTGTGCTCGGTTGCGCTGTTGGCGCTCGCCGCCTGCGGGCGCGGCTTCATCTCGTTCGAGGAGCGGCCGGCCTGGCGCGGCGAGGCCGAGGCATCGTGCCTGAAATCCGGCTCGGTGAAGATCGGCGAGGCGGTGCGGCAGATCAAGCCAATCAACGGGCCGGGCATGTGCGGCGCCGATTTTCCGCTGAAGGTCGCGGCGCTCGGCGAGGCGCCTTCGGCGCTCGGCTATAACGGCGCGCCGCGCCCGCCGGCCGGTGTGCCGTCGGCGGCGCAGCCGCGCTGGCCGATTGCGCAGCCACCCGATGCGATGCGGACGCAACCGGTCTATCCCTCCGGCGCGCCGCAGCCGCAGGCATTGCGCGCGCCCGACGGCAGCGTCGCGGCGATCGGCAACGGGGGCCGCCCGATGACGATCACCCCGGATGCCGCCGGCGAGCCGGTCTATGGCGCGGTGCCGCCGCCTGCCGCCCGGCCGGGCTATGCGCCGGCAAATGCCCCCATGGGCAGCGCGTCGATGGACAGGACGCGGATGGAAGCGCCGCGCGCGCTGCACGCGCCCATGGCAGCCCCCGAGATCGAGGCGGACGACGATGCCGCCGAGGACGACGTTCCCGACGACGCGGTGCTGCCCAACCGCGGCGCCGCGCCGGCGACCCGTCCGGCCTATCGCATGCCGCCGGCGCCGTCGCCGCGCGTGCCGCAGATCCCGCAGCTCGGCCCGCCGCGCGGTCTCTATACCGGCGCATCGACGCCGGTCGCCGTCACCCCGGCGGCGACGCTCGCCTGTCCGATCGTCTCGGCGCTCGACCAGTGGGTGGCGCACACGGTGCAGCCTTCGGCGCAGCGCTGGTTCGGTCAGCCGGTGGTCGAGATCAAGCAGATTTCCGCCTATTCCTGTCGCGGCATGAACGGCCAGCCCGGCGCGCGGATATCCGAGCATGCCTTCGGCAATGCGCTCGACATCGCCGCCTTCGTGCTGGCGGACGGCCGCAAGGTCGTCGTCAAGAAGAACTGGAACAACGGCACGCCGGAGGAACAGGGCTTCCTGCACGACGTGCAGGGCGGTGCCTGCGAGACCTTCACCACGGTGCTGGCACCGGGCTCCAACAAATACCACTACGACCACATCCATGTGGACCTGATGCGCCGCGCCAGCCGCCGGCTGATCTGCCAGCCGCGCGCCATCGACGGCGCCGTCGCCGCGGCGCGCGCCGCCAGCAAATATGCCGGACGCTCCGCCGGACCGGAGATCACCGGCTCGATCAAGACGCTGGTCGAGAAATATGCCATCGCCGGCGAAGACGGCGCGTTCGACGACGAGGACGAGCCGTCACCCGTGCTGAAGAAGCGCGTCGAGCGCCAGGCCCGCAAAAAGTAGCAGTCCGGCGTCGCGGTTCGACTTGAACAGCCGCAGGCATAGCGCCGGATCGTTAATGTCGAGCCGCCGCACCTGCAAGGCGAGATGGACGGCAAAGACGGCGAGCGCGATCAGCGACACGATGCGCCCGCCGGCAAGCCAGATGGCGATGCCGATCAGCACCACGGCGACGCTGTAGAAAGCCGACAGCATCGGCTTGGTATCGGCGCCGAACAACAGCGCCGTCGATTTGATGCCGATCAGCGCATCGTCCTCGCGGTCCTGATGCGCGTAGATCGTGTCGTAGGCGATCACCCACGAGATCGAGCCGGCGTAGAGGATGACGGCCGGCCAGTCGAGGCGGCCGAAGGCGGCGGCCCAGCCCATCAGCGCGCCCCACGAGAAGGCGAGGCCGAGGCCGATCTGCGGCCAGTAGGTGACGCGCTTCATGAACGGGTAGACGGCGACGATCGCCAGCGAGGCGATGCCGGCGGCGACGGCGAAGCGGTTGAATTGCAGCAGCACCGCCAGCCCAACCAGCGCCTGCGCCACCAGGAACAGATAGGCTTGCCTTACCGTCACCTGCCCGGAAGGGATCGGCCGCGAGCGGGTGCGCTCCACCGAGCCGTCGAGGTCGCGGTCGACGAGATCGTTCCAGGTGCAGCCGGCGCCGCGCATGGCGAAGGCGCCGATGAAGAACAGCACGGTGTGCCACAGATCGATGCGCGTGCCGACGGCAAGCGCCGCGATGCCGACCGACCACCAGCACGGCATCAGCAGCAGCCACGAGCCGATCGGCCGGTCGAGCCGCGCCAGCCGCAGATAGGGACGCGCCGAGGGCGGTGCGAGCGTATCGACCCAGTTGCCGGTCGCGTCGGCGACGCGGCCCGTCGTCTGGCTCATCGCCCGCCGCCGAGCGGCGAGCCGGTCAGGGTGTCGAAGGTGCCGCCGCGGCCGGTGCGGACATTGCTGGAACTGGTGGAGGGCGTGCCGAGCGCGTCGCTGAGGCTCGGGCCGGCGGGCCGGGCGGGGCCCTGTGCCGCGACCTTGCAGACCTGCGTGCGGACCTTCAGCGTCTGCTGATGATTGGTCTGCAACTGCTTGATGATCTGCGGCGGGATTCCGCACCACGGGCCGTTGTCGACGGCGAATTTCACGAACTTGGCCTCGGCGGTGACCATGTTGCGGAACAGGCCGCAGGCTTCCTGCGGCGATGCCTTACGCTCGCTGGCGGCGCGGATGGCGGCGGCGCGCTTGCCGGTCTCGTCGCGCAGCACGGTGAATTCCTTCATGCAGGGCGGCTCCTGCGCGGCGGGCGCCTGTCCCTGTGCTTGCGCCGTCGCCGGCAGCGTCGGCGCCGCCAGGGCCGCAAGCACGGTCGGAAGCACCAGGGTCGGAAGCAGGAACCGGGCAAATATCATTGAAATCTCTGTCCCTGTCTTGAAGGCGTCATCGCCGGCCGCAACTCGCCCCGATAGCGGCCCGCCCCGATACATGTGCCGATCGGCGCGCCGATATCAACCCCGCGAATCCGGCGAGAACGCGGCGGATGGCCGGGTGAGCAGGGGGGTGTGCGGCGACGCGCACCCCCCGTGTTCCGTCGCGGCGCGTCTTTCCGTATGGTCGGGCGATGTCCCGCTACGATTTCCGCAGTCCCCGCCTGTTCGTCGATCATCCGCTTGCCGCCGGCGGCACGGTGCCGCTCGACCCGGATCAGGCGAACTATCTCGGCAACGTGCTGCGGCTGCGCGCCGGCGGTGAGGTGCTGCTGTTCAACGGCCGCGACGGCGAATGGCGCGCGACGCTTGCCGGCGGCAAGAAGCTGCGCGCCGCCGAGGTCGAGGCGTGCCTGCGGCCGCAGCCGCTCCCCGGCGACCTGCATCTCCTGTTCGCGCCGCTCAAGCATGCCCGGCTCGATTATATGGTGCAGAAGGCGGTGGAGATGGGCGTCTCGCGCCTGCAACCGATCCTGACCCGCCACACCCAGGTGGCGCGGGTCAATGGCGAGCGGATGCGCGCCAATGCCATCGAGGCGGCGGAGCAGTGCGGCATCCTGGCGGTGCCCGAGGTCGCCGCGCCGCTCGATCTGGCGGCGATCGCCTTCGAGCCGGGCCGCATCTATGTATTCTGCGACGAGGACGCCGAGGTCGCCGATCCGCTGACGGCGCTCGCGGCGCTGCGGCCGCAGCCCTCGGCGCTGCTGCCGCTCGCTGCGCCGCCGGAGGCCCCGAAGCTCGCCGTGCTGATCGGGCCGGAGGGCGGCTTTTCGCAGGAGGAGCGCGAGCGGCTATGCGCCGTGCCCGGCACCGTGCGCATCGCGCTCGGCCCGCGCATCCTGCGCGCCGATACCGCCGCCGTCGCGGCGCTGACGCTGGTGCAGGCGGTGCTCGGCGACTGGAATTAGAGCGTGATTCCGAAAAGGGGAGGCCGGTTTTCGGAAAAGATCATGCTCAAGCAAAAAGATGAGCGGCGGGTCCGATTCGACGGCGTTGAACCGGACGCTAGTAGCGCCGATAGGCGCGGCGGTCGAAGCGGCAGCGGAAGCTGATATAGTTGCCGTAACCGCGCACCTCGGCGCTTTTCGTCGCGATCTTGCCGTAGCGGGCGCAGTGCTCGCCGGCCCATGCCGGTGCCTCGCGATGCGCCAGCGGCGACCAGGCGATAATGCCGCCGGTGTCGTTGCCGGTGATGAGCGGTCCGGGGCCGGCGCAGCCGCCGAGCAGCGTCAGCGCGGCGGCGGCAAGGCAGAAGGTCAGAGCCCGCTTCGGCATGGTGATCCCTGATGGCAGTGCTTGATTCGAGGCTGCCCGCGAGTCTAACGGCTTCGCCGGCATTTGTCCGCATCCGCCGCCGATGTGCTAGGCTGCGGCCCGCAGGCCGAGGAGGTGATTCATGACCGGGGTTCAGGTTTTGGCGCGTGCGCGCTTGCTCACATTTATCCTCGCCCTTGCCGTGGCCGGGGCATGGGGTATCGGGAGCGCGCCGGCGGCGAGCCTGCTGGAGATGAACACCTATCTCACCGGGCCGCGCTACGATGGCGCCATTCCGCCGTGCGAGGCCGGGCTCGGCGACGTCAGCACGAAATTCGCCGAGAAGGAGGGCCGCTTCTGGAACTCCGATCTGCAAATCCTCGGCTACGAGCGCGTCCGTGAGATCGCCTATCGCCCGTGGGCGGAGAACACCATCCCGCGCCGCTTCTGTAGCGCGCGGGCGCTGGTGTCCGACGGGCGCCGCCACACGGTCTATTACTCGATCGGCGAGGACACCGGATTCCTCGGCGCGACCTGGGGCGTGACCTTCTGCGTCGTCGGGCTCGACCGCAATCTCGCCTACAACCCGTACTGCAAGATGGCGCGGCCGTAAGCGGCCGGCGCGAACGAAAGGCGAGGGCTCCGCGATGCCGGATGTGAAGCTGCGCCGGGGGCTATCGGCGCTCGGACTGTTCGTCTGCTGCGCCCTCTTACTCGCCGCCATCGTGCCGGCCGAGGCGCAGCGCCTCGGCCACGACCGCCGGCAGAACGCGCCCGGCCAGTTCGATTTCTATGTGCTGTCGCTGTCGTGGTCGCCGTCCTATTGCGAGGCGGCGAACGAGCGCGGACAGGGGCGCAACGACCAGCAATGCGGCGCGCGGCCCTATTCCTTCGTCGTGCATGGCCTGTGGCCGCAATACGAGCGCGGCTTCCCGGAATCCTGCCAGGTGCCGGCGCCGCGCCTCAACCGCAATATCGTCTCCTCGATGCTCGATCTGATGCCGAGCCCGCGCCTGATCTTCCACGAATGGGACAAGCACGGCACCTGTTCGGGCCTCTCGGCGAGCGGCTATTTCCAGGCGGTGCGCAAGGCGCGCGCGGTGGTGAAGATCCCCGAGCGCTTCATCGATCTCGATCGCCATCTCAACGTGACGCCGGGCGAGGTCGAGGCGGCCTTCATCGCCGTCAATCCGAGCCTGCCGCGCGACGCGATCTCGGTGACCTGCGACACCCGCCGGCTGCATGAGGTGCGCATCTGCATGGGCAAGGATTTCGGCTTCCGCTCCTGCGCCGAGAACGAGCGCCGCGCCTGCCGGCGCGACCGGCTGGTGATGCCGCCGGTGCGCGGCGGCTAGCGCGTTTTCGAGCACTTCGGCGCCGATGAATTATCGCCGATGAACTATCGCCACGCCTTTCATGCCGGCAACTTCGCCGACGTGTTCAAGCACGCGGTGCTTGCCCGCATCCTCACGCATCTGTGCGCCAAGCCGGCGGCGTTCCGCGTCATCGACACGCATGCCGGCGCCGGCCTCTACGACCTGCAATCCGAGGAGGCGCGGCGTGGCGGCGAATGGCGCGACGGCATCGGCCGGCTGATCGAGGCGCGCGCCGCCGGCACGCTCGGCGCCGATATCGAGGCGCTGCTGGCGCCGCTATTTACGGCGGTAGCGGCGCTCAATCCGCCGGATACGCTGACGGTCTATCCCGGCTCGCCGGCGCTGGTGCGCGCCTCATTGCGGCCGCAGGACCGGCTCCTCGCCTGCGAACTGGAGCCGAAGGCGGCGGCGGCGCTTACCGCCAATCTGCGCGGCGATCCCCGGATCAAGACGCTTGCCATCGACGGCTGGACGGCGCTGTCGGCCTATGTGCCGCCGAAGGAGCGGCGCGGCCTGGTGCTGGTCGATCCGCCGTTCGAGGCGCCGGACGAGTTCGCCCGCCTCGCGCAGGGGCTCGAGGGCGCTCACCGCAAATGGCCGACCGGCCTTTACATGCTGTGGTATCCGGTCAAGGACCGCGCCGGCCCCGACCGGCTCGCCAAGGCGCTGCGGCGGCTCGCCATTCCGAAGATCCTGCGCGCCGAGATGCTCGTCGCCCCGCCGCGGGCCGACGGCCCGCTCACCGGCTCCGGGCTGATCCTGGTCAATCCGCCGTGGACGCTGGAGGGCGAACTCAAGGCACTGGCGCCGGCGCTGTCGCGGCTCCTCGCCCGCGATCCGCGCGACGCGCGGCCGCTCTGGCGCCTCGACTGGCTTGCCGGCGAGGCGCACTGAGCCTCCGCACTGGGCCTCCGCACTGGCCCTCCGTACGGGGGCTTCCCACGGGGTCTTCGCCCGCTTCTCAGCGCCCCCGCATTGGTCTAGCCTTATCCGTTGGTTTTGATGTTCCGCCCTTTCCCGGAGGGCCGACGGCATGACGGCGGCTTTGCGCGCGCCGGCGCGACCCGGAGACGGATGTCGATCCTTCAATTTCCGCCCACGGGGACGGCGGCAAAAAACGACAGTTTGGGACAGGGAGGCATTATTCCGATGGCGCAAAAGGGTGTCGTCAAATTTTTCAACGGCGAACGTGGCTACGGCTTCATCAAGCCGGAGGACGGCGGGCGCGATGTGTTCGTGCATATCACGGCGGTGGAATCCGCCGGATTGAAATCGCTGAACGAAGGCCAGCAGATCAGCTTCGATATCGAGCCCGACAAGAAGGGCAAGGGACCGAAGGCGGTCAACCTGATCATCTCCGGCTGAGCGGGCGGCGGCTTCCAGGACAAAACGAAAAAAGCCCCGGCGCATGGCCGGGGCTTTCTGGCTCTGTCGCGATCGCGATCAGAAGCGGTAGTTGATGCCGGCGCGCACCAGATTGGTGCTGAAGCGGCCGCCGTTGTCGAACGCGAACGGCGCCGTCGGCGCATCGCCGAGGTCGACATAGAGATACTCGACCTTCGCGGTCCACGGGCCGGTGAGCGCGAACTCAAGACCGCCGCCGATCGTCCAGCCGGCGCGCGTCGTCGAGGTATCGCCGAAGATCGAGGTCGACTTCAGGTCGCCGTAAGCGAGACCGCCGGTGACATACAGCATCACGCTGTCCCAGGCGTAGCCGAGACGACCGCGAACCGTGCCGAGATAGCTGTTCTTGGTATCGACGGGGCCGACAAAGAGATCGGTGCCCGAGCCCTTGATGCTCGCCCAGTCGAGATCGGTCTCGATACCGAACACGCCCTGGCCGACCTGCCAGTTGTAGCCGAGCGTACCGCCGATCAGCCCGCCGGTGGCATTGCCGCCGTAACCGGAACGGCCGCCGAAGGCGCCGCCGCCGTTGATACCGAGATAGAGGCCGGTCCAGTTATAGACCGGCGGAACATACGGAACCGCTTTCGCCGGCATCGGCTCGCGACGCGGCAGATCGGCGGCGGAGGCCGTCGCCACGCCAACCGCCATCGCGGCGATGCCGGCGGTCGCGAGAACAAACGTCTTCATACTGATACTCCCCTGATGGTGCTTCGGACGGCCGATGGCGTGTCGAACCGTACGACCGCTGCATCAACGCGTGCTGACGAAATGAGTTCCTGAATATGGCTGGGCCGTGGCGACAAACGGTACGTTGCGCCGCATTGCGTGGCTTTCGTGAACGCCGTTGCAGCGGCGTCACACAGTTCCATCGCCATAATTGCGCCGCATCGTCGGCGGCTTCGCGTCGGAATTGATGGCGGCACGCATCAGAACAAGCGTTGCCACGCGCATCCGCCGCAAATGAAAAACCCCGGACGCGATGTCCGGGGTTTTGCGGCGTGCGCGGATCGCGGTGCGCTGACCGCGATCGGCAACGATTCGATTCTAAAAGTGATAGTTGACGCCGAAGCGCAGCATGTTGGAACTGATCGCGTTGTTGACGCCGGTGACGGAGAACGAGCGCGAAGCGAGATCGATGTAGAGATACTCCGCCTTCGCCGTCCAGTTCGGCGTCAGCCCGACTTCGACGCCGGCGCCGGCGGCCCAGCCGACCGAGGTCTTGGATTCCGACAGCGCCATGTTGTCGGCGCGCATGCCGCCATAGGCGAGGCCGAGCGTCGCGTAGAACAGGATGTTGTTCATCGCGTAGCCGCCGCGCGCGCGCAGCGTGCCGAACCACGGATTGGCGAACTTGAACGGCGCGACGGTGTCGTCGGCGCCGCTGATCTGGATGTCGGTCTCGCCGCCGAACACGAATTGCTGATTCTGCCACAGATAGCCGGCCTGCAATCCGCCGAGGAGGCCCGATGGCCGCGTCGCGCTGTTGCTGGTCTTGCCCCACTGGTAGCCGAGATTGGCGCCGATATAGGGGCCGGCCCAGTTGTAGACGCTGGTCGTCGCCGGCGAGTAATAGGCGGTCTGGCCGCGCGGGAAGTCGGCCGCGTTTGCCGCTACGGCGGTGATCGCGACGATCGCTGCGGCGCCGATGATGGTCTTCATGCAACTCTCCACACATTGGCCGCCGCGCGCGGGGGCGGGGCTGGCTCGCGTTTCCGGTGTCGACGCTCCGATAACCTTAAGAAAGAGCATCGCGGACATGTGCGATTTATCGCGTCATCGAAGTTAAACGGTGATGAATCGTTCACCGATGGGTGGCCGCCTGATGCCGGCGTTGCTTCGTTATCCCTAAGGAAAGGTTGCCGGCCCGCGCCGTTCGTGCTTCGCAGAGAGAATGCGTTTACTATAACCGCCGGGCGCGGCGCCTGCGGCGGAGCGGGGATCGACGGAATCGACGGAATGCAAACCGGAATACGAACGGACGAAACGGCGAAGGCCGCCGCATGGCGATGGCCGTAACGATGACGAAGCCGACGCGCGGCACGGCGCTGGTCACCGGCGGCGCCCGCCGCATCGGCCGTGCCATCGCCTTGACGCTGGCGCGCGCCGGTTATGCGGTCGCCGTGCATGCGCGCGCGTCGCAGGCGCCGGCGCAGGACTTGTGCGACGAGATCGCCGCGCAGGGCGGTAGCGCCGCCGCCGTGTTCGCCGATCTGGCGCGGCTCGACGAGGTCGAGCGCCTCGTGCCCGAAGCGGCGCGTGCGCTCGGCCCGCTGACGCTGCTCGTCAATAACGCCAGCGCCTTCGAGGCCGATGCGGTGGGTTCGCTCGATGCGGCGCTGTTCGACCGCGCCTTCGCGATCAATCTGCGCGCGCCGCTGTTTCTGGCGCAGGCGTTCGCGGCGCAGGCGCCCGACGGCGCGGCGATCGTCAATCTGCTAGATCAGCGCGTGCTCAAGCCGACGCCGCTGTTCGTCTCCTATGCGCTGAGCAAGACGGCGCTCCACGCCGCCACGGTCAGCCTGGCGCAGGCGCTGGCGCCGCGCATCAGGGTCAATGCGGTGGCGCCGGGGCCGGTGCTGCCCTCGCCGCGCCAGAGCGAGGCGGATTTCGTCCGCCAGGCGGCGGCGCTGCCGCTCGCGCGGCGCGTCACGCCGCAGGAGATCGCTGATACGGTGCTGTTCCTGGCGCTGGCGCCGAGCGTCACCGGAACGACGGTCGCGGTCGATGGCGGCCAGCATCTGGCCTGGCGCACGCCGGACACCGAAGTGACGGAATGACGTGACGCAATGATGCGGCCGCATGGCGGCATGCTCACTGGCGCAAGCTGACGATCATAGGCCGGCCGACATATGATTTGAGCGACGATGACTGCGGGCACAGACAAACCGGGCGGCGGTGGTGGCGAGACGGGCGGCGGCGGGATCGGCGGCCGCAGGGCGGTTGCCAGCCGCGATCTGCCGCCGGAAACCGATATCGCCGGCGAGATCGCCGACGCCGAGGATGAGGAAGCCTCGCTGCCGGCGCCGGAGGAGATCGTCACGCCGGCGGCCGAGCCGCCGACGCTGCTGAGCGAAAATCCGCTTGCCGCCGGCCGCGCCGCCATTCTCCGTCATGGGCGGCTGGCGCCGTCCTCGCCCGGTGTCTACCGGATGATCGATGCCCGCGGCGACGTGCTCTATGTCGGCAAGGCCAAGAACATCAGGAAGCGCGTCCTGTCCTATACGCGGCCGACCGGGCTCGACACGCGCATCGAGCGCATGGTGGCGGCGACCGTCGCCATGGAGTTCGTCTCGACGCGCACCGAGACGGAAGCGCTGCTGCTCGAAGCCAATCTGATCAAGCGGTTGCGGCCGCGCTTCAACGTCCTGCTGCGCGACGACAAGTCGTTCCCCTATATCCTCATCACCTCGGATCACTGGGCGCCGCAGATCCTCAAGCATCGCGGCGCCCGCAGCCGCCAGGGCAGCTATTACGGCCCGTTCGCGTCGGTGTGGGCGGTCAACCGCACCATCACGGCGCTGCAACGCGCGTTTCTGCTGCGCTCCTGCTCCGACAGCTTTTTCGAGAGCCGCACGCGGCCGTGCCTGCTCTACCAGATCAAGCGCTGCTCGGCGCCGTGCACCAACGAGATCGATTATGCCGCCTATGCCGAACTGGTGCGCGAGGCGAACGCCTTCCTCTCCGGCCGCAGCCGCGCGGTGAAGGAGGAACTCGCCGCCGACATGGACGCCGCCTCGCAGGCGATGGATTTCGAGCGCGCGGCGCTCTACCGCGACCGGCTGGCGGCGCTGTCGGCGGTGCAGTCGACGCAGGGGATCAATCCGCGCGGCGTCGAGGAGGCCGACGTCTTCGCCATCCATCAGGACGGCGGCTATAGCTGCGTCGAGGTGTTCTTCTTCCGCACCGGGCAGAACTGGGGCAACCGCGCCTATTTCCCCAAGGCCGACCGCGCCCTGCCGCCCGGCGACGTGCTCGGCGCCTTCATCGCGCAGTTCTACGACGACAAGCCGGCGCCGGCGGCGATCCTGCTGTCGCACGATGTCGAGGAACGCGCGTTGATCGCCGACGCGTTGACGACGCGCGGCAACCGCAAGGTCGATATCCAGGTGCCGCGCCGTGGCGAGAAGAAGGAGTTGGTCGCCCACGCGCTCGCCAATGCCCGCGAGGCGCTGGCGCGCAAGCTCGCCGAGACGTCTTCGCAGCAGCGGCTGTTGAGCGCGCTGGCGCAGACCTTCGGCCTGCCGCGGGTGCCGCGCCGCATCGAGGTCTACGACAACAGCCATATCCAGGGATCGAACGCCGTCGGCGGTATGATCGTCGCCGGCCCCGAGGGCTTCCGCAAGAACCAGTACCGCAAGTTCAACATCCGCTCGACAAGCCTCACCCCCGGCGACGATTTCGGCATGATGCGCGAAGTGCTGGAACGGCGGTTCAAGCGGCTGGTCGAGGAAGCGCCGCGCACGCAACAACCCGATGCGCAACAATCCGACGCCGCGGCCGGACAGGAGCACGACGGCCCCGAACACGAGGCGCAGGCCGATTCGCCCTGGCCCGATCTGGTGCTGATCGACGGCGGGCAGGGGCAGTTGACGGCGGCGCGCGAGACGCTGGCCGCGCTCGGCATTACCGACCTGCCGCTCGTCGGCGTCGCCAAGGGGCTCGACCGCGACGCCGGCCGCGAAACCTTTTTCGTGCCGGGGCGGGCGCCGTTCAAGCTGCCGCCGCGCGACCCGCTGCTCTATTTCATCGAGCGGCTGCGCGACGAGGCGCACCGTTACGCCATCGGCTCGCACCGTGCCCGGCGCAAGAAGGACATCCGCGAGGCCGGATTGCAGGAAATCCCCGGCGTCGGCCCGACGCGCAAGCGCGCGCTGCTGCATCACTTCGGCACGCTCAAGGCGATCGAGCGCGCCGCGCTGCCGGACCTCGCCAAGGTGCCCGGCGTCAGCGCCGAAATCGCTCGCAAGATCTATGATTTCTTTCACAACAACGCACGCTAGGGACGCAGAACGCATGATCATTCAGGGGCAGGAACAGGTCACCGAGGCGGTGCTCGACGCCTACAAGACCATCGCCGATCCGCGGCTCAACGAGATCGTGGCGGCGCTCGTTCGCCACCTGCACGCCTTCGCCCGCGAGGTGCATCTGACCGAGGCCGAGTTCCAGCAGGCCACCGCGATCATCGCCGCGCTCGGGCAGCGCACCAACGACACGCACAACGAAGTGGTGCTGATGTCGGGCTCGCTCGGCTTCTCGACGCTGATCTGCCTGTTGAACAACGGCAACAACGGCATGGCGGAGACCACCGCCAATCTGCTCGGGCCGTTCTGGCGGATGCATTCGCCGCGCACCGAGAACGGCGGCTCGATCGTGCGTTCGCCGACGCCCGGCCCGGCGCTGTTTACCTCCTGCCGCGTGCTCGATCAGGCGGGGGCGCCGATTGCGGGCGCCGAGGTCGATGTCTGGCACTCCTCGCCGGAAGGCTTGTACGAGCAGCAGGACCCCAAGCAGGCGGAGATGAATCTGCGCGGCAAGTTCGTCACCGATGCCGAGGGACGTTTCGGCTTCCGCAGCGTCAAGCCGGCCGGCTATCCGATCCCGATCGACGGGCCGGTCGGCGATCTGCTGCGGGTCGCCGGCCGTCATAATATGCGCCCCGCCCACCTGCATTTCCTGATTTTCAAGCCCGGTTTCAAGACGCTGATTTCGCAGGTCTATGTGAAAGGCGACCCGCATCTGGACACCGACGTGCAATTCGGCGTGACGCGGGCGTTGGTCGGCGACTATGTCCGCCACGACACGGCGGCGGGCGAGCGCGCGCCGGCCGGCGACGTGACCGGCGAGTGGTATTCGTTCGATCAGACTTTCGTCATGGAGCCGGGCGAGAGCCGTCTGCCGAAACCGCCGATCAAATAAGCGTCAGCGGCGTGCGAAGGCCGGCGGCGGCGCGGTGGACCGCGACCGGATGCCGGTTGACGCTGCGGCTGTGGAGGTGTTCCTTCGTTCCATGAAAGCCGATACGACCATCATGCCGGCGCGGCCGCTGGGGCTCGCGAATCTGCTCACCTACGGCCGGATCGCCGCCGTCCCCGTGGTCGTCGGGCTGATGTATTGGCACAGCATTCTCGAGGGCGGCCTGTGGCTGCGCTGGATGGCGCTGTTCGTCTTCGTCGTCGCCGGGGTGACGGATTTCTTCGACGGCTATGTGGCGCGCGTCTGGTCGCAGCAGTCCTCGCTCGGCCGCATGCTCGATCCCATCGCCGACAAGCTCCTGGTCGCGTCCTCGCTGCTGATGCTGGCGGTCGACGAGACGATCAAGGGACCCTCGCTGCTCGCCGCCGTCATCATCCTGTGCCGCGAGATCCTGGTATCGGGGATGCGCGAATATCTCGCCGAGCTGCGCGTGCGCCTGCAGGTGACGCAGCTCGCCAAATGGAAGACGACGCTACAACTCGTCGCCATCGGGTTCCTGATCGCCGGCGATGCCGGCGACAGGGCCGCCACCGCGCTCGGCCTCGGCATTCCCGGCGCCGCCGAAGGCGCCGGCACGGTGACGCTGATCGGCATCACGCTGTTGTGGCTCTCCGCGATGCTGACGCTTTACACCGGCTGGGACTATATGCGCGCCGGTCTGCACCATCTGGTCGACGAATGACGGTGACGCTGCGATATTTCGCCTGGGTGCGCGAGCGCGTCGGCAAGACCGACGAGACGCTGGCGCTGCCGCCTGAAGTGGACAGCGTCGAGCGGCTGATCGCCTGGCTCTGCGGCCGCGGCGAGGAATATGCCTATGCCTTCGAGAACCCGACCGTCATCCGCGCCGCGATCGATCGCAAGCATGTGCCGGCGCAGACGTCGATTGCCGGCGCCCGCGAGATCGCCTTTTTTCCGCCGATGACTGGTGGCTGAGTGCTGCCGATGTCCGCCGTCACTCCGACCGTCCGCGTCCAGCGCGACCCCTTCGATCTTGCCGCCGAGGCGAGGGCGCTGTCGCAGGGGCGCACCGATGTCGGCGCCGTCGTCACCTTCACCGGCATCTGCCGCGGCGAGGAAGACGGCACGCCGGTCGTCGCGCTGACGCTGGAACATTACCCCGGCATGGTCGAGGAGGAGATCACGCGCCACGCGCAGGAGGCGATCGGCCGCTGGCCGCTCCTCGGCGTCACCGTGGTGCATCGCTTCGGCCGCATCGTGCCGGGCGAGGACATCATGATGGTGGCGGTCGCCGCCTCGCACCGGCAGGCGGCCTTCGCGGCGGCGGAGTTCCTGATGGATTTCCTCAAGACCCGCGCGCCGTTCTGGAAACAGGTCGAGGGCAACAGCGGCCGCGACTGGGTCGAGGCCAAGCAGATCGACGATGCGGCGGCCGAACGCTGGCGCTACCCTTACGAGGAAAGAGAAGAATAGGGCGTTTCACGTTTTGACGGAAACGCCGGTCGAAGTTGGATAAGCTCGTCATTGCCGGGCTTGACCCGGCAATCCATCGTTTTCAAAGAAGCTGGATGCGCGGATCAATAGGGCGTTTACGCCCGTCTTTGACGGGCTATGTCCGCGCATGACGAGAAGAATGACTTTAGCGCCGGCCAGCGCCGGTCGAAAAAACAAAAGGCGACGCTGAGCGCGTCGCCTTTGTCGTATCCTGCGGCCTTTTTCGCGATCAGGCTGCGGCCTGCTTCGGCGTCACCTCGGCGGTGTAGTCCTCGGCCAGTTGCTGGGTGATCTTGGCCGGCGTGAAGCGCCAGTCGGCGATCTCCGACACGGCGGTGACTTCCGCGGCGGTGCCGGTGATGAAGCATTCCTCGAAGCCGGCGAGTTCCTCCGGCATGATGCGGCGCTCGTTGACCGCAATGCCGCGCCGCTTGGCGAGATCGATCACCGTGCGCCGGGTAATGCCGTTGAGGAAGCAGTCGGCGATCGGCGTGTGGATGGCGCCGTCCTTGACGAAGAAGATGTTGGCGCCGGTGCATTCGGCGACGCGGCCCTGCCAGTCGAGCATCATCGCGTCGGCATAGCCTTTGCGCTCGGCGCGATGCTTGGAGATGGTGCAGATCATGTAGAGGCCGGCGGCCTTGGCCATGCACGGCGCGGTCTTCGGGTCGGGGCGGCGATACTCGGCAAGGTCGAGCCGGATGCCCTTGAGCCGTTCGGCCGGGTCGAAATAGCTCGGCCATTCCCAGCAGGCGATGGCGAGGTGGATGGTGTTGTTCTGCGCCGAAACGCCCATCATCTCCGAGCCGCGCCAGGCAACCGGGCGGACATAGGCGTCCTTGCGGTTGTTCTTCTCCAGCACCAACTGCTTGGCGGCCTCGATCTCGGCGACCGAATAGGGAATCTCGAAGTCGAGCACGTTGGCGGAGGCTTTCAGCCGCTCGGAATGTTCCGTGCTCTTGAAGATCCGGCCGCCATAGGCGCGCTCGCCCTCGAACACGCAGGAGCCGTAATGCAGCCCATGGGTGAGCACATGCAGGTTGGCGTCCTGCCAGGGCACCAGCTTGCCGTCATACCAGATGGAGCCGTCGAGCCGGTCATAGGATTGCGCCGCCATGTCTTCTGTCTCCTTCATCTCGTTCAACTCGACCTGCCCGAGACGGCCCGTCAGGGGTCGCCGACGCCCGGCCACCATGAGCGCCCGGTTGCGCGCCGGACGCCGCTTTGCCTCGCAAGGTAACACCCGCTAAGACTTGATGGGACCTTATATGCCCTGCATGGATATGCCTTGCATAGAACGGGTCGGATCAAGGCCGCGGATCGTCCGGCCTGAACTTGCCGGACGCCTTGGTACGATCATTTCGTCAACAATGATGTTTTTGTAACAATCAAACCGAAATATGTCAATATGGCTGACATAAATATCAATGCTGCCGCCGCCCGCCCACCCGACCGTCCATCCGCCCGCGCCGGCGGCAAGGTGTCGGCGGCGCCGGAATCAGGCCCGGAGTCAGGCCCGGAATCAGAGCCGGCCTGGGACGTCATCGAACTGTTGTTCTTCGCCTACCGCGATTTCGTCGGCGACGCCGACGCGGTGCTGGCCGCCTTCGGCTTCGGCCGGGCGCACCACCGGGTACTGCATTTCGTCAACCGCAATCCGGGGATCAAGGTCGCCGACCTGCTCGATATCCTGAAGATCACCAAGCAGTCGCTCGGCCGCGTGCTCAAGCAACTGCTCGACGAAGCCTATATCGTGCAGCGCGCCGGGCCTTCCGACCGGCGCCAGCGGCTGCTCTACGTCACGCCGAAGGGCGAGGCGCTGGCGCTCAA
>Ga0182744_1002188_pt1 | contig 16323 bp, 13 predicted proteins | sample eDN3rd30CKraftMG_FD_128525 | JGI IMG/M metagenome (GOLD analysis project Ga0182744, IMG submission 128525) | Enriched Miracle-Growth compost microbial communities from Emeryville, California, USA - eDNA 3rd pass 30_C Kraft MG (version 2) (version 2) ...
AAGGTCGCGGGTTCGGCGAGCGTGTGCCCGCGAGCGACGAGGACGACGAGGACGACCAGCTGGACGAGTGCGACGACCTCGGCGAACGCGGCCACCCAGAGCTGACGGAGCACGACCGCACGGTCGGCCGCCACGAACCAGAGGGCCCAGACGACGAGCACGAGCACCCCGAGCGCGATCAGGGCGGAGGACAACGGGAGAGGCACCCCCTGAGCCTAGCGGGAGGGAGCCGCCCGCAGGGCCCCGTCCCGACCCACGGGACCGGCACGGGACTAGCATCGACGTGTGACTGCACCCCGCTCCCTGACCTTCTCCTCCCACCGCCCTCGTGGCACCGTCGACCTGCTCGTCGTCGGAGTCGAGAAGGACGACGACGCCCTGCGGGTGGTCGGCGACGCGCTGCCCGCCGACCTGGTCGCGGGGCTCGACCTCACGCTCCTCGGCGCCTCGGCGAGCACGGAGACGGTGGTGCGCGTCCCCGGCACCGGGACCCGCGCGAGCGTCGTCGCGCTCGTGGGCGTGGGCGAGGCGGGCCGCGACCGGGACGGCGACGCCCGGCGCGAGACGCTTCGTCGTGCGGCCGGCTCCGCGGCCCGCGCCTCGGACGCCGGGCACGTGGCGTTCGCCCTCCCGGTCGAGGACGTCGCCGACGCGGTCGCGGTCGCCGAGGGCGGGCTCCTGGGCGCCTACCGCTACGACCGGACGGCGCCGTCGAGGCCGCGCACCGAGAAGGTCGAGGTGATCGTCCCCGACGCGATCGTGCGCGCCGCCGAGAAGACCGCGTCTCGCACCCTCGTCGTCACCGGGGCGGTGTGCCAGGTGCGCGACCTCGTCAACGACTCCCCCAACGACCTCTACCCCGAGTCGTTCGCCGAGATCGCCAAGAAGGTGGCCAAGGTCCCCGGCGTGAAGGTCACCGTCCTCGACGAGAAGGCTCTCGCCGCGGGTGGCTACGGAGGCCTGCTCGGGGTCGGTCAGGGATCGGTGCGGCCACCGCGCCTCGTCAAGGTGGCGTACGCGCCTGCCAAGGCGAAGGTCCACGTCGGTCTCGTGGGCAAGGGCATCACCTTCGACTCCGGCGGCCTGTCGATCAAGACGGCCAAGGGCATGGAGGCCATGAAGTCGGACATGGCGGGCGCGGCCACCGTGCTGCACACCGTGGTCGCGGCGGCTCGGCTCAAGCTGCCGGTCGCCGTCAGCGGCTGGCTCTGCCTCGCCGAGAACATGCCCTCGGGCACCGCCACCCGCCCGTCGGACGTCCTCACCATCCGCGGGGGCACGACCGTCGAGGTGCTCAACACCGACGCCGAGGGCCGGCTCGTGCTCGCCGACGGGCTCGTGTCCGCACGCGAGGACGGCGTCGACCTCGTCGTCGACATCGCCACCCTCACGGGTGCGCAGATGGTCGCCCTCGGCGACCGGGTCGCCGCCGCGATGGGCACCGAGGAGCTCCGGTCGCGCACCGTCGACGCCGCGAGGACCGTCGGTGAGCAGCTGTGGCCGATGCCGCTGCCCGTCGAGCTGCGCGCGAGCCTCGACTCCAAGGTCGCGGACCTCGCGAACATCGGTGACAGGTTCGGCGGGATGCTCGTCGCGGGCCTGTTCCTCAAGGAGTTCGTGGGTGACACCCCGTGGGTCCACCTCGACGTCGCCGGCCCGGCGTTCAACGAGCGGGCGGCCCACGACTACACGCCCCCGGGCGGCACAGGCTTCGGGCTGCGGACCCTGCTCGGTCTCCTCGAGGACGCTGCGAAGGGCTGACCGCCGCACGTGCGACGATGTGTTCTTCGTCGCATCGGCCGCTCGTGGACCTCTCACCAGCGCGCCTCGGTTGGAGGTGGGGCCGGTGGGGTGACACGATGGGCCCGTATCGGATCGTTCCACTGCGCCAAAGGAGCTCTACGTGGCTGAGGACACTGCCACCACTGATTTCGACGTCGTCGTCCTGGGCGGCGGGAGCGGTGGCTACGCCACTGCGCTCCGGGCTGCCGAGCTGGGCCACCGCGTCGCGCTCGTCGAGGGCGACAAGCTGGGCGGCACCTGCCTGCACTACGGCTGCGTCCCGACCAAGGCGCTGCTCCACTCGGCCGAGATCGCGGACGAGACGCGCGACGCCGGGCACGCCGGCGTGATCGCCGAGCTCAAGGGCATCGACGTCCCGGGTGTCAACGCGTACAAGGACGGCGTCGTCAGCCGGCTGTACAAGGGCCTGCAGGGGCTCGTGAAGTCTCGTGCGATCACCCTGGTGCAGGGCTGGGGCCGCCTGGTCGACAAGAACGTCGTCGAGGTGGACGGGGTCCGGTACACCGGGAAGCACGTGGTGCTCGCCAGCGGCTCGTACTCGCGCTCGCTGCCCGGCCTGGAGATCGGTGGCCGCGTCATCACCTCCGAGCACGCGCTCGCGCTCGACTACGTGCCGGGCTCGGTCATCATCCTCGGTGGTGGTGTGATCGGCGTCGAGTTCGCCTCCGTGTGGAAGTCGTTCGGCGCGGACGTCACGATCGTCGAGGGTCTGCCCCACCTGGTCCCGAACGAGGACGAGGCCCTCAGCAAGGCGCTCGAGCGCGCCTACCGCAAGCGCGGGATCGCCTTCAACCTGGGCGACCGTTTCTCCGGCGTCACGCAGGACGACAGCGGCGTGCACGTCACCCTCGAGTCGGGCAAGACCTTCGACGCCGAGCTGCTGCTGGTCGCCGTCGGCCGCGGGCCGCGCACGGCGGACCTCGGCTACGAGGAGCAGGGCATCACGATGGACCGCGGCTTCGTCATCACCGACGAGAAGCTGCACACCGGCGTGGGCAACGTCTGGGCTGTCGGCGACATCGTCCCGGGCCTGCAGCTCGCGCACCGCGGGTTCCAGCAGGGCATCTTCGTCGCCGAGCAGATCAGCGGCCTGAACCCCGCGCCGATCGTCGAGTCCGGCATCCCGCGCGTGACCTACTGCAACCCCGAGGTCGCCTCGGTGGGCGTCACGGAGGCCAAGGCCAAGGCCGATCTCGGCGACGACGCCGTCGAGACGATCGAGTACAACCTTGGTGGCAACGGCAAGAGCCAGATCCTCGGCACCCAAGGCTTCGTCAAGCTCGTGCGCCAGAAGGACGGGCCCGTGATCGGCGTGCACATGATCGGGGCGCGCGTCGGCGAGCTCATCGGCGAGGCGCAGCTCATCGTCAACTGGGAGGCGTACCCCGAGGACGTGGCGCCGCTCGTGCACGCGCACCCCACCCAGAACGAGGCACTCGGAGAGGCTTTCCTGGCTCTGGCCGGCAAGCCCCTGCACGCCCACAACTGACCCACGAAGGAGACAAAAGGTCATGTCCAACACCGTGCAGCTTCCGGCCCTGGGTGAGTCCGTCACCGAGGGGACCGTCACGCGCTGGCTCAAGAACGTCGGCGACACGATCAAGGTCGATGAGCCGCTCGTCGAGGTCTCGACCGACAAGGTCGACACCGAGATCCCCTCGCCGTTCGCGGGTGTGGTCGAGAAGATCCTGGTCGAGGAGGACGAGACCGTCGAGGTCGGCGCCGACCTCGTCGTGATCGGCGACGGCTCCGGCTCCTCGTCCGACGACGCCGCCCCGGCGGGCGAGCCCGAGGCGGTGCCCGCCACCAGCCAGGACTCGCCCGGAGACTCGGCGGCGACGCCCGCGCCCGCAGCAGAGGCTCCGGCACCCGCCGCCGCCCCCGAGGCACCCGCTGCCCCCGGTGGTGCGGGCGAGGAGGTCCGTCTCCCCGCCCTCGGCGAGTCCGTCACCGAGGGCACCGTGACCCGGTGGCTGAAGAACGTCGGCGACACCGTCGAGGCGGACGAGCCGCTGCTCGAGGTCTCGACCGACAAGGTCGACACCGAGATCCCCTCGCCGCTGTCCGGGACGGTCCAGCAGATCCTGGTCGCCGAGGACGAGACCGTCGAGGTCGGTGCGGTGCTCGCCATCGTCGGTACCGGCGCGGCCGCGCCGGCTCCCGCCGAGCCCCAGACCCAGCCGGCGGCCACGGCCCCGGCCGAGCCGGAGCAGGCTCAGCCGGTCCAGGTCGACCCGGTCCAGGCACAGCCTGCTGCGGTCGTCGAGCAGGCGGCTCCGGCTGCTGCTCCGGCGTCCGCTCCTGCCGCGGCAGCGCCCGCCGCCGCACCGGCCCCGGCTCCGGCAGCAACGACGTCCCCGGCTCCCCAGACGTCGTACCTGACGCCCCTCGTGCGCAAGCTCGCGGCGCAGAAGGGCGTCGACCTGTCCACGGTGACAGGTACCGGCGTGGGAGGCCGCATCCGCAAGGAGGACGTGCTCGCGGCGGCCACCGCTGCTGCCCCGAGCGCCACCGCCGCGACGTCGGGCGCGCCCTCCGGCGCTCCTGCCAAGGCCTCGACGATCCTCCCGGTCTCGCCGCTGCGCGGCACCACCGAGAAGGCGAGCCGCCTGCGCAAGATCATCGGCGTGCGCATGGTCGAGGCTCTGCAGTCCCAGGCCCAGCTCACCACGGTGGTCGAGGTCGACGTCACGGCGCTGTCCCGCCTGCGGGGCGCCAACAAGGTGGCGTTCAAGGCCAAGCACGGTGCCAACCTGACGTTCCTGCCGTTCTACGCGCAGGCCGCCACCGAGGCGCTGCAGGCGTACCCGAAGGTCAACGCGTTCTTCGACGGCGAGACGATCACGTACCCGTCCGAGGAGAACATCGGGTTCGCGGTCGACACCGAGCGCGGCCTGGTCGTGCCGGTCGCGAAGGACGGCGGCAGCCTGGGGCTCGTGGGCTTCGCCCAGAAGATCGCCGACCTCGCTGCTCGTACGCGCGCCAACAAGGTGACGCCCGACGAGCTCAGCGGTGGCACGTTCACCATCACGAACACCGGTTCGGGCGGGGCGCTCATCGACACCCCGATCGTCCCGGTGGGCACCTCGGCGATCCTCGGTACCGGCACCATCGTCCGTCGCCCTGCGGTCGTCGCCGGTCCCGACGGCGAGGACGTCATCGCGATCCGCTCGTTCGCGTACCTGTCGCTGTCCTACGACCACCGTCTGGTGGACGGTGCCGACGCGGCGCGGTTCCTGACCGCGATCAAGAACCGCATCGAGGAAGCCGCCTTCCAGGCAGACCTCCAGCTCTGAGGCACCATCGTCCGAGACGACACACCGGAGGCCGGGTCCACGTCGCCGCACGCGGCACGTGGACCCGGCCTCCGGTGTGTCTGGGGCGGGCGGCCCCTCTGCTCACGGGTCGCAACCGAACCGTCTGACGGGCGGCTGGACGTACGATGTGCGTCATGTCACTGCCGAGCACCCCTCCCCCCGCAGGCTGGTACCCCGACCCGCAGTCGCCGGTCGCCGAGCGGTACTGGGAAGGCAACGCCTGGTCGCCGCACACCCGGCCGCGCATGACACCCGCGCCGATGCCTGCGGCTGCCGGTGACATGGGGCCGTCCAGCTCGCTGCACTACCTGCTGCCGGTCGGGCGGTCGTGGCAGGCCGTGGCCGCGCCCTACCCCGGCGTGTTCGGGCTCCTGTTCTGCCTCTTCCCGCCGGCCGGCATCGTCATGGGTGCGGTGGCCATCGCTCTCGGGGTCTGGGCTCTGGTGCGGGCCCGCTCGGGCGGGCACGGCAGCGCGCGTGCGATCGTCGCGATCGTCACGGGCGCCGCGACGATCCTGCTGAGCATCGAGGTCGCTCACATCGTCGCAGCCTCCTCGACGTGACCGGGGAACGTCCCGCACCGCCGGCTCGCGCAGACGTGGAGAACCGCCGGGCGGGTCGGAGCGCGTAGCGTGAGGGCATGCGCGCACCGATCACCGTCCTCGTCGCCGGAGGCACCGGCTATCTCGGTTCCTCGCTCGTCGCGGCGCTGCGCGAGCGTGGCGACCAGGCCAAGGTCCTGACCCGCGGGGCCCCCGGGCCCGGCCGGGTGCACTGGGACCCCACGGTGGGCGAGCTCGACCCGCACGCGCTGGAGGGCGTCGACGTCGTCGTCAACCTGGTCGGGGCGGGCGTCGCGGACCGCCGGTGGACCGCGCGTCGCCGTGACGTGCTGCTGACCTCGCGGACCTGGCCCACCGCGCTGCTGGCCCGCCGCGTCGCCGATGCCCGCGGGGCGGGAACGACACCTGTCACGGCCCTCGTCCAAGGGTCCGCCATCGGGTGGTACGGGAGCACCGGCGAGCACGCCCGCACCGAGGCGGCACCGGCAGGCGACGGCTTCCTCGCCGACCTCGTGATGCGGTGGGAGGCTGCGGCGACACCTGCGGCCGAGGCCGGCGTCCGGGTCGCGTACGCGCGCACCGGCATCGTGCTCTCCCCCGATGCCGGGGCGCTGGGGCGGCTCCTGCCCCTCGTGCGGCTGGGCCTCGCGGGACGGCTCGGCACGGGCGAGCAGTGGTGGAGCTGGATCAGCAAGGCCGACGAGGTGCGTGCGCTCCTCCACCTGGTCGACTCTCCCCTCTCTGGGCCGGTCAACCTCACCGCGCCGCACCCGGCGCGCAACGTGGACCTCACGCGGGCGGTCGCGCGCGCCTGGCACCGACCCGCACGGCTGCGCGTCCCGGCGTTCGCCCTGCGTCTCGCGCTGGGCGAGCTGAGCGGCGAGCTGCTCGGCTCACAGCGGGTGGTGCCGCACGCCCTGGAGCAGGACGGTTTCACGTTCCTGCATCCCCACGTGGACGATGCGGCGGCCTGGGCCCGCTCGGTCGCATGACGGCGCGACGGCGCGTGACAAAGATCGCAGGGTACCGAGCACTCCCGCGCGCTCGGTGCGCGACAGCCCGGGGCTAGGGTGGCAGTCATGGAGTTCGTGCCTCTGGACCTGGGACGACGCCGGGTCGACTTCGAGCCCGCGTGGCAGACGCAGCGTGAGATCCATGCCCAGGTGGCTGCGGGGACGCGTGACCACACCGTGCTGCTCGTCGAGCACGAGCCCGTCTTCACCGCCGGCAAACGCACCAACGCTGGCGACCGGCCCACCGACGGCTCTCGCGTCATCGACATCGATCGCGGCGGACGGATCACGTGGCACGGTCCCGGACAGCTCGTCGCCTACCCGATCGTGCGGCTCGCCCAGCCGATCGACGTCGTCGCCTACGTGCGCGCGCTCGAGCAGGCCGTCATCGACCTGTGCGCGGACCTCGGGCTCGACGCCGGTCGTGTCGAGGGGCGCAGCGGTGTGTGGTTCCCGGCCGACGACGTGCGGCCCGCCCGCAAGGTGTGCGCGATCGGCGTGCGGGTCGCCAAGGGCGTCACCATGCACGGCCTCGCCCTGAACTGCGACACCGACCTGCTCGACTTCGAGCGGATCGTGCCGTGCGGCATCACGGACGCCGGTGTCACGTCGGTCTCCCGCGAGCTGGGGCGACCGTGGACCGTCCTCGACGCCGCCGGCCCGCTCGAGACGCACCTGCGCTCGGCGCTCGCCACCGTCCTGGGTGACGTTGACCACACAGCACCGTCCCAGCCGGTGGCCGCGCCCTCGGCAGCAGTCGCGCTGTCGTAGTGTGGAAGCCGGTCACGGTCCGTCAGGACGGCCTCGACCACGGCAACGCTGCGAGATCCCCTCGCGGCGCCCGGACTCTCATCCCGGAGGTTCCCGATGACGCTCGCCCCCGAAGGCCGTCGTCTGCTTCGTGTCGAGGCCCGCAACGCGGCCACGCCCATCGAGAAGAAGCCCGAGTGGATCAAGACTCGCGCGACGATGGGGCCGGAATACACCGAGCTCAAGGGCCTGGTGCGGTCCGAGAAGCTCAACACGGTGTGCGAGGAGGCTGGCTGCCCCAACATCTTCGAGTGCTGGGAGGACCGCGAGGCGACCTTCCTCATCGGGGGCGCGCAGTGCACGCGCCGCTGCGACTTCTGCCAGATCGACACGGGAAAGCCCGCGGACCTCGACCGTGACGAGCCCCGCCGCGTCGCCGAGTCTGTCCAGACGATGGGGCTGCGCTACTCGACCGTGACCGGTGTCGCGCGCGACGACCTCCCCGACGGCGGCGCGTGGCTCTACGCCGAGACCGTGCGCCAGATCCACACGATGAACCCGGGCACGGGCGTCGAGCTGCTCATCCCCGACTTCAACGCGATCCCCGAGCTCCTCTCCGAGGTCTTCGGCTCGCGCCCCGAGGTGCTGGCCCACAACCTCGAGACGGTGCCTCGGATCTTCAAGCAGATCCGTCCGGGCTTCCGCTACGAGCGCTCGCTGTCCGTCATCACGCAGGCCCGGGAGGCCGGTCTGGTGACGAAGTCGAACCTCATCCTGGGGATGGGCGAGACGATCGACGAGGTCGTCGACGCTCTCCAGGCCCTGCACGACGCGGGCTGCGACCTCATCACGATCACGCAGTACCTGCGCCCCTCGGTGCGTCACCACCCCGTCGACCGCTGGGTCAAGCCGGACGAGTTCGTGATGCTGAGCGACAAGGCCGAGGAGATCGGGTTCCTGGGCGTGATGTCCGGCCCGCTCGTGCGCTCGTCCTACCGCGCGGGCCGCCTGTGGGGCCAGGCGATGACCCGGCGCGGCGAGGCCATCCCGGAGGCGCTCTCGCACCTCGCCGAGCCCACCACGTCCCGCCAGGAGGCACGCTCGCTGCTCGCTCGCTGAGCCGACGAGCCCCCGAGCCGTCATGGTCGTCGGCACGGCGCCGTCGCCGCGCAGCGTGGCCCGGACCGACCGGGACGTGCACGACCTCGACTAAACTGGCGCGTACCACTTCCCGGAAGGAACCCCTGTGCCCAAGGACAAGTCCGCACCCAAGAAGACCCGCTGGTACGCGGCAGTCTGGCAAGCGTTCCAGTACACGCGTCGGCTGGACAAGGCGCTGGTCTGGATCCTGCTCGGGGTGTTCGTGGGGGTCATCGCCCTCGGCTATGTGATCGGCCTGCTGATCGGCCACCCGGTCTACATCACGATCATCGCGGTGCCGTTCGCCTTCCTCGGCTCGTTGTTCCTGCTCACGAACCGCTTCACCAAGGCGCAGTACTCGGAGATCCACGACGAGGTGGGCGCCTCGCGCGCCGTCCTGGGGACCGTGCGACGTGGCTGGACCTTCGCCGACGAGCCCGTCGCCCTCGACGCCAAGAGCCAGGACCTGGTCTTCCGGGGGGTCGGTCGCCACGGCATCGTGCTCGTGGGCGAGGCCCGCACCCCCAAGATCAAGCGCCTGCTGAGCGACGAGCGCCGCAAGCTCAACCGGATCCTCAAGGACGTGCCGGTCACCGTCCTCGAGGTGGGCGACCGTGAGGGCCAGGTGCCGCTCGGCAAGCTCGTCTCGACGGTCCAGAAGCTCAAGCCGCAGCTCACGCGCGCCGAGCTCGGCGAGGTCGAGAAGCGTCTGGCCGCCCTCGGCACCGCCCGTCTGCCGATCCCCAAGGGCATCGACCCCAACCGCGCGCGCATCGACCGCCGCGGCGCCCGCTGAACCAGCCCCTCACGTCGGGACAGACAGGACGCCCTCCCGCGCACCGTGCGGGAGGGCGTCCTGTCTGTCCCTGTCGTCGTCGGGTCGTCGGGGTCAGCGACGGACGATGACCGTCCGGGCGGCGCGGTCGTGCATGCCCCGCCCGTCCGCGTCCCAGATGACCGCCGGGATCACGAGGCAGAGCAGGAACGTACGCACCAGCGCCGCGAGCGGCCCGATGCCCGGGCGGGCGGCTCCACCGAGACGCACCACGCGCATCCCGAGCAGATGGTGCCCGAGCGTGCCGCCTATCGTGGCGAGGAGCACGAGGTTCTCGAGCGCGAAGACGAGCAGCGGGCCGAAGCCGTCGACGTCGCCCCAGACCAGGTAGGCGACGAGCATCGACGCCCCCCAGTCGACCAGGAGGGCGACACCCCGACGGGTGGAGGCCGCCATCGATCCGCGACCGCTCGCGGGCAGACCCAGTCTCGCCCCACGGTGCTCGGCGGTCGCTCCCGAGGCCTCCCCGGTCGGGTCTCCGCCGAGCCAGGACCCCCACTCGTCTCTGTTCATCACCCCGCCAGTCTAGGAGGCGCGAGGGAGGACGAGGACCGCGGCAGAGGGTCCGCCGGGAGCGTCGATGTGACCTGGACGTCACCGCCAGCGCCCCTCTGTAACATGTCGGAAACATTTCGCACACCCCGCCGAAACGCTCCTCACGTAACCTCGGACCATCACGATTCTGTACGTGCCACCGACGAAGGAGTACATGGATGTTCAAGAACGCGGACGAGGCTCTTGCCTTCACGCGGGAGCAGGACGTCGAGCTGATCGACATCCGCTTCTCGGACCTGCCCGGAATCCAGCAGCACTTCAACATCCCCGCTGCTGAGCTCGAGACGGCGCTCAAGGACGGCCTCGCGTTCGACGGCTCGTCGATCCGTGGCTTCCAGGCGATCCACGAGTCGGACATGAAGCTGCTGCTGGACGTCACGACGGCGTACGTGGACCCCTTCCGTCGCCGCAAGACGCTGATCATCAACTGCTCGATCGTCGACCCGTTCACCGACGAGGCCTACTCGCGCGACCCGCGCAACATCGCGCTCAAGGCCGAGGCCTACCTGCGCTCGACCGGCATCGCCGACACCGCGTTCTTCGCCCCCGAGGCCGAGTTCTACATCTTCGACGACATCCGCTACCGTTCCGCGGCGAACGAGTCGTTCTACGCGGTCGACTCCGTCGAGGCCGCCTGGAACACGGGCCGCGAGGAGGAGGGTGGCAACCTCGGGTACAAGACCCGCTACAAGGGTGGCTACTTCCCCGTCTCCCCCAGCGACAAGTTCGCCGACCTGCGTGACGAGATGGTCGGCACCCTGCAGGAGGTCGGCCTCGAGCTCGAGCGCGCCCACCACGAGGTCGGCACCGCCGGCCAGCAGGAGATCAACTACCGCTTCAGCACGCTCACCGCTGCCGGTGACGACCTGCTGAAGTTCAAGTACGTCATCAAGAACGTCGCCGACGCCTCCGGCAAGTCCGTGACCTTCATGCCGAAGCCGCTCTTCGGCGACAACGGCTCGGGCATGCACTCGCACCAGTCCCTCTGGAAGGACGGCGAGCCGCTGTTCTACGACGAGAAGGGCTACGGCGGCCTCTCCGACATCGCCCGCTGGTACATCGGTGGCCTGCTCAAGCACGCCCCCTCGCTGCTCGCGTTCACGAACCCGTCGGTGAACTCCTACCACCGTCTGGTCCCGGGCTTCGAGGCCCCGGTGAACCTGGTCTACTCGGCCCGCAACCGCTCCGCGTGCATCCGCATCCCGGTCACGGGCTCCAACCCGAAGGCCAAGCGCATCGAGTTCCGCGTGCCGGACCCCTCGGCGAACCCGTACCTCGCCTTCGCCGCCCAGCTGCTCGCCGGCATCGACGGCATCCGCAACCGCATCGAGCCGCCGGAGCCGGTCGACAAGGACCTGTACGAGCTCCCGCCCGAGGAGCACAAGCTCATCGCCCAGGTGCCGGGCTCGCTCGCCGAGGCGATCGACGCGCTCGAGGCCGACCACGAGTTCCTCACCCAGGGCGGCGTCTTCACCGACGACCTGATCGAGACGTGGATCAACCTCAAGCGCTCCAACGAGATCGACGCGCTGCGCCTGCGCCCGCACCCGTACGAGTTCGAGCTGTACTACGACTGCTGACCTGAGGACCGGGTCAGACCGGCGCTGACGCCGATCAGGCTCGGTCGCGGTCCGCACGGAAGAGTCCGCAGGTGCGGCGAGGGCAACGCCCTCGCCGCACCTGCGGACTCTTCTACGTCTGGGAACAGGCGATCGTCGACACGAGGAGGCGGTCTCGCGTCAGGACGCCAGGCCGCCTCAGTCCTGCACCAGGTCCCCCACGTAGTCCCAGTGCCAGGGCTCCTCGGTGATCGTCTCCGCAAAGCCGTAGTCGCTGGCGTGCTTCCTCAGCCAGTCGACGGTCCCATAGTCCATGGTCATGTCGACGGCGGTCCCCAGCCCGTGCTCCGAGTCCCCGACGGGGGCGGCACGTCCGCCGTCCTCGAGCAGACCGTACTTCTCGACCATCCTCTCCTGGTCCGCACGGCTGCGGTATGCCGAGTTGACGGTGAAGGTGTGACCATCCCGGGCCAGCGCTGCGGTCATGTCCCGGAAGGCACGCGCAGCGGGGGCCACCAGGAAGAACCCGTCGCCGATCTCGACCAGGTCGGCGGCTGGTATCTCACCGTTGCGCACCTCGTGGCCCGCCGCGCCAGGGGTACCGGTCTGCTGAGCCTGCGCGGACGACCCCGACCGGGTGACGACCGGGACGACGAACCACGCCGCCGCCAGCAGCGCCGCGACGACCACCAGCGCGCCGCACACCAGGGCGCGACGACGCGCCGAGCGATGGTCGTCGGGTTCGAGGTCCGCGGAGAGGTCCAGGGCTGTCAGCGGGTTCTCGTCGTTGTTCACCCGTCCATCGTCAGGGCCGCCGCCACCACGTGTCGTCAGTCTGCGGTCCGATCTTCGCGCGCTCCGAGGCCGGCACCTCGTCCTGTGGTCGTACGCCGTGAGGGCGAGGAGCCCGAGCTGTTCTCGGCACGAGGGAGCCCCGCCATCGTGGACGAGGCTCCCTCGAGCACACGGTCAGCGCGCCCGGAACCGCACCGCCTTCGTCGTCGAGCTCTTCACGCCGCTCGGCGCCTTGGGCAGGTACTTCGCCTTCACCTTGACGCTCGTCGCCCGTTGCTTCTTCAGCGTCACGGACACGGTCCCCTTCTTCTTCGCCGCGAGCGTGACGGTCTTCGCCGCCTTGCCCCCGACGTAGACACGGACCTTGCCCGTCGCCCACGTGCCGTCCTTGAGCTTGCCGACCTTCACCTTCACCACGACCTTGCCGCCCGCGCGGTACGTGCGCTTGCCCGTGACCCTCGCACGCTTCGCGACGGCGTTCTTGACGACCTTGAACGACCTCGTGCTCGTCAGGACCGCTGCCTGGTGCGTGGCGTCTCCCCCGTAATATGCCGAGACGCCCTTGTAGACGCCGACCTTCTGGGTGCGGCTCAGCGTCACGGACGCCTTGCCCGCCTTGATGACGGCGCTGGCGACGACGACGGCCCCGCTGCGGAAGTCCACGACACCGGACGAGGCACCGGCGACGGAGACGGAGAGGGTCACGAGGTTCTTGGTCGACGCGAGATAGCGCTGCTGGGACCGGGAGACGGTCACCTTCGACAGCACGACCTTCGTCAAGGTCGACGATCCACCGGGGGTTCCCGGTGTTCCGGGGTCGCCAGGGGTTCCGGGGTCGCCAGGGGTTCCGGGGTCGCCAGGGGTTCCGGGGTCGCCAGGCGTACCGGGGTCACCCGGCGTCCCAGGATCGCCGGGGGTACCCGGGTCGGTCGGGTCGGTGGGATCCGTCGGATCAGTGGGGTCAGTGGGGTCGGTGGGGTCGGTGGGGTCCGTCGGCGGTTCCAGCGAGATCCCGGTGACGTCCTCGACGATCTGGATCACGGTGCCCAGGCCGATCGCCGAGACGAGCTCAGGAAGGCCCAGCGCGGCGACGAGGTCACGTACGCCGAGCCGGTCGACGAGGTCGCCGAGCCCGAGCACCGAGGTCAGGGACGTGAGCGACTGGTTGACCTGGAGCGACTGGACCAGCCCGGTGACCACGCCGAGGAGCTGGTCGAGGCCAAGGGTGCTCAACAGCCGGTCGACCAGGCCCGAGAGGCCCAGGAGGTCGAGCACGGTGCCCAGCGTGCCACCGAGGATCGGCCCCAGGACGGCGACCAGCACGCTCTTGATCGTGCTCTTGTCCGCCTGCGCCAGCAGCAGCGGCAGCAGCTGCTTGAGCTGGGCCTCGCTGAGACCTTCCACCACGGCGGGGAGATCTCCCTTGACGAGCGCGAGCCCGCTCGCGCTCAGCACCGCGGTCAGCTGGGTGGCGTCGATCGCGCCGAGCAGCCCGACGAGCACCTGCGTGAGCTGGGTGCTCGTCAGTCCCTGCAGCGCCGCGAGGACGTCGGCCTCGGCCACCGCGCTGGGTCGCACGACCGAGGCCGCCGTCGCGACCGGAGGCGCGGCCTGCGCCGGTGCGACCAGCACCGAGCTGCCGATCAGCGATGCCCCTGCCACCAGCACGATCGCCGTCGTCCGTGTCGTCAGCCTTCTCGCCATGCCGTCGCCTCCCTCGCCGTCGCCGACCTCGGAGGGCTGGCCGGGAGCCCGGCACACGCCCCTCGTCGGACGCCGCGCCGGGTGTCTCCCGGACGCGATAACGCGACACTAACCGTGACGGGGAATGTTTGACCACGAATTGGCGGCAAAACTTTTGTGGGATCGATAATGTGCACAGACCGCACAATTCGAGAATTATCGCTAACGAATAGCGTGATCGCACGGAGCGCAACGATCGGTCACGTGAGGGAAGGCAAGAACCCCGGCAATATGTCTAGAGGATCGATTAAGCGCCGAAGGTCGCTCGCCGGGCGAACCCGTTGAGGCCGCGATCAGTGGTCGCGCAGCAACGAGATCAGCCGTGCCTTGCTCAGCCGCGAGTACCCGGTCAGCCCGAGCTCCTTCGCACGCTTCCTGAGCTCCGGGACGGTCCGGTCCTCGTAGTCGGCGGCCTCGCCTCCCTTGTGACCGATCGACGAGCGCCCCTCCTTCGCCGCAGCGTTGCTGATCCGCGCGGCCTTCTCCTTGCTGTCGCCCTCGGACACCAGCTTCTCGTAGAGGTCCGGGTCCTTCAGGTGCGCGTTCCTGCTGCCTGGCATCGTCGCCTCCTGTGCTCGCTGCCGCGAGCGTCTCGATGGTCGACGTCCGCATCTCGTGCCGGACGCCGTGGAGCCTTCTCTCCACCGTGCACTCCACGGTGGCGGAGCGCATCTCGTAGGGCAGAGGCGGTCAGGCCCCGTAGAAGATCCGCTCCATGACGACGCGGCACCGGCGCGTCGTGCGCTGATAGTGATCGAGCAGCTCGCCACCCGTCCCCGGGAACCGGGCCGCCTGCGCGATGCCGGTCAGGTCCCGCCGGTCGTGCGGGAGCACGTCGCTCGTCGGTCCCGAGCGCCCCGTCCACAGCACCGTGGCGTTGCGCAGCGCCGAGCTGAGCAGCCACGCCTCCGAGAGGATCATGGCGTCGTCGCCCTCGACGAGCCCCGCACCGACGGCAGCCTCCAGCGCCGCGAGCGTCTCGGTGGTCCGCAGGCCAGGCACCTCGTGGGCGTGCTGCAGCTGGAGCAGCTGCACCGTCCACTCCACGTCGGAGATGCTCCCCGGCCCGAGCTTGAGGTGCCGGGCGGGCTCGACCCCGCGCGGGAGCCGCTCGGACTCCACCCGCGCCTTGATCCGCCGGACCTCACGCACCTCGTTGTCGGGCAGCCCCGCGGCCGGGTACCGCAGCGGGTCGATGAGCGCGACGAACCGCTCGCCGAGACCCGTGTCGCCGGCGACCGGTCGCGCACGCAGCAGAGCCTGGCTCTCCCATGACGACGACCAGCGCCCGTAGTACTCCGCGTAGGACTCGATCGACCGCACGAGCGGCCCCGATCGACCTTCCGGACGCAGGTCCGCGTCCACCTCCAGCGGCGGTTCGGACATCGTCGAACCGAGCAGCGCCCGCATCTTGGTCGCCAGGCTCAGCGCGTACCCCGTCGCCGCCTCGCCGTCCGCCCCGGGGGTGGGCTCGTAGACGAACATGACGTCGGCGTCCGAGCCGTACCCGGTCTCCCGCCCGCCGAGGCGCCCCATCGCGACGACCGAGAGGCGCGCGGGTACCGGTCGGCCGTCGAGCGCGGCGTCCGTGACGGCGCCCGCGATCCGCAGAGCTCCGGCAAGAGTCGCATCCGTGACGTCGGAGACCGATCGACGGGCGTGGCGTGCGTCGCAGGTGCCGAGCAGCTCGGCAGCCGCCGTGCGTGACAGCTCGCGGCGGCGCACGGCCCGCAGCGAGCGGGTGGCGGGCTCCTCCTCCTGCGCACGGGTGAGGATCGCGTCGATCTCTCCCCGCAGGCGCTCACGGCTCAGCGGGACGAGGTCCTCGTCCTTGCCGAACCACGAGATCGACTTCGGCGAGCGCGCGAGCGCGTCGGTCATGAACTGCGAGTTCGCGAGCACGGTGGCCAGCCGGAAGGCCGCCGAGCCGGAGTCGCGCAGCAGCTTGAGGTACCAGTGCTCAGAGCCGAGCGCCTCGGAGAGCGTGCGGAAGGCGAGCAGCCCCCGATCCGGGTCTGCACCGTCGCCGAACCACCCGAGCATCACGGGGAGCAGCTGCCGCTGGATCGCCGCTCGTCGGCTGATCCCCTCGGTCAGGGCCGCGATGTGGTGCATCGCCCCCACCGGGTCCCGGTAGCCCATCGCCGCGAGGCGCGCCCGCGCCGCCTCGGGCGCGAGCGTGGCCTCCGCCTCGGAGAGCCGTGCCGTGGCCGGCAGCAGCGGTCGGTAGAACAGCTCCTCGTGCAGGGA
>Ga0182744_1002189_pt1 | contig 16310 bp, 18 predicted proteins | sample eDN3rd30CKraftMG_FD_128525 | JGI IMG/M metagenome (GOLD analysis project Ga0182744, IMG submission 128525) | Enriched Miracle-Growth compost microbial communities from Emeryville, California, USA - eDNA 3rd pass 30_C Kraft MG (version 2) (version 2) ...
AACCTGCTCGACATGATGCTGGTGAGCAAGGACGTGCCGATCACCTCCGTGCCGCGCGAGGTCGTCGGCAATGCGCCGGGCGCCTTCGAGTTCGTCAAGCTCGGCCGCATCGACGCCTTCATCGCGACGAACGACACGTTCTTCGCCCTGCAATCGGACAAGCTGCCCGTCTACGGCTTTTCCTGCGACGACTTCGCGCCGTCGCCGGGGCAGGTCTACATGGTGTCGAAGAAGGGTCTCGATACGCAGACCGAGAACATCGCCAAATTCATGCGCGGTACCCAGGCGGCGATCGGCGACATGATCGCGAAGAAGGCCAACCTGCTGCCGGTCATCGAATCGATGGTGAAGGAGTTCGACATCGCCGAGACCAAGCGGCCGGACCGAGGCGTCGGCATTCTCGCCAACGCCATGCCGGGCACGTTCGAGCCGGTGTTCCGCGACAAGTTCGCCTCCAAGCCAGGACCGTGGGAAACCGCCTATGAGCTGATGGTGAAAGCCAAGATCATCCAGCCGTTGAAGGATCGCGGCTTCTATGATGACAAGGCAAGGAAGCTGGCGTTCGGGTGACGGCAGAGTCCGACCAGATCATCGATCTGTATCGGCGTCACGCCCATGCGTGGACGCAGAGACGGGCGAGTGAAAGATATCCGCGGCTTCAGTGAATGCCGCTGAAGCATCGTCGTCGATGTGGATCTACTTTGCACTTTGAATTCTCGGTGGCAGATCCCACGCCCACTTTACGCAATCACCATAGCGTCTCATATTCGACCAAGGCCGATCATGCGTTACGGGCTGCGTGAGAAGAGACAGCACCGTCTCCTTGTCTCTGGCGTCGCACGCAAATTCCGCCATAACGCTCTTGTTCCAAACCGTAGGATAGTGTGACATCAGAACGTCAAAAGCATCCTTGAATGTCGGCCAATCCAGTCGGTTCTGCCCGAAAATGTTGATGCGTTCTCCACCGCCCAAATTATCCGCCAAATCCATATGAGCCCGAGCAAACATGATCTTGCGATTGTCGCCTTCGTTGGCTTGCGCGATTTCGGATATAATCGCGTACACCTGATCGACGGAGCCGCCCCATTTCGGCAAGAACGGCCGTATGACTGAATGGATCGTGGGTAGATAAGTGGGCTCTTGATGGAGGGCTTCGCGGATCATGCTATAGATTTCGTCTATAGGCCGGCTTTCATGCACCATAACTTCGAGTTTTGATGCATACCAGTCGGGATCGACGGCCGCATAAGATTTTGACGATTCCAATTGTTGGCTGGCCAGAGCGACGAATGACCTGAATTGATTCCATCCTTTGGCCGTAACAGTGTCGATGTAGCCGTTGCCGCGCGCTATCCAGGCTCGTCTCAATAAAGTTCTGGTAAGGACAGCGCTAGCCGACGGAGACTTGGGATATTTCTTTATCCAGTCTTTGGCGAACTCCTCCATTTGCGATGCGCTTAAGCGTCGACCCTCTTCGATCTTAAATTTGATGGCCGCAAAAGCATCATAGAAAAGCATCAACTTCCAATCGCCGCTTGGGGTCAGACTTTTCTCTGATCGGAGTCGCTGCGACATCCTCTCCAACCCATCGAAATCGCGATCGAGAACGTAATCGGAGGTTTGATCCCGGATTTCGTCGCGTGTATCCTGCTCTCGAAGCAGGTCCGGGTCCTTGAAACGGGCGCGCACTTGATCGCTATTCAAAACTTCCTGCGCCAGGGCCGGACCTGTCAGGAAGATAAGTGCAATTGTCAGCAGTAAGGATTTCATCGCCGCCTCGCTATCGAGGCGACTGTGCATAAAAATCCCGAGGCCTCCGTTAATCCGAGACATTCCTCTTTGTTAAAAACATTAGGGATATTTTCTACGTGGTTGTCGGCGAGCCGCCTCGATGTGCCGAATATCCACAAAGGCTCCGCAAGGCCGGCACATCGACCAAGCCAGAATTTCGCGTCTTGGTTACCATTGCAAGAGAATGTCCAGCCTCGGCTTCAGAAGCGTATCGTCATCATCCTCTCGTACCCCAACCCTTTCGAACGGCGGGACGATTGGAGGCTCCATGTCTGCGGGGGCTTGCTGAGCCTGTTTCGCTGCCGTCGCGACGCCCAAGATCACCGCGGCACTGCCGCCGCGAGCCCGGACAGAAGGCGGCGGCGGATATCTCCACCGCCCGCCTTGGAATTGCTCAGCGGTCGCCGAACCGAGCGATGGCGGCCTCCGTCACCGGCGTATAGAAGCTGACCACTGTGCCCTCGGGATCGCGCAACTGGAAAGCCTGGTTCCCCCAGGGCAGGCGCTTAGGCGGATGCACCACGTCTGCCAGATCCTTCAGCCGTTCGAATTCGGCCTCCACGTCGGCGACCTGCAGTTCGATAATGGCGCTGCGGTTCGCACCCGGCTCGGCAGACCCTTCCTTGAAAAGCGCGACGGTTTCCGCGCTGCCGATGGCCAGTGTCGCGGCCGGCGTCACGATCTCGGCGAAGACCGGGGCCAGCCACTCGGCCTTCAGACCCGTAAGCATTTCGTAGAACGCGACAAGTTTGTTGATATCCTGCGCGATGAGACGAAGAGAGGCGAATTTCATGTCAGTCTCCTGTTTGGCGTGAGGCATGATCTTGGACGACGACTTGTAGAGCCCGGCTGCTGCCAGCATTGTGGCAACAGGAGTCCGGGATGCGCAGCGCCAACCGTCTTTTTCAGATCATTCAAATCCTGCGCCGCACGTCGCGGCCGACTACGGCTGCCGCCATCGCCGCCGAGATTGAGGTGTCGCGGCGCACGGTCTATCGGGATATTGCCGAGTTGATCGGCCAGAGGGTTCCGATTCAGGGCGAAGCGGGCCTCGGGTATCTGCTGGCCGACGACTACGAGATGCCGCCGCTGGCCCTGACACCCGAAGAAGCCGAGGCGCTTGCGCTGGGTGCGCAATGGGTTGCGCAGCATCCGGATCCGGCGCTTGCCCGGCTGGCACAGGATGCGCTCTCGAAGATCCGCTTCGTTTTGCCAGAAGGCAGTCGTCTCGTGCTGGAGGACCCGACGCTTGGCCTACGCCCCGTCGATACGGCTTCGCAGGAAAGGCCGGATACGACACCGATGCGCGATGCGCTTCGGCGGGGACGCGTGATGGCCTTCACCTACCGGTCTCTTGAAGGGAAGCTCAGTCAACGCAGTGTCTGGCCGATCCTTCTGGGCTACGATGAGGCGCATTGCCTGCTGATCGCCTGGTGCGAGCAGCGCGGTGCGATCCGCCATTTTCGTGCCGAGCGCATGTCTGAGGTCCGGGTGCTGGAGCGCAAACCGTCCCGGCCTCGGCGTGAGCTTCTTCGGATATGGCGGGAGATGAGGCAACGCGTCGTTTCCGATCGCAAGGCTGCAGGGACCGACGAAGCGGAATGACCGCAATGTGACGCAGCCGACAGCAAGCGGCGTCTGCGCCCGACCCGTTCTCAGCTTGACGGATTGGATGTCTACAGCGGGAGATCGTTGATATGGCCTTGCGGATGGCCGGCCAACGAACGATCGCGGCTTCCAGATTCAGCTATTGCGATTTGCCGGTCGGTGGCGGGACTCCATCGGTTGCTTTCGGCGTCGTGTCCTGTCCCGCCAAGGCGAGGGCCACGGCCGGGTTCATACTGTCGACCATCGAGGTGGGCATCAGGATCGTGGCGCCGCGTTCCTTGGTGGTCTCGTAGATGATGTTCATCGCGCGCAGGTGGAGCGCAGCGGGATGGCCGGCATAGGTCTTGGCGGCCTCGACGAATTTTCCGGCGATTTCGGCTTCCGCCGATCCGAGAATGACTCGGGCTTCCTTTTCCCGTTCCGCCTGGGCCTGCCTGGACATGGCGTCCTGCAGCGCAACGGGGATGGCAACGTCACGGATTTCGACGGACTTGACCGATATGCCCCAATCGGCCGTCTTGCGCGTAATTTCGATGCGCAGTTTTTCGTCGGCTGTGCTTCGGTCTGACAGGAGAGCCGAAAGCATCGACGATCCGATCATTTCGCGCAACGACGTCTGCGAGACCCGGTCGATGGCCTCGCGATAGTCGGTGATATTGAGGGCGGCCTTCTGGGCGTCGTGGACGAACCAGAAGATGATCGCGTCCACATTCACCGGCACCGTGTCTTTCGTCAGCGCCGCCTCGGCACTGAATGCGGTGGTCTGGATGCGCTCATCGATGACGGCGACCACGTTGTCGAGAACCGGAACAATCAGGAACAGTCCGGGACCTTTCACACCGAGCAGCTTGCCGGCGCGCAGGATCACGAACTTCTGCCAGGTGTTTGCCATCTTCAATGCGGCGGCGATGATGATCGCCAGCAGCACGAAGACGATTGCAAGACTGATATGCCCGGCGGCGCCGAGCGCGGCGCCAATCGCGATGCAGACGATGGTGAGGAACAGGGTGATGGGGTTCATTGTGTGGCTCCATGCCGGAGATGCCTTGCTGGAAATGCCTTGCCGGAAATGCTTCGGCGAGGCGGCCTTCCAATCTGCGTGTGTATCGATCCGTGAGACGTTCCCCCTGCGGATTTTGGCGCTGCTGCGGTCTCCACGGAACCACGCCACAAAGCGAGGCCGCTTGTGACTTGAGGTTGGCTACTGGCCGTTTCAATGCCTGATACCCGATAGTTGATGCTTTTCGCGCTGGCGAAGAGAGACAGGCCGCAAATGACCGGTCCGGCCATCCCGGCTGCCGGCCGATCCGCCAGATTCACTCCGGAATTGACATTCCACCGCCGGTCAGCCTATAGAAGCGCCGTTCCAGCGCGGCGAAGGCCGCGTTTTTCGTTGTGCGCTCGCGCGGCGACGGAAATGGGGGCATCCAGCAGTCGGTTATTCCTGCAAAGAAGCCGGTCACGGGAATCCCCCCGTAGAGCCGGAATTGAACACGGAGAAAACGATGTTCGCAGTGATCAAAACCGGTGGCAAACAGTATCGCGTTGCCGCCGATGAAGTGATTACGGTTATGTCTCTTGCCGGCGATGCCGGCGACAAGGTGACGTTCGGCGACGTGATGATGTTCGTCGACGGCGACACGACCAAGCTCGGCGCGCCCTTTCTGAGCGGCGCCACGGTTTCGGGCGAGATCGTCGAGCACGCGCGCGGCCCCAAGGTCATCGCGTTCAAGAAGCGCCGCCGCAAGAATTCGAAGCGCAAGCGCGGCCACCGTCAGGACCTGACGATGGTGAAGATTACCGGAATCTCGCTGAGCTAAGCTCAGATCAACGGTTCCCTCATCGCCGTATTTCGGGTATAGAGCCTGGAATATAGTCATTTCTCCCGCGAGGCTGTGCCCGATAGCGTGGCGCGCCGGCGGATTTAGGTTTGGAGCAGTTCAATGGCTCATAAAAAGGCAGGCGGCTCGTCCCGCAACGGCCGCGATTCAGACGGACGCCGCTTGGGCGTGAAGAAATTCGGCGGCCAGTCGGTCGTCGGCGGCAACATCATCGTGCGCCAGCGTGGCACCAAGTGGCATCCCGGCCAGAATGTCGGCATGGGCACGGACCATACCCTGTTCGCGCTTTGTGAAGGCACCGTGCTTTTTAAGACCAAAGGCAACGGCCGAGCTTACATTGACGTTGTAGCGGCGCAGAAAATGCAAGCCGCCGAGTAAAGGTGAGGTCTAGCGAAGGACCCCACCGGCTCCCAGACCCCGGTGGACGGTTCCTTCAGGAAGACCAAGCCTGAAATCCAGTCCAAGCCCGAAAAGGGCCAGACAGGGGAAATGGGAGACCATTTCCCCTTCGCTGTTCGGCGCGGGAACCCGCCCCCGGACTGGAGAGAGACGATGTTTCCGGATTTGCTGCGCGACGATATTTTCCGTCTCGAGACGAAGCGCCTCTGGCTGCGCTGGCCGCGTATGGCCGACGCCGCGGCCATCGTGCGTCTCGCCGGCGATAAAGACGTCGCGCAGATGACCGAGCGCCTGCCGCACCCCTATCCGCCGGCGGCGGCGGAAAAGTGGATTTTCGAAAGCCGCGTCGGCAATGCCCAGGGCAGCGCCGCAGTGCTGGCGTTGACGCTCAAGAGCCGGCCGGAAGACCTGATCGGCACGGTCGGCATTCACCAGACCCGGCCGGGCCGGGCGGTGCTCGGCTACTGGATCGGCAAGCCGTTCTGGAACCAGGGCCTGGCCCGGGAAGCTGCCGGCGAGGTCGTCGACCTGGCGTTCCGCACGTCGGAGGTCGAGCGCATCGATGCCCAGGTGCGGACCGACAATCCGGCGTCCCGGGCGGTGCTCGAAGAGTGCGGGTTCCGGCTCGAAGGCGTCGGGCTGGTCGACATGCCGCTGCGTGGCGGCGCCTTCGCCTGCCAGCGTTTCCAGCTCGACAGGGCGGGATGGCTGGCGGTGCAGCAGGTGCGCGATGCGGCGCTGCTTGCGGCAGATTGCCTGCGGTCCGCCGGTTGAGCGGATCGAATGTATTGAACCGTGCGGCCGGAAGCCCTAATTTCCGGCCGCACAGCTCTTGATTTTGCTTTGACGCATTGTCTTTACGCGATCCGGCATCCGGTTCGCATCGAAAATGCGCTGTTTGGATCTGACGATGAAATTTCTCGACCAGACGAAAATCTACGTGCGCTCCGGCGACGGCGGCGCCGGCTGCACCTCGTTCCGGCGCGAGAAGTTCATTGAATTCGGCGGACCGGACGGCGGCGATGGCGGCCGCGGCGGCGATGTCATCGCGGTCTGCGTCGATGGGCTCAACACGCTCATCGACTACCGCTACCATCAGCATTTCAAGGCCAAGACCGGCATGCACGGCATGGGCAAGAACCGCACCGGCGGCAGGGGCGCCGACGCGATCCTGAAACTGCCGGTCGGCACGCAGATCTTCGAGGAAGACAACGAGACCCTGATCGCCGATCTCACCGAGGTCGGCGAGAGCGTCGTCATCTGCCATGGCGGCAACGGCGGCTTCGGCAACCTGCATTTCACCACCTCGACCAACCGGGCGCCGCGCCGGCACAATCCGGGTCTGGAGGGCGAGGAGCGCACCATCTGGCTGCGCCTTAAGCTGATCGCCGACGCCGGTCTCGTCGGCCTGCCGAATGCCGGAAAATCCACCTTTCTGGCGACGGTGACGGCGGCGAAGCCGAAAATTGCCGACTATCCGTTCACGACCCTCTATCCCGGCCTTGGCGTCGTGCGTAGCGACGACCGTGAGTTCGTCCTTGCCGATATCCCCGGCCTGATCGAGGGCGCGCACGAAGGCCATGGCCTCGGGGACCGCTTTCTCGGCCATGTGGAGCGCTGCCGCGTCTTGCTGCATCTGGTCGACGCCGGCTGCGAACATGCCGGCAAGGCCTATAAGGTGGTCCGCGGCGAGCTGGAGGCCTATGGCCACGACCTCTCCAGCAAGGTCGAGATCGTGGCGCTCTCGAAAGCCGATACGGTCGATGCCGCCACCCTCAAGCAGCAGATGGAGCGCCTGAAACGGGCGATCAAATCCGCAGGCCCCGCCGTCCCTGAGGGCGAAAAGCCACGCGCGCCGCTGGTGCTATCGGCCGCGACGCGGACTGGCGTCACCGAAGTGCTGCGCGCGCTCATGGCCAATATCGCCGTGGCGAAAAAGGCCGAGGACGGCCCGGTGGAAAAGGAAGCGACCTGGCAGCCGCTGGGGGGGTGAGTTTCGCATCTGCCATCAATGCCGGCTAGAGACGCGCAGGCGCCGCAGCAGTAGCCTGTTGAACATGCTCGTTGGCTTTTCGGACATGCGCTCCGCCACCAGCGCGCCGGCAAGACGAAGCTGACGCGCCCGCAACGCTGCTTCGGTGAAGGTGAGATGAACGACATCGCACTGGGCGACGCTGCCGCCGCAGAGAGTTGCGATGTGGCGCACGCGGGCGAGCCATGCGATGCAGGCTGCATAGTCATTGCCGGCGAAGGCGAGCAGCGCTTCACAGAGCGGCGGCGCCAGCGCATCCTCACTCGGCCGAGAGGTCTCGTCCGTGTTGATGAGCGGCAGTGCCGCAAACGCTTTTTCTGCAGCCGCTACACGTCCAGTCGCTGCAAACGCCATCATCGCGTGCACAATGTAGAAAGGCCGCGCGCCGATCAACGTCTGCATTTCCCAGTGATCGGCCAGCTGCCGCCATCGATCGTTCACCTCGATGTTGCAGAGTTTGAGCCGCCACAGCAGCGCCGAGGCATCCGCCAGCGCCGCCATATCTGACGAACGCGCGATCGAGATCTGCGCGTCGTAGGTTGCAAGCGCGGGGGCCGCATTGTTGGCATCAAGATGAAAAAGCGCGCGATGCCATGCGAGATGAACGGAAAACCCGGTGCCTTCGCTCCATGACTTTTCGGTCGCGGCGAGGAATTCCAGCCCCTCAAGGCAGCGCCCCTGCATTTCCATCACATGGATGAGGACGTGAATGGCGCCCGGATGTCCGGGGTCGAGGGCCAGGGCGCGGCGGGCTATTTCCTCGGCCAGAGCATATTGTGCGTTTTCCTCAAGGCCGAATGCATACATGGCAAGAACGCTGGCATAGCCGGGCATGGCGGCATGCCATGCGGGCAGCACCCAGGCGATGCGATCGCGCATCAGGCGGCGCTGGCCGAGATGGAAGTCGAGCGCGTGGGCAACCGCCAGGGCCAGAACATCGCGCGGCCAGTCGTTGACGACGGCGCCATAACATTCAGCCGCCAGATTAGGGTCGCCATCGAGCCAGGCACGCGCCGCAGCTGCGTGCCGGCGGGCGCGGTGGTTCCTGTCAGGACACAAGGCCTCGATGGCAGCGACGCTCTCAGCAAGCCTGGAGCGTCCGGCGGTCTTGTCGGCACGCACGACAAGTGCGGCGCGAAGACAATGAGCGAACAGGCATTGAGGGTCGTGCGCGAGCACGCGCTCGATCTCGGCCGAAGGATTGCCGCGATGCGTCAGCAGCAGGTCGAGGACGCGCGCGCACAGCGCTTGCGACTCCACCTCGGCGACGGTCGTCGCCTGCACGGGCTCGAATTGTCTGACTGTCGCGTTCATGAGGGGCTTCTGGCTGATTGGGGATGTTGCAGGCCGGGAAGGCGGCTGCCGCCTCCGGGGCCGTTCCGGAAGCGGCGTGCCGTTCAACCGGCTATTCCGCAGCGGCGGACTGCTCGACCGGGTCGGCGTTGACGACGACCGTGGTGGCGACCTTGTAGAATTCGTCGCCCGGCATGCCGACGCAGCGGGCATGCTCGCGGATCGACTCGCCGTCGCGCGCCTCGTAGACGCAGAAGGTGCCGATCCGGCCATCCGGCTCGTGCACCACATAGCTGCGGATCCAGCGCACGCGGTCCGGCATTTCTTCGGTGCCGATGCGGGCCGACTTGGCGCCGGCCTTTTCAAGTTCGCTCATATTGGCCCAGGCGCTGGGGCGGCGGATCACATAAAGGTCCATGATAAATCTCCACTTTTCATTGGGTTTGCGGCGGCTGGGCCGGCGCTCTCCGCGGGATATTCCGCAGTGATTTCCATGGTATAGTCGCTGGTGGGGCGGAGCGTCCTTACGCCGGCCTGACCATTTGCTGATCGTGCGCTGAAACATGCGCCGGCGGCGGATCGAAGCGGAGACGTGAGGTGACGTTCGAATTTGGTCCGTATCTGCTCGACGAACCCGGGCGCGCCCTCAGACTGGGGAAGCGTGAGCTGTCGCTGCAGCCGTTGGCGTTCGACCTTCTGGCCTATCTGATCCGCAATCGCGAACGCGTCGTTTCCAAGGACGAGTTGCTCGATACCCTCTGGCCCGATGTCACGGTCACGGAGAACTCGTTGCAGCGGGCGGTCAGCACGCTGCGCAGGACCTTGCGCGAAGGAGGAATGGATGGCGCCGTCCGGAATTTCCCGAGCAAGGGCTATCGCTTCTGCGTCGATGCGGGATCAGCCGGTATCGCGCTCGTAACCGACACGCCCGATGCCGCATTGGGAGATATTGCCGATGCCCAGCTTGCGATTAACGAGCAGCGCTGGCGCGATGCATTGGCGATCTACGAGAGGCAGGATACCGGCGGGACGTTGAGCGGGGAAGATCTAGAACGGTGGTCGCTGGCGCTGCAATGTCTCGGCAAGCCGCCCGAGGCAATCAAGGTGCTGATGCGGGCCGTGACCGCGTATATGCAACGCTCGCAGAACCATGCGGCGGCTGCTTGTGCCATTACGCTCTCGACGATTCACTTCGAGCGAAACGAAACCAATGTCGCGAGAGGCTGGCTGGCGCGGGCGCAGGAACTGATTGCCGACAATCCAGAGTCAGAAGTTGCCGGCCGCATCATCTGGCTGCAGTCGCGGATGGCGGCCTTCGAAGGCGAGATGTCGCGCGCGCTTGAGCTAGCGGAAGCAACCTACAATTTCGGCCTTTGCCAGAACAACGTCCCGACACAGGCGCTCGGCCTGATGTATCGTGGCTTCTACCGCCTCAGTCTTGGCGATACGCGCGCGGGCCTTGCCGACCAGGATCATGCCGCCGCACTGGCGCTTTCCCACAATGTGGACCCGGTCACCGGCGGCTATCTGTATTGCAACATTCTGTGGGCCTGCCGCACCTTTGGCGACTGGACGCGCGCCAACGAATGGACGCTTGGCTATCAGCAATTCTGCACGAGCAGCGGCATGCAGTTCTCGGGATCGTGCCAGTTGCACAGGGCCGAGGTTCTGGGAATTCGCGGCTCGCTGGTCGACGCGCTTGAGCGTATCAACGATGCGCTTGCACGTCTGTCCGACGAGGCACCGTGGTCTGTCGGCGATGCGCACCGAGTGCTGGGCGATATCCATGCCGCAATGGGTAACAACGATTCCGCATTCGCCGCTTATGAAAAGTCGTATGCGCTCGGCTGGGATCCGGAACCGGGCCATGCGATGCTGCTGCTCGAACGCGGCGAGCCGGAGGCCGCCTATGCCAGTCTCGAGCGCAGCCTCATCGGTCAGAATTGGTGGACCTTGCAGCGACAGGGCATGCTGCTTGCCCATCTGGCGCTTGTGGCCGTGCATGCCGGCCATCAAGAGAAGGCACAGGCGCTCATTGAAGAGCTTGCCGGCCAGAACGAGCGCTGGCCCATGGCGTCGATCCGGGCACTGACGAACGAGGCCGCCGGATTGCTCGCACGTCAAAAGGGCGACGCAACAGAAGCGCTTCGACGCCTGCAACTGGCGCGACAACTTTGGACCAGCATCGAATCACATCCGAACGCGGCGAGACTGCGCCTGCAGATCGCCGCCGCGCAGTTGGCAATTGGAGATCAGATGGGCGCCGCCACGGAGCTTCGTGCGGCGCTTGTTGCAGCGGAGGCGCTTGGGTCGGCGAAACTGACGGCGCAATGCCAAACCCTGCAAGGCAGGATCGGCTGACGCCCGGCTACTCCGTGATGGCCGAATCCACGAACGCTCCCGGATCGATGCAGAACTCCCGCATCACCTTGAAGTGGTCGGTGTCTTCGACGCGCGTGGTCTCGAGCCCGTATTTGGACAATTGCAGCAGGCGCGCGCCGGGATAGGCCATCAGCATCGGCGCGTGCGTGGCCATGATGACCTGGCAGACTTTCGAGTCTTCCATGCGCTTCAGCAGTTTGAGAAATTCGATCTGACGGGCCGGCGACAAGGCCGATTCCGGTTCGTCGAAAATGAAGATGCCCTGCCTTTGGCAGCGCTCCTCGAAGAAGCGCAGAAACCCTTCGCCGTGCGAATGGGAGAGAAAGTCGGGCGGCGGCCCGCTCAGCGGCTCACGCGCTGCTTCGTCGAGATATCTCGCCACGGTGAAGAAGCTCTCGGCGCGGAAGAACCAGCCGTTGGTGATCTTCGGCAGCCAGCTCGCGCGCAGCGCTTTTGCGAGTTGCCCGCCCATCGCCTCGATGGCCCTGAAATGATCGACCGGCATATAACCCTTGCCGCCGCCCGCCTCGTCATATCCCGCGAGCACCGCAATCCCTTCCAGCAGGGTCGATTTCCCGGCGCCGTTTTCGCCGACGATGACGGTGATGGACCGGTCGAAACTCAGTTCGAACTCGTCGCGCAGGAACGGCAGGCAGAACGGATAGGCCGCGCGATCGGCCACCCGCGACGGATCGAGCCAGATCCGTTTCAGATAGGGCGCGGGTAAGCCGCTCGGGCGAGAGCGTTTTGCCGCCACTCACCTCACCCCGGTTCCGTGACACCGCTGGCACTTCACCACCTTGTCGCCCTTCTTCAGCAAGCCCTTGCCTTCACAGTTCTTGCACGGCTGCTTCTTCTTGACCTTGGGGCCCTTGCTGTCGGCCATGAATGCATCTCCTTGTATTGATCGGACGGGGGTGTCAGCGGCAGCCAGTCATTTCAGCTCTTCGCCCAGTCGTCGATCTTCAAAGAGTTCGGAACGTCGGCAACCTGGATTTGGGCGAATGCCCTGTCGCGCGTGACAAGCGTTGCATCGGCCGCCACGGCATGCGCGGCAATCATCATGTCGAGGGGCGCAAGGGTCACGCCTTTGGCTTCGTAGGCCGCGCGCAGATCACCGTAGGTTTGCGTCACATCGTGATCCCAGGGCAGGACATCGACCCGAAGAAGGAATTGTCTCACCCGTTCCGACAGTGCTTTCGGATAGCCGCGCCTGGCGAGACCATAGAGCAATTCCGCTTCGGTGACGGATGAAATGACGATGTCGGCCATCGGGAGCGACGCCAGATGATCGATGATCTCCGGCCTGTCGCCCTTGATGACATGGCTGGCGATATTGGTGTCGAGCATCCAAAGGGTCATTCGTCCCCGGCTGCTTTCCAGCCCGCAAACGGATCGCGATCCTGCGAAGGCTGGCTCCGATCGGCGGGTCCCATGAAATCGTCCGGCACCTGATCCTTGCCGTAAAGGTCGAAGAGACCCTGCCAGGTGTCCGGCTTGCGCGAGAGGATAACATCGCCGGTTTTGGGATCCCGGCGCACGAACACCTCGCTGCCCTCAAAACGGAACTCCGCCGGCAGCCTGACGGCCTGGCTGCGCCCGGTCGTGAAAATCTTGGCGGTTCGGGACGTCATGACGGCCTCCGTGCTAGATAGGTATCATGATATATATCATCGGGCGTTGGTTATCAAGTCGAGAGACCGGCTGCTACCGTAACCAACTGTCCTGTTTAGTATCGCGACCCAGCCCGTCTCATATTGCAGGCGACGCCTTCTCGCGCTACGGCAAGGGCCGCGGCCATCCGGCCGGCCTTAATTACGGCGATTGCCTCTCCTATGCGGTGGCAAAGCAACTTGGCATACCGTTGCTCTTCAAAGGCAATGATTTCATTCACACCGACATAACGTCTGCGTTCCCGTGACCCTGCTCCCGTCCCTCACCTCGTTCCGCCGCATTGTCGTCAAGGTCGGCTCGTCCCTGCTCGTCGATCAGAAGCAGGGGGTGGTCAAGCGCGCCTGGCTGGAGGCGCTCGCCGACGATCTCGCCGAGCTGCATCGCGAAGGCAGGGATGTGCTGGTCGTCTCCTCCGGCTCCATCGCGCTGGGGCGCACGGTGCTGAAGCTGCCGCGCGGCGCGCTGCGGCTGGAGGACAGCCAGGCGGCAGCCGCCGTCGGCCAGATCGCGCTGGCGCGCATCTGGGCGGAAGTGCTGTCGGCGCGCGGCATGACCGCCGGGCAGATCCTGGTGACGCTTTACGACACCGAGGAGCGCCGCCGCTATCTCAACGCGCGCGAAACCATCGGCCGCCTGCTCGACATGCGCGCCGTGCCCGTCATCAACGAGAACGACACGGTGGCGACGACGGAAATCCGCTACGGCGACAACGATCGCCTGGCGGCGCGCGTGGCCACCATGGCGAGCGCCGATCTGCTGGTGCTGCTGTCCGATATCGACGGGCTCTACACGGCGCCGCCGCATCTCGACCCCAAGGCGGAGCTCATTCCCGTCGTCTCGCGGGTGACGGCGGAGATCGAGGCGATGGCGGGCGGCGCCGCGTCGGAATTCTCGCGCGGCGGCATGTTCACCAAGATCGAGGCGGCGAAGATCGCGACGACGGCGGGCACCCATATGGTCATCGCCGACGGGCGCATCGAACACCCGATCGCGCGGGTCGCCGGCGGCGGACGCTGCACCTGGTTCCTGACGCCGTCCAATCCCTTCACGTCGCGCAAGCGCTGGATCGCCGGTTCGCTCGAACCGCGCGGCACGGTGCATGTGGACGCAGGCGCGGCGCGGGCGCTTGCCGGCGGCAAGAGCCTGCTGCCGGCGGGCGTCACCCTGGTCGAAGGCGCATTCGCGCGCGGCGATTGCGTCATCATCCGCGACCCGAACGGCTCCGAACTCGGGCGCGGGCTGATCGCCTATGACGCGGCGGAAGCCGGCCAGCTCGTCGGCCGTAATTCACGCGAGATCGAAAGCGTGCTCGGCGTGCCGGGCCGGGCCGAGATGATCCACCGCGACGACATGGCGCTCGGCGGCGAAGTGTGAGCGAACCGTCTCCCGCCTTGCGGGCGAATGTGGACGTGCGCATCAGTGGCGGATGAGGCTGGAATGCGGAGACCTGCATGAATGGCTGACGCCTTTTCATCCACCTGGCGGGCCGAGTCGCAGCGGCTCGATCTCGGCGCCTGCGTCGTCGAAGTGGTGACGACGAAATCGCTGAGCCGGCATCGCTTCTCCTATGAGGGCGAGCGCGCCATGATCGCCATCGGCCTTGCCGGCGAACGCGCCGGCGGCGAGACGCGCACACGCTTTGCATCGTCGTCGCATCGGGCGCTCGAAGGCTATGTCATGGCGCTGCCGGCGGGGGAACGCCTCGAGGGCTGGAGCGAACCGGCGACGCGCTGCTCGTGGCTCATCCTCTATCTCAGTTCCGATTACGTGCTTGCCGGCGGGCTCTCCTTGGACAGCCTGCTCAACCGGCCTTACATCCGCACCAATGCCTTCGAGTTCGTCCTGCTGGCGCGCCGCGCGCAGATCCTGATGGCGCGGCGCGCGCCGGGTCTCGCCGCCTATCTGCAAAGCCTGGTGTCGCTGATCCTGCTGGGCGAGGATGACGATGCGGCAGCGCCTCCCGATCCGATCGATGGCCCGCTCGGCAAGCGGCGTATTGCGAAAATCAAACGGCATCTCGAGACCCATGGGCCTGGCTCCGTCTCGGTGGCCGATCTCGCCGATCTGGCTGTCATGTCCACCGACGGCTTCATCCGCCTGTTCCGCCGCTCTTATGGCGTCACGCCGCATCAGTATCTGTTGAGCAAACGCCTCGACGCGGCGGGCTCTCTGCTGCGCCAGACGGACCATGCCCTGACACGCATCGCCATGGAGACGGGCTTTGCCAGCTCCAGTCATTTCTCCGCGGCCTTCCGCAATGCGTTCGGCCTGACGCCGACGGAGTATCGCCGCGCCCGGCGATAGGGCCCACCGCTTTTTCGATAGCGGCGCCGGTTTCTTGAAAGCCCGGCCGGCTTTTCCCTGACACCTTCGAACAGAAACAATTCGAAGGACGCTCTCGTATGCCCCAGTACAATGCAGACCTTGCACGCAGCGAGGAAGGTCATCCGCACGGCAGCTACGAAAAGTACGATACGATCGACAATGTCGTGCAGCAGACCCGCTCGGCCGCACCCGGCGAATTCGAGCAGCGGCTGGCTCAGAAGATCGAGGCCGCATTCATCGATGGCGCCACCAGCCTCGATGCTCTCGTCGCCTATCTCAATGACAACGGACTTGCGGCGCCGGACGATCGGCCCTGGCAGGAAACTAGCCTGCTCACCTATCTGCAACAACAGGGAGAGCCCGCATGAGCGATCGCGACAACATCGAGGCGCGCGTCAATCTCGGTCTGCAGCAGCTCTGGTATCCGGTGCTGGCGGCCTGGCAGGTCGGCAACAAGCCGCGCGGCATTCAGCGTCTCGGCCAGCTCATCGTCGTGTGGCGCGATGCGCAAGGCGTGGTGCATGCGCTGGAGGATCGCTGTCCGCATCGCGGCGCGCGCCTGTCCCTTGGCTGCGCCAAGGACGAGCGGATCGCCTGCTGGTATCACGGCGTCGAAGTCGATACGAACGGCGTGGTCGCCGATGTGCCGGCCACCGACCAGTCGGTGATGCGCGGACGCAAGATGCTGCGTGCCTATGAGACGCGCGAGGCCTATGGCGCGATCTTCCTGTGGTTCGGCGGAGGTCCCGCGCCGGCGTTGCAAGTGCCTGAGCAACTCTCGTCTAAAGATTTCTCCGGCTTCCTGTGCACGGCGGTGTGGCGCTGCAACTATCGCTATGCCCATGACAACCTGATGGACCTCATGCACGGCGCCTATCTGCATGCGATCTCGCATTCGATGGCGGGTGGCGACAAGCAGGCGAAGATGGAAATCGTCGATACGCCGAACGGCTTCCTGTTCCGCA
>Ga0182744_1002190_pt1 | contig 16307 bp, 17 predicted proteins | sample eDN3rd30CKraftMG_FD_128525 | JGI IMG/M metagenome (GOLD analysis project Ga0182744, IMG submission 128525) | Enriched Miracle-Growth compost microbial communities from Emeryville, California, USA - eDNA 3rd pass 30_C Kraft MG (version 2) (version 2) ...
GGTCGACCGCGCGCAGACGATCCTGGCGGAACTCGAAGCCGGCGAACGCCGCGCGCCGGTGCAGCGCATGATCGACGACCTGCCGCTGTTTGCAATCGCGCCACCGCCTCCGCCGGTACCGCCGAAGGAAGACGCTTTACGAAAAGCGCTCGATGAATTGTCGCCCGACGAATTGAGCCCGCGCGCGGCGCTCGACGCGCTCTATGCGATCAAGCGCCTGCGCAGCAGCGAAGTTGAACGTTAGCAAAACGCTTCGTTAACCGCGCCGCTGTGAAGGGACAATCCGCTCGATCATTTTAATATTCGGCCGGCGCAGGCATGGTAAAAATCAACCATGTTCAACGGACCCATCAAGCTTGCCGCTATTTCAGGCGTCGTCGCGATCGCAGCAGCGATGCTGCTGTCGAAATCGGGCGGACAGCTTGCCGGAGCTTCCGCATCGGGTCCCGCCCTGTCGGGATTTTCGGACATCATCGACCGCTTCCGCGCCAACGCGCCTGCCGTTCTTCCCGGCATCGGCAAGGACGTGACGCGCGCGCCGGCGCCGGCGGCCAACGGGTTCGGGCCGGTGCGTCTGTCGGGTGACGATTCAGGGCACTACTATGCCAATACGGAGATCGACGGACGGCGGATCAGGATGCTCGTCGATACGGGGGCGACCCTTGTCATCCTCACCAGCGAAGATGCGGCCTCGGTAGGCATCAATCCCGCGCCGTCGGATTTCGACACCAAGATCTGGACGGCGAACGGCGATCTGCTGACGGCGAAAACGCGGATACGCGAAGTGCGCGTCGGCAATATCCTGGTGCGCGACGTGGCGGCGCTCGTGGTGCCGTCCGGCAGATTGAAGCAGAGCCTGCTCGGCATGAGCTTCCTGAGCAAGCTCAAGGGCTTCGAAGTCGCCGACCGAAGTCTCATCCTGACGCCCTGAGCTATTTCGGGGTATCATCCTCATGTCTTTCATAAAGCGCGAGGATTTGCGTCAAACTCCGGCCACTTAGGCAAGTGTAAATCTCTCCCATGCTTCTGTGCAGGAAGCTGCCCCGCCCTATGTTCCGATTCGGGCGGTTCGATATCCCAATCACGAAAAGGCAATTCCATGTATCCAAGGCCAGCGCCGCAACTCACGCCGAACACCTATGCCTTCGAATCGAGCCCGATGGTCAAGGCGACCGGTTTCCGCGAATACGATGCCCGCTGGCTTTTCGGCAAAGAAATCAACCTCATGGGCGTGCAGGCGCTGGGCCTGGGCCTGGGCACGTTGATCCATGAAATGGGCGTCCGGCCGGAACTCGCCACCGGGCACGACTACCGCTCCTATTCGGCCTCGATCAAATACGCGCTCGTCACCGGCCTGATGGCGGCCGGCATCAAGGTCAAGGACATCGGCCTGGCGCTGTCGCCGATGGCCTATTTCGCCCAGTTCGATCTCGACTGCGCGGCGGTCGCCATGGTCACCGCGTCGCATAACGACAACGGCTGGACCGGTGTGAAGATGGGCGCGCAGCGTCCCGTCACCTTCGGCCCTGACGAGATGGGCCGCCTGCGCGACATCGTGCTGGAAGGCAAGTTCCGCTATGCGGATGGCGGCTCCTATCGCTTCATCGAGAATTTTCCGGCGCGCTATATCGGCGATCTCACCAACCGCGCGCCGATCAAGCGCAAGCTGAAAGTCGTCGCCGCCTGCGGCAACGGCACGGCCGGCGCCTTCGCGCCGCAGGTGCTGGAAAAGCTCGGCTGCGAGGTCGTGCCGCTCGATGTCGAGCTCGACTACACATTCCCGCGCTACAACCCCAATCCCGAAGACATGGAAATGCTGCACGCCATGGCGGCAAAGGTGCGCGAAGTCGGCGCCGATGTCGGCCTCGGCTTCGATGGCGACGGCGACCGCTGCGGCGTTGTCGACAACAATGGCGACGAGATTTTCGCCGACAAGATCGGCGTGATGCTGGCGCGTGACCTCGCGAAGATTCACAAGAACCCGACCTTCGTCGTCGATGTGAAATCGACCGGCCTGTTTGCCACCGATCCGATGCTGAAGGAACTCGGCGTCAAGGCGGATTACTGGAAGACCGGCCATTCCTACATCAAGCGCCGTGTCACCGATCTCAAGGCGCTCGCCGGTTTCGAGAAGTCAGGGCACTTCTTCTTCAACACGCCGATCGGCCGCGGCTATGATGACGGTATCCTCACCGCCATCCATGTCATCGACATGCTCGACCGCAACCCCGGCAAGTCGATGGCCGAACTCTACAGTGCGCTGCCGAAGACCTGGGGTTCGCCGACCATGTCGCCCCATTGCGACGACGAGACCAAATACGGCGTCGTCGACAAGGTCTCCGCCTACTTCCAGGACATGCACAAGAAGGGCGAGAAGCTCATCGGCCAGACCATCACCGACATCATCACCGTCAACGGTGTGCGCGTGATGGTGGAAGACGGCACCTGGGGCCTGGTGCGCGCCTCCTCGAACAAGCCGGAACTCGTCGTCGTCGTCGAGAGCCCGGCAGCCGAAGCGCGCATGCACGAGATGTTCAAGGCGGTCGACGCTGTCATCCGCCAGCATCCGGGCATCGGCGAGTACAACCAGACGATCTGAGGGCCACCCTCATCCGACCCTTGCTACGCAAGGGCCACCTTCTCCCGCCCCGGCGGGAGAAGGGTTTTGCGCGTTACCTCACGCCGCCGCCTTCACCTTGCGCTCGACGAGTTCGCGCAGGCTCTGCAGATCCTTGGCGAACAGACGGATGCCGTCCGACAATTTCTCCGTCGCCATCTGGTCTTCGTTGAGGAGATAACGAAAGCTCTTCTCATCGAGTTTCATGCGTGCCGGCGCGCCGGCCTTGCTCGATGACGGATCGAGCTTGCGTTCCAGCTTGCCTTCGTCCTTCTGCAATTCTTCCAGCAGGGCGGGCGCGATGGTCAGCCGGTCGCAACCGGCCAGCGCCTCGATCTCGCCGATGTTGCGGAACGAAGCGCCCATCACCACGGTCTTGATGCCGTGGGCCTTGTAATAAGAATAGATGCTGCGCACCGATTGAACGCCGGGATCGGTCTCGGCCGTGTACTTCTGGCCTGTCGCCTTGACGTGCCAGTCGAGAATGCGGCCGACGAAGGGCGAGATCAGGAAGGCGCCGGCATCGGCGCTGGCCGCTGCCTGCACCAGCGAGAACAGCAAGGTCATGTTGCAGTCGATGCCATCGCGCTGCAGGATTTCGGCGGCGCGGATGCCTTCCCAGGTGGAAGCGAGTTTGACGAGAATGCGGTCTCGCCCGACGCCGCGCGATTTGTAATCGTCGATCAGCGCGCGCGCCTGTTTCACCATGCCTTCGGTGTCGAAAGACAGATCCGCATCGACTTCCGTCGAGACGCGGCCGGGGACGATCCTGGTCAGTTCGGTGCCGAAGCCGACCGCAAGCCGGGTTGTGATCTCGCGCGTGGTCTTATTGCCCTTGGCGCCCCAGGCGATCGCCTCTTCGACGATATGGGCATAGCCCGGCATTTGCGCCGCCTTGAGGATCAAGGTCGGATTGGTCGTGCTGTCCGTCGGCTTGAAGGCGCGGATGGCTTCCATGTCGCCGGTGTCGGCGACGATCGTCGTCATGGTTTTGAGCTGATCGAGTTTTGACGTCATCTTATCCGCCTATCGAGTTGCCGCTTCAGTCAGCGGCGGGTTGCGTGGTGAGAACGAAGTCGACCGTGGATGTCACGAACGGATAGCCGCGGTCCATGCCGAAATCGAGACGGTTCAATTGGCCGCGCGCGGTGAAGCGCGGCTGTTTGCGCGGGCTGGCCGGATCGTGCACGGCGGTGGCGATGACGGACAAGGGTCGGGTGACGCCATGCATGGTCAACTGCCCATCGAAGCGGGCCCGCGTGCCGTCGATTTTGGTCATGCGGCTCGAGGTGAAGGTCATCGAGGGATAACGCACGACATCGAAAACGGATGCGCTGCGCAGAAAGGCATTATAGCGCGGGGCGCCGGCATCGAGCGTGTTGACGTCGACCTTGATGGCAATGCGGCTGCGCTCCGGCTTGGCGAAATCGACGAGGATGGTGCCATCGACCGCGCGGAAGGTGCCTCCCTTCACGGGAAGTATGAAGGAATCGACGGACACCTTCACCGCCGTGCTGGCCGGACTGATGGATATGACGCCCTCAGCCGACGCACCGCCGCAGACCGCGGCCAGCAGCGCGGCGCCAATTAACGGCCTTTGGAGGAATTTTTCCATACCGCCACGGTGCTCCCAAATCCGGACGGATATATGGGCATGAAGACGACAGCGGTGTAAATTGGCCAATGAAGCCGAAATGACGCATCTTTTCAGCTAAATGGCGTCCGGCGCCTACCTTTTGGCGCCATCCCTCGGCTCATTCCGCAGCGACCCGTGGCGGCTGCGCCACGCGCGCATCGTCGGCGAGCGCGATCGGGCGCAGGGATGAGCGCGGGTCCTCCTGTTCGCGCTTGATCATCTCATTGAGAATGCGGCGGCCCTGCACCGGTGCGATGTCGACCTTCACCGCCGCCTGGGGAATTTGCGGCATGCCTTCGGCCTGCAGGCAGCGGTCCTGGATTTCCAGAACGCGCTTGTCCTCATCGAACGTGTGAACGATCGCCTTCGTCAGGCCTGCGCCCAGCGCCGTGTCGTCGAGACGGAAGTTGCGGCAGACGGCCCAGAAATAATGAGTGGAGTGCTCGCTCTCCGGCGTCAGCAGATGCAGCACGCGGAAGATCGCGGCTTTCTCGCGATCGGTGCCGACGGGATAAGCGCCAACGTCGGTCATGTTGATGCCCGGCGGCATATAGACGGCGATCTGCCAGCGATCGATCCTGCCGGTGTGATTGAGCATCAACGCGAAAAACGGCGGCGGATCGATATTCGGCATTTCGCGATGGGCGCGCACGACAAGCCCGCTGTCGATGCTGGTCACGACCGGCGCATCGGCGACAGCTGCATTGCCGATGGTCTCCCGGTGCACATAGGTCTCATGCGACAGATCGAGCAGATTGTCGGTCAGCAAACGATAGTCGGCCTGCATGTGGTGATAGCCGGTGGTCGGCGTCCAGCCCGGCGCATCGAGCCAGTGCAGGTCGGGAATGAGGTCGGCGTCGGCGAGCTCAGGCGCGCCGAGCCAGATCCAGACCAGCGCATGGCGCTCGGCGACCGGAAACAATTTGACCCGCGCCCTCGGCAAGGCCTCCTGGCCGGGCACATGGGTGCAAGCGCCCTCGGCATTGAAGCGCAGGCCATGATAGCCGCACTGGACTTGGTCTTGAACCAGTTCGCCGATCGACAGCGGCACCAGGCGATGGGGGCAGCGGTCTTCCATGGCGACCAGGGTGTTCTGCGACGTGCGCCACAGGATCACCGCCTGGTTGAGGAATTTGCGCGCCAGCAGTTTCTGCCCGAACTCATGAGCGAAGCCGGCAATATACCAGGCGTTCTTGATCCACATGGTTTCGACCCTCCCAGGTACACGCCGTGCAAACAGTGCGGATTGTCTCCCCAGACAATCCGCTTCAGCACAGTCAATATGATTCCATACGGAATTAAAATATGCAAGACTGTGAGCGAAAAAAGTGACTTCGCCTTCAAAGACCTATGCATTATACAAACATAAACAGATAGATATGACATGACGAGCGGTCAAAAAACAAAAGTTGACTTTGACAATAAAATTCCAGATGGAGCAATTTCGGAGATCGCAGACTTCGATTTTGGCGGCTTCGTGCCCTATCTGCTGAACCGCGCGACCCTCGCCATTCTGCCGCTGTTCGCCCCGCGGCTTAAGTCCGCCAATCTTTCCCTGGCCGGCTGGCGCATTCTGGCGACCCTGCACAAATCCCACGCGCTGCGCGTCCGCGAACTGCTGAATATCACCGGGCTTGAGCCGGCAACCCTGTCGCGCACCCTGGCCGATCTCGAACAGCGCAAACTCGTCGTGCGCATGCCGAGCGAAGAGGACGCACGCGGCATTCTGGTGGAAGCGACACAGACAGGCATCGCGCTCGCCGATGCGATGATCCCCGACGCCATCGCCATACAGAAAGCAGCGCTTCGTGATTTCAGTCCCGACGAGGCCGCCTTCCTGGCGCGGCTGCTCAAGCGCATCCAGCAGAACGTCGCATGATGGATCGCTCAAGCACTTGCCGGGGATCCGCCGCGATCTCCTGCATCCAAAATCCACGTCCGGTCGGCGAACGCAACATAGATGCGCTCCTGCCCAAGCGCGGTCCCAAGCTCAATCGAAAGCTCGTTCAGCATCGCTTCGATGGCTGAATCGGTCAGTTGACCGAGATAGGCATGGACCGCCTCTCCGGTGAACAATGCAACGGGTTCACGATCCGAACCGACCGTACCGTCAGGGCGCGGCCACGCGTAGGTGACCTCCGCACGCGTGAACATGCCCGACAAGGCAGGCTGGCCCGCTTCGACGCGGCGCTTCATCCAGGCCCGGGCGGTGCGTACGGCTTCCGAAACATCGAAAACGCGACCGTCAGGGTTCCAGCCCTCACGTAACCCGACGCTGATTCGAAAATCCCGCCGCGGCCCCAGTGAACCGGGAACGACGGCATAATCCTCGGGCTTAGGTGACGGAACCTTGGGCGACGGAGCCCGGTTGTTGGACCCTTCGGACATCACGACTCCTATTCTCCCGCTATCCAGTTTCAGGCTCCCGGCATGAAGTTTCTGAACCGTTCGGGCGCTGGAAGCCCATCATATCGGATGGTCGCGACAGTTCGGATCGGAAAACGCTATAGTGCACGGCCGTACCGCCTGCGAGAAAACCGCCATGCTCGACCGTCTTGCTATCCCGATCATCCAGGCCCCCATGCTCGGCGCGACGACCGAGGCGATCACCATCGCCGTGTCGAAAACCGGCGCCATGGGTTCCTTCGCCGCCGCCGGCTCGTCGCCGGAGCAGCTTCTCAACGGCGTCAAAACCATCCGCGCTGCCACCGACCAGCCGTTCGCGGTGAATGTTTTCATTATCGATCCAGTCGATCCGCCGCCGGCCATGGTGGCGGAGGCAATGGCGCGCCTGGCGCCCTGGCGGGAGCGCTACGGTCTGCCCGCCCAATCCATTCCGAACTCATGGGCGCAACCGTTCGCGCCGCAATTCGCCGCTCTGCTGGAGGCCGCCCCGCCGTCAGCATCCTTCACCTTCGGCTGCCTGAGCGCCGAGCAGGCCACGGCGCTGAAGGCGCGCGGCACCTATGTCATCGGCACGGCGACCAGTGTCGCCGAAGCGCGGCACTGGGCCGACATCGGCGCCGACGCGATCTGCGCGCAGGGGATCGAGGCCGGCGGCCATCGCGGTACATTCCTGAAGTCGGTGGCGGAATCCTCCGTCGGCACGATGGCGCTGGTGCCGACCATCAGGCAGGCCGTCAACCTGCCGGTGATCGCGGCCGGCGGGATCATGGACGGCAAAGGCATCGCCGCCGCCTTGATGCTCGGCGCCGATGCGGTGCAATTGGGCAGCGCCTTCCTGCTCGCAGATGAGACGACGGTGTCGCAAACCTGGCGTCGCGCGATCGAGACCGCGCCCGACGATCCGACGCGTCTGACGCGGGCCATTTCCGGGCGTTTCGCGCGCGGCATCGACAATGAATTCATGGCGGCGATGCGGCCTGTCGAGGACGCCATTCCGCCCTACCCGATCCAGAATGCGCTGACGCAGGAATTGCGCGCCGCCGCCGCCAAGGCAGGCTCACCCGATGTGCTGTCGCTATGGGCCGGTCAGGCGATCAAGCTGGCGCGCAAGGGCGCGGCGGCCGATATTGTTCGCGACCTGTGGGCGCAGACGCAGCGCGAATTGCGCGAACGTTCGAAAACGTTTCTTAACAGGTAAGGCTGTCTGAGCAGATAAAGCTGCGGCGCTACTCGGCCGCCTCTTTCATCTGGGCGCGGATGCTGCCGCGCATGTCGTCGATCGAGATGAGCTTGCCGTTGCGTTCGACGTTCCAGAACACCCAGCCGTTGCAGGCGGGCAGGCCTTGCGCCAGAGCGCCCGCCTTGTGGATGGAGGCGACAATGCCGGACATCAGCAGCGAGCCATCGGCGCGCACCACCGCCTTGAAGCGGCGCTTGTCATCGACCAGGGTTTCGCCGGCGACGATGTAGCCCGCTTCCACCACGCTGGCGAAAGCAACACGCGGCTCGGAGCGCTTGGCTGGCGGCGCGTTGATCGCATCATCGGGCAAAGGCTCGATGGCGGCGATACGGGCGTGCGCGGCTTTGACATAAACGGTATCGCGTTCGGTGCCGATGAAGGAGCGACCGAGTCTCTTCGCCACTGCGCCGGTGGTGCCGGAACCGAAGAAGGGATCGAGCACCACATCGCCCGGCTTCGATGCCGACATGATGACGCGGGCCAGCAGCGCTTCAGGCTTTTGCGTCGGATGGGTCTTGCGCCCTTGCGCGTCCTTCAACCGTTCCGCGCCGGTGCAGATCGGCAGGAACCAGTCGGAGCGGACCTGGCAATCGTCGTTGCCGGCTTTGAGAGTCTCGTAGTTGAACGTGTAGGCTTTCGTCTGCGCGCTGCGGCCGGCCCAGATCATCGTCTCATGGGCATTGGTGAAACGGCGGCCACGGAAATTCGGCATCGGATTGGCCTTGCGCCAGACGATGTCGTTGAGAATCCAGAACCCCATGTCCTGCAGGATCGTGCCGACGCGGAAAATATTGTGATAGGAGCCGATGACGAAAATCGTCGCTTCCGGCTTCATAACGCGGCGCACGGCGGTGAGCCATTCGCGGGTGAAGCGATCATATTCGGAGAAGCTGGCGAATTTGTCCCAATCGTCGTCGACAGCATCGACCACGCTCTGGTCCGGACGCGACAGTGCGCCTTCGAGCTGAAGATTGTAGGGCGGATCGGCAAAGACCAGATCGATGCTGGCCGCCGGCAGCTTGCCGAGTTCGGCGACACAGTCGCCGACGAGGATTTCATTCAAGGGAAGCCGGACAGGCGCTGCTGCAAGCCGTGCGGTCGAAACCCCGGTACGCGTGACCTGGATCCGGGGTTTCGAGCCGGCTACTCCGGCACGTGCGATACTCATGGAAACACTTACCGGTTACTCAACTGAACGAGACCGAATATGCAGTCTTTGAGTAAAAACCGGGTTAGGGAGAGTAAAAAGGAGGTGTCCTTTTTCCGAACGTTTTTGTTAAAAAACGTTCTGATTTATTAAGGGATTACGCTCCCCTGCATGGCGTGCTTAACAGAGCGTTACCGCACATTGCGTTTTTCGGTCCAACGGATTGGAAAGATGCATCCGGCTGTTAAGAAGCGAGTATTCTCTTCACGCCAACCAGCGTCTGCTTCGCTTGATTTAAATCAGCTCTTTCAACGAGCCGAAACTGCGCCGATGAAAGACGCAGGGGCCGTGAACAGCCATCGCCTCGACATGCTGTCTGGTCGCATAGCCCACGTGCTCGGCAAATCCATATTCAGGATGCCACGTGGACATACGATGCATCAGACGATCGCGTGTCACTTTGGCGACGATGGACGCCGCAGCAATCGACACCGAAATGGAATCGCCTTTGACCAGGGTCTCCGCCGCACAGGTGAGACCCGCGGGTTGGTCGTTGCCGTCGATCAGCACGATCACCGGCGCGATCGCAAGCGCCGCCAGCGCGCGGCGCATCGCGGCATGGGTGGCCTGGCGGATGTTGATGCGATCGATCTCGTCGGCGGGCGAAAAGCCGATGCCGACCGCAACCGCATCGGCCATGATCGCGGCAAAGGCGGTCTCACGCTCCTGCGGCGTCAACTGCTTGGAATCGCCGAGGCCGGGCGGAATGCAGGCCGGATCGAGAATGACGGCGGCGGCCACCACGGGTCCGCACAGCGGCCCGCGCCCGGCCTCGTCGATGCCGGCGACCGGCCACATGCCGCTGTCCCGCAGGCGCGATTCATTGTCGAAATGCGGCGGCTGCCAAACCACCGGCACGGGCTTTTTGGCGGGGGAAGGCTTCGACTTCCTGGCAGAAGCCGACTTGCCAGAAGGCGGTTTGGCGGCGGACGCCTTTTTCAGGGGCGGCTTTTGTGCGGTCGGCTTCGACATTTAAACCATATTTCCTGCGGGAGGCCCGGAAATGTTGTACCGGCCGCGGCATTTCATTAAGAATGCTTTAATGGAATATCCGTGTTGCGGGAGCAAGCCATGAGCGACGCCGGGGCCGTTTTAGACACCACGAAAATGCCGGAAGCGGCAAGCTTCGACCTGAGCCGCGCGACGGCGGCGGCCGCTGCCGACAGCGAGGCCGAGCGCAACACGGTTTTCAGCAGCCTGGTTACCGGTGACGCCGATATCGTCGGCCTGGTCGCCTATTCCATCTACAAGCAGAACAAGCACGACTGGCTTGTCGCCTTCACCAAAGCCAAGGCGCGCGAACCGAGCGAGGCCGAGCTGACGTCCTATATCATTGGTGAATCGACGCCGCGCCGTCTCGCCACCTACCGTCATCTGGCGCAAGCCACGCTCGATGGACGCGGACCGGAGGTCAGCGCCAACTCGGCGGGCCAGAGCTTCATCGGCCTCGGCGGCGCGCGAAATGGCGCCGTCGGCGGATTGCAGCCGATCATGTGGTTCGGCCTCACCTTGATCGTGCTGGTCGCCGCCTATCTCGCGGCGCGCTACGGCCTGATGAGGGTCTAACGATTACAGCAGCACAAGCTGTTCGTTCTGCCGCGCCGGCCGCTGGAACAGATCGCAGCGCAGTTTGGCGCGCCCCTTGTTGAAGCCGATCTTGTTGGACGCCATCTCGAACCGGCGGCCGGTCAGCCAGGCATAGGGGCCAGAGCCCGTCATGCGCTTGCCGAAGGTTGAATCATAGGCCTTGCCGTCGCGCATGCCGCGCACCAGCGACATGACATGGCGGTACTTGCCGGGGAAATGCGTCACCAGCCATTCGCTGAAAATGCTTTCGACCTCGAGCGGCAGGCGCAGCATGACATAGCCGGCGCTGCGCGCGCCGGCGGCATAGGCCCGCTCCAGGATCGCCTCGATCTCATGATCGTTGATCGCCGGGATGATCGGCGCAACCATGACGGTCGTGGGAATGCCCGCCTCGCTGAGGATTCGAAGCGTCTCCAGCCGCTTCTGCGGCTGGGCGGCGCGCGGTTCCATGAGCCGCGATAGCTTGCCGTCGAGACTGGTGACCGACAGGGCGACCTTGGCGAGGCCCTTTTCGGCCATGGGCGCGAGGATATCGATATCGCGCGTCACCAGCGCCGATTTGGTGACGATGCCGACGGGATGATTGGCGCGCGACAGCACTTCAAGAATCTGCCGCATGTTGCGGTGCTGCCGCTCGATCGGCTGATAGGGATCGGTATTGGTGCCGATGGCGATGGTCTTGGGCTGATAGCCGACAGCGCTCAACTCCCGTTCCAGCGCCTGCGCCGCGCCTTCCTTGACGAACAGCCGCGTCTCGAAATCGAGCCCCGGCGACAGGCCCATATAGGCGTGGGTCGGGCGGGCGAAACAATAGACGCAGCCGTGCTCGCAGCCACGATAGGGATTGATGGAGCGGTCGAACGAGATGTCCGGCGAATCATTGCGGGCGATGATCGTGCGCGGTTTTTCGTAGGAAATCTGGGTGCGGAAAGCCTCGAGCTCGGCAAGACCATCCCAGCCGTCATCCTCCTCAACTCGGACCTGTTTCTCGAACCGGCCGCTGGCATTGCTCACCGCGCCGCGGCCGCGGCGACGGTCGCTCGCCACAAAACCGACGACCGTGTCGCCAGCCAGGGTCTCGATGCTGTCGGGGGCACCGGCTTCGAGCCGCGCGGAGAGATTTGCCACGCCGCGATTGGCGACAGCGCGCCGCCCGGCGGCAGCGCGGGGGGTGACGGGCGCGTCTTTCTGGGCTGCTTTCTGGGCAACACTCTGGGTCGTCTGCATCGGTATGCTCCGCAACTCGTCCTGTCCCCATAAGAACAAATAGAGAACATACCAGAACACGTCAACAGCACTGTGGACAAATGTGTTGATGGCTCCGATTATTGCGCTGCAACCCGCAACTTACGGCCCCATGTTTTCAATCATAGTTTTGACACAAAGCGGCGATGTTCACGCTTCGCCCTCTTCTGAGGCCGTGGCGAGAACGCTGGCCGCTCTGGTGCCGGGCGCCATTTCCGGCGTCATACGGGATGTCACCTTGGCGAGTATGGAGAAATCCATCGACATCGAACACATCGCCGACCATGCAGGCTGCGAACTCGTCACCGCTGGAACCTGGATCGAGACGGTGCGGCTGGCGCTGCGGACAGCGCGCGAGCCGAAGGTCTTCGCGCTGCTGGCGGGCTTCGCGCCCGAGAACGGCTTCTACGAGGAGCTGTCGGACCTTGGCTGGAGTGGAGCGTTGAAGACATCGCGCCTGCTGGAACGGCCGGAGACGGCCCTGCAGCGGCTCGTGCCGTTTCTCACGCCGCTGGCCGGCGTGGCCGCGTCAAAAGACAAATTCGTGATCGCCGACGGATCGAATTTCCGTAGCTGGGCAGGCCGCCTCGGGCGTATGGACACAATGCGGACCCGTGCGCGGCGGGTCGAGTCGGGGACTTAGATCATGATGCGATCACAAGGAATCGCATCATGATCTCATCTTTTTGTTTGAGCATGATCTTTTCGGAAAACCGGTTTCCACTTTTCCGGATCATGCTCCAGGGACGAGGGAGCTGACATGCGCCGTTTCGGATATTTTGCGTGCCTTGCATTTGGCCTGTGCGCGATGAGCCCAGTGCTGGTTTCCGACCCTGCGGCCGCGGCCTCCGCCACGCCTGCCGCCGCGCCCCCTGCCGCTGCCGCCGTCAGCAATTGTCCGGTACAGGGGCCGACCATGGAGAATGTCGCCAAGGCGATCAACAACGCGGCGAACTGCCGGGCGGCGGTCGGTTTGCTGAAAGCCTGCGCGTTCGGATCGAGCGCGGACAATGCCCTGGCGCAGGCCGCCATCTCCAAATGCGAAGCCCGCTTCAGCCGCCGCATCAGCAAGCAGCGCTTTCGCGCCTACCGCGATGCGCAGCGGCGTTGCGACGCCAAATATGCGAAAATGCAAGGCACGATGTATCAATCGGCGGCGGCGCTGTGCCGCGCCGATGCGGCGCTGGCCTATTCGCGCGCGACGCGGCGGCTCACTCGTTAGAGGACGCGTATTTCCGATCCAGATGGATCGAAAAACGCTATGCCGCTAGACCTTGCCGCCGCCGCGGCGCAGATGTTCGTCGAGACGCGGCATGATCTCGACGAAATTGCACGGCGAAAAACGGTAATCGAGCTGATGCACGAGGATGCCGTCCCAGGCGTCCTTGCAGGCGCCCGGCGATCCCGGCAACACAAAAATGAAGGTGGCGCCAGCAACGCCGGCGGTGGCGCGCGACTGAATGGTCGAGGTGCCGATCTTGTCGTAGGAAATGCGATGGAAAACGCTTGAGAAGCCGTCCATGCGCTTCTCGAACAGAGGTTCGATCGCCTCCGGCGTCACGTCGCGCCCGGTAAAGCCGGTGCCGCCGGTGGTGATGACAACGTCGACCGTGGGATCCTCGATCCAGCCGCGCACGCATGTGCGGATCGCCTCCACATCGTCGACGACGATGGCGCGCGCAGCCAGTTGATGCCCGGCCTTTTCGAGCCGGTCGACCAGCGTGTCGCCCGACCTGTCGTTCGCGAGTTCACGCGTGTCCGACACGGTGAGCACCGCGATCTTCAACGCAACGAACTGACGCTTCTCATCGATGCCTGGCATTATCCTTCTAGAGCGTTTGCCGATCGGGATCGGCCAACGCTCCAGCTCCTTTAAATGAACGCATTTTCTTCACGCGAACCGAAGCCGCTTCGCTTGAAAATGCTCTCGCCTCAGCGGGCGAACGTATTGCAGGAATCGATCGAGCCGCTCTTCAAGCCGTTCTGCAGCCAGCGCACGCGTTGTTCCGACGAACCATGGGTAAAGCTGTCAGGCACCACGCGGCCGCGGCCGGCCTGTTGCAGGCGATCGTCACCGATGGCGGTCGCCGTGTTGATGGCCTTTTCGACGTCGCCGTCTTCGAGGATCTTCCACTTCTGGTTGGCGTGATAGGCCCACACGCCGGCCAGGCAATCGGCCATCAGCTCGACTCTCACCGACAAGGCGTTGGACTCGGCCTGGCTGGAGGCGCGCTGCTGCGCCTGCTGCACCTTCGGCAGGATGCCGAGCAGGTTTTCGATGTGATGGCCCATCTCATGGGAGATCACGTAGGCATAGGCGAAGTCGCCGCCGCCACCGAGCTTGCGCTTCATGTCGTTGAAGAAGGACGTGTCGAGATACATCTTCTGATCGACCGGGCAATAGAACGGCCCCATGGCCGATTGCGCCGCGCCGCAGGCGGAGCGGGTCGCGCCATCGAACATGACCAGCGGCGCCGGCCTGAACTGAATGTTCTTCTGTGCCGGCAGTTGTTCCTTCCAGACGTCCTCGTTCATCGCCACGACGGCGGAGACGAAACGGCCCATCTGGTCGGATGGCGGGCCGGACTGACGCTGGCTCTGCTGCTGGGGCTGCGAATAGCCGCTCTGGGTGCCGCGCGAAAACATTTCGGCGCCGCCGATGAGAATGCGCGGGTCGATACCGACAGCCCAGCCGATCAAGCCCAGCACGATGATGGTACCGATGCCGAGACCGCCGCCGGAACCGGGAATCGGCAGGCCGAACCCACCGCCGCCACCGCCACCATCTCCGCGACGGTCGTCGATATTGTCGGATTGACGGAAATCTTCCCAACGCATCGTCTGCTCTCCCTGCCGGCACCGCCAGCCTGCCCGGAAACTCTCCAAGCGAACCGGCGTTTATTTAGCAGTTCGCCAGATGAATTTACAGTGACCAAGATGGACAGATCAGCCTGCCCGCCGCCGGATGTGCGCGGAAACACAGTCCGGCGAGACAGGCTGTCGGGAAAACCAGGTCCTATTCGGGCTGAATGCCGCTGGCACGGACCGGAACGGCCCATTTCTCGACATCGTCCTTAACGAATTTCGCCAGATACGCGGGCGTGCGTCGCTCGGGGGCGACGATCGTTGCGCCGAGAACTTCGAGTTTGGCCTTGGTCTCCGGCGTCTCCATCGCCTGGATCGAGGCGGCGTTGAGTTTGGCGACGACAGCGGCAGGCGCCCCTTTGGGCAGGAACAGCGCCGCCCAGGTGTCGGCCTCCATGTTCTTGAAGCCGCCTTCGGCCGCCGTCGGCAGCGACGGCAGGACCGAGGAGCGGGCACCCGACAGGGTGGCGATGGCCTTTACCGTGTTGGCCTCGATCTGCGGTTTGGCGGTGACGACGATCTCGCACAGGTAGTCGATGCGCCCGGCGATGAGATCCTGCATGGCGGGCGCGGTGCCGCGATAGGGCACATGCTGGATCGTGGTCCCCATACCGCTGTTGAGCAGGGCGCAGCCCAGATGCGTCGCCGAGCCGGTGCCGGCGGAGCCGAAATTCATCTTCGACGCATTGGCCTTGGCGAAGGCAACGAACTCCTGCAGCGAATTTGCCGGCAAGTCCTTGCGCGTGATGAGCACCAGCGGAATTTCGGCGATCAGACCGACGGGCGTGAAATCGGTGACGGAATTGTAGAGCGGGGCCTTGTAGAGATTCTGCGAATGGGTGTGCGTGGCGATGGTGCCGAGCAAGACGCTATAACCATCCGGCGCGGCGCGCGCGACCGACTGGCCACCGACCATGCCGCCGGCACCGGGCACGTTCTCGATGTAGACGTTCTGGCCGAGAAGCTGCGACAGGCGCTCCGCCATGACCCTGCCGAACACATCGATCGGGCCGCCGGCCGCGGCGGCAACGACAACCTTGATCGGCTGTTTCGGCCAGTCTTGTACTTGTCCTTGCGCCTGTGCAGCCATGCTTGTGGCGAGGCCTGCAATCAGTGTTGCGGCCGCAATGCTTATCCTTGCGTTCATTTATTTTATTTCCCTGAGGCTTCGAACGTCAGGCTAACGTGCGCGCAGGGGAGCTGCAACAATGGCGTTTAGCGTGTTTGAAACAAACATCCAGAAGCCCTCATCCTGAGGAGCGCCTGAAAGGCGCGTCTCGAAGGACGGGGGCGTCAGGCCGCAGCCTTTGGCTCGACACTATATACAACCCTCTTCATGCTCTCTCACACGCCACCGTCCTTCGAGACGCCTGCTGCGCAGGCTCCTCAGAGTTTGTGACTTTATTCGATTTTCCGCATTTTGCCGGGTCATAAGTGTTTGATTTGACTCATGTCGCAGAATGTCAAAATCGATAAAGTCACAGCCTCTCAGATACTATGGGAC
>Ga0182744_1002191_pt1 | contig 16305 bp, 10 predicted proteins | sample eDN3rd30CKraftMG_FD_128525 | JGI IMG/M metagenome (GOLD analysis project Ga0182744, IMG submission 128525) | Enriched Miracle-Growth compost microbial communities from Emeryville, California, USA - eDNA 3rd pass 30_C Kraft MG (version 2) (version 2) ...
GGGCGCATGTCCGGGTCCCGGATAATAGGTCTGCAGGGTAAAATCACCAAAATGAAAGGTCGTATCGGGGGCCATTAAATAATGAGGCCTGGGCTCATGATGCAACCGGCATAAAGAATCTGTCATTTTAGTGGCAAAGGTAGGAATGCCCAGCCGGCCATACTGCTTTAAGGCGCCGGAGCGGTCCTCATGAAAATGCGTCGCCATTACAAAAATAACTTTTTGGTGGAAGCGGAGCCGGATACTGTCAAGGAGTGGCTGGCGGTCCTCAGGATCCCATGGGCCATCAATAATGACCGCTCCTTTGGGCGTTAAAGCAAAAAGGCCATTGGCAGGATAGAATTTACCATTAAATGATCCGTAACTGGTAAAAAGAAACACACTATCCGTTAAAGCCGTGATTTCAAAGGGGCCTTTTTGGCTTAATTGTGCCTTTGCCGAAAGGCAAGCCGTCAAGAGCAGGCAAAGGACAAATGCAGGCATAGAAACACCCCTTATGAAACTCCACATATAACGGTAAATCTCCAACCATTTAAAAACCTTCCTTTTGAACTGCTCACGCATATTTTTAATGTTTAAAACTGGCAACGGGTGCCCCTATTCTGCTCGATATTCAGGTATTACTGTTTTATAACTTAAGGCAATCAGCTAGATAACAGTGAATTAATAATTAAAGGCCTTTACGCTTCAGGTGGCCCGTCTAAAAAATGGTCGATATCCCGCCTGTCCCTCTTGGTGGGCCTGCCTACCTTACTGAGCCTTTTTCCCGTATGGAAACTGGGCGCCTGGAAGGTAACCTGGTCCAACGCTTCGGGCGGCGTAATGTCTTTATAAAATTTGATAGCCTCGCTATAGGCTACCCGTTTTGGCAGTAGGCCGGTTACCTCAATAACCCATTTGCGTGCTTCAGTTTTGACTTCATATATATCTCCGATATTAACGGCTTTGGCTGCCTTTACATTTTGCCCACGTAATTTTACTTTCCCCTTGTCACAGCCGTCAGCCGCCTGGCTCCTTGTTTTAAAAAGCCGGATTGCCCATAAATATTTATCGATTCGTAATTTTTCGTCCATCAGCTTGCCTGTTTTTAACCCTGTTTATAAAACAAAAATCGGACAGCCTGCTTTAAATTCCAATTAATTTAAAGCGGGCAGTCCGAAGTTGTGCTGATATACCCGGTTTATTTTTTCAGTTCTGCGTAAAACTTATGAAAATAAGGGATCGTTTCGATGCCTTTATAATAGTTTTCCAGATTATACTTTTCATTCGGGCTATGCAGGTTGTCGCTGTCCAGTCCGAATCCCATAAAGATGGTTTTACAGTTAAGGATAGATTCAAATAAAGTGGTGATCGGGATACTTCCACCGCCCCTGACAGGAATCGGCTTTTTGTCAAAAGTAGCTTCGATGGCTTTTTCCGCGGCCTTGTATTCAATACTGTCAATAGGCGTAACGTAAGGGTTGCCGCCATGATGGATGATGGTTTTAAGGGTTACGAAGGCCGGGGTGATCTTTTCCAGGTGTTGAATGAGTAGTTCAGTGATCTTATGGTGATCCTGCCCAGGCACTAAACGGCAACTGATTTTCGCATGCGCCTTGCTGGGCAAGACTGTTTTAGAGCCTTCGCCCATATAACCGCCCCAAATACCGTTGAGTTCCAATGTGGGCCGGATGCCTGTCCTTTCCAAGGTGGTATATCCTTTTTCACCCCAGAGTTCCTTAACACCCTGTTCCTTTTTATAATCCGCTTCATTAAAAGGCGCCTGATTGATCCTCGCACGCTCTTCAGCGGAAAGCTCTTTTACATCATCATAAAAACCGGGAATGGTTATATGGTTATTTTCATCATGCAAAGAGGCGATCATTTGCGCAAGGATGGTAATAGGATTGGCCACTGCACCGCCATAAACGCCACTATGCAGGTCCCTGTCAGGTCCGGTTAATTCTACTTCAATATAACTCAGGCCCCGAACACCTGTATCCAGGCTGGGGGTATCCAGGCTGATCATTGCAGTATCAGAGATCAGGACAACATCCGCTTTCAGGAGTTCTTTATGGGATTCCATGAAAAGGCCCAGGTTTTCTGAACCAACCTCTTCCTCTCCTTCAATCAGAAATTTAATATTAAGCGGCACTGAATTTGTTTTCACCATAGTTTCCAGGGCCTTGACATGCATATAAAATTGCCCTTTATCATCTGCAGATCCCCGGGCAAAAATTTTACCCTCCTTAATGACCGGTTCAAAGGGACCACTGTGCCATAGTTCAAGCGGCTCTACCGGCTGTACGTCATAGTGGCCGTAAACGAGGACTGTGGGCTTACCGGGATCCGTCACCAGTTCCCCATAGACGACCGGATGGCCCTTGGTCGGATATATTTCTACCTTAGCCGCGCCGGCCTCCTGCAAACGGGATTTCACCATTTCAGCGCACTTGACCATATCCGCCTTGTTTTCCGGTTTTGCGCTTATACTGGGGATGCGCAATAATTCCAGTAATTCATCAAGAAACCTTTGCCTGTTGGTCTCCTGATATGTTTTCCAATCTTGCATAAAATCTTTTTATCGTTTTATTACTTTATTTGATTGCATGACAGTGGATATGCATCCTGAACCCGCATTATGCCCTTCGCGGCCGGTCCGCAGTAGCTGTTCAACCTTCTGAGGGCGTAAATGCCGGGCTGACAGTCGGCCCGTTAAAGTTCCGTCCAGGCCGGCTATTATAAATTTACGGTACCTGATCTTTGCCTTGCAGGCTCCAAAGGTATTGATTCTTTGACGTATTACCAATGATTGTTAGTATTGAGGATTAGCGTAATGGCAAACGCTCAGGTTACATGCATGGCAGCCCCTAACCAGACAGGCGTGCCTGTTTTATTAGCACGCCTGTCTGAGTAAACATTAATTTCAATTTACAAAACTGTCCCCCGTTAAAATAGCGTAGCTAATTTTTCCTGCAACGCCTCTCCTCTCAGGTCTTGGGCCACTATTTTTCCGGTGGGGTCGATCAGAAAATTGGCGGGCACGGCATGAATCCCGTATAAAGTGGCAACTGCGTTTTTCCATCCCTGTAAATCGGAGACCTGCTGCCAGACAAGTCCGTCTTTATGGATGGCCTGCAGCCATTTATCCTTATCGTTATCCAGGCTGACAGACAGTACGGTAAAGCCTTTATCATGATACAGATTATAAGCCCTTAGGACATTCGGGCTTTCTGCCCTGCAGGGGCTGCACCAGCTGGCCCAAAATTCCAGTAAGACATATTTGCCTTTGTAATCTGAAAGCTGTACGGCACTGCCAGCGGTATCAGCCTGCTGAAACCCCGGTGCCTGTTTGCCCACTTCCACTCTGCTCAGTGTAGCGATCCTCGCAGCTAGCTCTTTCCCCTGGGCTGACTGGCGGACTTTTTCTGAAAAGCCATTGAACAAATTTTCACTCTCCGCAAGGGTTTTATCGGCGACATAATGAAGGAGTTCCCAGGCAGCAGCGATGCTGCCAGGATGATTTTTGATAAAATCCATTTGCAGGCGCCTGGAGAGCGCTGTCTGGTTGGTCCTTGCCGCCTCAAAGGCGGTTTTGTATTGATCTGCCGCGCTGGAGTCACCGCTGTTATATGCCTGCATCCACTTTTCATAAATTTTCTGGACAGGCTTTCTGGTTTGCAGCTGCGCAAAATTGTAGTCCGCATATTCATTGACAACAGAGCTTCCCTTTACCTCAGTATCATAAATCGAATCCAAATCACCTGTTACATAAATTTTACCACCATCCAGGTAAAGGTCAACCTTCAGCGAATAATCATGGTTAAACAACATACCAAAACACGGCTCCCCGATGGTATCCGTTATAACAAACTTTCCGTCTTTAGCCGTGACGGTATCGGCCTTCATTTGCCCGAAGGTGCCAAATCCCAGATAGACTTCCCCGTCCGGTAAATTAGCCATCTGCCCATGTAAAGTAAAAACTTGCTGCTGTGCAAAACCGCTATGCATTATACAGATGCAGGTAAGCAGCAGCAAAAAAGCCTTACCCTGCCAATTGCGTACAGCGTGGCTACTTAAATAACTGCCCATGGACCGTATTGCCGGCACTTTAATCTTTTTCATGCGCCCCGTTGTGTTTTTCATTTTTCTATTCATTTTAATTGATTGATTATATTTCCAACTTTAAAAACTGAATGGTTGATTCTTACTGCGCCCTGAAAGCCATATCAATGACCTTTCCCGGAATGCCTTCTACTTTATACAGCAGGGTACCTTCATGTCCTGTACGGATATCCAGAAAATAAAGGGTACCTGCAGTGCCTACCACCAAGGTCTGCTGGTCCTGCAGTTTTAACATGGTCACGGTCTTACCGCCAAATCCGGTTTCCACCTCTTTAATAGATTCATTAATAGGGTTATAGCGATAGACTTTATCCTGATAATTAAAAAACAGGATCTGACTGGTGGTGGCTGTCATAAGTGTGGAGGCGCTCATTAGGTCCTGGCGAACAAAAGGCCTTTTTGAGAGCGCTTCAAATTCAAAGGGACCGTTGAAATTGGTATTCATGCTGCATTCGTAGATGCTGTCATTAGCCGCTTTAAAATAACCAAAACATAACCCACCGGTGATCTGTTGTAAATGAAGCAGGTCCATGCCCAGGTTTTTCGGATCAAAACTGTTTCCTTTTACCACATAGTCAGGGCCAAAATAAGTGGCATCCCCATACAGGTTGAAGCGCACAAACCGGCGCTTTACTTTGTCAAAACCGATATAGTTTCCGGGGCCATAATCGCCTGTAAAATTAAAGACCATTACAGGTGAGAGACTATAGTCTCCCTGGGCGCCCTGGCCAAACATACCGTAAGTCGGCGCCTCATTCCAGGTAGATGTCGTGCCGTTGTATAATTTATCGCCAATAACGCCGGATATCACCCCCATAGGGCTGACAAACATTTTATGGGCCAAGACCTCTCCTTGAGGCGCATCAAAGAAATTATCCTTGAGCGTCTTGATCACTTTAAAATCGTTGGCATCCACCTGGATCCCGGTTTGATCGCCCGAGCGGCCAAATATCCAATAGCTCTTGACCGGCGGCTGATAAGCGACCGGGATGGCCAGGATCTGCGTCGGTTCGCCCGGGAGCGTTTGCCCGGGATTGACGGCTTCAAAAAGATAAGGCTGTAAAGTCGTATCGGGTTTAATAAAGGTCAGTACCGTTTTACCCTGATCATCACTTAGCACCGTCATGCCTTTGGAAAAAGCAGTCTTGCCTATGATCGTAAAGTCCCTGAAGTACTTCATCCCGTTAGCCGGATTTTCTATGGCCAGGCGGCCGGTAAATGTGGACGGTCCTAACCCGAATAAAATCCGGAGATCCCGACCGGTATAATGGCGGTCCGTATCTGAAGAAGTAATTGGCGGCACGTGGATCGTCCAGCTGTATTCCAAGCTAGACGTAGTTGTGCCTTCCATTTTTACCTGCGGGGCAATAATCAGGCTGTCCCCGACAAACACCTCATAGACACTGTCCATATTTTCAATAACCGGTGCCGGAGGCACCTGGTAAGTATAGTTGCCCTTATCTTTATAACAGGCAGTGAACATAGCGAGCATCACCAGGAAAAGCAAGGCATTAACAGAAAATAATTTACGCATCCGCATGTTTTTACAATTTAAAAATGAGCTTAATGAACCTGTTGGCCGTTTTCATCCATAAAATAATACGCGCCGGACTGGCTGTCTAATTGATAGGTAATGACTTTGCCCGGATTCTCCTTATTGTAGAAATGATAAGTTGTGCTATTTATTTTTTCCAGCTCGTAGCCTTTGTCCGGATGCGCACGGATCCAGTTTTCAGGGTTGTTTAAAAAGCTGGTTAGCAAACTGACAAAATAAAGATTCTTGGGCGCATCCAGGCCGCCTTCTGAGCCGGTGGTAAGCGTGGTCTGACCGGTTACGATGATAAAGAGCTGGTGCTTTACCTGGGAGTAATAATCGCCCATCCACATGGACCACCAGTCAGGCCTTTCCAGCTTACTGGAAAAAACCAGCCTTGCCTTACAAAGTTTTGGCATGGAGATCCCTAAATCAGATGATCCCTCCAGATAAAATTGAATACTGACAGCCGTGGTCTGTAACGAGCTATCGGTATTATAAAGTACCAACGGCACATAACAAATCCCTTCACCGGCCGGGATACTGTAGGATGGCGCGAGCGGGGCGTAATGCTTGCCTTCAACAGCGGTCGAAGAATCCGGATCAATGCTCAGGATAAAACTTCGATCCGCACCCGTGCGGAGCCCTTCCAGTTTCACTGGCAAAAACAAGGTATCAGCAGCTTTCTCAGGTGTATAAGCAAAGGTATACAGCATGCTGTCCCGCTGGCCAGCGGACAGTTCAAAATAGACACTGGCCCTGCTGTTATATAAAGCCAGCTCACTTTTGCTGCATCCCGTCAATAAACTAACGGTAATGAGCAGTATTCCAAAAAAAGTAATTATAATAGAGCGCATATGACTTTTATTTATTCAGATTAATCTTTACCGGTTACCAAATTCAATTTCATTTTCGGGCATAGGAAGGACAAATACGCCGGGGCTTGCGGGTACCTGCGTACCTGCATGACTGGCAATGGGGTGGTTCAACCGCTTATACATATAAAATACCTGCCCCTCTCCCAGAAATTCTTTACGCGCTTCTTTAATCAGCTGCTGCGTAAAATCGGCCTTGCCCGTTGCATTTAGCTTGGCCCCGATTCCTCTGTGCGAACGGACTTCATCCACATAGGCCATTGCTTCAGCCGGATTCTGATCATAAGTACACTCAGCCGCGATATAATACATTTCACTTAAGCGAATGGCAGGGAGGGTCTCGGGATAGAGGTTGGAAGTAATATCTTTTTCATCGCCGTCCGGGTTTCTCGAATATTTCTGCAATGCATAATTACCGTTCACATCCACCTGTAACCACCGCTTATAGCGCAGGTCTTCCGCGCCTACTCCCGACGTTTCAAACAACCGGTCTGCGTCGCTTTTAGAAAGGAATATACTGCTGGTCCCTAATTCAAACCTTTTACGCAACTGCTCCACGCTCCAGGGCGCATACCACCCGAAAATCAGCTCCTTGTAAAGTAACAGGTCTTTACGCTTCGGATCAGACTCCAGAAAATCCTGCTGGCTGGTCCAGGGAAATTTTCCGGCATGGATCACTTCCAGCGCATTGGTAAGCGCCGCGGATTTATTCTGGTCATATAAGTATACCCGGGCCAGGGTAGCCGTCACTGCATAGTAGTTAAACCGGTTACGGCGTAATTGCATAAATAAGGCAGGGTCTGCCTTTTCGGTCGTGGAATCACTGCCCGGATAATCTATGACATAGCCTTTTTGGGTGATAGGGTCAATGTGCGCTAACAGCTCCTTTGCAGCTGTCAGATCCTTTTCAACAGCTTCCATCACTTCTTTGGGCGAGGCGGTTTTGGTGACTTTATTGCTATAAGTTGTCACATAAGGAATTCCCTCAGTCCCCCCACTGCTGATGGAACTGCCAAACAGCCGGAATAGATCAAAATGCAGATAGCCTCTCAGGCCAAGCGCCTCGGCCTTGATCAGGTTAAAATTATTGCCTGTAAACAGCGTTTCCTTTCCATTCAGGTTTTCAAGAATAAGGTTCAGATTGACAATGGCGTTATACAGGCCTGCCCAGATCGCATCTCTTCTGGTAATAAAACTGGCATCTTTAAAATCAAATTTTTCGGTTTTAAGATAGGACCAGGTATCCAGCTGTGTGGAAAAAGTATAATCCTGTGCCATTACATCCGGCAACCCTGCTGTCAGCTCATCGCCATACAAATTGGTACTGGCCAGCCGTATATACACACCGTTTAAGGCCTCTTCAAAACCTGCCTGTGAGCTGAAGAGCTCGGATGCGGATATATCAGATTTGGGCTGGATATCCAGCCACTTATTACATCCGGTTGTAACAAGTATAATAATGGGGCACACACACAGTAAAAATCCTCTTTTTACCTCCTGGTATATAAACTTCAATTGCATTTGCATCATGATTAATTTTAGAATCTTCCGGTCAGAGAAATATTGAAACTGCGGGCAAAGGGATAATCAATACCCCGTTCCTGCTGGATGGACGACCAACGAATCAGATTATTCGTAGTGAAGGCTACTCTCAGTGATTTAAGGCTGGTCTTTTTTAGCCGCTCAGCGGGTAAATCATAAGAAAGATATAGCGACTGCAGTTCCAGGACATTATCCTTTTGGACAAAACGCGATACGGTCTGGGTCTGTCCTAAATCCGCTATATTCTTATAAAACGTATGATCCCCCGGTGCCTTCCACTTATCGTCAAACACCCGGCTATCCACGTTATATCTCGGATCGGCATTTTCCACCCGGTCTACCAGGCTCTGGTTATAATGGTCGCCGCCCCACCGGGTATAAAAATTAAAGTTCAGGTTAAACTGCTTATAGCGTACACTGGAGCCAAAATAACCTTCAGCCTTGGGCTGGTCCACGCCCACCGGCCGGATATCCCTGGCGTCCCAATCAAAAGTCCGGGTGCCGTCTTTTTTAAGATAGACTTCCCGGCCGCTCTCCGGATCAATCCCCAGCGAAGGGACCGCATAAATCGTATTCAGGGACTGTCCCTCTACATAATGCAGTAAGGGTACACCCTGATTTTCGGCCTCCTTACTTGCGTCATCTACTTTTTTATTATAGGCTTTCAGGGCGTCGGAAATTTTGACAATTATGTTATCGTTATGGACAAGATTGGAGGTGATATTCCAGTTAAAATTTTTACTGCTGATCACATTATACTGAAAACTGAGCTCCCAGCCTTTATTTTCCATATCGCCGATATTATCCAGGTAAGATGCAAAACCGGTGGAGGGCGGAAGGGTGACAGAAGTAATCAGCCCTCTTGTCTTTTTAATATAATAGCGGGGCATGAACTGCAGCCGGTCTTTTAAAAAGCCCAGTTCAAGGCCAAGGTCATAATCCCTGGTCTTTTGCCACTCCAGGTCCTGGTTACCATAATTATTGACGATGGCACCGGGTCCTGTACTATACCAGTTATTTATATAATAACTATAGGTTGTCTGGGCCATATAAGGCGAGAAGGAAACAGATCCGGTAAGCCCCGTGCTGGCCCTGATCTTAAAACGGCTGAACGGTGTATTTTCCATAAATGCTTCCTTATGCAGGTTCCAGCCGATACCCAACGCTGAAAACGGTGCCATTCGCTTGGCTGAACCAAAAGTTGAGGAGCCGTCTTCGCGAAAAGTTAAATCCATCAGGTACTTATCCATATAGGAATAATTGACGGAGGTAAAAAGCCCGATCAGACGGCTTTGCTGATAATCGCTGTAAGGAGTCGCTCCTTCTGCGTATCCGGAAGCAAACCCTATGTCGGAAAATTTATCATTGGAAAAGCCAATAGCGGTAAAAGCTTTATAATCCACCTTTGTTGTACGGATATTGCTACCAGCAACCAGGTTGATAAAATGTCGGCCCACCTGCCGGTTAAAATTAAAAGTCAGGCTACCATCCATGTTGGTGGCTATCTGATTATTATAATCATATTGCCCTCTTTTTTGGAGCTGGTCCGCAGGATAATTATAATAGTCATTGGCAAAAGGAGAAGTAAAGTGATTACCGGTGCTTCTGATCTGGCTAAGGCTTAACTGCCCCCGGAGCCTGAGCCCCCGGGCCATTGTCCAGTCAGCAGAAAAGGCGTCTATCAATTCCAGATACTCGGATTTACTAAAGCCTCCAAGCGTTGCATTATACATGGGATTTAGAACCGGTGTCTGATATATGGATCCGTTAGAATAGGCCCTGGTCCACTGATCTACTGATTGCAATACGGCACCTGCTGAGTCCCTGACCGGATAATACGGATTCATGCTGACATAATCCGCAAAACTGCCATATGGAGAATCCTCACCGTTCATTTTGGTCACAGAAAGGCTGTTTTTGAAAAGGAACTTCGATCCCAGGTTATAGGCCAGGTTCAGTTCTGTGCTGTAACGGTCCCGGGAAGAGCCCTTCATGACGCCGGGAGAAGTCTGGTAGCGAAGGCTGAGCCCGTAGCGCAGAGCATCGGTTCCGCCTTCTAAGAACAGCGTGTGCTTCTGGCCGACCGCTGTTGTGACCGGTTGGCTAAGCCAGTCGGTATTGACCCCACTTAATACCAATTGTTTTTTATGGTAATACAGATCATCTAATTGATCGGCAGATAATCCCGGGTTATTGTCTCTTGTATATAACCCTGCCATCTTTTCATATTCCAGCTTTTCTTTACTATTCAACACATGGTATTGCGTTAGGTCCGGTGTGGCGACATTTAAGTTCACGTCATAGCTCAGACTCAGCTTGCCTGCTTTTGGCGGGACAGTCGTAATGACCACCACGCCATTAGCGGCCCTTGACCCGTACACAGCCGTGGCGGCTGCATCTTTGAGTAAAGTGATGGTCTTTACCCTGTTAATATCCAGGTCAAAAATCTTCTGTACATCTACCTCATACCCGTCCAGGATAAAAGTAGGCAGGTTCACTGTTCCCGAAAGATTATCCCTGCTGATAATTGAACCGGCACTGCCGCTGGGCAGTGCGGTAGACCCTCTGACATTGATTTGGGGCAGGCTATTGGGATTGGAGCCTACCAGGTTATTTTCCGCAATTTTAAAACTGGGATCGAAAACCTGCAGGCTTTGCAGGATGCTCTCGGGATTCACCTGCTTTAACTGGTCGCCGCTTACCGTAACAGCCGTACCGGTGTAACTTTCTTTATTAATTAATTGATAGCCGGTGGAGACCATTACATCTTCCCGCTCATGCGTCAATGCGGGTAGTATGACTTTTAAGGGTTCATCTTTCATATAATCCGGTTTAATATGCCTGCTTTGATAGCCCACAAAGGAGACGACAATCGAATCATTGATTTGATTCTCGTCGACTAAGAGCATAAATGCACCATTTTCGCCGGTTACTGTTCCGTTTTTGGTTCCCTGAATCACCACACTGGCGTTTTGAATGGCTGTCCCGGCCTCGTCCAAAACGCGGCCGCGCAATGCTTTTCCAGGCTGCGGCTCATTGACTTTCTCAGGAGCCGTTTGTTTGGGTATCTTTTTGCGGATTACAATGGTCTTATCCTCCAGGATCGAATAAGTAAGCGGCAGGGTTTTTAAGCTCTTATCCAAAAACTGCTGAACCGTCAGCTCATGCGCCTCCACACTGATGGGGCCGATCCCTTCCAGCATATCACTGTTGTATAAAAATTCATAGCCGGTTTGTAACCGGATCTGTTTAAACAGCGCCTCCAGCGTCATTTTATTTTTGGGCAGATTTATTTTTTGTCCAAATAAAGCCGGGGCGAAAAAAAGAGCGCACAGTACCAAAAGGACGGGCCCTATATATTTTCTTTTTGTAAGCATTGCGTTGTAGCTGTTTTTATCCTTTTTATTGAATTGCCGGGCACAAAGCTTCTCCACCACATGGCATTGCCATGTGCCCGGCCTTATATTTTTTTGGGTAAATGGGCAGTCAGTTATCCACCGATAGCGACTACATTATCAGATAGAAAGGTCAATATCCATACACCTCGTTTTTACTTATTTTAAAATGGACGACACCAGTGGCAGAAAGGACATTTAATAAATCAGCTAATTCTGCTCTTTTTGAAACAACGCCGCTAAAGCGTAATTTGCCTTTTGACGGGTCTGCCGAGGCCTGGATATCGTACCACCTGGAAACTTCTTTCAATATATCCTCCAGGGTTTCGTCCTTAAAATCAAATAAACCATCCTTCCAGGCAATGGTTCGTTTGGCATCAATTTGATTAACCGTAAAATGATCCGGCGTCCCCCTGTTCAAAACTGCCTGCTGCCCCGGACGCATGGTACGCGCATCCCTATTTGCGCCATAGCTTATGCTGACCTGACCTTCCAGGAGGGTCGTTCTTACCTTATTTTCATCTGCATAATTACGTATATCAAAATGCGTCCCCAATACTTTTATTTTCAGCGCTCCCGATTGAACTTCAAAAGGGACCCGGGTCAGATGGTCCGCTTTTGTCAAATGCGCCACTTCGAAATACACCTCCCCGGTAACATTTACGCTTCTGCTGTCTTTTGCAAACTGCACCGGATAAGTAATGGAAGAGGCCGCATTCAGCCAGACTTTGGTGCCGTCAGGAAGTACCAGGGAAAACTGCTTGCCTTTAGGTGTGACTACCTTGTTTTCTAACCGTACCCGGGCATCTGCTACGGCATCATTTTTATAAAGCAACTTTCCATCTGCCAGCAGTAGTGTAGCCCCGCCATCGGTTGCAACTTTTCCTGCCCCCGAACTATCCAGCTCCACTTGTTGTCCCGTGCTTAAAGTCAACAATGCGCCATGATGCCCCTGGGCGGCTAATTGAACACCTTGATTTTCCGTTAAGTCCGCTACTGAAGCCGTTTTTTTGCCGGTAAGCAGCTGTTCCCCCCACAGGCCCGCTAAAAAGATGAGCATGGCAGCTGCTGCAACCGCTGCAATAGAGCGGTAAGATAATCTTCGCTGCCGGCCTTTACTACGCCTGACAGCCAGTTTCAACCCCGTTTTAGCTTCCACATTAGCTTCTACTTCTTGCCAGATAGCCTCTTTAATGCTTTGCTTACTACTCGGGCTTTCCAGCACTACATCCGCCTCAATATCCGAAAACCCTTCATACCACTCCATCAGCCTTTCTTTGTCTGCCACACTGATATTGCCCTTTAAGTAGGCATCTAGAAGGCTTTGAAGGCTTTCAGGAAATTTTTCAGGTGCAGACATGCTGTGTTCTTTCATATATGTGACGACAGCTGGCCCTTACCCTTAGCCAACTGAAAAAAATAATGAATTAAAAACTGATAAAACTACCGGGCCCTTTAAAAACGGTCCTTAAGTGCCTGATAGCCCGGGAAATATGGGCTTCCACGGTTTTATTTGAAATTTGGAGTTTTTCAGCAATTTGTTTATTGGAAAGTCCTTCGTCCCGGCTATAGCGAAAAACCAGCCGGCATTTTTCTGGCAAACTGTCTATTTCCGATTCAAGCTGTTGGGTAAAACCTTTAAAAAGTAAGGCGTCTTCCGGCGTCAGTCCGGGGCTAATCAGATGATCCTGATCAGCATCCAACCGGGTAATGCTGCGGCGCTCCGCTTTTCTGATCTCATAAAAAACAGCATATTTAACCGCAGCGCTTAAATATCTGGCAAGATGGTCAATCTGCACGTCATGGCGCCGGATCCATAAGGAGCTCAGCACTTCCTGAACAACATCTTCCGCGCCCTGAGCCGTCCCCAGACGATTATAGGCGATGGCGTAGAGCCGTTCCCAGTACCGGTCAAAAATCTCCCGGAGTGCCCACCCCTGATCCAAAACAAGCTGTTCCAACAAAACAGCATCGCTTAATAAATGTCGGTCCCGCACTGCGCTACTTTTTAAATGATTAAAGGTTAGCGAAATTATAAAATTTCAGGAAGATCCCATGATGAGGGCTGAAATATGCCAATCGATTGTCTTCAATGATCTGATTATGAAGTAAAATTTTTTTCCTTTTTTTATAAATGCGTGAAGGATTTTGGATTTTACCCAAAAAATCGGGCGTCCTAGCTGGTGTGCTGCTCGTTGGTCAGGATATTATCCAGGGTCCAGCTTAATTTTTGCTTAAAGGGATGGACCCTGACCGGACAGTCCTGTTTGGTACAGATCGGGCAGCTGGCGGGTCTGCAATCATCATAATGCACAAACATTTCAATGGAGTCCCCGAATTCAGAACTGATCAGTTTAGAAAACACGTCCAGTTCCTTATGCGCTTCTCTCAGATCCAGGTACCAGGGAAGCGTCAGGTGACAATCCACATGTAATAAGGTACCGTATTTAATTACCCGCAGGTTATGAATATCAATCCAGTTGGGCCGGCGATGGGTATTTAAGAGCTCCACCATGGTCCGAAGCAGGTCCATGTCCGCTTCGTCCATAATCCCTGCCAGGGATTTACGCAGGATATGGTACCCGTTAAATAAAACCAGGATACCCATGGCCAGGGCAATGAGCTTATCCAGCCAGTTAATGCCTGTAAAATAAATAATCAGGAGGCCGGCTACAATGCCGAGCGTGGAATAAGTATCTATTTGCAGGTGCCGTCCACTGGATACAATTGCCAAAGAGTTATTCTTTTTGCCCCGGCGAATACAGATCCAGCCAGCGATATAATTAATGACCGCCGTAATAACGACCAGGATTAAACCTTTATCCAGGTGTTCCAGAGGGCTCTTATTTACCAGGCCGGTGACGGTCTGATACAGTATCAGTATACCAGCCCCGATAATCAATGCCCCTTCGGCGGCCGCTGAAATAAACTCCGCTTTACCATGGCCGTAAGGATGATCCTTATCCTTAGGCTTGGCAGCGATATACAAACTATAAAGGCCTATAAAACCAGCCATTACATTGACGATACTTTCCAGCGCGTCAGATAATATAGCCACGGAATTGGTCAGATACCAGGCAAAGATCTTCACCAGGAAGAGGAACACGGAAAGGCCGCAAATCCATCGCTGTAATCTGTAATTCTGTTTTGCTGCCTCCATAGACGTTCCGTTACATTTTACTTAAAAAAAAGCCATTTCTTGCTGTTCAATTCCCCTGCCCTCATATGAGTGACCCTTTAAGCCCGGATACCGCGGCTTATATTTCAGCCTTTTGCCCCGTAGATTTACGAACCAAGGCCTTCAGCTTTTTAAAAAACCTGAAATAAGCCTCATTATTAAAGAGCTGAGAATCACGCATGGCCTTGATCGTTAAAAATAGTCCGATCGGAAATAAAACAAACGAAGAAAGCCACATACCTGTGAAACAGGAAACGACCCCTTGCTTGGCCAGCCTTTCCCCGATGGTATTTAACAGGTAAAACAGGACAAAAAAGATAATAGAAAAGACCAGGGGAGAACCCAGGCCGCCTTTACGGATAATGGAGCCCAGGGGTGCGCCGATCATAAAAAGCAAAATACAGGCCACCGATAAAGTAAACTTACGGTACATTTCAATATAATGGGACCGGATACTGTTTTGAAGATCGGAAAAATCTTTTGCGACGATCTCAATACTATTTGAGGCGCTGCTGAGCTGACTCAGCGTACTGGTTACTGCAATATGCCTTATGGAATCATTTATTGTGCTCAGATAGACCTCTTCAGGTGCCTTGACCTTGCCTGATTTTACCGGTCCCCCTTTTCCCTTTTTTGGCAACTGCCATGTACTGTCCCTATATCTGGCAGTTGCCAGATAAGGGCGCATCATTATCCGGGTCCTTTGCTTATAACCGCTTTCCATGCCTTCCAGCGAATCTATGGCCGGCACCAGTTGCCGGTAGGTCAGCATGCGGGGATTGTATTTAAATGAACTTTCGTCTGTCTTGTTTAATTTAAAACTAGACATGTCAAAACGTTTCTTATAGGTATCAAAGGACATGCGGACAAACTGGGTGTTGGTCCCGTACCGGGGACCGGATTCTTCATAATGATGGCCGTCTTTTAAGGTAAATTCCATGGTCAGTTTATCGGGGCTCATTTCCATGGTACCGGCCTTGGCAGTTAAAAGATTATCCTGTATGTCATGGTTTTTCTCAAAAATAACCACGTCCCCGATATGTTTACTATCTTTATCCTTCTTACCTACCCGGATTACATATCCTTCGATCTTATCATAAAAACTGCCTACTTTAATATTAAGCGCCGGTTTAGAGGAAATAATATCAAACATCAGGCGGTCTTTTTTAAGGTTGACCACCGGGATGATATTATTGGCAAAAAGATAAGCCACCCCGCTTAGGACAACGGCCACCACCAGCAGGGGCCGCATAAACCGCTCCAGAGAAATGCCGGCCGATTTAATGGCGACCAGTTCAAAAGATTCGCCCAGCTTGCCAAAGGTCATAATAGAGGATAACAGCAACGATAAAGGCAGCGCCAGGGGTACAATAGTTGCCGTGATGAAACCAATCAGTTTCATCACCACCAGAAAATCCAGTCCTTTACCGACAAGATCATCGATCCACAGCCAAAATACCTGCATTACCAATACAAAATTGGCAATCAGAAAAGTGGCAATAAAAGGACCGACAAAGGACCTGATAATGAGTTTGTCTAGCTTTTTTATCATGAATCTACGCGCGAGATACGCTTTACAGTGGTCAAAAATACGCAAAGCAAACCGTGAATCTTGAAAATTATCCAAAATTTGACAAATGCGGTGCGCACGGCTGCTGACAAAAAAACCTGCTTCAC
>Ga0182744_1002203_pt1 | contig 16231 bp, 11 predicted proteins | sample eDN3rd30CKraftMG_FD_128525 | JGI IMG/M metagenome (GOLD analysis project Ga0182744, IMG submission 128525) | Enriched Miracle-Growth compost microbial communities from Emeryville, California, USA - eDNA 3rd pass 30_C Kraft MG (version 2) (version 2) ...
ATTTATCCATGACAAATAAGAAATTAAACAATAAATAGATGGACATTTAGTCCAGGTAAAGATCTGGAAAATTTTAATTATTACTTTCCATGCATTACAGCAGGTTAAAGGGGCATGTTTGATTAACTGCCATAATAACTTTTTCGATTAAAAGGGCCAAAGCTACGTCTTACGGCCGCAAATAGCGTCAGTAATAATGTCGAAGATTATTTCTAATAAGATGTGCAGGCATCAAAATGTTTTTGATTTTAATAAGGCTGGTTTAGATTATTGTCCGGCTCCGTTACATAAATTATCAATAAGCTTTTTTTGGGACTCCGGCCTATCGCTTATTAAAATCAGATAATCATTCATAAAGTCCGCGGCCTGTAAATATTGGGTGTTCCACAAAATCCTTAAAAAATCATCTTGTATCGTATCATTCATATCCTTAAAAGTCTCGATCAGTGTTAGGTGCTCCGCCCATTTATTTCTATTTGCAAATAGATTCGCGAGTGCTTGATAATAATGGTGGTAATAGTGCTTATTATACGTTCTTAAAGTCTCTGGAAGATGTCTTTCGAAAAGTATAGATTTTCCTAAAAACTGATCTAAAAGAGCCGATTTATTCTGATTGCAAAGTTCAATAAAATACCTGCACACGGCACCCTACCGCTCAGTAGAGTAGTTATATAATCTGCACGCAAGCCTAAAAGACATACGGTTGTCCTGCATCTCTTCATGGAAATGGTAGAGCTGTTCGACCAGGTATGGATTGCCCGGAAATTTTTCAATTAAAATTTCAAGCGCCTTGCATATTGGCCGCCGGCCAAATTCATGGTCATTTTCATAAAATGCTTGCTTCAATTTTGCAAGCTGTAACACTTCGTTTTGTGAAGGTTCATAGTTGACGCGAACGTCAGCAGAAAGGGTAGTATGGGCCTGACTTTTTTTGAGATCACTAAGTTGGAACAGTATATTGGGATCCGTTTTTAAATCAGGAATCAGGCCAAATTTTAAAAGATATATGAGTGGTGTAAATAACGCCTCCTCATGAATCTTTTCGATGCCAAGAGATTCAAAACGTTGATCCAGAAAGTTCGCCCAGTCTTCCCGGCTCCAATGTACACAATTCTCGGGCCGGTATATCGGAATTTTATATTGTAGCAGTTTATTGATTTTAGACCGAATCCTTTTTTGAGCGTCCGTTAAACCAAAAGGATCATGAAGGAAGATTCGCTTATTACCCTTTGTTAATAGGAAATCTTTGGATGACATCCCCGTTATGTTATTATAAGTGACTACTTTTTGCTGAAAAACGGCAATTTTTTGGGCTTCCTGCACCTCTTTTTTACTATAACTTAGAATATTCATGCCGGGCAAAAACGCTTCGGGGAATGTATCGCCCGTGGCACGTTGTCTGGCATGCGCGTCATAGATGAGTCTCTCTACGGCCATTTTATCCTCAAATGGTTTAAGGCAAAAGTTTTTGAGCATGCCTTCAAATAGGTTCCTTTCAAGACCAAATTCGATCATTGCCACAAGAACAGTCCCCTTGTTTAGGTCAATTCCACATAGTAGAAAACTTCTGGTACTGTCAGTTCCTGGCTGCCCTTTGGAAATGCAAACCTGCAAAATGGAAGGCATATCCGGGCTAATGCCGGTGTAATAGGTACTTGGTGGCATCATTTTTATTATGCCGGACTCAAACAGCTCATCCCTGTTAAGCCTAAGAACAGGGGATTTGGATGTATCCTTGGATCTTCGGTTGTGATTTGTTTTTTTGATTTTATTATTTTTCATGCGACGAAAATAAAGTGCGGAGGTATTACGAGGCAAATTTTCTGTAAAGGCGGATTCCGGATAGGGTCAAATTAAGGCGTCCGGTTTAATTTCAAACAGTTAAATTCGCAATTATATATGGATTTGAAGACATAATGAAAGTCGGCAAAAAGGCTTTTATTGTAATAACAAATAAAAATAGGAAAACGCAAGATTTATGAACCTTTTATCCGAAAAAATACTCATGAGCTATCGTCCAAAATATATAAAATTGTTTATGCCGTATTGTAAGGGAAGAATATCCAGACAAAATCCACAGTCTTTGCTTTTTTTATTGTTAAGGCCTGCCTGTATACTACTCACCATTTTTTTCATAAAGCCTGCGGACGCTCAAATAAAGGCTGTTCCGCTGCAATCTTTTAATAACGGCTGGCAATATACGACCACTGTTTTTAAAGACGACAATGAGCCCCAATTTGCAAACCCACGTGGCCTTGGGAATAAATGGGATGACCAGTTCAATATACAATCCGTAGATATTCAGAACAGCGATTTTTCAGCATCGACAAAAGAAAAGGATCTAAATGCACTGTCGAAGATCAAAACTTATTTAAAAAATGCCCTTTGGCAGCCCGTCACATTGCCACACACCGCCTTTATAGAACCCGTACCTATAGAAAACCCTAAGGAAGGATATGCCTTTTACAAAAAAAGTTTTAATGTGCCAGGCAGCCTTAAAGGCAAATTGATTCAGCTGCAGTTTGACGGTGCCATGCAGGTTGCAGAAATATGGGTCAATGGAACTTTTGTCAAACGGCATTTAGGTGGTTATTTACCTTTTTCCATCAATTTAACAGGATTGCTTAATTATGGCAGAAAAAATACCATCTTTATCAAACTGGATAACAGGGCAAATCCTATCCTGCCTCCCGGAAAACCTGTAAAAAAACTGGATTTTATTTACTACTCCGGTATTTACAGAGATACCTGGCTTAGGATTTCAGACCCATTGCACATTACGGAACCACTTGAAATACAAAAACATGGCGGAGGTGGCGTGTTTGTTCACTATTTAGGCATGGCGCCCGGTGGTCAGTATGGCGTCGTAAAAATTCGAACAAATATTAAAAATCAGGATGTTAAAGCCCGGACTTTCCATATTGAACAAAGCCTGTCGACGCCGAGATTAAAAGAAAAGCGCTACGCAAGATCCGATTTTAAAAATAGCCCAGTAACCAGTCCCTGCAGGCTGCTGCCAGGGCAGGATACAACCATTACTCAAATTCTACAGATAAATAAACCAAAGGAGTGGAGCACGGATGCGCCCTATCTTTATACGTTAACCTCTAAGGTTGTGGAAGAGGGAAAAACCGTCGATTGGCAAAAAAATAAAACCGGCTTTAGGACACTAAGGATAACGGCTGATAAAGGGGTCTTAATCAATGGCAACCCCGTTCATATTATCGGGTCTAATCGGCATATGAACTATCCCTGGATCGGGAACGCACTTTCAGATAATGCCAATATAAGGGACGCTGTCTTAGTGAAAAACGCAGGTATCAATGCGCTCAGGCTGGCGCATTACCCGCAGGACCCTTCCTTCTATGAGGCCTGCGATAGCCTGGGCATATTATTGATCGACTGTATACCGGGATGGCAATTCTATAATAAGGCCGAGGCCTTTCAGGATCTGGTTATGCGTGATATCCGGGAGATGATCTTTCGAGACCGCAACCATCCCTCCATATTTTTATGGGAAACCAGCTTGAACGAATCCTATCCGCCCGCATCATTCAGGATCAGACAGGCGAAGGAAGCCCATAAAGCCTGGCAGGACAGTACCGACTTTTATACAAGCGGTGATTCCTATTATACCAAAGCTGCCTGGGATGTACCTTACGATGATTGGAACGGCGATCCAGGCGCCCGTAATAATACGACTTATCCGGACAAACCATTTATTATCCGTGAATACGGTGACTATGAATTCGGGGGCGGTCAAAGTACCTCCCGTAAATCAAGAGGTGAGGGTCAGGAAGCTATGCTGCAGCAGGCCTGGAACCTCCAGTGGGAACATAACCGCAATCAGCAGCTGTATCCCAGGTGCATTGGAGACATGACATGGGCCTTTTTTGATGGCCTTGCCGGTGTCACCAACCAGGTGGAGTACTGGGGATTGGCAGATCTTTACCGAATACCCAAATTTTCCTATTATTTTTTCCAGAGCCAGCAAAGCAAGGAAGTTCCTATGGTATATATTGCCAACTATTGGTTACAGCCTAAAAAAGAGGAAAAAGTAAATAAGCAGCCAAAAAGCAAAAGAGTCGTCATTTATAGTAATGGCGATTCTGTCAGACTTTCGGTCAATGGAAATGCCATTGCCACCCGCAAACCAGACAGCGGCTCCGACAGGCCCTACGGGACAGATCTGGAAAAAGGCGGCCATCCCTTTACCGGCGGAGATGTCAGCCATTTGGCAGCACCTCCCTTTACATTCAATCATGTTCCGTTTACAGCGGGTCGGCTGCAGGCGGACGCTTATATAAAAGGAAAAGTAGTCGCCAGCCAGACCGTTTATACGCCAGGTAAACCAGTTGGGTTAAAGCTTACGCTGGACGATCAGGGTATACCTCTAAAGGCAGATGGTGCAGACGTCGTCTTTGTCCGGGCAACCTTAGTGGACAGTGCCGGCCATCCTGTGTATATAAATACGGACTCCATTGGAGAAGTTCAATTTAGTCTAAGTGGCCCGGCCGCGATAGTCAGTCCGGATAAGAGACAGCCTGAGGCCGGCGTAGCCTCTGTGCTCATTCAGGCCACCAACAAAAAAGGAACAATAAGAATCAGGGCCCGTGCTACGGGGCTTCATCCTGCCGCGTTAACTTATGATCTGCGTTAAAAATTTAGAGCATGGAAATTCAAAAATAAAGTAACGCTGATGTACAAGTCCTCAATGCGTATATCCATCCAAAATCACCAGCGGTCACAAAGAATGCTACACTTCTTCATTGAAAGTATTTCTTTTTTCCAAGGGGTTCTCCAGGTCATGGATTGTCCAAACTAATTTGGATACATTATAACCGATGAGTTCGGAAAGCTTCATGTATTTTTCTTTTATGGCCGGTGGCAAATCCTTCTCTCTGGAAAGTATCCATAAATAATTTAAGTTCCGGCCGGCAATGAGCGCATGGTTATAGTGTTCATCTATGGCAATAATATTATAGCCTTCATAAAAAGGGACGGCAAACCTTACTTTTAAAGCACCGACCTGTTCCGAGCCCCTGAATTTGCCAACACCTTCAACTTCTTCCCACTGCTTTTCAATGGTATTAAATCCACTATTGATAATCCTTATATTTCCATTCTTTTTTACGCTGTAATTGGTCATCACATTGTCCAGCTGATGTTCAAAGCGGTTATCTAAACGGGCAATCTCATACCAGTTGCCTAAAAAATCATATAAATCAAAGTCTTTTACGGGCTCTGCTTTTTTGGGCATGTTTTTTAAAGACCTTACGATCATTATGGCGCCCATGGCGATTGTCGTGCCTAATAGTAACTTCTTTTTCATAGCCACCTCCGTTATTTTCCGTTTAATCAGCGTCAAAATATCGATACACCGATCCCGAACTCCTTTTGTTTAATAAATAAACCTTAAGATAAAAGTATACCTAAATGCGACATTCTGTCTACCTAAGGGCAAAAAAATAGAAAAATTAATGAATCGATAACTAATTGGAGAGAGATTAAAGCAATTATTTTAATTGATTTTTCAGTGATATTTTATGAGCAGTAATATTCAACAGGTAAGTCATTTAAAATTTAATTTATTAAATCCTGCATTTCCCTCTATATCAATCAGTAATGTCTGAATAAATGAAGCTGATTTTTCTTTTTATTTATTATTTTGCATAATAAGTTTCCGTGAAACCTATATTCAGGAACGCAGGATTTTCTGTAGTGGCTTCCCTTTGACCAGTTCATCGACCAACTTATCCAGATACCTGATTTTTTGCATAAGTGAGTCCTCAATTTTCTCAACAGAATATCCGCAGATGACTCCCTTGATATTTCCAGCATTCGGGTGAAAAGTTGGAGCCTGATCAAAAAACATTTCAAAATCAACTTGCATGTTCAATTGGACTTGAAGGCTTTGCAGGTCATATCCGGTCAGCCAAAAGATAACCTGATCTAACTCATCTTTGGTGCGACCTTTTCTTTGCACTTTTTGAAGGTACAGCGGGTAAACGCTGGCTACCGCCATTTTATATATACCTTTTTTGGATTCCTGCACCGGTTTAAAATTATGCATAATGAACGGTATTTAAAATTAAATGATTTTCGACAAAAATCAGCGTTTTGCAGTTTACAATTAGGCCGGACAGATCTATTTTATTTTAGGGTTGAAAAACTCATGGATCGTGTAAAGATTACTAAGTGACAGTCGGTTGGGCTGTGTTATACATCTTTTGCTTCAATAATAAGTGGCCTCAAATTTGATTTAATCATTTATCAGGAAACTAAATAAAGAAACTATCTATTAGAAACGATTTTTTACTAAAATCATATTATGAATTTAAAATCCAGCGAACCCTTTTGGTTGGTCAAAAACGGCCTATTAAATTCTTACCCTTCCCTTAGAACGCAGATCCAGGCGGATATTCTGATTGTTGGAGGGGGCATTACCGGAAGCCTGATTGCCCATCAATGTATAGAAGATGGTTACAAGACCATTTTAGTAGATAAAAGAGAAATCGCCAATGGAAGCACATCAGCCACTACCTCCATGCTCCAATATGAAATTGATATGCCTTTATATAAATTAATTAGTGAGATCGGGGAAAACGGTGCAGTTAAAAGTTATTGGGCCTGCCATGAGGCCATCGATAAACTGGGGGCGCTTGTCCGGCAAATAAAATCAGACAGTGGATACAAAAGGAAGGAGTCCCTATATTTTGCGGCCAGAAGAAAGGATGTTTCATGGTTAAAAAAAGAGTTTAACGCAAGGAAAAAATATGGATTTTCCGTTCAGTGGCTCGAGGCGTCAGAAATCCGGCAAAAGTACCATTTTAATAATACCTATGGCGGCATTTTATCCAGCCAGGGAGCAAGCATGGATGCCTTTCGTTTTACCCATGACCTATTGGCCTATAATCAGAAAAGGGGCCTGGAGATTTACGATAAAACAAATATTGAAAAGGTTAAATATCAAAAGGGGAATATTGAGGCCCGGACTGAATATGGAAATATAATAAAGGCTAAAAAAATAATTTATTGTAACGGTTATGAAAGCGTGAATATGATTAAGGATAAATTTGTCAACCTATTATCCACTTTCGCAATCGTAAGCGAAAGAAATGATCAAGACCTTTCTTACCTGAATAGTACCCTCGTCTGGAATACGGCCAAGCCTTATATTTATATGCGCACCACCGATGACAACCGGATATTGATAGGCGGTGGAGACGAAAAATTTATCAATACTGAAAAACGCGACAAATTGCTGCTTAAAAAGCAGCAGGATTTAGAAAAACAGCTCCAAGATATCTTTCCAGATCCCGGATTCAGAACCGATTTTGTCTGGGCCGGGACTTTTGGAGAAACAAAGGACGGACTGCCCTATATTGGAGCGCATCCGGATTTTCCTTCCGCCTATTTTGTCCTGGGATTTGGCGGCAACGGTATAACCTTTTCGGTAACGGGTATGGATATGGTTTCCAAAATGCTCGAAGGAAAACCCCATCCATTAGCGGATTATTTTAAGTTTAAAAGGTAAGATTGTGCATAAGCCATCCTTTCAAAATATCCGCCCACAAGTGTATTTATGAGAAATCCGAATCGTTGAATTAAACCGGCTGCTGCCGGATCTTCTTTTTGCAGGCTGGTGTCATTTTGCCAGCACCTGTGCGTCTTAACCTGTCTGCCCCTTGCCAAAGACCTGATAAAATCCGGGTCCCGGGAGCCTCACTGAGTATTGACCAAGACCTGATGGTAAAAGTCCCAAATCAGCAGTAGTGAACTGCCAGGGCGTGAAAAGGATCAGGCGGAATTATCCATGAAAAAAGTCCGGTAAATTTCTTTTTTGGAAATCTTACCGGACTCAGGCTTTGAAAATATAAAACTACCGCATCACTTTATTTCTATTTATATAGTCAGTTAACGGGCGTGATCAGGAAGCTATAATGTAAAGTGGCATTTGCTGGCATTTCATACTGTTCCAGCGGCTGAGGCCCGCAGCTCGCATTTCCCAGACCTCGCTGCAGGCAATCAAGGGTTAAATATACCTGGGGCCGGCTTACACCGTCGAGGGCAAAATCATGGCTGGCCTGCCAGGCGGCATGATCCGTAAAATGAAGTGCACTAAAGCTTAAGTGATCCAGTGAAACGACTTTAAGGCCGGTGTTACGTGCACTCGTTAAAGATACCCACCTTGTATCTTCTCTTTCACCCATACTCTGGGCATGTACATAATGCTCTTTGCCCATGCCGGTCACCGTTTGGTGATAAACGCCTAAAAATGCGCCTGACTTACGATCGGGATAGTTTTCAAAAGGGCCGCGGCCATACCAGCGTACCTGTTCAAACTGTGGAGCCAGGCTCATTCTAAGCCCAAATCTGGGCGGCAGGTAACCATTTCCCGTATGAAATGTGCTGGCGATTTTGATTTTGCCGTTCGGATAGACCGTGTAAATTACCTCGTAAGGGTAGGTAGCATTTTGCTGTTCAATTTCTGCTTCCATCTCGGTTTTTACCGCTATTGTCCGGTCGATCGCATTGGTTTTGACAGAAAAGTGCTTAACACGCAAGGTTGTGGGACTGAATTTTCGAACATCATTGTCGATGCTGCGGTACCAATTAAATGCCGGACCCTCCTGGTTAAATATTTGCTCCTGGTTCTTGTATTTCAAGGAAGTCAACAGGCCGCTTAATTTGTTGAAGGTGATGGAGAACCCATCCCCGTTAATCACCACGCTGTCTTTATGTTCCAATAGATTAGCAGGGGTGGAAAATGCCGACTTATCATAAATATCATGGGTTCTTACGCTCATGGAAATAGGAATTTGCTCGGCCGCTACCTGATAGCCAGCGTCCGCCCACCTGCAGGAAGATTTTAATGTGGCTTTGATATTTAACAGCCATTCATGCCCATTGGCATCTATTTCGGGAAGAGTTGGCTGGAAATTAAAGCTACCGCCCGGTGCCACAGAAGGGACAGCAATATTAGCAGAATCCACAGGAAGGCCATCTTTTAGTAAAATCCATTTAAAATCAAACTGGTTCAAATTCAAAAAGTCATATTTATTCGTAATGGTAAAGGCTCCATCATAACTGAATTTAATATATTGGTAAACCTTTTTTGCCTCCATTAATTTGGCCGTCTCCCTACGGTCCGGTGTGGTCAGGCCATTGATGCAGAAAAAGCGGTCATTGGGTTTATCGCCGAAATCACCTCCGGCATAGTAATGGTCCAAAGGTTCGCCCTGTTTAACCAGCCCCTGGTCCACCCAATCCCAGATACAGCCACCGATCATACGTTTGGAATGCTCAATATAATCCCAGTATTCCTTCATATTGCCCATGGCATTGCCCATGGAGTGATCATATTCGCATAAAATAAAAGGCTTGTCCGTTTGCGCTTCATCCACCTTTTGCATATCTTTTAAAGAAGGATACATTCTTGAATCCACATCCGCGATTTGATTATATCCTTCATAATGCACCGGCCGGCCGGAGTCTATATCTTTAATGGCTTTATATACCGCCTTGAAATTCTGGCCGGCACCGCTCTCATTGCCCATTGACCACATAAAGACGGAAGGGTGGTTTTTGTGCTCCTGTACATTACGCACATTACGATCCACATAGGCCGGAATCCAATCCGGATCATCACTGATAGACTGATTACCATGGCACTCAAGGTCCGCTTCCGCGATAACGTATAAACCGTAATAATCAAACATGGTATACATTCTGGGATCATTCGGATAATGACTGGTCCTGATGGTATTGATGTTATGGCGTTTCATCATTAAAATATCCTTCTGCATCAGCTCAACAGGTACAGCTTTTCCATATCTCGGATCAATATCATGACGGTTGACCCCTTTGAAAAAGACCTGCTGTCCATTGATAAAAACCCTTTTATCTTTAATGACCACATCTCTAAAGCCAAATTTGGTGCTAAGTACCTCCTTGACCGCGCCCTTGTCATCTTTCAGGGAAAAGATGGCTGTATACAGCCTGGGTGTTTCAGAGGACCAAAGCAAAGGCTGTTCAATTGCGGCCTTAAGCGTTACCATCCCCTGATTGTCCTTACGCTCCATATCCACGGTCGTATTAAAATCATGTACCTTTTTGCCATCCGGGTCCAGTATGGTTACAGCTAAACTGGCTGCTTTTTTTAACCTCGCCCCGCTATTTTTTAAATAAGTCAGGACCGTAAGTTCCGACCGGTTATAATCATTTTCCGGGAAACTTGTTTTAATAAAGAAGTCCCTGATATGTAATTTTGGTGTGGCAAACAGATAAACCCGGCGGTGAATGCCGCTGAGCCGGAACATATCCTGGTCTTCAATATAGCTGCCGTCACTCCAGCGGTACACCTGGACTGCGATATTGTTTTTACCCCGTTTCACATATCGGGTGATATCGAACTCAGCACCGTTATTGGCACCCTGGCTGTAGCCCACCTCTTTTCCGTTGACCCAGACATACATGGCGCTATAAACACCGTCAAAGTGTAAGAATATATTATTGCCATCCCAGCTTTCAGGGATATCAAAAGTTCTCTTATAGGACCCCACCGGGTTAGGTTCTTTTTCAGTGGTCCAGCCTTTGACCGGTTTTATAAAAGGCGGGTCATTTTTAAAAGGATAGGTAATATTGGTATAAATGGGGGTGCCGTAGCCTTCCATTTCCCAGTTAGAGGGGACAGGAATTTCTTTCCAGCCCGATACATCATAATTATCCTTATAAAAATCAACCGGACGCTCAGAGGGTTGTTTTACCCAGTTGAATTTCCAGTTACCATCCAAAGACCGCCAGAGGTCAGATTTGGTCTGTTGCCAGGGAAGGGTATAGGTAGGATCATTTTTAAGCGCCTCTTCAGAACGAAACGGTATATAAAGGCTATGGGCCGGTAATTTATTAATGCCAATAATCTTTTCATTTTCCCAGTTCTCCTTGCCGACCGTAGGTGGAAGATCAATTTTTTCTTTGACCGCCACAATGCGCCACTGTTGATCAGCGCCTCCCTGTCCTTGCTTTACAGGCCTTTGGGACAACTTATTATCATTTGGGCCTGCCGTAAAAACCAAGCGGTTTTCACCATGGCCTGCAATGATAAAAAAATCACCGCCGGCCGCCTTGCCCTCAACAGGTTTGATTTCCCACTGCTGGTTCTCATTACCTTTGCTTTGTGACCACAGAAGCAAAGGGTTTCCCTGAGCCGGGGACTGATTACCATTGTCAATCCCCAGGCGAGTGAAAGGGTTGCTAAAGCAATAACGTCCTGCGCCCACTTTATGGATCAGCCATAACTGCTGCAAATCACCTTTTTTCTCCTTACTGAGCATAATGGGGTCATTATTCTGGGCATTTGCCGCTATAGTGGCCACACGTCCGTCACGGCCCACCAGGCGATAGAACTGGTCCGGTTTAAAAGACTGCCCAAGGCAAATACTTGTCCAACAGAGCATCATAACCACACTTGTGAGTTTTAAAAACTGAAATAATTTTACTGCCGACAGGTCGTTTTTTTGCATAATACTGCGTTTGAAAATTTAAATCGATGAATAATTTTGTTTTTGGTGCTGTTTGAGAAAGCGCTTAAAAAGGTAAATATCGGAAAAAAAAGGTTTTATGCAAACGTTTATCCTAAAATGGACTTAATATTTTGATCAGGACAAACCATGCCAGATGCAAACAAATATTACATAGTCGTTAATTTCAGCGTACATTTTTGTCCCTGATCCATAAATGCCGTATAATTGCGTTCAATGGTTTATAAAAGTCCCATAAATACTGCCCGGCCGGGAAAAAAGCCCCAAAGGTTCAGTCAGCAGACGCCTTTGCTCAGGCTCCTTATGGGCTTTATCGCCGTTTTATGCCTGCTGCTCTCTTCCTGCATCATAAAATCTCAGCTGAAGCGTTACCTGATAGGGGCCGAACAAAGCAACGCTCAGTTAAGTCACGGTAATCCTGCAGAAGCGGCCCATAAAGGCCATCCGGGACAACCCTCTGTTACAACCACCTACAATTTATGCCAGCTCCATGCTCCTTCCGCGTTTTTGACGGCTGGCGCACAGATGGGCCAAGGGTTTGAGCCCTTGTCGCTGAAGGGCATAACCCTGTTTTTATCCAGTGCATTTCTGCTCTTAATTGGCGGCCGTATTGCCCCAATTAAAATTTCCCATCTGCATGATAACGGAAAATTCCGTGAACTGACGACACTTCCATTATTCCTTCGCCATAGACGCCTGCTCATATAATACCGAAACCAGTTAATTTCTCCGATTTTTTGAGCGCTCCTCAGCACAGCAAAGGCAGTCGTATTATTTAATGCCTTTTATAAATCCATCTTGCGCTGGTTTGAATAACCCATTCATCCGACGTGCTGATGTTCAGAATACCGGATAGGATTTTTCGCTGCTGTCATTTACAATTACGGCGTAGTAAACGGAAAACCGAACAGCCCGGAAGCCTCAAAATCGAAGAATCTTCAAAGAAAACTCCCCTTATTTCAGCTAATTCTGTCAGAGAAGTACAAGCGGAGTTATTACGTTTTGTATATTATAAAAGAGAAATGCTTATAAAGTCATCATCTGACCAAAGTCCCGGATGGTGACAGACAATTGTAAATGGGTATAACCGGCTCCATTACCCAGGGCATAGCTTCTATTATTACTGTGGCAAATCAAACCGCAATTTTAAAACCAATAATAAATAAAATAATTTTCATATGCAACAAGCAAAAAAAACATTCAAAGAAAAACAAAATATAGGCCTGGACATATTGGATTGCACGGCTTACAACCGGTTAAAGACCGGTACATCTTTCAACAGCCGTAAAGTAGAAGTGCCATATATGGCCCTCTCTTTTTTAGGAACACTAACTTGGAAAAAATTAGGCACTTTGATTTTCGGATTATTGATCAGCCTGACTTTACTGGCCTGTCATGAAGGACCGGCCCATGAAAAGAAAAGTTCCGATATTGATGCGAATACTACTAAAGTGGCAGCGCCAGACAAAAATAATGCAATAGGCCACGCACCGGATCTGACGCTGGAAGACGCGAGCGGAAAACAACTTCGCATAAGTGATCTGAAAGGGAAAGTCGTATTTATTAACTTTTGGGCTACCTGGTGTCCGCCATGCAGGCAGGAAATGCCCACCATCGATCAACTCCATGCTCACTTTAAAGCAAATAAATCCATCGTATTTTTGATGGTGGATATCGACGGCAAGGTGGAAGGGTCCACAAAATATGTGACAAATAAAGGATATGACCTGCCGGTGTATAAGGCAGTCAGTTCGATTGCCCCCCAGTACCTGGGTCAGGCCATTCCAACCACTGTTATACTGGGTAAAGAAGGGGCAATCGCTGCAAGAATAGAAGGCGGCATGGACTACAGCACCCAGGAAGTTATCAATGGAATTACTGAATTGGTTAATAAATAGCCGGAAAAAAAGTTTGCAAGCTTGTAAAAACTTAAAAAAATCCGGGACCTTTCCTGCAAAAAAAAATAAAATGAATAAAAAGTGGAAATAAAAAAACAAAAGAAAGTCCGGCCGCTGCATATTAGAAAAGATCAGCAAGGGCACAAAGAGTCTACTTCCGGGAGGCTTTATAGAAATTTTGCCTTACAAAGGCGGAGAAAGTTTCTGAATATCGGCCTCATTTTAATCACCCTAGTAATGCTGTTCAGCCCAGGCGTAAAAACCTGGGTTTTACAAAACCTAATGAAAACGGGATTATTTAACGCCCGCATTAGGCCGAAGTCTATAATACCTTCAACACAAAATCCAAAATCTGATGCACCGTTTTTAGGTGCACCAGATTTTACCTTTCAAAATGAACAGGGCCAAAATATTCAGCTACGGACGTTACAGGGAAAAGTAGTTTTTATAAACCTATGGGCCACCTGGTGCCCGCCTTGTCGGGCAGAGCTGCCTACCATTGAAAAACTGGCCCGACATTTTAAAGGAAACAAAGATGTCGTTTTTTTAATGCTCAATGAGGATAATAGCAAGGATTACAGTGAAGGGAAAGTACAGGCATTTTTAGATAAAAATGGTTATGCCCTTCCCATTTACAGGTTAATGTCCGGGCGTCCCGATTTTTTTAAAGGCACTTTACCGACAACCGTCGTACTGGATAAAAAAGGGCGGATCCGGTTCAAAAAAGAAGGTGCCGGTAATTTTGCCGGGGAAGGATTTATCAAAGATATCACGGCTCTTATAAACGAATAGTTATAATAAGTGTACTGTCAATGGCAGGGCAATCAGGGTCGAAGTTGCTTTTTTGCTAAATAATTACACAAAAAAATCAAAACTATTTATATTTGTTTGTTTTGATTGCCATCACAAAATTGTATTTTTGCCTGATTTAAGACCGGAGAGAAAGTTGAACAGGCATGGAACGGACGGGCGATCTTACTATTCAAATTGCTGACCATAAAAATTATCCGGTTATAATTTGCAATTTTCCAGCATAAAATGAATTACGAAAAAGCTTTATCTCTATATAAAAGCGATAAAACCCTTCAGTTGCTCAGAGCGGAACATTTTCCCTTACTGGTCAGTTTTTTTTATCTCGCATTTAAAGAAAAGGAAAGGATCGCCTACCTGGAAAGCGAATTACAAAGCCTGCTCGGAGATTTTTTATATGGATTACAACAAAAGCAGATCTCAGATTATCCAAAATCCCCACAGGAATACTTAATAAAATGGGCCGATCAAGGATATTTACGCAGGTATTACGAAACAGCCGATGAGCCCATGTTCGAGCTATCCGCCTCAGCAGAAGGCGCCTTAAAATGGCTGGAAGACCTCAATAAGCAGGAATTCATCGGCACGCACAGCCGCCTGCTTCAATTTTTCCAGTTGTTGAAGCAGATTGTCAGCGGAACTGCCGGCCCTCAGGAAAGATTAAAAGAACTGGAAGCGGAAAAACAGAAAATTGAAGCCGAGATTAAACAGATCCAGGCAGGTAATTTTATTAAAACATCCAGCACTCAAATTAAAGAAAATTATTATTTAGCCGTAGAAACAGCCCAGCGACTACTATCAGATTTCAGACAGGTAGAAGAGAACTTCAGGATCCTTGACAGGCAGACGCGGCAAACCATTGTCAAAAGTAACCTGGCAAAAGGGAAATTGTTGGATCAGGTATTCGAACAGCAGGATCACTTATGGGATACTGATCAAGGCAAAAGTTTTAAAAGCTTTTGGGAGTTTCTGATGAGCCAGCAGATGCAGGAGGAATTAGAAGCGTTACTATATAAAATCAACGATTTGCCCGAGATCGGAGAAGTAAAACGGGATAAAATAATAGACAAAATTAAAATTAACCTCGTCGACGCGGGCGACAAAGTCAATAGGAGCAACGACGGACTGGTGGAGCAGCTCAGAAAGTTTGTCGAGCAAAAAAACCTGACAGAGAGCAGAAACATAATCTTGAATATAGAAAAAATAGAAGCACTCCTGTTGGACCACAAGCAAGAAATAGCTGAAAAGAGCTATTTAATGGAGATTGACGGCTTTTATAAACCGGACTTTATCATGGGAAGGCCACTGTTCAGCCCGCCCCTGAAAGTCGCCTTTGCCGGCAGTCAGCTACAGCAGGGGCAGGCAAAAGCGGATACGGATTTGCTGTTTAACCAATTTTATGTAGACCTGGAGGTCCTAAGAAGTAATATCAGGCAGGCCCTAAAAACAAAACCGCAGGTATCCCTGGGGCAGCTCATAACGATGTTTCCCTTAAATAAAGGAGTGGCTGAAGTGCTGGGCTATCTGCAGATAGCCACCAACCATAAAAAGCACCTTATCTTAAGGGATCAGGAAGAATTAATAGACCTTGAGCCCAAAAACAAGATCTGGGGGGAAACTGCTCCAATTCAGGAGGGGGAAATGGCAACAGTGGCTGTTGAAGAGATTACAAGCGATGATGAGCAGAATCTCAGGTCTGCAGGCCGGTACAAATTAAAGGTCCCCGTTATTTTATTCAACCGGTAGTTTGGCCGCTTTTACTTTCCCGAAGAAAATTAAATGAGCGTAAAAGGAGTAGAAAAAATATAGAAGGACTTAAAAAAAGAAATGATTATATAGAAAGCATTATGGAAGCAAATTATTCTTTGAGCCTGATTTCACTATTAAAAGGCATTGTTTATAACCATCAAAAAGAAGTCTGGGAGAACCTGATCCAAAATGAGGCGGATGTAAAAAACTATTTTAAGGATTTGAGCCTGG
>Ga0182744_1002208_pt1 | contig 16221 bp, 13 predicted proteins | sample eDN3rd30CKraftMG_FD_128525 | JGI IMG/M metagenome (GOLD analysis project Ga0182744, IMG submission 128525) | Enriched Miracle-Growth compost microbial communities from Emeryville, California, USA - eDNA 3rd pass 30_C Kraft MG (version 2) (version 2) ...
AGGGTGAACAGGGAGTTCATCAGCGGCTGGCCCCATTCCGTCTCGGTTTCGCAGAAATGCCGGTCGACGTGGAGGGGTTGCGGGTTCATCGTCATGTTCGAGAACAGCATATTGTCCATTTGCGTGACGGTCCGCGTCAGCCGGTGACGCCAGGTCACGCCGGCGGCGAAGTCCTCGAAATAGATGCCACCGCGCCAATGGCGTTGGGAATCAGGGACCGGATCGGCGGCAGTCATGATTGTTTGTCTCCATTTGGCACAGGTTTCCCCACAGAAAAGGCGACCGTCTTAAACCGGCATTTACCATAAAAATACATCCTGCAAGGGGTGGTTCCAGAGGTTTGCGGCGCGGGCTGACTTCTCAGGCAGGGTTTATTTTCATGATCGTGAGGTCGTTCGTTGCGTGGTCCGAAACCGCATGTGCCTCGCAAAAGGCGCAGGCAACGGCAGCTCTGGCAAGAGCCTATCTTCATTCCGAACTCGGCGATAGCGAACGCGAAGACGCCGAAATCGCGATGACGTCCCTGCTCGACGACGGTTCGCCCGTGGTACGCCGGGCGCTGGCGGAAGCCTTGGCGGACTCGGACGTGGCGCCGCATCACATTGTCGTCGCGCTCGCGAACGATCAGTCGGATATCGCCCTGCCGGTTCTGCGGCGTTCGCCGGTCCTGACGCAGGGCGATCTCATCGATTGCGCGGCTATCGGCGACACGTTTGCCCAGTCGGCGATTGCGCTGCGCTGGGATTTGTCGGCCCCGGTCTGCGCGGCGCTGGCGGAAGTCGGCAGCCGCGAAGCGCTGATCGCGCTCGCCATCAACAGCGATGCGCAGATCGCCGAGTCCTCGCTGACGCGCATGCTGGACCGTTTCGGCGATGACGGTGAAATACGCGAGGCCATCCTGGCACGGCGCAATCTGTCGCCGTGCCTGCGGGCTCGCATCGTCGATGCCACCGTGCGCTCGCTCTCGGCCTTCGTCACAGGCTGCGACTGGATGTCGGAAGAGCGCGCGGCGCGTGCCGGTCGCGAAGCGCGGGAGAAGGCGGTTATCATCATCGCCAGCGATCTGGACGATCGCGCCAGCGATACGCGCGATCTGGTGTCATACCTGCGTGGCAGCAGCCAGTTGACCGGCGCGCTCGTGCTGCGTTCCTTGCTCAGCGGCGATTGCCGCCTGCTGGAAGCTGCCCTGGCGGAACTGTCGGGATTTTCGGCGGCGCGCGTGGCCGGCCTCGTCAGGACGCGGCGCGGCGCCGGTTTCCGCGCGCTCTTCGCCCGTGCCGGCCTGCCGGACTGGCTTTTCGCGCCGGTCAATGCGGCGCTGTCGGTGATGGAAGAGCAGGGTGATCGCGGTTCGGCAAACCGGGATGGCGGTTTGCACCGCGGCCTGATCGAGCCGGTCCTGGCGGCTTGCGAGGGCCTGGACGATCCGGACCTTGCGCCGGTGATCGCCATGCTGAGGCGCTTTCAGGCGGAGGCGGCGCGCGAGGAGGCGCGGATCGCAACGCGGCATTTCCTGACGCCGGTGAGGATCGCACCGCAGCCGGTCCGGCCGCCTATCCATATCGATCTCGATGCCATCGAGGCTGAAATCCTGCGCGACGCGGCCTGACGATAAGCCCGCCTTAAGACTCCGCTTTTCTGGCGCACCAATCCGTCCACATCGCCCGATAGGCTGCTTCCAGCGCCCGGGTGAAGCCGGCGACGTCCATCAGGGGGCTTGAGCGCAGCCGTGCCCGCATACCTGTCCGCAAACCCTGCAGTGCGTCCAGGTCGCGGGCGGCGGCAACGGCGCGGGCGATATAGTCCTCGCGCGTGTCGGTGACCCAGTCGGCCAATCCCGCCGGCGTCAGGATGGCGTCGCCGAAGCGGCCGAGGGGAGGCCTGTCGCGCATGCTGACGACCGGGACGCCCATCCACAAGGCATCGTAGGTCGTCGTGCCTGCATTATGGGGAAACGGATCAAGCGCAATGTCGATATCGTGATAGCTGTTCCAGAACGGCTTGGAATTGCGCAGGACGAGGCGGTCGGCGCTGATGCCATGCTTTGCAAACAGCGCCAGGAAATTTGTCACGGTGGCCGCCTCCTCGAAGTTGAGCTGGTCGAGGATCAGGCGGGAGGTCGGGAGCGCGTTGAGAATCTTCGCCCAGACATCGATGACGCCCTCGTTGAGCCTGATGATCCGCGAAAGGCAGCCGAAGCTGACGTAACCGTTCAACAGGGCGGGTAACGGCGAAACATCCGGCGTCGGGCGGGGTTCGGCCAAGGGCACGATCACCGGCAGATGGATGGGCTTTTCACTGAAGTAGGCTTCGCAACCCGGTGGCGTCTGCTGTTTCGAGCCGAGGAAATAGTCGATCGATGTCAGACCCGTCGTGTAGCCCGTGCCCAGCCAGGTCGCCTGAATCGGCGCAGGCTTGCGCGCAAAGATCATCAGCCGCGACCCGGTTGTGTGGCCGGCGAGATCGACCAGGATGTCGATCTGGTCATGACGGATGCCATCGGCCGCAAGCTCGTCCGACGGGCGCAGGAAGCGCCATTGGTCGACATGGCGCTGCATGCGCTTGGTGGCGGCGTCGGTGATCGCTTCCGTCGACAGACAGGTGATGTGGAAGTTGCGGCGGTCGTGCTGCGCCAGAACCGGCTCGATGAATTTGCCGACCACATGGCCGCGGAAATCCGGCGACAGATAGCCGATTTTCAGCCGGCGCTGCGGTTCGCGCGTGTTGCGCCAGGGTTTGCGCTCTTTGAGCAAGGGCGTTTCAAATCGCTGGGCAAAGGCGACGTATCTGGAGAAAAGATCGGCTGCGGAAAGGCTTTCGTCGTAATTGGCGCCAAATAGCGCGACGGTTTGCACGCTGACATTGGCAGGCTCCCGCCGGGCGGCTTCGTTCTGCGCTTCCAGCCCCTCCGCCAGCCGGCCGAGCTCGATCAGGCAGGACCCGCGCATGGTTAAAGTGAGCGCGTCCGGCTTGATTGCGATGGCCTGGTCGATAGCGGCGAGCGCCTCCTCATGGTGGCGCTGGGCCGACAGGATTCGCGCCTGGCAGATGTAGGCGCGGGCGTCGTTCGGATGCGCTGCGATAGCCCGGGCCGCCAGAGCCAAAGCCCGGTCCAGATCGAAAAGCGATCGGTGGATATTGGCGGCATTGAGCAGGGCGTCAGGGTGGTCCGGAACGGATTTGAACAACAGGTCGTAGAATTGGAGGGCTTTCGTATGCTCGCCCAGGGCCTCATGGGCGAGCGCGAACACAAAACAGCCATAGGGTTCGGCGATGACGGCCTTGTTGCGGGCTCGAAGCAGCTTGACCGCCTCCAGCGCCCGCTTGTTGCGGACGAGTTCACCGGCTTCCATCAGGAGGCCGTGCAGGGCGATGTCGGGAAGCGAAGTCGGCATGGGCGAAGTCGTTATGGGCGAAGTTGGTATGGGCGATCTCGTCATGAGCGTTGGCAAGGGGGCTGGCAGGCTGGCTCACTGGAGAGTTGGCGTGGCGACGCGGGAAAGATATCCGGAAAATGCCCTGGGGAGCCCCTAAACCGCGATTTCGGTCCGTTCTTTTGCACACAGACCATGAGCCCTGCAATTCGATTTTATGGAATTGTGACGTGGCGGAGGACGACCGAAAAGTATCGGGAATATCATATTGTTACAAGAAGCCGCCGACGGACTTGTCTCAATGTGGCCATAAAGCCACACCGCCGGAAAGATCGACGCAATTAGACACATTTGAGGCATTCTACCGTTCGCTGTGCATCACATTTCGGTTAGATTGTGGCATGCGATCGGAATCACCGGGAGCGCTCATGCCTTATCCGCTGCTCAGAGGGAGCGGATTCGACGTGATGGGGTAGGGAAGAAGGAAAGGTTTCGGCCTGTGGGATTGCGCCCCACTGGTCTGGCCGGATCCGGATCCTATTCCTGAATCTTTAATCTGGAGGTTTTACAATGACGCTCACGAAGAGCCTACTGCTCGGGTCAGCGGCGGCCTTGCTTGCTGCTGCCGGCGCACAGGCCGCGGATTTGCCGTCGCGCAAGTCCGCACCTGTTGAATACGTTCGAGTTTGCGACGCTTATGGCGCAGGCTTCTACTGGATCCCCGGCACCGACACCTGCCTGAAGATCGGCGGCCGTGTCCGTGTCGACACCTGGTACACCCCGTCCAAGAATTCGGTCGCGCTGCGTTCGGCGGGCGGCCCTGCTTTCTCCGGCGCTCCGACCCCCGGCGGTGGCACCGCTGGCATCGCCGGCTCGACCTATACCAGCGCCAACGGCATCGATCAGCTCGGCTGGTATGCTCGCGGCCTGCTCATGATGGACGCCCGCACCCAGTCTGCCTGGGGCACGGTCCAGACCGTCATCACCATGCGCCTCGCCGCCCAGACCGGTCTCGCCCAGATTGCACCAAATGCCCCGCTGACGGCAGTCCCGGCAGCCGGTTCTACTGGTGCCACCATCGAAGCCGCCTACATTCGCTTCGCCGGGTTTACCATCGGTGATGCGGCATCGAACTTCACGTTCATACCGCCGTACTATTTCCACTCGAACTTCTCGCAAGGCTATCCGAACGGCGTCCGTCAGTTTGCCTATACGGCGACTTTCGGCGGCGGCTTCTCGGCCACCCTCGCTCTCGAAAACCGCGGCGATTCTTCGAACTCGACGACGGCCAACTCGCTCGGCTTCAATCCCATGTCTGCCGTCGCCGCGACAGCAACGGGCGTCGGTCCGCAGCGCCTCCCGGCACTCGTCGGTCAGGTTCGTGTCGATCAGGGCTGGGGCGCCGTCCAGCTCGCTGGCGTCGTTCTGCAGAACACCGCCAACTTCGCCACGCCGGCTGGCAATGCGACCACCACCGCCTTTGCTCCGCTGATGACGAAGACCGGCTGGGCCGTGTCTCTCGGCGTCAAGATCAACCTGCCGATGCTCGCCGCTGGCGATCAATTCAATATGCAGGTTGGTTACGGCAACGGTGCGACCGATTATATCGGTTATACCGGTCTGAACCAGAATTCGCCGGTCACCACCAACTACGTTGGCGGCTTCCTGCGTAACGACCGCAACATGACGATCTTCTGCGTCACGGCTGCCTGCATCCCTGGCTCGGAAACCACCAAGTCGTTCAACATCACTGGTATCTTCACGCATTACTGGACGCCGACTTTGCGGTCGAACGTCGTTGCTTCGTATACGCAGATCACCCCGGGTTCGGTTACGCAGAACACCGACTGGACCAATGGCGGCCTGTCCAAGGCATCCTCCTGGAACGTCAACGGCAACGTGATCTGGTCGCCGGTTCGTAACTTCGACATCGGTCTGGAACTGTCCTACGCCCGCGTCAGACAGAGCCTGGCCCACCTCCCGGGCTTCCTGCCGAGCGCGGTTCCCTGCGCGCCGGCTGCACCGCAGTGCCTTGCCAACTTGAGCGGCAGCAACTGGACCGGTCGTATGCGCGTCGAGCGCACGTTCTGATCCATCTGCTGATCGCTTCGGCGATCAGACAGGCTAAAACAAAGAACCCCGGTGCGAGAGCGCCGGGGTTTTTCGTTGAGGGCAAAGTAGGCAGTAGATTCTTCTATCTACTGCCTGATCCGACAGCCGACTACCTCTCTTATTCTTTCAGCAATTCCGCGGTCTTCTTGATGATTTCCGGCGGCATGGCATAGGCGTCGGCGACAACTTTCTGCAGGGTTTCACCGGAAACAGGCGTCACTTCAAGTTTGGCGCGCTCCGCTTCGGCCAGAAAGTCCTTGTCCTGCATCGTATCCATGAAACCCTTGCGCAGCGCGGCAACGCGATCGGCGGAAAGGCCGGGAGGGGCGAGGAATGGACGGCCGAGCACCTGGCGGGCGAACACGAGCTTGAAGACGCCTTTCTGCATGGGCGTCTTGGCAAGGTCCATGATCAGCGGCACGTCGGGCAGATCCGGATGCTTGGCCAGCGAGAGCTGGACGAGCACATTGATCTTCTTACTCTTCAGCCATTCCGGCTGGGTGGTCTTGACGCTCGACCACGACCAGCCGCAGCGGCCCTGGACCTCGCCGCGTTCCATGGCGAGGTTGATGTCATTGCCGCCGGGATAGCCGACGACCATCTTATATTTCGTGCCGAGCATGCCGTTGAACACTTTCGGAAACTGATCCGTGTCGGCGCTGCCGCCGGTGCCGCCGACGATCATTTCCTTTTCCTCGGTCTGTTCGAACGAGGTGAAGCCGCTGGTATGCCAAGCGACGCAAACGCTGACTTCGTTATTGGCGCTGCCGATCCAGTTGAACTTCGTTGCGTCGTAGCTGGCGCCCGGCAGGCCGAGCAATGTGTCGAAGGCAACGCCGCGCGCCACGATGCCGAAAGCCGTGCCGTCCTTCGGCGCGACGGAATACAGCCAGTTGGCGAGGCGCACGCTGCCGGCGCCGGGCATGTTCTGGACGACGATGGTAGGATGTCCGGGAAGGTGGGGGCCCATATAGCGCGCCACGATACGGCCATAGACGTCGTAGCCCCCGCCCGCCGTATAACCCACGTAGAGGTTGACGACTTTTTCCTGAGCCACAACAGGCGTGCCGGCTGCAACGGTGACGAGTACAGTCGTCGCCGCCGCGTATCGCATACGGTTCATGGGAGTTCTCCTTGGTTCCCGCCCTGTTTGCGTTTCTTCTAGCCGATCAAGGGCCCTGAGGGAACGATATTTGGAGAAAACGTGATCTTGCCGGAAAATGGGTTTTGACCTTGCCTGACATTTCGTCCGGGCGGCTAGATGTAGCATCCTGAAAGAGAGGGGTTTCTTTACGCGAACCGGTCTCCACTTCGCTCGAAAATGCTTTAAGGGTGCAATAAAGTGCAACTTTCGGATTGCATGGGCCCGGATTTGTCAGGAATTCCCGATATCGATTGTCTTGTGATCGGCGCCGGCGTCGTCGGCCTCGCAACGGCCCGCGCGCTGGCGATGGCGGGACGCGAGGTCGTGGTGGCGGAGCGAGAGACGGCGATCGGCCAGGGCATCTCCTCGCGCAACAGCGAAGTCATCCATGCCGGAATTTACTATCCGCAAGGCTCACTGAAGGCGCAGTTGTGCGTGGAGGGCCGGCAGCGGCTCTATGATTTTTGCGCCAGTTGTCATGTGCCTTACGTGCGATGCGGCAAGATCATCGTTGCGGCCAGCGACGATCAGCGCGACACGACGCTAGGGATCATGAGCCGCGCCCATGCCAACGGCGCAACCGACGTGCGCCTTATCGATCGTGCCGAGATGAAAGCCATGGAGCCCGAGATCGAAGGCATGATCGGTCTGCATTCGCCTTCGACCGGCATCGTCGACAGCCATGCTTTCATGCTGGCGCTGCAGGGCGAGGCGGCCGAACATGGGGCGAGCTTCGCGTTCGCGACGCCGCTGCTCGGTGCAGAAGCGGCGGCGGGTGGGCTCGCGGTGCGGCTCGGTGGAGGCGACGCCTGTACGTTGCGCGCCCGTACCGTCGTGCTCGCCGCCGGTCTGGCCTCGCCGCGTCTGGCCGGGTCGATCACAGGCATCGCGAAGTCTGCGATTCCGACGCCGTATTTCGCCAAGGGCAGTTATTTCTCCCTGGCGCGCCGGTCGCCGTTCTCGCGGCTCGTCTATCCGGTGCCGGAGCCCGGCGGCCTCGGCACGCATCTGACGATGGATCTGGCAGGACGGGCCCGTTTCGGGCCTGACGTTGAATGGCTCGACGTGCAAGACGATCAAGTGCTCGATTTCAGCGTCGATCCCCGGCGTGCGGAAAAATTCTATGCCGCGATCCGGCGCTATTGGCCGGGCTTGAGGGACGGCGAGTTGAATCCCGACTATGCCGGCGTGCGGCCGAAAATCTCGGCGCGCGGCGAGCCTGATGCGGATTTTATGTTGCAGGGCGAGGCAGCGCATGGGGTCAGCGGCCTCATTGCGCTTTATGGTATCGAGAGTCCGGGTTTGACCAGTGCGCTTGCCATTGCCGAGCGTGTCGTAGAGCTTGCCGGAATGGAATGAACGGGCGGTGAGAGGGATGGGTATGACGGGTGAAAAGATCGAGCCTGGGGTCGATTATGAAGCCGGCAAAGGTGTCGCCAGGCTGACCATCAATCAGCCGGCGAAGATGAATGCGATGACGTTCGACATGTGGAGCGTGCTGCCGGGTCTCATCGCGCGGGCGGAGAGCGATTCGGATGTACGGGTCATCGTTCTTACCGGCGCGGGCGACCGGGCGTTCTGCGCGGGCGCCGACATTTCGCAGTTCGGCGAAAAGCGCACCGGTGAAGATGCGGTCAGGGCCTACGAACAGGCGGTCGGCGCGGGCATGGATGCGGTTGCCGAAGCCAGGAAGCCGGTCGTTGCGCGTATTCGCGGCGTTGCCTTCGGCGGCGGGCTGGCACTGGCGCTGTGTTGCGATCTGCGGATCTGCTCGGCCGATTCGCGGTTTCGGATTCCGGCGGCGCGCCTGGGGCTTGGCTATGCCTTCGCCAATGTCGAGGCGCTGGTGCATCGCATCGGTCTTGGCCCGACCAGCGATCTGCTGCTGAGCGCGCGCATCGTCGATGGCGCCGAGGCGGAACGGCTCGGCCTCGTCAACAAGACGTGGCCGAGCGAGACATTCGATGCCGCGGCGCAGGACTATATCGCCGCCATCGCAAGCAATGCGCCGCTGACTCTGGCTGCACTCAAGAAAAGCCTTGTCGAGACGGCGAAGCCCCATGGCGAACGTGATCGTGCGGGCGCCGACGCGCTCGTTGCCGCCTGCTTCCGCAGCGAGGACTATAAGGAAGGGCAGGCGGCCTTCAAGGAGAAGAGGGTGCCTGACTTCAAGGGCAGGTAAGTGAAGCTCTAATTCAGCTTCAGTGCAGCGCGTGCTTTCGACCGGATCGGCAAGGTTGGCGGCGGCGGTCGGTTTTGGCCGTCAGGTTTCCGGTGTTGGCGCATCCGCGGCAAAGCGCGTGCGCCGCGCGGCCGGATCGTTGCGCAGATGCGCGAAGCGCGCATCCTTGTCGATGATTTCGTTGCAGACCTCAAGCAGCCGGGCGTAATCCGGATGGTCCTTGGCATTCTCCGGCTCGATCGCCGTCGCCAGCATGGGAAATTCGGGGAAGCCGAGGAGATAGGGGATCGTCGGCGTCATCTCGCGCGGCGCGCTCTCCGGCTTGCTGCAGGCAAACACGATGCAGGAGCGCTGCGCCTTGGTCGTGTCGGCTTCCCAGGCGCCGATAGCGATGCCGATCAGCACAACGGGCATGTTGGCCATGCCGCCAGATTCGGCATAGTAGATCGCCAGCGGATCCTCACCGTCATAGACGAAGCCCCTGACACCGCCCTCGCCGCCACAGCAGGCGCAGCCGTATCCGAGCATGTCTTCGCCGGGTTCAACCTTGATCTCGCCCATCACTGCTTCCCGTCAAGGCCGGCGCTCCGTGCGCCGGTCTTCCAGTATATTGGTCCGCGAGGCTGCCAAGTCAATTTTTGCAAGTCAAACCGGCAAGGCACCTCACGGCCGGGCTTCAGAGATCGAGCAGGCTTGGCGCAAACAGCTCATCGACGCCGACCTGGCGGTCGGTCAGGCCCTGTTCATGGACATATTGCGCAATCGTTTCGATGACCTTGCGGGTCTGGCGCAGGCCGTAGGCCTTGGGGTCGGCGCCGAACATCGTCCGCGCGGCCGGGGGAATAAGGCCGCAGGCGACATAGTCCTTCAGTGTATCCTGGGCGCTCTTTTCGACGTCCGCCTTCGCCGCCATCATGGCGTGATAGATGTTGACTGCCGCCCACGGATATTTCTCGTGCACCTCGCGCTTGATGACCATGGCGTGGTTGATCGGGTAGAGCCCGATCTTGTTGTAGAACCTTGTCGATTCCGCGACCTGATCCGGAAACAGCGGCTCGCAGATTTCGGAAATATCGGCGGTGCTGCGGTCGACGAGATTGGGCTGGTTGAGGTAGAGGAGGGCGCCGTCGAGCTCGCCCTTCATCAGCATTTCGCCGATGTTGGTCGACAGGGGAATCTGATTGATCCTGACGCCCGGCGGTGCCTTGAAGCCGGTCGATCCGCCGTGGCTCATATCGGGCGTGCGCTCCATGAACCATTCAATGTCTTTCGGATGCACGCCGAACTCATGCTGCAACACGCCGCGCGACCAGATGGCGGACGTCTGCTGATATTCCGGTACGCCGATTTTCTTGCCCTTGAGATCGGCCGGCGTCTTGATGCCGCGATCCTTGCGCACCATGATGCGGGTGTGGAAGAACATGCGGGCCGTATAGATCGGCAGGCCAACGAAGCGCTTTTCGCCTTTCGAAATGGCGATGAAGAACGACGATAGCGACATTTCGGAAATGTCGAACTCGGCGAATTTGAGCTGCCGCCAGAACATTTCGGACGGGTGCACCACCGTCGGCAACAGGCGGATGCCCTGCGGCTGAAAACGGCCCTGGATGACCGGGCGTGTGCGCTCGTTGTTGGACAGGGCAATGCTCATCGGCAACGGATCGATCGACATTTTTTCTCCTTAGTCTCTGAATTGAAAATCAACAGGAGCCCTCATCCGGAGGAGCGCCTGAAAGGCGCCTCTCGAAGGACGGGGGCGTCATGCTCGGCCTCCGGCTTAGCCGGTCGCTAAAATTTTCCCTCACGCCCCCGTCCTTCGAGACGCACGCTGCGCGTGCTCCTCAGGATGAGGGCTTCTGGTAGCTTACTCCACTTGCTGCGCTCACCACTTGGCGACGACTTCGTCGGCGAAAACCACCTGCCAGTCGTCGCTCGTCTTCATGAAGCCGTCATAGGGGCGCACCTGGCCGTGCGATAGCGGATCGAGGCCGCGCGGGTCCCTGCCTTCGGCGACATCGGCGAGCGCTTCCATCATCAATCGGCGCATGGCGACGATCGCCTTGTCGGAGGTGCCGAGATGTTCGAGCGAACGGTCGACGATCTTGCCCATGCCTTCCTGTAGCGCGAAGTCCTGGGTGTTGACGCCTTCGATGCCGGTGTAGCTCCTGGTCTTCTGCACCTGGCGGTCGATGAAGTAGTCGTTGGTCTTGTTGGCCTTGAGTTTGAAGGTGCCGGGAATCAACTGGTCGGGGCCGCGGCCGTAGAAATATTCGCGCTCGATAATGTTGTCTTCGCTGAACGCAGCGTCGGCGTCGTAGGCGCAGGCCCAGTTGTAGACATAGGTGGTGGTGTCGTCGATCGGCACCCAGATATGGCCGTTGAGCTCCGGGAACTCGCGGCGCGATCCATCGAACTTGTGAATGCCGCCGCGAAACTGCTGGAACGGCATAACATAGTGGTAGATGCGCATATAATAGTTGCCGTCCTTCAGATCGCGGAAGGAGACATAGCGGTAGCCGTAGTCGGTGCGCTCGACATCGAGGCGGGGCGAGCGATCGCGCTGGCGCGGCTCGTTCTTGGTGGCGAGGTTGTTGTTGTGGGCATAGGACGAATGAGCGGTGTCGAGGCCGCCTTCCATCGCCTGCAGATAATTGCAGTCTTCGAAGGTCTTCGAGACATGCCGGTGCGTCGCTGGCGCTCGCATCCATTCATAGTCCGGCGGCGCAGGCATTTTGTCTTTCGGACCCATGTAGGTCCAGATGACACCGCCCTTTTCGATGCAGGGATAAGAGTTGATCCTGACCTTCTCGCGCAAGGTCGTCCCGGGTGGTTCGGACGGCATGTCCACGCAATCGCCGTGGGTGTTGAATTTCCAGCCGTGATAGACGCAGCGCAGGCCTGCTTCCTCATTGCGGCCGAAGAACATCGGCGCGCGGCGGTGCGGACAGAAGGCGGCGACGAGGCCTATATCATTATTGCTGTCGCGGAAGGCGATCAGGTCTTCGCCGAGCAGGCGCACGCGCACCGGCGCGCCGTCCCTGTCGGGCATTTCAGACGACATCAGCGCCGGCATCCAGTAGCGGCGAAACAGGTCTCCGCCCGGCGTTCCGGCGCCGACGCGGGTCAGGCGTTCATTGTCTTCGGGTTTCAGCATGGTTTCCTCCTTTTGCTTTTATCTATTGCGCTATTTCCATGGGTCGATTGAAACGTGGATCGAGCGCTCCTCGGTTTTGCCGCCGACCATATGCAGCGCGTAATCGAGATCGCTCAGGCCCAGCACATGCGTCGACATGAGTTCGAGTGGCAGCTTCCTGCTCGCCATGGCGCGCAGAGCCATCTCCACTGCTTCGTAGCTGTGGCCGCGCAGGCCGCGCAGGGTCAATTGCATGCCGATCAGCCGTTCGGCATCGAAATTTTCAGCCGAGCCTTTGCGCGAGATCGTTGCCAGAACGCCGCGTTTGCGCAACAGCCGCATGGACGGATTGAGATTCTTGGGACCGAGGCCGCTGGTGTCGATGACGATGTCGGCCATGCGGCCGCCGGTGATGTCGGCTACCGTCTCGAGCAGGTCGTGCTGGTCGACGGCGATGGTGTGGTCGGCGCCGAACAGGCGCGCCAGGCGGAAGCGGTCTTCATCGTGTGACAGGCCGGTGACGATGATGAGGTCGGCGCCGGCTGTCCTGGCGCCGATGACGCAGCCCAGGCCCTGCTGCCCAGGGCCCTGGATGACGACGACCTTGCCGGGGCCGGCGCCGCAATCGAAATAGGACCATTGGAAGCCATTGCCGATGGGAAGCGCCATGGCAGCGATGTTCGGCGCCACGCCTTCGGGCACTTTATGGATGACGGTGCGCGGCGGCATATAGACGAACTGGCTGTAGCCGCCCCAAAGCGACGGTTTTACCGACAGCGGCGTCGAGCCGTAGCGCACGGCGCCAGGCAGGCGCTGGTCGGTCGCCATGCAGGAACGGATTTCGCCCGAGCGGCAATATTCGCAATGACCGCAGGGGAGGTACTCCTCCAACGCGACGAGATCGCCCTGCTGCACACCCCAGCGATAGGCGGCGGCGGAGCCGAGCGTCTCGATGCGGCCGACCATTTCATGGCCGAGAATGCGCGGGCCGGGCTTTTCGTTGTTGTACATGTTCCAGTCGCTGGAACAGATGCCGGTCACCTCGACCCGCAGCCAGCCGGCGTCGGGAGCGACATCGGCGACGTCGAAATTGCGGATTTCGGTCGTAAGCGGACCTGTCATGACCGCGGCGCGGGATTGGGCAACAGTCATCTACGTCCTCCCGGGACAATACCGGCGCGGCGCTGGGCTGCGTCTATTCTTGAGCCGGTGGGCTGCAGCAGTGTCGCTTAATGCAGTGCTCCGGCCGTTTCAGGTTTTCCTTAAGGCATCCGGTCGCAAATGAGAATGCGCTCGCAACAGCAAATCGCCATAACGTTTTCCGATAGCTCGGATTGGAAAGACGCTTCCGAGCGGCGTTTAATTCGCTTGCAAGCGGGCTTCTGGCCATGCGACCGATGGAGCCGCGATCACAGTTCGTGCGCAGACACAGACCCCTGTGCTACAAATTTGCGACTGCGACGCGCCGAGCGTTTTCCGAGCCCTGGATCGGAAAGACGCGTCCGGATATTTAAAGAGGGCATTTTCTCCAAGCGAATCGGAGTTCGCTTCCTCGAAAATGCGCTATCGCCGGAGTGCCTTGGAATGAACAAACGTCCGCCGGTCGCCCCCTATCTGACGGTTACACCGGCAGCGGCTGCCATCGCTTTCTATACTCAGGTTTTTGGCGCGACCCAGAAGGCATTCATGCCGTCGCTCGACGGACTGCGCATCATGCATTGCGAATTGTCGATCAACGGCGGGTCGGTGATGGTGGCGGATGCCTTTCCCGAATTCGGCAAGGCGCGCACGCCGCTGCCGGGAGAACCGGTGACGATGTCGGTCAGCCTGGAATTCGGTAGCGGGCAGGAGGTGGACGCAATCGTGGAGCGTGCCGCGAAATTCGGTGCGACCACGGAAATGGGCCCGATGAACTCGTTCTGGGGAACGCGCTTTGCCGTGTTGCGGGATCCGTTTGGTCACCGCTGGATGCTCAACGGGCCGGCAGTCTGAAGAGGCAATTGGCCCATCCGGGCAACAAAAAACCCGGCCGGAGCCGGGCTTTCAGCAAGTGCTGGTTTGGGTATCAGGCTTTGGCAGCCTTCGCCTTCGCTGCCGCCGCCTTGGCCTCTGCGGCCTTCTTCGGCGTGGTATCCACGCGCTCGGCGATACGGGCGGACTTGCCGCGGCGATCACGCAGGTAATACAGCTTGGCGCGGCGGACCTTGCCGCGGCGCACGACCGTCAGCGAATCGATGATCGGCGAGTAGATCGGGAAAACACGTTCGACGCCTTCGCCATAGGAGATCTTGCGGACCGTGAAGTTCTCGTTGATGCCGGCGCCGGCGCGCGCGATACAAACGCCTTCGTAGGCCTGAACGCGGGAGCGCTCGCCTTCCTTGACCTTCACATTGACGATGACGGTGTCGCCGGGCTGGAAATCCGGGATCTTGCGGGTTTCGCTCAAACGCTTCATCTGCTCGGCGTCGAGCTGCTCGATAATATTCATAAAAACTCCTGCCGTTTCACCCGGGATTTTCCCAGGCGAGCGTTTCGGGACGCTGTTTTAGTTGGAAGCGGGCACATACACCGGCGAGGCCGGTTTGTCCAGCGTGTGTCGATCTTCGCGTGATGCCGGCCTGTAAATGCCGGTTCTACGCGTTCTCTCGACAACCGCCATTTCGGCGCGGGCTGGCACACCTAGCGGGGGGCGGCGAGCTGATCCTGACCAGCCCTCAAGCCATATATTGACCGCCGTTGGCAGTCAGGGTCGAGCCGGTGATGAAACCGGCGTCGTCGGATGCCAGAAACAGGACGCAGCGGGCGATTTCCTCGGGCTCGCCGAGGCGGCCAACCGGAATATGCGGCAGGATCGACTTTTCGATAATGGCCGGATCGATCTTTTTGACCATTTCCGTGCCGATATAGCCGGGGCAAATGGCATTGACGGTGACGCCGACGCGGGCGCCTTCCTGGGCCAGGGCCTTGACGAAGCCGATCTCGCCGGCTTTGGCGGCGGAGTAATTTGCCTGGCCGGCCTGGCCCTTCTGGCCATTGATCGATGAAATGCAGATGACGCGGCCGAATTTCCGTGTCCGCATGCCTTCCCACACCGGGCGGGTCATGTTGAACAGGGAATTGAGGTTGGTGTTGATGACCTCGTACCACTGCTCCTTCGCCATCTTGTGGAAGAAGCCGTCGCGGGTGATGCCGGCGTTGTTGACGAGGATGTCGATTGGGCCAAGGTCCTTCTCAACCTGGGCCAGGCCCGCGGCACAGGCATCGTAATTGGACACATCCCACTTATAAACCGGTATGCCGGTTTCTGCCTTGAACGTGGCTGCGGCTTCGTCATTCCCGGCGTAATTGGCGGCGACGTTATAGCCCGCAGCCTTCAGCGTCTTGGAAATCGCCTCGCCAATTCCACGTGTCCCACCGGTCACCACAGCAACGCGTCCCATCGACTCCTCCCGGCAACGTCCGTCACAGACTGTACTCATAACGCTCGCGAGCGCCAGCGTCTATTAATGTCAACTCGCGCGACAAATGGCCAAGGCCTTTGTCGCGCGAGTTTTTCAGTCTCGTAAACGGCGTGGCTCTACGCGCCGTTCGTTTAGCGTTCTACGCACATGGCGATGCCCATGCCGCCGCCGATGCACAAGGTGGCCAGGCCCTTGGAGACGCCGCGGCGCTGCATTTCATAGAGCAGGGTGGTCAGGACCCGGGCGCCGGACGCGCCGATCGGATGGCCGATGGCGATGGCGCCGCCGTTGACATTGACGATCGAAGGGTCCCAGCCCATGTCCTTGTTGACCGCCAGTGCCTGGGCGGCAAAGGCCTCATTGGCTTCGACCAGTTCGACGTCGCCGACTTTCCAGTTGGCCTTGGCCAGCGCCTTGCGCGACGCCGGGATCGGTCCCGATCCCATGACAGCGGGATCGACGCCGGCGGTGGCCCAGGAGACGATGCGAGCGAGCGGCGTCAGGCCGCGCTTCTTGGCTTCCTCGGCGGTCATCAGCACCACGGCGGCGGCGCCATCGTTGATGCCGGAGGCGTTGCCGGCCGTCACCGAGCCCTCCTTGCTAAAGGCAGGCTTCAGCTTCTGCAGCGAATCGAGGGTGGTTCCGGCACGGATATATTCGTCCTGGTCGACCACCACATCGCCCTTGCGGGTCTTGATGGTGAACGGCACGATCTCGTCCTTGAACTTGCCGGACTTCTGGGCGGCTTCAGCCTTGTTCTGCGAGCCAAGCGCGAATTTGTCCTGCTCCTCGCGGCTGATCTGCCATTTGGTGGC
>Ga0182744_1002210_pt1 | contig 16214 bp, 20 predicted proteins | sample eDN3rd30CKraftMG_FD_128525 | JGI IMG/M metagenome (GOLD analysis project Ga0182744, IMG submission 128525) | Enriched Miracle-Growth compost microbial communities from Emeryville, California, USA - eDNA 3rd pass 30_C Kraft MG (version 2) (version 2) ...
CCCGTCGCGCCGCGGCACTGCATCCGGTCCGGGCTTTGCGTTACGAATAGCGAATCCTGTCGGGTCCATTGTGCGGACTCCCATAGACTGTCGATGGTCCGCCCCGCGGATCTTTCCTCTCCAATCCGGCACGTGAACGATGCTTCACCCTTTTCAAAAACATTCCGCTCCCGTTCGCAAACCCCACCTTTGGGCGAAAGCGGTCGATAAAGCCTACCAGAAAGGGGAACACAAGGTTCCCGTGCTGCGGGGGGTCGATATCAGTGTGGGGAAAGGGGAATTTTTATCGATCGTCGGCCAGTCCGGGTCGGGAAAAAGCACATTGATGCACTTGCTGGGTCTGCTGGACGTTCCCGATCAGGGAGAAGTCTGGCTGGAGGGGAACCGGATCGATCGCCTGCCGGCCGCCACCCGTGATGAACTCCGCAACAATGTCTTTGGATTCGTTTTCCAGTTTTATCATCTTCTCCCCGAACTGAATCTGCTGGAGAATGTCCTCTCTCCATTAATGATTCGCCATTCCATGCTGGACTATTGGCGAAAGAAAAAGGAACTTCGCGAACAGGGGCTGGAAATCATTGAAAAAGTGGGGCTGTCGCATCGCATCCGGCATCGTCCTTCCGAACTTTCGGGAGGGGAAATGCAGCGGGCCGCAATCGCCCGCGCGCTGGCGGGACGCCCTTCGGTACTGCTGGCGGACGAACCGACCGGAAACCTGGATTCCCATACCGGGCAGGAAATCATGTCCGTTCTGCACAAGTTGAACCAGACCGAAGCGCTGACTATTATCATGGTCACGCATGATGATGTCATTGCCGGACAGGCAGAACGTCTGGTTCGGCTGAGCGAAGGCCGCATCCAGGCACTCGAAGAAGCCGCTTGAAAGACGGCTTTTTTGTCCAGCGGCCTGTGCAAGGCCGCCGAATGCTGCGGTCCGCGTTCAAAAATCAGTCAGGACAGGGTGGCTCCTCCACGATGACTCAGCAGATTTATCTCGATGGAAGACTGGTCGACAGGTCCCAGGCGGTTATCAGCGTCTATGACCACGGCCTGCTCTATGGTGACGGCGTCTTCGAAGGGATCCGCATTTATTCCGGCAAGGTCTTCCGGCATCAGGATCATATCGACCGCTTGTATGAAAGCGCCCGGGCAATTCGTCTGGAGATTCCGCTCTCTCCAGAGGCGATGAAAAAAGCTGTTGAAGAAACGGTGGCGGCCAATCAGATTGTCGATGGGTATGTCCGGCTGGTCGTGACCCGCGGAGCCGGTTCGCTGGGATTGGATATTCGCCGCACCAGTCATCCCATGATCATTATCATTGCGGATACGATCTCTCTTTATCCAGAGGAGATGTATGAGAAAGGGATGGAGATCATCACCGCGAGCACGATTCGGAATCATCCCGGCGCGCTCAGCCCCCGCATCAAATCCCTGAATTATCTCAACAATATCCTGGCGAAAATCGAGGGAACAGACGCTGGTTGTGCGGAAGCCCTGATGTTGAACCATCTGGGGCACGTCGCTGAGTGTACGGGCGATAACATTTTCATCGTGAAAAAAGGGGTGCTTCTCACGCCGCCGACCGACGCTGGAATCCTGGAAGGGGTCACGCGGAACGTGGTACTGGAGTTGGCAGTGAAAGCGGGGATTGAAACGCAGGAAAAAACATTGATCCGGCACGATATTTATGTCGCGGAGGAATGTTTTCTCACCGGTTCCGCCGCGGAAGTGATCCCCGTGACGAAGCTCGACGGACGTCCTATCGGGGAAGGGGTTCCCGGTCCAATAACGCGCCAGCTGCGCGCCAAATTCCAGGAATATGTCCGGCAATAGAGCACATTGCCCGGCCCGCGTATTTCCATGGATCTCGTACCGGTCCTTACCTGGTGGAAGCAGCCAATGCCGTATCGATTCGAGAACAGGCATTTCCGCCTGTTCGTGCCGCCATCGGCAATACCGATTCCGACAGACGGGAATGTCTGTCCCGCGTGCCAGTTGAGAGTTGAAGATCCAATCGCTGTTACAGCCGGACAGCGACTTCCGGCAGTTCTTCGAGAGCCCGCTGTAATTTCTGCCGCGGAGAAGGATTTTGCCGAGAGGACTGGGGAGAGGGCTTATCCGGTTGTCGCTTTTCCGGCTGTTGTTGCTGGGCGGCCATCGCGGGAGACCGCTGTTTCGCTGGCCAGAAGTGTGGAGAGACATCGCGCATCGGGCCGCTATTCGCGGGGCGCCGGTCCATGGTCTGGGAATACCGTCCGTGTGTCTGTTCCCGGCGGGGATTTCCCGTCACTTTCTCGATCTGCCGACAGGCCTGTGCGACAGTCATGACGGGGAAATGGGCATTGAGTCGACTGCGGGGAGTGACGCTTGTCAATTGCAGACCAGCCAGCGCCATCGAGCGGCGACAGAGCCGTAGCGTCTGGGCAATGCGAAAATAATGGGCATCCGTCTGCAAGGCAGCGACAAACGATTTCTTCTCGTCGAAATGATACTGTGATTGTGTCGAAAATTTTTCCATCTCCGCGCGGGAGAGTCCTGCCTGTTCGCAGCGGCGGACAAAATCCCCGAGCAGTTCCCCGGGAATCCAGAAGACTTTTCTGCGGCGGGCTTCCCGAAGCAGGGGAGGGGAAGGCCGAATCACCATTTCGCAGCCCGCCAGGTAAAGCTGTCGAAAACCGAGCCGATAGGCAATTTCAATCGCCTGAATCAGTGAGTCCTGCCAGTCGGTCACGGGTTCCGGGCCCGCTCCGGGAAAGTCGTGAAAGCCCCGTTGTGTCTCCCGCTCAATCAAATACAGGGCTGGACACTCACAGACTTTGAAGGTCGTTTCCGGCACCAGATCCATCGCCCGTCCGGAATGGACGAACTTGGTCACGCTGGGATCGAGATAAATGGAACGGTGAAAACGGGCCGTGGGGTCGTAGCTGGTCCAGAAATGAGGTCGAAACAAGCCGCTTCCAGCCAGGTTAATCGTAAAACGGGGAGCGGGTGCATTCACCAGCCGATCGAGATCCAACCGCGCAAGAGACGGCCCTCCGCCAATGATCCAGCAGGCAGTGGACGTGGGACCCGCGTAAAGATTTTCCAGGGAAATCTGCTGCCGGGTTCCATCGGTCGCGCGTCGAAAAAACATAGATCCTCGCGTGTCATGTTTCAAAAAATCTGTGCTGACAAGTTCTTGGTCAGCATCCACGGACACGATGATCCGGGAAGAATTCGCCGGTTCAGTGATGTTCGTCGAAATCCAGTGTTGAGGTCGGTCCCTGGCTGGAACTCTCGATTGCTGAACTGATCTGCGAACTGCTCTCTTCGCCGGACTCGGCGTTTGTTGGTGTGCTGCTGTCCCAGTCCGTCAGGCTGGGGGGAATGGATGCCCCGCCCCCCGAGGAATCGTCGGACACATCCACAGAAGACTTCGCGGAGGAAGACATCGACTCAGATCGGAATGAGGAGTCCGCGCTAGACGATGGAACGCTCACCCAATCCCCATCGCTGGAGCTGTCGACCGCACTTTCCTGGCTGGAATCGTTCGAACTCTGTTCGGACGCGGAGGAAGATGCGGAGGAAACCCCGATACTGGAGGAAGGAGGAGGAGCATCATCGCTGAGCGGTCCACTGGCTTGTCCTCCGCCCCCACCCTCGGAAGGGATGGGGGGCGGATCGTCCACCGGACCACCGATGGAAACCCGCTGATTCGGCAACTCCCAGCGTTCATCCTGGGGAGGCTCCGGCCAGAGCGAACGGGGATCTTCGGGACCAAGTTCCATTCGGAACCGGGCGGCATGATCAAACAAAACCCGAATCGTTTCGATCCGGGAGACGGCAAGGACGGCGCCATCATGCGCTTCGAGACGGATCTGCCCCTGCCATGGAAGCGGAAGCGCTGTCTGGGCGGTTGTTTCCATGAGATAACGGCTGGAGGGCCGGGCATAGGCGCGAAAGAATTCCTGGGCAAACGCCAGGGCATCGTTCTGGGTCCGAATCCAGGGGAGCCAGATCTTCAACCGGCGGTCTCCAAATTGAACGCGGCTTTCCGGCTGAAAATAGTTCCCCCGCCAGCGATAGACCTTCCGGGCAATATCTTCGGAAGCCTCCTGGTGGTCATAGACATAATCCCCGGTCAGCAGGAGCCGGTTGAAGAGATATTCAACATCACGGGTCTCTGTCAGCGTCGTCAGATCCTCTCGTTCCCGGAATGTCGCCAGAATGGTGGTCCGCGGCCTGAGAAAAAAGAATCTGCCTTCGGCATCAACTCCCCAGCTGGCCGCCTGCGCCCGCAGGGCGAGATCCTTCATCAATGCCCGGACCGACTCTTCTCCGCGGACCTTGATACTGGTCACGGGAGAGGCGAAGGCGGGAGCCTCCACCAGAGCGGGGTCGTACTGAATATGGCTTTTTCCCGTCACATACTGCTGCAATAGAAGACGAACGACCCCCTCTGCCGAACCTGCGAAGTCGAACGTTTCCTCGGCGTGGTCGGGATCCGCCGGGAAAGCATCGGTGGCAGCATATCGGTGGGGTTTGGCTCCATCCCCCTGGCCGGCAAATCCTCCGGGAAAAATCTGGTTCAGCTCGACCGCCATTCCTTCCATCCGATAGCGAACCTGCGCCGGTATTTCGGCGGTCCGTTCTTCCACGCGGCCGAGATACCAGCGGACACCCGCTTCCGCTTCGCAGCTGATCCAGTCTCCAATTTCAATCTGGTTTCGGAATTCAAAATCGTCGGAGAGAATCAGTTCTCCAGAACCGCAGCCTCCCTGCCGATGCAGTTCGAACCAGCACGAACGGAGTGCCCGCAAGGAAAGCAGCTGTCCCGTTCCATCGGGCTGAGGACCATGGTGGAGAAGACGTCGGTCGAAGGGCATGGGACAGGAAGGGACAGAGGTCGGGGGATCGGAGAAATATGGAACCGGGAAAAAGGGCGATCTGTTCTTTTAAGCAGGAAGGCCGTCGTACCAGATGGGATCGCCCGCATGAATCGAGACGGAATAGGAATAAATCCGCTGGCTGGAGAGATCGACATCGAATCGGCTGGTCAGGCACCGCTGAAAATAGCGATACGAACCATCATCCCGGCGGTAGAGTGCCAGGACATAGCCCTGATCGTCATCGGCATCAAGCGATCCCCGTAGCGTTTCGAGCGCTTCAAGCATCCGCTCTTCGCTCAGTTTCAATTCTCCGGAATGCGATCCGACTTGTCCTTCAATCGTAATGTCCACACCGTCGCGGGAAGGCCCAGCCAGCTGATCGCCATCCTGCCGGGGAACCTTCAACTTCAAGAAGTCCCAGCTGTCGTGAACGCGACAGACAATAATTGGACGCGGAAATTCAATCGTATCCTCTCCTCGCAAGAGGGTCGGAGCAAACTGCAACATGGACTTTTCTCCTCGTTCAAAAACTTTCGGGAGACCTGATTTATCAGGCGCGTCGCTTGCTTATCCTGTCCCGGCTGCCAGATCGCGACCGACGCGATCCGGATGTGCTCTCCTATCCCCAGCGATGACGGGTCTGAATTCCCTGTTGCCGTAAGTCCTGCATGATGCGTCCGACATCCGCGGTCTGCCGGACATGAATTTCGATGCCACCAAAGTGGTTCATCGTCTGTTTCACCACGCTTTCTCCGCCTGAAGAAATGGATCCGTTCCGGTCTGGTCGTGGAGATTCCGTGGACAATCGGGAGGAAAAGCTTAGCTCGGACAGTTCCGGAACCGGTCTCGTCGAGAGATCCTGCCCGCGATTCCAACGTTCCAATTGTCCGATTCCCAGTGAAGCGACCGCATCGGCATTCAACACAAATTCACCCGCTGTCAGGCGTGCCGAGACCTTGTCGACACCTTCGGGCCCCGTTACGAGTCCTCCCTCCGCAAAAGCCTGCGGAAACCCGCCGATTCCCTCCATTGGAAATCCGGCCATCATGGGAAGCCCCGGCAGCGAAAAAGCACTCAGTGCCGCCAGTTGCATCGCGGCGGCCTGGGCACTTTGCATCAACTGATTGAGAGCGTTCAGGGCTGGTTCGACGTTGAGCGTGACCGGCTGGCTGGCCAGTTGCTGAATCTGCTGGCTGATCAGGCTCAACTCCCCTCCCAGTGCCTGTAACGGTCCCAGGGCTCCCTCCAATCCGGAGAAAGCCTCTCCGAATCCACTGGCCTCTTCGGTTGCGGCAGCCAGTTGTTCTTCCAGCTGATCCAACATGTCCGCAACAGAAGACAATTCCTGTTGAAGTCCGCTGCTGTCGCCCAGAATTTCAATGGTGAGTGATTCGGTCTGGGACATGATTTGGCTCCGAAGGAAAAGATCCGATGACGACACGCACGAAGGACCGGCTCAAAAAGAGCTTCGCGGCGATTACGATTCCAACCGCTGAACGACGGGAGCGACCTGAAACGCGCGACCGGTAAAGGCGATCAGGTTGGCATCGTCCCCTTCCGACATCGTGAGTGTTTCCCGATACACTTTCGAGAAGATGATCTTTTCACTCGCCACCCCCGCGGGATCGGCCACGGTGAATTCGAACGTCAATGTCTCCTGCTGGCCGGCGGGGGATGTGCTGGTGATGCCGGTCTCTCCCTGAAACATCAACGTCTCATAAAGTTGCAGGGGATCCGCCGCATTGGCCGACTTGCCCAGCAATTGTGTCCATTTCGCGGTGAAAGAGAGCGACGTCGATTCATCATCCCCCTTTCGCAAATGTCCTGCGGCAATGGAGCCACGATCTTTGACTTCAATCGTCTGCTGACGCTGGGTCCAGGTCAGATCTCCCTGGTCGAGCAGGACTGTCAGCTCCGCGCTGGCGCCATCTTTGATCACCAGTTCGCCATCGCGCAAATTTCGGGTCAGGTTGGAAACAGCCATAAGATCTCTTTCACGTTGGATGAAATGGAATCATGAAAACGGGAATTCACGAACTGGCCACATCGAGCCCAGCCGGAATCATGCGATTGCTTCTTCCGCATACCCACGGAAGGAAACCACCAGATGTTGCAGCGGCAATTTCGGTTCGGGATTCGATTCGCGCGTCAGATCACGAAGAACCGCTTCGCGGATGCGGAGTGCCCGCTGGAGATAGGGAGGAATCTGTTCACCGGAAAGTGGAAAGATCTGATGGGCGAAAGTCTGGCGGACAACATCCGCCATGGTCATGATCCGGCGTTTTTCGATTCCCCGGCAAAAGCAATGGACGTCGACCAGCACCATCAGACCAGAAGCTCCCGGGTGTCGTTCCGGGGTTTGCGAAGCCTGGGTGATCCAGAATTCGTACCAGTGAGCCAGCCGCGTGGCGTCCAGGGGCATTCCGGGAAACTGTGTCGGAACGGTTCCCCCTTCAGCAGCACTCCACACGGTTTGCAGCACGGCGGTCAGATCATACAGAGAAATCATGGCGTCTTTCACGATCGTGACGATGTCTGAAAATAGGGGACAGGAATATCCTTGGCTGGTTCTTTCCCATGCCTTGATTTCTGTTTTCATTTACCAGTGAAAAAAGTCCACTGTCTGCCGCGCCACTTGAATCAGGGCTGTCCGGACCATGGCGAAGGGCGACTTCCGGGACGTTCCATATTCCAAATCGGAGACATAATCGACTCCGTTCGTGACACTGATCCGGCTACGGGAAGTTTCTTCGTTCCAATTCAGTTCGCTGAGGCTTCGCCCCTGTTCCACGGCCGTTGGATGCGGTCCTTCCCATCCGGCGGGAGCGATCCCTCCCAGTTCTTCCAGTGCATTCACCCAGGCTGCACGGGACCGCGCGGTATCGACTGGATTACGTTCAATGACCCTCTGTAACGCCTGAATCATCGCCTCGCGGACCAGATCGGCCCGGGCCGCGTCCAGCTTCGGACCAGCCTGCTGTCGAATTGTTTCCGCAGGATTTCCTTCCAGACGAAATTCCATGCTCAGCAATCCTCTCGTTGGCATGACTCAGCCCTTCCCGGTCCGAGCGGATGGAAAAACGAAGGGAAGAACGGAAAAAATGACCTGGACCAGAGGTCATGGAGAGGAATCACCAATGGTGTTGCGGACGCATTCCAGAACGACCAGGCCCGCCTGGTTCGACTCCCGGGCTGTGCGAATTTCGTAAGGCGTTTCCTCAAACAGGAGACGTGCCCGTTCCACCTGTTTCAGATCCGGCAGGGTTTCCGACCGCACCAGAACCAGCCGATGAGTCAGGCTCAGCGTGGCGGAAATCTCTCCAATCAGTTGCGGACGATCTTCGCCGCGAAGGACAGAAATTGGAGAAGCGAATGTTGTCTCGGACATCTGCCCGGATTCCACATTGTATTGCTGCCGCACTTCGAGCAGCGTGGCGGATTCGCCCCAGTCCGCGAAAACCTGATCCAGGTCACAGGCCAGAAGCTGTTGAACATTCAACATGGTTGCCATTCTTCCGTTAAAACCATTCTTCGTGTTAAAACACCTGTTCGAGAGCCTTGCTGCACATCGCCCCGAGCACGAACGTGATCAGAGCCATGATGGGTGAGAGCTGGTACCGCCAGCGTTCAATCGAACGGAGTCGCTGTTCGTGATCAGCCTTCGTTTCCGTAACCGCCTGGAGCGAAATCCGCAGCCCTTCAAGACTCACATTGATCTGGGCCAGGGATTCCACGAGCCGGTCCAGCGATTCATCACCCATCACTCACACTCTTTTCGGCAAAACATCGTTTGCTCGCTTTGAATCGCCAACCTGTCCCGAATTCCGGTCACCGCAGGTCTGCTCGCGAAACGGTCCAGCCTGGCTGTACATTCAAGAGCTTCTGATAATAATCCCGGGCCGCGAGCAACCCCCGCAGATTCTCCGCGCGATCCATCTGCTGTCCGGCAGTTCCCCCCACGCCGTATCTCAACGCTGCCAGTTTTCCGTCTCGGACCAGATTCATCAGATCCAGATCGATCTGGGCCAGAATGCCGCGAAGCTGATCGTTACTTAACTCAGTTCCCTGAACGGTGGATAAATCAGGCAGATCACTCATAATTCTTCAATTCCTTTTTCGTCCGCTGACTCAGGCCGGACAATTCCAGTGCAACGTCTCTTCGATTCGCAACTGGTCATAGGCCAGCAGCCGCAATTGGGCAGCGTAATTCAACGCCAGAAATTCCTGTTCGGACAGATGCAACCGTTCGCAGACACGCAAGATATGAAATTCCAGCGTCCGCACTGCCGGTCCTTCCGGACTCATCCGGAACTGCTTGTCCCCTCCAATGAGAAATTTTGGCGGGCGTTCGTCAAATGATCATCGAGAAGATTGCTCAACCGGCAAATCTCCCGGCAGAGTAAAATCAGATCACCCGCGACGAATCCGGCCGTTTCCAACTCATGAAAAACAGAATCCGCGTATTCGAGCCAGCCGTCATCGGAGTCCATGACCGGGGGAACAGTTTCGAAACGGATTTGCGCTTCCCCCTGGAGGGACTCCACCACCGACATCACCGCCACCTGTTGATGATAGTGATCCAGAGCCCTGAGCCAGGTTTTGTCCTGCCGATCAGACTGCGTCAGGACCTGCCCGCTGGCATCCCGGAGCGGTTTCCCGTTCGCATCGCGAGCAATTCGTACCGGGGGTTGCGGAGCCAGAATTCCCCGCATTTTCAGCCGCTGATGGAATCCCAGTGACAATGGCTGCAATCGCAAAACAAGCGGGTCCTGACATCCCCGTCGAAGTTGAAAGAAGGAAAAACTCGCATTGTGCAGAGGCTGGCCGTTGAGTTTCATAAGGAGTCTTGAGTGTTCCAAAGTCATGGCAGGACAAGGCTTCACTCAAGCAACTCCAGTTGCGCCACATCATCTCGAAACTCAACTCAACCCCTTGCAGTCTCCGATACAAATCGGAATTCAAAACAACAATTCGGCGTCGAAAACCTGTTGTGTCCGAGTGGATTCCCATGTTTGGTTTTTGAGTCCATTGAGTTCCCGCGAAGGACCCGCTGGATAACTCATCAGATGTCCGGAATTCGACGACAGACTTCCAACGATTTCCCAGCATGTTTTCGACGTCTGCCAGATTTTGATTTCAAACCACAAATCTTTTTCAGATCGTGGCTTATGTTGTGTCAATCTCGGTTTCCGACAAGCCGAAAATCCCCTATGATACAACTGCTGTTACTCTTTTCTTTCTGACCGGTCCAGGGATGGAATTGAGTCCGCCTTTGTTCAAAAGAATGAAACACCTCTATGAAATTCAGTTGTCCCCGGAATGTGTTGCAATCCGCTTTTGCAATTGTCAGCGGCGTCGTTCCTCAGCGATCTCCCAAAGAAGTTTTACGCAACGTCAAATTAACATTGACTGATGGAGTCGCCACGCTGCTGGGAACCGATGAGGAAGTGGGAATCCGGTATGAATTATCCGGAGTGACGACCGATTCCGTGGGGGAAGCTTTGTTGCCGACCCAACGTCTTTCCGCCATTCTGCGCGAAGTGCAGGACGATACCATCCAGATCGAGGTGAATGAAGAAGCCCTTTGGATTCGTACGGCACAAAGTGAATTCCGCCTCAGCGTGGAAGATCCCGCCCAGTTTCCGACTGTGGCGAAGTTCGAAGATGACAATTACTTCGTGATTCCGGGAAAAGCGTTCCGGCAGGGAATTCAGCGAACGCTGTTTGCGACCGATACCGAAAGTACCCGTTATGCCCTGGGAGGAATTCTGCTGGAGATGGCCCCGGAAACCGCCACTCTCGCAGCAACGGATGGACGGCGGCTGGCTGTCATCAAGATGAATTGCAGCGTCCATGGAACCATGGAAAATGAACTGGGCCAGCCAGTCGTTCCCGCAAAAGCGATGGCGCTCATTGAACGCTCCATACAGGATGATGATCAGGAAGTGCATCTGGCGGTGCATCAACATCACGTACTTGTCCGCAGCGGGTTATCGACGATTTACGCCCGGCTGGTGGAAGGACGTTTTCCCCGGTATCAGGACGTCATTCCGGATCAGTGCGAAACCACGATCGAATTTGTGGTCGGCCCCTTCTTGTCCGCTGTCCGCCAGGCCATGATCGTCACAAATGAAGAGAGTCGCGGTGTCGATTTTGCGTTGGAGATGGCACGCTGACACTCACCAGCGTGGGCCAGGATGTCGGATCATCACGAATCGAATTGCCTGTCAGTTTTGAAGGGACTCCATTTGTGATCACCTTCGATCCGCGATTTGTTCAGGAATTTTTGCGTGTTCTGGAGCCGGCCGGACCGGTCACACTTCAACTGGTGGATGGCGATAGTGCAGCAGTTTTCAAAGCCGAGGAAAACTACACCTATGTTGTCATGCCGCTGGCTCGCGATTAACCGCCTGCTGAAAAACGCATCCACAGAAATGTCTGTACTGCCAGACACTGCGGGTTTCTTGAGAAAATGGACCAGGCATTTCTGTCTGGTCGAGATTCGATTGTTTTCAACAGGCGGTTCGGAAGCCGGCAGCAACGATCAAACAGAATATAACGGGTTCATTCTGTTTGTCTGAACAGGACGCCGGTTTGAGAATGGATTTGACCATGAACGAGATTCCCCGGGAACGGAGTCGCCCTTATGACACTTCTGAACCGGATACGCTGGGGAATGTTCTCTCGCGATTGTTCGCTGCGCGGGGATACGGCCGTGTTCAGGGAGATCGTCAGCTTCAAGTGGCCTGGCAGCAGGTGGCGGGAGAAGAGACAGCCCGGTCTTGCCGGGTACTGACATTCAGAAACGGCATTCTCCAGATTGGAGTTGCCAATGGAGCGCTGTTGAATGAACTGGCAGCCTTTCAGAAGCAGGAATTTCTCCTGAAATTCAAACAGGATTTTCCTCATCTGCGAGTCCGGGATATCAAATTTAAGCTGCGTGGGTATTTGACGTCCGAAAGCTGAATGAAGCGGAATAAAATTCGTGAAGTTTTAACTGGATCGTTATGAACGACAAATCGAAATCTGAAGACTACGGCGCTGATAAAATTCAACATCTGGAAGGGATCGAAGGGATTCGGCACCGGCCAGCCATGTATATTGGTGGCACCGATCTTTCTGGATTGCATCATCTGGTTTATGAAGTGACGGATAATGTTCTGGATGAATATGCTAACGGATATGCCACGGTCATGAACGTGCATATCCACGGGGACGGCTCGGTGAGCGTTTCCGATGACGGCCGCGGGATTCCGGTCGATATCATGAAAGATAAGGGGAAATCCGCCCTGGAAGTCGTGTTCTCAGAAATTCATGCCGGTGGGAAGTTCGATCGCAAAGCCTATGCTGTTGGAACCGGAGGATTGCACGGTGTGGGAATCACCGCTGTGAACGCACTCAGCGAATGGGTGGAAGTGGAAGTTTCCCGCCAAGGATTCGTCTGGCATATGGAATTCTCCAAGGGACGAATGACGTCGCCCCTTTCCAAAGGGGCCGCGACGGAACAGACGGGAACAAAAGTCACTTTCAAACCCGATCCCACGATTTTTCCAAACGTCACTTTCAACTACGACACCATCCACAAGCGGCTCCAGGACTGCGCTTTTTTGAACGCAGGCGTCCGAATTAATATCACCGATGAACGGACCGGACAATCGGACATCTTTCACTATGAAGACGGACTCGCGGAGTTTGTTAAATGGATTAACCGGACGGAAACTCCCATTCATCCTGATGTCATTCGGATCCGGGGAACAATCGAAACTGTGGATGTCGACATTGCGCTCCAATGGAATGATGGCTATTCCGAAAGTGTCCGCTGTTTTGCCAACGGAATTTCCAACTCCGATGGGGGAACGCATTTTTCCGGATTCAAAACAGCCCTGACGCGCACACTGAATCAATACGGAAAAACGCATAATCTGTTCAAGGACATGAATCCCAGCGGAGACGACTTTCGTGAGGGTCTGGCTGCCGTGGTTACGGTACGGATTCCCAACCCGCAGTTTGAATCGCAAACGAAAATCAAGCTGACAAATCCCGAAGTCGAAGGAGCCGTGAATTCGGTGGCGGGAGACGTCCTGACGAAGTTCCTCGAAGAAAATCCCGCCATTGCCAAAAACATCTGCCAGAAAGGTCTGCGAGCTGCGGAAGCCCGCGAAGCAGCCCGAAAAGCCCGGGATATGGCTCGCAGCCAGAACCGCGTTTCCGGAGGAGGCCTGCCCGAAAAACTTCGCGACTGCCGCAATCATTCGCTGGAAGTTTCCGAACTCTACCTAGTGGAAGGGGACTCCGCTGGTGGATCGGCCGACCGGGGCCGGGATTCCGCCACGCAGGCAGTCCTGCCTCTCCGCGGAAAAATTCTGAACGTCGAAAAAGCACAGATGGTCAAAGTGCTGGCCAATACGGAAGTGACCGCACTGTTCAAAGCCATCGGAATTCTGCCATTGGCGGAAGAAGTGGATGTTCAAAAACGTCGCTATGGAAAAATCATCCTGATGACCGACGCGGACGTCGACGGTTCCCATATTCGAACCCTGTTGTTGACCTTTATTTTCCGCCACATGCGGGAACTTCTCAAACAGGGATGCGTCTATGTCGCGCAACCTCCCTTATATCGCGTTATTCCCCGTGGAAAACGGAGTCAGAAGCCGCGCTATGTTCAGACTCATCAGGAAATGATGAGCGAACTTCTCGGGCTGGGACTCGATGGGGCCACCCTGATCCTTCACCCCCGCGAAAGTCTGATCGGTCCTTCCACCTCGGGAACGGTGGAACGTCGCGAAATTTCAGGATCGCAACTCCTCGAACTGGCGGAAACACTCAATATCCTGGCAGAACCAATTGAAGCCCTCGAACGACGAGGCATTTCGTTACGCCGCCTGTCAATGGCACATACCACCTCGGAAGGTCTCCTGCCCCGATTTCGAGCCATTCGTGGAACGGAAGAACACTGGTTCGCCACCCGTGAAGAAATGGATGCGTTCCTTCGGGAAGATAAAAAAACAGCGGATGAACTCCCCCAACGCGAATCAGCTGTGGAACCTAAACCTGGAGAAGAAGGGTCGGAAACGGCAGCAGTTGACCTGACCACCAAGGCAGATCTGTTTGAAATTCGGACGATCAACCAGGTTCTCAAAACGCTTCAGGAAAAGTTTCAACTTTCTCTGAACGATCTGTTGAACGCGCCGCCACGAAATACGGAACAGGTTTATCCCTACGACATTATGGGCCACGATTCGCCCCGAAAACTGCCGAACCTGCGGGAACTGGTCCCTGCTCTGCGGGAACTGGGTGAAAAGAGCCTCACTTATACCCGGTTCAAGGGACTCGGCGAAATGAACTACGATGAACTGGCTGTGACCGCCATGGAAGCAGAAACCCGGCTTCTCAAACGTGTCACGCTGGATGACGCTGCCGCAGCGGAAGAAATCTTCCGCGTCCTGATGGGCGACCACGTCGAACCCCGTCGAGAATTCATCGAAAAACACGCTCTCGATGTCAAAGATCTCGACGTGTGAGATTATGATTTGGTGTCTGACATAATTCCTGTCATTTCTGACATAAAACCTGTCACGATTTGACAGAATTATTGTCACGGATGGAAAAATCATCGGTGGGGAACGCTCCCTGATGGCGGTGTGGGCAGTGACAATAGGCCCACTCATAAACCACGTGGTCGAATAGACTTCCTGGTTTGATCTGGAGATAGCCTACAAACCGGGCAGCTTCACGGCTGGCAGGACTGGTCACACCCGAACATTGGCATTCCTTTTTCACTCAGCCAGAGCTGCGTCGAATGTCCTGTTTTCCAGGTCAAGCAGATTATCGCAGAGTTAAAACTCCATCTGGCCGACGAGTTCACTGTTGGATTTGCTAGCGAGCAACTCGGCCATGCGGCCCCTTTGAGAACGTCTTCAAATCGATTGGCTTGTACTCGCTTTTTGGCGGTGCGTTCTTGCATAACGCGCATAGCGTGATCATTCCTGAGTCTGGCACGACTTCCACACTCCACTCCATTGCACGCATTCCCCCGCTCAAGCCCCAGTTTTCCACTTACATTCCCTGCAGACACCCTTCCACATAAGCGGATGCCCCCAACTGATTGTACCCTAAGGGGACACTTGGTAAGGTTGGCGAAGGTTTTGACTTCTGTCACGACACACAAACTGCCGAGGAGGACAGTCGATGGAAAAACTTGGCGAGTACCTGCGGATCAAGGAAGCCGCCGAATACCTCGGCGTCTCACCGAACTCACTCCGCAATTGGGGCCGCGACGGGAAAAGCATCGAGCACCGACATCCCGTCAACAATTATCGTCTTTATCGAATAGGCGACCTGGCTCGGCTGTTGCATTCAGCCCGGAATTTGTCCTCACAATCTCTTTATTAGCAAATACCAATGCATCCGATGATATGCACATTCGGGCACCTCCCAAATTGGTAACACAAGTTCGGGCCATATAATCAATGTTGACATTTCTTCATCTATCAGACCTTCACATCACAACGGATGATGCTGGTAGCCAATTTGACCAAGACTTGAAAATCCGACAGACGCTGCTTGATGATTTGGGGATCGACGGGCGGACAAATTTTGACGCCATTCTCGTTACCGGTGATGTCGCATACCACGGTCGTGCTGATGAGTTTGCCCGAGCAAAATCATGGTTTGAGGAAGTCCGTACCAAGACGAACAGTGATCCGGAAGCTTTGTTCGTTGTCCCGGGTAATCATGACGTCAATCAGAGCGTCGTTTATAAATCATCGTCACTTTGGGATCTGCATCAAGCACTGCGAGACACGAAAATGTCTTCAGAGGATCGTCTCGCTAGTCTTAAGGGAAAGCTTAAAGACTCATCACTGGATTTCTTGGCGGCACTGAAGGAATATAGAGCGTTTGCACAGGAGTACGGATGCCCGACGTCATGTGAAGAGCTTGCTTGGGTCCAATTCCTGAACGGTGGAAAGCAGCTTGAAGATGGAACAACTGTCAGATTTCACGGTTTGAACTCAGCGATGTTGTCGGATGGTGGAGATGAGAAAGCGAATCTGTTCCTCGGAGCATTCCAGTTCAAACACTTTAGTTCCGACCCACGGTATGTAGATGTAGTACTCTGCCACCACCCGCAGAATTGGCTAATCGATGATAATGAATCAAACGACTATTTTCGCAATCAAGCCCATGTTTTGCTGTCCGGACACGAGCACGATACGCGATGTTACACAGAGGGAGGGTGTCTTCGAGTGCGGGCTGGAGCAATTCACCCAAATCGCCGCGAACCACGGTGGGAACCCTGTTACCACGTTCTCCGTCTTTCAGTTGACACGACCAAGCAAAGAGAGC
>Ga0182744_1002212_pt1 | contig 16212 bp, 14 predicted proteins | sample eDN3rd30CKraftMG_FD_128525 | JGI IMG/M metagenome (GOLD analysis project Ga0182744, IMG submission 128525) | Enriched Miracle-Growth compost microbial communities from Emeryville, California, USA - eDNA 3rd pass 30_C Kraft MG (version 2) (version 2) ...
GCTGGTCCAGACATCGAACGAGGTGCCGTCCCGCACCGCCTTGGCGATGCCCAGCGGAATGCAGGTGATATAGGTGATGAGCGTCGTCCACAGGCCGAGCGAGATGGAGACCGGCAGCTTCTCTATGATGAGGTCCACCACCCTCTCGTCCTTGAAGTAGCTCTCGCCGAAATCGAAGGTGGCATAGTCCTTGACGAGCTTGACGTAGCGCTCCAGCGGCGGCTTGTCGAAGCCGTACATCTTCTCCAGCTCGGCGATGAATTCGGGGTCGAGCCCGCGCGCCCCCCGGTAGCGGCTGTTGCCGCCCCCGCCGGCCGAGCGGTTCTGCGCGGCGCCGGCCCCCATGTCGGCCCCGCCCCCACCGCCGATGCGCGCCGTGGCCCCGGCGTCCAGCCCGGTCAGCTTGGCGATCATCTGCTCCACCGGCCCGCCGGGCACGAACTGGATGATGATGAAGCTGATGGTGACGATGCCAAAGAGGGTCGGCACCATGAGCAGCAGCCGCCGGAGGATATAAGCCCACATGTTGCTCATGGCCGATTTTCTCCCTCGTCATTCGCCGGCTTGACCGGCGAATCCAGGAGGCGGCGGCACTGGATTCGCCGGTCAAGCCGGCGAATGACGAAAAGGGAGGGGCACTTCAACCTCATACCACCACCCTTACCTGGCGCCCTTCATGGCGGCTTGAAGGGCGTCCGCCTTGTCCTTGTCGAACCACCAGGTGTCGATGACGCAGGGCTCAAATCTGGGCGTGATCTCGGGCCGGCTGAACCGGTCCCACCAGGCGGCGAAATGCTTGCCGCTGCGCCAGGCGGGCATGAAATAATGGCCCCACATGATGACCCGGTCCAGCGCCTTGGCGGCGGCCGTGAGTTCCGCCTCGCTGTCGGCGCCGATGATGCGCTCTATGAGATCGTCCGCCGCCGCGCTCTTCACGCCGGAGAGATTGTAGCTGCCGGTGGCGTCCGCCGCTTCCGAGCCCCAGGATTCGCGCGTCTCCGGGCCCGGCGGCATGCCGGGGATGTAGCGGATGCCCGTGATGTCGAAGTCATAATCATCGAGCCGGGACTGGAATTGGGCAGAATCCACCAGGCGCAGGCGCGCCGTGATGCCCAGGGTCTCAAGGTTGCGCACCCAGGGCAGCAGATAGCGCTCGCCGCTCGGCTCCCATTCCAGGATCTCCAGGGTGAGAGGCTTGCCGTCCTTTTGCAGGGTGCCGTTCACCACCGACCAGCCGGCGTCGCGCAGCAGTTGCGCCGCCTTGCGGAGGTTGGGCCGGTTGTTGCCCGAACCGTTGGTCACGGGCGGCGTGTATTCTGCTGTGAACACCTCGGGCGGCAACTGGTCGCGGTAAGGCTCCAGGAGCTTCAGCTCCGCCTGGCTGGGGGCCCCCCTGGCTTCCAGGTCGGTGTTCTCCCAGATACTGTCCATGCGGGTGTAGAGGCCGTAGAAGATGCTCTTGTTGGTCCATTCGAAATCGAAGGCCAGGGTCAGCGCCTCGCGCACGCGGGGGTCGGAAAGTTTCTCCCGCCGCGTGTTGTAGAACTGGGCCTGCACGCCCGAGGGGCGGTTGTCGTCGAACACATGGCGCTTGATCCAGCCGTTGGCGATGGCGGGACCGGTATATTCCGTCGCCCAGCTCTTGGAGGTGAACTCCTCGCGGTAGCTGTAGGCGCCGGCCTTGAAGGCTTCCAGCGCCACGCCCCGGTCACGGTAATACTGGAAGATGATGCGGTCGAAATTGAAGCGCCCCACATTGACCGGCAGGTCTCGGCCCCAATAATCCGGGTCGCGCTCATAGGTGATGCTGCGGCCCGATTGTACGTTGACGATCCGATAAGGGCCCGAGGCCAGGGGCGGCTCCAGCGTGGAGGCCGTGAAATCGTGGCTCTGGTAATAAGCCCGAGAGAGAATGGGCAGGGTGGCCACCACCAGCGGCAGGTCGCGGGTCAGCGCGCCCTTGCGGAAGGTGTATTTGACGGTCAGCGGGTCCAGGGTCTCGGCCTTCTCGACATCGCGCAGGCTCAAACGGTAGCGGGGATGCCCGTCTTTCAGCAATGTCTCGAAGCTGAACACCACATCCTCGGCACGGATGGGCGTGCCGTCGTGAAAGCGCGCCTCGGGCCTGAGATGGAAGATCACCCATTGCCGTCCCGGCCCCAGCTCGGCACTCCGGGCCACCAGCCCGTAGAGCTCACCCTGCGTGTCCATGGCGCGGGCCATCAGGCTTTCGAAATAGATGTCCACCTCGCCGGGAGGGCCGTCCACCCCGCGCTCCAGCCCGGCGGCCGGCGTGCCCTTGACGATGAAGGGATTGAGACTGTCGAAGATACCGCGCCCCGTGGAATCGAGCGCGATCATCGTGCCGCCCTTGGGCGCATCGGGATTCACATAGTCGAAATGTTTGAAACCGGCAGGATATTTGAGGTCACCGAAGGCGGAAAGACCGTGCACCTCTTGCGCCTGCACCGGCACGGCCATGACGCCCAGGCCCAGGGCAACCGCCGCCGCCAGAACAAACGCATGCAACCGCCCGGCCATCACTTCGCCGCGTATCCCGCTGCCCTGAGCTTGGCCACCTTTGCGGGGTCCACCCACCAGGAATAGAGGTCGGCGCCGTATCTGGGCTCGGTCGCGGGCCGGGAGAACTTGTTCCACATGGCAACGGGCGTGCCGCCGCTGTAGTAATTGAGGACGGCGTAGTGATTCCACAGGAGCACGCGGTCCAGCGCCCGTGTCGCCGCCACCACGTCGGCGCGGCTGGGCGCGAAGATGATCTTCTCGATGAGCGCGTCGACAACCGGGTTCTTGATGCCGATGACATTGCGCCCGCCCGGCTGGTCGGCGCTCATGGAGCCCCAGAATTCCCGCTGCTCGTTGCCCGGCGAGATGGACTGCTGGAAGATGTTGGACGTCATGTCGAAATCGTAATTGTTCAGGATATCCTGCATCTGGGAAGCATCCACGACACGGAAGTGCATCCTGATGCCGATGCGTTCCAGATTGCGGATATAGGGGTTGATGACGCGCTCCAGATCCGCCTGATTGCTCACGAACTCGATGGTCAGTTTCTCGCCGGTCTTCACATTGGTGCGCACGCCGTTCTGGACCTGCCAGCCGGCTTCGTCGAGAAGACGCGCCGCTTCCCGGAGATTGTCGCGCAGGCTCCCCGGCGGCCTGGTGGTGGGCTGCGTGAATTCCCTGGTGAACACTTCGGGCGGCACCTGATCGCGGTAAGGCTCCAGCAGTTTCAGCTCGGCTTCGGACGGCAGGCCGGTGGCCGCCAGCTCCGAGCCGGGCCAGTAGCTCGCCGTGCGCTTGTAGAAATTGTAAAAGAGGTTCTCGTTCAGCCAGTCGAAATCGAAGGCCAGGCCGATGGCCTGGCGCACCCTCGGGTCCTGGAACTTGGCGCGGCGCAGATTGAAGACATAAGCCTGCGCCGGCTCCGGCGTCTCGTCCTTCAGGATGACCTTCACCACGGCGCCGTCCTGAACGGCCTTGAAGTCATAAGCGGTCGCCCAGTTGCGGGAGATGTTCTCTGGCCGCAGGTCGAAGCGCCCGGCCTTGAACGCCTCGAAGGTGACGCCGCCGTCGCGGTAATATTCATAGGTCACCCGGTCGAAATTGTTGCGGCCCTTGTTGACGGCCAGGTCCTTCCCCCAATAGTCGGCGACGCGCTCATAGGTGATGCTGCGGCCCGGCTGAACAGCCCCGATTTTGTAAGGCCCGCTGCCTGGCGGGGGCGTGAGCGTGGTGGCTGCGAAATCACGCCCTTCCCAGTAGTGCTTGGGCAGCACGGGCAGTTGTCCGATGATGGCCGGAAGCTCCGCATTGTCCTTCTGGTTGAAGGTGAATTTCACCTGATGCGGCCCCAGCGCCTCCGCCTTGGTGATGTTGGCGTAATAGAAGCGATAGAGCGGTGCGCCCTTCTCGACCAGCGTATGGAAGGAGAACACCACATCCTCGGCGGTGATGGGCTCGCCGTCATGGAATCGCGCCTCGGGGCGCAGGTCGAAGATCACCCAGCTCTTGTCCTCGGGATATTCTATACTCTCGGCCACCAGCCCGTACATGGAGGTCGGCTCGTCCAGCGAACTGGCCAGAAGCGTATCGTATATGAGCCCGCCGGCCGCCGCCGGCGTACCCTTGACGATGAAGGGATTGAGGCTGTCGAAGGTGCCGGGGGCGCTCATGCGGAGCTCCCCACCCTTCGGCGCGTCCGGGTTCACGTAATCGAAATGGGTGAAGTCGGCCGGGTATTTGAGGTCGCCGAAGCGGGAGATGCCGTGGCTCTTGATGACCGATGCGTCTTCCTGCGCCAGAGCGGGGACGGCGATGAGAAGGGGGACGACAAGGAATATTGCGAAAAAACGTCTCAGCAAGATGTCCTCATGGCTAGCGGGGCAGTTCCGTCAACCATAGGGGCAAAGCCGGCGGAATTCCAGCGGTTAACAAAAAAGCGCACCCCGCGGGGGGTGCGCCTTTTTCACGATTCCGTCACCGGTCGCGGCTATTCCGTCGCTGTCTCCTGGTCCGGCGCGGCGGCGCTCTCCTCCGGCGTGGGGAAGGGCGGGGCGTCGGGCGAATTCTGCGCCAGATAGGCGATGACGTCGGCCCGGTCCGTCGCCTTGCTCAGGCCGGCGAAGGCCATCTTGTTGCCGGGGATGAAGTCGGCCGGGTTGGTCAGCCAGTGGTCGAGATTCTCATAGGTCCACTGCTTGCTGGCGCCCTTGACCGCGTCGGAATAGGCGAAGTCCGGCTTGTGCGCGGTGTGGTTGCCCACGATGTCCCAGAGGTTCGGGCCGATCTTGTTGTCGCCGCCATTCTCGATGGTGTGGCAGGAGGTGCAGCGGCGGAACACGCGGGAGCCCTTTTCCGGGTTGGCATTGGCCAGGAGAACGGCCAGGCTCTGCTCCGGCTCGCCGCCCTGGCCCTCGGCGGGCGTGGCGGTCTCGGTCACCAGACCGGATATGTCGTAACCCATCTGATCGGCGTCTTCGGGTTCGTGCACCGCGAACACCTCTTCGCCGACGGTCTTCACGCCCATCACGATCAACAGGCAGAGAAGGACGGCGCCGGCCATCTTGTTGAGCTCAAAACTGTCCAAGGTTCCCGTTCCCTTTAGAATCGTCTTCACCATGAGGTTGTGTCCGGAAAAACCGGCGAATTCGCGCGGAGATTACTCAGACACATCTGGCGATGCAAGACATAATGCTCGGCCCCGAAGCGCTGTGACCACAAGTCGCAGCCCGGCGAATCCGCACCCCGGCGGACACTTGATTGACAGGCGGGACGCCAGCGGAAATACTCGGCGGCCTTGAGCAGCCCCAGAGCGCAGCACCGACAGGCCATGACCGCAAGTACCGACAGCCAGACCATTTCACCGGTTTCCGTGCCGGGCGGCACCGTCGCCTTCCAGGGCGAGCCGGGGGCCTATTCGCACCTGGCCTGCGCCACCGTGCTGCCCGATATGACCCCCCTGCCCTCGGCCACCTTCGAGGATGCCTTCCAGGCGGTGGAAACGGGTGCGGCGGACCTCGCCATGATCCCCATCGAGAATTCGCTGGCGGGGCGCGTGGCGGATATCCACTATCTCATGCCGCAGGCCGACCTCTTCATCGTGGGCGAGCATTTCCAGCGGGTGAATCATCACCTCCTGGCCCTGCCCGGCGTGAGCCTGGACGAGCTGACGGTGGTGCGCAGCCATGTGCACGCCCTGGGCCAGTGCCGGGGCTTCATCCGCCGGCATGGCCTGCGGGCGGAAGTGGCGGCCGACACCGCCGGCTCGGCGCGCGAGCTGGCGGCCGGCGGGGCGCGGACCAGCGCCGCCATCGCCTCCTCCCTGGCGGGGGAGATCTACGGCCTGCGGTCCCTGGCCGCCGACATCGAGGATGCCGACCACAACACCACGCGCTTCGTCATCCTGCGGCGCGAGGCGCTGGACCCGCCCCTGCTGGCCGCGCCGATGATCACCAGCTTCCTCTTCGAGGTGAAGAACGTGCCCGCCGCCCTCTTCAAGGCGCTGGGCGGCTTCGCCACCAACGGCGTCAACATGGTGCGCCTGGAGAGCTACCAGACCGGCGGCACCTTCGAGGCCACGCGCTTTTATGCCGACATCCTGGGCCACCCGGAGGACGAGGCGGTGGCCCGCGCCATGGCCGAGCTGGCCTTCCACACCCGCGGCATCAAGATGCTGGGCACCTATCCCCAGCACCCCTTCCGCCTGAAACAGCGGGAGACGGCGGGCCAGTAAGGGGCGTCGCCCCGCGGCTTCCGCCCCCTGTCATCCCCGCCCCCTGTCACTCCCGCCCCCTGTCACTCCCGTCTTGAGCGCGTGGACGAATCCGGGTCCTCTTCCTCGCGGTCGAGCACGCGGCGGAGCATGGGGCGGATGCGGGAGAGCTCGTTCAGATGGGCGGCGGAGAGCTCTGCCAGGCTGGCCTCGCCCTTGGGGCAGAGGCCGAGCAGGATGCGCCGGTGGTCGGCGCTGTCGGTGATGCGCTCCACCAGCTCCTTCTCGGCCAGCCGGTTCACCAGCTCGACGGCACTGTGGTGCCGGATGCACAGCCGCTCGGCCAGATCGCCGATGCTGACCGGCCCTGCGCCGCCGAGTCCCTTGATGGCGAGCAGGGCCTGGTGCTGGCGCGGCGTGAGGCCGACCAGCCTGGCCTCCTTCTCGCTGAATTCCAGGAAGCGGCGGATCAGATAGCGGAATTCCGCCAGGGCGGCGTAGTCCGCCTGCCGGATGGGGGGGCGTCGCATGAGGTCTCGTCCTTTCAAGCCCGATTCCTTTTACAGACCGGATCGGTTCATGGCTTGCATTATTATATCGTTATACGATATATGGGCGCGCTCAACCCCCCAACGCCCCGAGAGAAAGCACCACAGGCCATGACCGACCCCGCGACACGCCCCCACCGGCTGGCGGATTTCACCACCCGCAAACGGGTCCTGCTCATTGCGGCCATCGCCGTGGTGGTGGCCATGGCCGGCGTGCTGGTCGGCGTGCTGCTGCTCGATCTCATCCGCCTGTTCACCAACATCGCCTATTTCGGCCGCTTCAGCTTCGAGGATGCGACGCCGGCGGATTCGCCCTTCGGCGTGGCGACGGTGTTCATCCCGGCGGCGGGGGCCGTCCTCATCGGCCTCATCGCCCGTTACGGCAGCGAGAAGATCCGCGGCCACGGCATTCCCGAGGCGCTGGAGGCCATCCTGCTCGGCCGCTCCAGGCTCGATGCCAAGGTGGCGATATTGAAGCCGCTGTCCTCGGCCATCGCCATCGGCACCGGCGGGCCGTTCGGCGCCGAGGGGCCCATCATCATGACCGGGGGCGCCATCGGCTCGCTCATCGCCCAGGCGCTGCCGGTGAGCGACAATGAGCGCAAGACCCTGCTGGTCGCCGGCGCCACGGCGGGCATGACCACGGTGTTCGGCACGCCGCTCGCCGCCATCATGCTGGCGGTGGAGATGCTGCTGTTCGAATGGTCGCCGCGCAGCTTCATTCCGGTGGCCGCCGCCGCCGTGGTCGCCGAGGTGGCGCGCACGCTGCTGCACATGCCGGCCCCCATCTTCCCCTTCGCGGGAAGCATGGCCATCACCCCCCTGGGGCTGGGCGGCTGGGTGGCCATCGGCGTGGCGGGCGGGCTGCTCTCGGGGCTTCTCACCCTGCTGGTCTACACCGCCGAGGACACATTCTCGAAGCTGCCCGTCCACTGGATGTGGTGGCCGGTCATCGGCGGGCTGGTGGTCGGCCTCGGCGGGCTGATCGAGCCCCGGGCGCTGGGCGTCGGCTACGACAATATCGAGCTCCTGCTCGCCGGCCAGGCGGTGGGCGCCGCCGTGCTGGTGCTGCTGGCCGTCAAGGCGTCCATATGGGCGGTGGCGCTGGGCTCGGGCACCTCGGGCGGCGTGCTGGCGCCCCTGCTCATCATCGGCGGCGCCATGGGCGCCGCGGTGAGCGGTTTCCTGCCGCAGGCCGATCCGGGCTTCTGGGCGCTCATGGCCATGGCCGCCACCATGGGCGGCACCATGCGGGCCCCCCTGACCGCCACCCTGTTCGCCACCGAGCTGACCGGCAACACCCATCTGCTACTGCCGCTGGCCGCCGCCTGCGTCGCCGCCCACGGCGTCACCGTGCTCTTGATGAAGCGCTCCATCCTCACCGAGAAGCTGGCCCGGCGCGGCCATCACATCGTGCGCGAATACCAGGTGGACCCGTTCGTCCTGACCCGCGTCGGCGAGATCATGACCAGGGAGGTGGAAAGCGTGCCCGGCAGCCTGACGCTGCACGAGGCGGCGCGCTTCCTGCTCGCCCCCGAGCGGCGGCATCCGAGCTTCCCGGTGATCGACGCCGACGGCCGGGTGCTCGGCATCATCGACCCGCCGGCCATCCTCGCCTGGCGGCGCGACGGCCGGCACCGCAAGACGCCGCTGAGCGCGCTCCTGGACCCCAAGTCGCTCACCGTGGCCTATCCGGACGAATTCCTGGACGGCCTGACCGACCGGCTGATGGCCATCGACCGGGCGCATCTGCCCGTGGTCTCCCGCGCCGACGGCCGGCTGGTGGGCTATGTCGGCTGGAAGGACATCATGCGGGTACGCGGCAAGCTCCGGGCCGAGGACGCGGACCGCATCGCCTTCCTGCGGCTGCCCCGGCGGCGGCGCGCCTGAGGGGAGCGCCGGGTGGTCCGCCGCCCCTTGCCCTCACCGGCGAAATCGCCGATATAGGGGGTGGGAGGCTGGCGGTGGACAGGTAACCCGCCAACCCGGTCAGGTCCGGAAGGAAGCAGCCGTAACGGAATTCCCTGGGTCGCCGTCAGTCTCTCACCTCCAGCCGTCAATGAAACGGAAGCGGTGTGAGCGCGCAAACTCCCGAAAAACCCGCCTATCAGGTCCTGGCCCGGAAATACCGGCCGCAGAGCTTCGCCGAGCTCATGGGGCAGGACGCCATGGTGCGCACCCTCAAGAACGCCATTTCCGAGAACCGGCTGGCCCATGCCTTCATCCTCACCGGCGTGCGGGGGGTGGGCAAGACCACAACCGCCCGCCTCATCGCCCGGGCGCTCAACTGCACCGGCAACGGCAATGCCGGCCCGACCATGGAGCCCTGCGGCCAGTGCGAGCAGTGCCGGGGCATCGCCGAATCGCGGCATGTGGACGTGCTGGAGATGGACGCCGCCAGCCGCACCGGCGTCGACGACATCCGCGAGATCATCGACGGCGTGCGCTATGCGCCGGTCAATGCGCGCTACAAGGTCTACATCATCGACGAAGTGCACATGCTCTCCAAGAACGCCTTCAACGCCTTGTTGAAGACGCTGGAGGAGCCGCCCGAGCATGTGAAGTTCATCTTCGCCACCACGGAAATCCGCAAGGTGCCGGTCACCGTCCTCTCGCGCTGCCAGCGCTTCGACCTGAAGCGCGTGACACCTGACGTGCTGACCGCCCTCTTCGCCAGGCTGGCGGAGAAGGAAGGGGCACAGGTGGAGGCGGGGGCGCTGGCCCTCATCGCCCGCGCCGCCGAAGGCTCGGCCAGGGACGGCCTCTCGCTTCTCGACCAGGCCATCGCCCATGGGGCGGGCATGGTCACCGAGGCGCAGGTGCGCGCCATGCTGGGCGTGGTGGACCGGGGCCTCATCCTCGACCTCTTCGATGCGGTGATGAAGGGCGACATGCCGGCCGCCCTCGCCATCCTGCGCCAGCAGTATGAGGGCGGGGCGGACCCCGTGGTCATCCTCCAGGACCTGCTCGAGATCGTGCACTGGATGACCCGGCGGCGCGCCGCCGGCGGCGGGCTGGACGATGCCGCCCTCTCTCCCGAGATGAAGGAGCGCGGGGCGGCGATGGCCGAAAGCCTGTCCATGGCCGTGCTGTCGCGTGCCTGGCAGATGCTCCTCAAGGGGCTGGAGGAGGTGCGCATGGCGCCCTCGCCCATGGCGGCGGCGGAAATGGCCATCATCCGCCTGGCCTACAGCGCCACCCTGCCGACACCGGGCGACCTGGTGCGCAAGCTCTCCGGCGAGGCTGGCACAAGCGCCGCCGGCCAGCCGGCCGCACCGCAGCCGCAGGCGGCGCCGCAGCCCGTGGCCTCCGCCGTTCCCCCCCAAAGGGGCGACGGCCCGCCCGCCTATCTGGATGAAGCACCCCTGCCGGGAGCGCCGGAGGAAACGGCCCCAAAGGAGACAGGTCTGGCCGCGCCCGCCAGCTTCCGCGACGTCATCGAGCTGGCCGGCCAGCGCAAGGAAATGCTCCTCAAGACGCAATTGATGGACCTGGTGCACCTGGTGCGCTTCCGTCCCGGCCATATCGACATCCGGCCCGAGCCTTCGGCCCCGGCGGACCTGACCGGCCGGCTGGCGCGCCATCTCAAGGACTGGACGGGCCGCCACTGGATGGTGAGCATCAGCCAGGATGAGGGCGAGCCCACCGAGCACGAGAAGGACCTCGCCCGCGCCATGGCCGATCCCCTGGTGAAGGCCATCCTGGAGACTTTCCCCGGCACCGAGATCATCAGCGTCTCGCCGCCCGGGAAGGACGACACCGCCGCAGCAACGGCCCCCCTTTCCATTCAAGAGCATGGGGCCGGACAGACAAGAGGAGAAGACCGCCGATGAAAAACCTCGGCCAGATGATGCGACAGGCCCAGCAGATGCAGGAGCGCATGCAGACCCTGCAGAAGGAGCTGGAATCGGAAGAGGTGGAGGGCAGCGCCGCCGGCGGCATGGTGACCGTGACGCTCAACGGCAAGGGCGCCATGCGCCGCCTCAAGATCGACCCCAGCCTGGTGACCGCCGACGATGCGGAGGTGCTGGAAGACCTGATCGTCGCCGCCCACAATGACGCCCGGACCCGCATGGAGGCCCATGTGCAGGCCAAGATGGCGGAGATCACCGGCGGCCTGCAATTGCCGCCGGGCATGAACCTGCCATTCTAGCGCATGGGCGGGCGTCCTTCCCTCCCGGTTAAGGCGCTCCCCCTGCCTCAATGGGGCTATTGCAAAGCCCCGCCACCACTCACGAGATCGTCACCCCCGCCCCCGAGCGGGGGTCCAGCGCGCCGCTGGCGCGCGTGCGGCAATAGCCGCACTGGATGCCCGCTCGGGGGCGGGCATGACGGTGGAAGAACGGGGTCCGCGCGTTTGCATCGGCCCCTCGATGGGAGAGGAGACCATTAGATGAGCTTTCCCGACAGGTTCCGATCCGCCGGCGCGGTCGGCCCCGGAGCCGAGATCGACCGGCTGATCCAGCTTTTCGCGAAGCTGCCGGGCCTCGGCCCGCGTTCGGCGCAGCGCCTGGTGCTGGCCCTCATCAAGAAGCGCGAGCAGCTCATGACGCCGCTGGCCGAAGCGCTGGCGACGGCGGCCCGGAGCATCGTCACCTGCTCGACCTGCGGCAATCTGGACACGCACGATCCCTGCCATCTCTGCGCCGATCCGGGCCGTGACGACACGCTCCTCTGCGTGGTGGAGGAGGTGGACGACCTCTGGGCCATGGAACGCGCGGGCATCTTCCGCGGCCGCTACCATGTGCTGGGCGGCGTGCTGTCCGCCATGGACGGCGTGGGACCGGACGATCTGGGCATCGCCCGTCTGGCCGAACGGGCGGCGGACGGCACGGTGCGGGAGGTCATCCTCGCCCTGTCGGCCACCGTCGACGGCCAGGCCACCGCCCATTATGTGGCCGATCGGCTGAAGACCGCCGGTGTAAGGATTTCCGCCCTCGCCCATGGCCTGCCCATGGGCGGCGAGCTGGACTATCTCGACGAGGGTACCCTGACGGCGGCGCTCAAGAGCCGGCGGGAGATTTGATCCGCCCAGGCATGTCCGCCCCCCCTTTCAAGCCGCTGTCATGGCGGCATGATCTGAAGCGCAGCCCTTCGGCTCAACCTCTTTCTTAAAATTCATATTACATTCATATTTTCTCTTGCGCGCCCGCCCGGAGATGCGCTATCAAATATTCATATAATATGAATCTTTAAGCGCGAGCTATCTGGGAATGGGGGTGAAATGGCCATGATAATCGCAAGCGAACCGCGGCAAACCGCCATGCGGATTGTCCTCCCGCCCGCCTTGTGGGCCATGCGGCGCTCGCTGCACCCGCCCGCTCTCTCCTGACGAGACCCGAAGACCCCTGACATCGACGCGAACCCGGTCCTGGTCCTGCCGGACCGTGAACAGAGACCTGCATCCAGAATTTTCACCAGAATTTTCAATCGAGGAGACATCCATGACCATCCCTCCAACCTTCAAGAGCGCCCTTCTGGCGACCGCATTCTCCACCCTGGCCTCCGGCACGATCATGGCGAAAACCGTCGATGTGACCATACCCGTCATCGAGAAGGACGTGGTGGTGGACAACAAGGGCACCACGCACCGCATGTGGACCTACGGCGGCACCATCCCGGGCCCCGTGCTCCGCGTGACGGAGGGCGACACCGTCAATTTCACCCTGGTCAACCAGAGCACCAACGAAAACAGCCATTCCATCGACCTGCATGCCGCCCTGGTGGACGTGCTGGACGAATTCTCGGAGATCAAGCCGGGGGACGAGCACAACTTCACCTTCGAGGCCAACCATGTGGGCGTCTTCATGTACCACTGCGGCGCGTCCTCGATGGCCGAGCATATCTCGCGCGGCATGTACGGCGTCATCATCGTCGATCCCAAGGACGGCTATTCCGAAGCCTTCCCAAAGCCGGATCGTGAATATGTGCTGGTGCAGGGTGACCTCTTCGAGGACGGCACCAGCGCCGAGGACCGCATGATGAGCCGGAACTGGATCGGCACCCTGGTGAACGGCAAGGTCTTCCATTACGACCCCGTGCACGACACCAACGCCAGCCAGACCCTGCTGGCCGAGCCCGGCGAGCGCGTGCGCCTCTATTATGTGAACGCCATGATCAACGAGGCCGCCGCCATGCATCCCATCGCCGGGATCTGGGACCGGGTCTGGGACAACGGCAACCCCCTCAACATCAGCTACGGCCTGCAGACGGTCGAAGTGGCCCCCGCCCACGGCATGATCATGGATATCGTGCCGCCCGCCAACCGCGACAGCAACAACGCCATCGTCGACCACCGCATGAAGCATGCGCTGACCGGCGGCATCACGGTGCTGATGACCTACGAGGGTGCCGACCCCGAGGCCGGCAAGGGCGCCAATATCATCATCCGGTAGGAAGGAGTATGACTATGCGAAACCATCGACTGGCCGTCGCGATGTGCGGCCTCCTGGCCGGCTTCGGCCTCACCGCGGCGAACGCCGCCGACGTCGCGGACCAGGTGGCCAGCGACTGCGGCGCCTGCCACCAGCTCTCGGGCACCGCCGACAGCCTCCAGGCACGGGCGGAGCGCAAGGCCCCGACCCTCTCATACGCCGGCAACAAGTTCCAGGAAGCCTGGCTGGTGTCCTGGCTGCAATCCCCCGGCCGCATCCGGCCGGCAGGCGACTTTCCCCTGACCCACGCCAAGACCGGCCCTGATGGGGATGTCATCGACGAAGCGGCCCTCATCCAGCATCCGAGCCTGAGCGAGGCCGATGCCAGGACGGTGGCCGCCTACCTGATGACTCTGACCCCCCACAGCGATCTGATCGCCGCGGAAGACTATACGCCCGGCAAGGTCCCCGAGCGGCTGGGGGCCATGGATTTCGTGAAGTTCAAGGGCTGCGGCGCGTGCCATCGCGACACGCCGGAATACGGCGGCGTGTCGGGACCCGAGCTCTACACGGCGTGGAACCGGCTGCAGCCGGAATTCATCGTCTCCTACACCCGCAATCCCACGGCCTGGGAGCCCTACAGCATCATGCCCAACAAGCATCTGCAGACACCCCAGATCCACAAGATCGCGGATTATCTGAAGGTCATCGGCGAGAAAGGAGCGGCCGCAAAATGAAACGGATTTTCGCAATCACGATGATGGCTGCGGGCACGATGATGGCCGCGGGCCTGGCCCTGCCGACCGGCGCGGGCGCCGCGGACGCCCAGCACGGTGAGCAGCTCTATCACAATTACTGCATCCAGTGCCACGGCCTGAACGGCGACGGCAAGGGCATCAACGCCTCCCATCTCGACGTCCAGCCCCGCAACCACACCGACCGCGACGAGATGTCGGCCCGCACCGACGAAGACCTGTTCAAGGCCATCAAGCTCGGCGGCCAGTCCGTCAACAAATCGATCCTCATGCCCAACTGGGACGGGAATCTGAGTGACGACGACATCCACGATCTCGTCGCCCATCTGCGTCAACTGTGCTGCCAATAGGCAGGGCTGAAAGGACAAGTCTATGAGCTCTTTCAAAACATTGCTTCTGGCCACCGCCATGGCGGCGGTCACCGCTTTCCCCGCCGCGGCCGAGTTCCGCCATTTCGACCTCACCGTCGAGGAAGTGGAACTGCAGGTGGCCCCCGGCTTCAAGACCAAGGTCTGGGGCTATAACGGCCAGGTCCCGGCTCCCCTGATCCATGTCAAGGAAGGCGACGATGTGGAGGTCACGCTGACCAACAACACCACCCTGTCGCACACCATCCACTGGCACGGCATGTACCAGACCAACTCCTGGCGCAGCGACGGCGTGCCCGACGTTACCCAGAAGGCGGTCGAGCCCGGCGAGAGCTACACCTACCGCTTCATCGCCGACAAGACCGGCACGCTGTGGTACCACTGCCACGTCAACGTGCCGGAACATGTGGGCCTGCGCGGCATGTGGGGGCCCATCATCGTCGACCCGAAGGACCCCATCCCCATCGAGAAGGAGACCACGAAGGAGGCCATCCTGATGTTCTCCGGCTGGAACCCGGAAGTGGCGGACACCTACGGCGTCGGCGGCAAACCGGGTGAGCCCATCACCTATTTCTCCATCAACGGCAAAGCCTTCCCGAGCAACCAGCCGTTGCGGGTGAAGGAAGGGGACGTGCTGCGCCTGCGCCTGATCGCCGCCACGATCGACGTGGCCTTCCACCTGCACGGTCACGATATCCTGGTCACGCACAAGGACGGATTGCCGCTGAAGGCGCCTTTCTATGCCGACGTGCTGCACCTGGCCCCGGGCGAACGCTACGACGCCTTCGTGCGCATGAACAATCCCGGCCGCTGGATGACCCACGACCATATCGAGCATCACACCAGCAACAACGGCAATCCCATGGGCGGCTCGATGCTCGTCGTGGAATATGAGGAAGTGGGGACCGACGACGACTGGTATATGTGGAAGGACAAGGAGTACGAACCCGACTTCTACTACAGCGAAAGCATGAAGAAGGGCTATGGCCTCTTCGACGTCCCCTCCCACGCAGGCGAGTTCCCCGACTTCCGCAGATGACGCCGTTGAGATGAGCGGCCGCAGCGGAACGGCCCTGGCCGTTCCGCTCGCGCCTGCCCGTCACCCTTTGCGGAGACGCTGGCCGGCGGATTTTCCGCACAGCAGGTGATGGAAGGAGATGGCCACCAGTCCGCCAAGGACCAGGAGCTTCACGATGTCCAGCGCGATATAGGCGGTGTGCAGGGAGGACGGCTCCAGGAACTCTCCTCTGATCAGAGCCTCGGTCCGCGCGCCCAGCGCCGGCAGGACGGCCGTGGACTGCACGAACACGATGACCGATACCCAGAAGGCGGTGATGCCGGTCAGCAACTCCCAGCGCGCCGTGGCGAGGGTCAGGATGACGACCGCCAGCGCCACCTCGATCTGGTTGAAGACCATGAAGGTATGCCTGCCGACATCGAGACCTGTCAGGAGGCTGAGGCTCGGCGCCATGAATTTCACCGGCGTGGCCAGGAAGGAGACGCCAATGAGAAGCCCGACCCATATCAGACAGATGGCCAGCAGCGCCACAATGACACCGGCCTGCCGTCTATCCCGATAGCCCTTCAAGCGGGTTGTATTCCCTCCGCGGCGTACCCTCGCCATTACCATCACACACCTGTTCCACAGCGTCCTATAATGTTCATATTATATGAATATTATAGGACGCTGTCAATCGCCCGCCCGCCCCCAACGGCCGGATATGCCACCATATCCGGCGGCGAAACCATAGATATTACTTTTGCTTAGGCGCTTCCCCCGGAGGCAGGCCCATCCGCGCGGCGGACTCTACAGGATGAACTTCGACAGGTCGGCGGAGGATGCCAGGTCGGAGAGCTGCCGACGCACGTAACCGGCGTCGATCACCACCGTATTGCCGGGTGTATCGCTGGCCTCGAAGCTGATGTCGTCGAGGA
>Ga0182744_1002214_pt1 | contig 16210 bp, 16 predicted proteins | sample eDN3rd30CKraftMG_FD_128525 | JGI IMG/M metagenome (GOLD analysis project Ga0182744, IMG submission 128525) | Enriched Miracle-Growth compost microbial communities from Emeryville, California, USA - eDNA 3rd pass 30_C Kraft MG (version 2) (version 2) ...
GTCAACAAGCGTGAATACGGCCCCGGCCAGCACGGCCAGCGCCGCAAGGGCAAGCTCTCCGACTTCGGCGTGCAGCTTCGCGCCAAGCAGAAGCTCAAGGGCTACTACGCCAATATTTCCGAGCGCCAGTTCCGCGCGATCTACTTCGAGGCCGTCCGTCTCAAGGGCGACTCGGGCGCCAACCTGATCGGCCTGCTCGAGCGCCGGCTCGACACGGTCGTCTACCGCGCGAAGTTCGTCCCGACCATGTTCGCCGCGCGTCAGTTCATCAATCACGGTCACGTCAAGGTGAACGGCAAGCGCGTCAACATCCCGAGCGTGCGGCTCAAGGCCGGCGACGTCGTCGAGGTGAAGGATTCCTCCAAGCAACTCGCGGTGGTCCTGGAAGCGGCCGGCCTCGCCGAGCGCGACGTGCCGGACTACGTCCAGGCGGACCATTCCAAGTTCACCGCCACGTTCGCGCGCATCCCGGCGCCGACCGATGTGCCCTACCCGACGCAGATGGAGCCCCATCTCGTCGTCGAATACTATTCGCGCTGACCGAAAAGCGCCTCGAGGCAAAACAAAAACGCCCGGCTTTGCCGGGCGTTCTTTTTTTAGGTCCGGCCGGAAGGCTCACGCCGGCGCGCGCGTCGCGATCCCCTTCTCCTTCAGGAGGTCCTGCAACTCGTTGGCCTGAAACATCTCGCGCACGATGTCGCAGCCGCCGACGAACTCGCCCTTCACGTAAAGCTGCGGAATGGTCGGCCAGTTGGAATAGACCTTGATGCCGTTGCGGAGCTCGTCGGATTCCAGGACGTTGAGGCCCTTGTAGGCCACGCCGAGGTGATCGAGGATCTGCACGACCTGAGCGGAGAACCCGCACTGCGGAAATTGCGGCGTGCCCTTCATGAAAAGCACGACGTCGTTCGACTTCACTTCGTTGTCGATGAACTGGTTGGCGCTCATGAGACGGATTCCTGCGATCTGTTCCTGCGGCGGCGGGAGCGCTCCCGGTGCCGAAATAAGGGTGGCCCGCGATTGAGGCCCGTTCCCCTTATGTAGCGCAGGGATCAGCCTTTCCCAAGGGGCAGAAATTTACTTTTGGACCTTCTACGCGTCATGGCCGGGCCAACCCGTCCGCGGGACGGCGTCGCTGCCGATGCCCGGCCATCCCGCTCAAGGGATGCACAAGGCCCACCCAAGCGGGGATCGCCGGAAAAAGCCCGACGGTGACGGAAATGAGATTCACCTTCAACTAATCGGCAAAGCACTGAAAACACTGGGTGCATTTCCGGTCAGTCTCTGAGGACGAGGCCGAGCGGGAGCGCACGGACGCCCTACGGCACGCCCGTCTGCAGCGCCAGGGCATGCAGTTGCCCGCCCATCACCTCTTTCAGCGCTTCGTTGACGATCTGGTGCTGCTGAACCCGCGTCTTGCCGCGGAAGGTCTCCGAAATCACCGTCGCCGCATAATGATTGCCGTCGCCGGCCAGATCGCGGATCGTCACCTGGGCGTCGGGAATTCTCGCCCGGATCATCGCCTCGATATCCCCCGCAGCCATCGCCATCGCCATATCCCTCTCAAGCGGCCGCACCGCTCATGTAGCGCGGCAGCCAACCTTCGTGACGCTCACGCAACTCCGCGACCGAAATGGGGCGCTCGCCCGGCAGCGTCAATGCGTCGCCGCCGGTTTCTCCCAGCGCGGCGACCGTTACGCCGGCTTCCTTGGCCCGCGCCGCCAGCGACTCCGCTTTCCCTGCGTCGATTGTGACGACATAGCGCGCCTGGTCCTCGCCGAACCAGAATGCGTGCGCCGGCGTATCGTCGGGCGCCGCGGCGAGCCGTGCCCCGATGCCGCCCGCCATCGCCATTTCCGCGAGTGCGACCAGGAGCCCGCCGTCGGAAACGTCGTGGACGGCCGTCACCGTCCCGTCGTGGATCAACGCGCGCACGAAGTCGCCGTTCTCCTTTTCCTCGATGAGATCGACCGGCGGAGGCGCCCCCTCCTCCCGCCCGCAAACATCCCGCAGGTAGAGCGACTGGCCGAGCCAGCCGATCGTCTCGCCGATGACGAAAATCTTCTGGCCCTCGGCCTTGAACGCCAGCGTCATCGATTTCGTGAAGTCGGCGAGCACCCCGACGCCGCCGATGGTCGGCGTCGGCAGGATGCCGCGGCCATGCGTCTCGTTGTAGAGCGAGACGTTGCCCGACACGACCGGGAAATCGAGCGCCTCGCAGGCGGCGGCGATACCGCGCACGCAGCCGACGAACTGGCCCATGATCTCCGGCTTCTCGGGATTGCCGAAGTTGAGGTTGTCGGTGATCGCGAGCGGCGTGCCGCCCACGGCCGTGATGTTGCGCCATGCCTCCGCGACCGCCTGCTTGCCGCCTTCGAACGGCTGCGCCTCGCAGTAGCGCGGCGTCACGTCGGCCGTGAGCGCCAATGCCTTCGGCCCCTCCAGCACGCGCACGACCGCCGCATCGCCGCCCGGCCGCTGCACGGTATTGCCGAGGATGATGTGATCGTACTGCTCCCACACCCATCGCTTCGAGCACAGATCCGGTGTGCCGATCAGCTTTCTGAGCGCCTCGCCATTCTCCATCGGCGGTTTCACGCTTTCAGCGTTGATAACCGGCAGCTTCGGCAGCTCGACGAAGGGCCGCTTGTAGACCGGCGCCTCGTCGCCAAGTTCCTTGATCGGCAGGTCTGCGATCACATCGCCGCCGTGCTTGACGACGAAGCGCTTGGTCGGCGTGGTCCTGCCGACGACCGCGAAGTCGAGACCCCACTTACGGAAGATCGCCTCGGCTTCCTTTTCCTTTTCCGGCCTGAGCACCATGAGCATGCGCTCCTGGCTTTCGGAGAGCATCATCTCATAGCCGCTCATGCCCTCCTCGCGCGTCGGCACCGCATCGAGGTCGAGCTCGACGCCGAGATCACCCTTGGCGCCCATCTCGACCGCCGAGCAGGTCAGGCCCGCCGCGCCCATGTCCTGAATCGCGATCACGCAATCCTTGGCCATGATCTCGAGACAGGCTTCGAGCAGCAGCTTTTCGGAGAACGGATCGCCGACCTGCACGGTCGGCCGCTTCTCCTCGGCGTCCGCACCGAATTCGGCGGAAGCCATCGTCGCGCCATGAATGCCGTCGCGGCCAGTCTTGGAGCCGAGATAGACGATCGGCATATCGACGCCCGAAGCAGCGGCGTAAAAAATCTTGTCGGTCTCCGCGAGACCGACCGCCATGGCGTTGACGAGGTTGTTGCCGTCGTAGCGCGAATGGAAGCGCGTCTGGCCGCCGACCGTCGGCACGCCAAACGAGTTGCCGTAGCCGCCGATCCCGGCCACCACGCCGGAAACGAGATGGCGGGTCTTCGGATGCCGCGGATCGCCGAACGAGATCGCGTTGAGGCAGGCGATCGGCCGGGCCCCCATGGTGAACACGTCACGCAGGATGCCGCCGACGCCCGTCGTCGCGCCCTGATAGGGCTCGATGAAGGAGGGGTGGTTGTGGCTCTCCATCTTGAAGACGCAGGCAAGCCCGTCGCCGATGTCGATGACGCCGGCGTTCTCGCCCGGCCCCTGGATCACCCAGGGCGCCTTGGTCGGCAGGCCGCGCAGATGGACCTTGGAGGATTTGTACGAGCAGTGCTCGTTCCACATCGCCGAGAAGATGCCAAGCTCGGTGAAGGTCGGCGTGCGGCCGATCAATTTGAGAATGCGTTCGTACTCGTCGGGCTTGAGGCCATGCTGGGCGACGAGTTCGGGGGTGATGTCGGGTTCGCTGCGTTTCACGGAGATTTCTTACTGGAGGAAGACAGGATTTTCAGCCCCGGCGGCGACATGCGAACCGCCCATCCACGTCTTATTCGCGCAGGCGGGAACGATTTCACGGACCGGCAGGATGTCACGCCGCCTGCTTCACGTGCTCGACCAGCCCGGCGAACAGCCCGCGTCCGTCGGTGCAACCCATGACGGCTTCGACATGGTTCTCCGGGTGCGGCATCATGCCGAACACGTTGCCCTCATCGTTGGTGATTCCGCAGATCGAATTCGTCGCGCCGTTGAAATTCCAGCCCGGGTCGAGCTCGCCCTCGGGCGACGCGTAGCGATAGAGCACCCGTCCCTCGCCCTCGAGCCGCCGGATGGTCGCTTCATCGGCGATGTAGTTGCCCTCGCCGTGCGCGACCGGCACGCGGATCACCTGCCCCGCGTTGTATCCGCGCGTGAACGGGGAATCCGAACGCTCGACGCGCAGGAATACCTCCCGGCAGATGAATTTCAGCCCGGCGTTGCGCATCAGCACGCCCGGCAGCAAACCGGATTCGCACAGGATCTGGAATCCGTTGCAGACCCCCAGCACGAGGCCTCCCCTGGCGGCGTGGGTCCGTACCGCATCCATCACCGGAGCGCGGGCCGCAATCGCGCCGCAGCGCAGGTAATCGCCGTAGGAAAAGCCGCCCGGCACGACGACGAGATCGGTCCCGGCGGGCAGCGAGGTCTCCGTATGCCAGACCATTGCCGGCTCCGCGCCGGAAATGAGCTTGAGCGCACGCGCCATGTCGCGGTCGCGATTGATGCCGGGAAAGACGAGGACGGCGGATTTCATAGGGCTATCAGCAATCCCGAATGACAGGGCCGGTTCCGATCATGTAGTGCGGCCGGCGCCGCAAATCCACGTCTATTCGGCGCATTTGCACCGTGCGGTACTTCGGCGGGAGCGATACCACGAGCGTCGGAGCGCCCTCATGGCAGCATTTCCACCCGATAGTTCTCGATCACGGTGTTGGCGAGGAGCCGGTCGGCGGCGTCCTTGAGCACCGCCTCGGCCTTCGCCCGGTCCGCGCCCTCGATCTCGATATCGAAGACCTTGCCCTGGCGCACGCTCGCGACGCCGGAAATGCCGAGCGATTTCAGCGCGCCCTCGATCGCCTTCCCTTGCGGATCGAGCACGCCGGATTTCAACGTCACGGTGACACGGGCTTTCATGACTCTTTTCCGCTATGGGCCGGCCTGCCCGAGATCGCCATTTCGGCAATGCCGTGGCCTGAATGTTGCGATTTTCGCTACATTTCGAAGAGGTGGCCTTCCGGGTCAAGCCCGCCGTCCTCGATGACGGCGGATTTCACCGGTTAAAACGATCCTCTCGTGGCAGGATCAGCCGCGAGGTGCATCCCGCTCCGCCAGCATGCGGCCGTAGCCGGTCAGCCGGCCACTTTCCCCGACAAGGCCGAGCGCGGCCCAGAACGCCGACTGCGTCGAAGTGACCACCGGCCGGCCGCAGCGCTTCTCGATCGGCTCGGCGCAATTGAGCGTGCGCAGGCCCCCGCAGGAGATCAGCACGCCGTCAGCGTCCGGCGCCTGGGCGCAGGCTTTCACGGTCAGGTCGATGATCTCCTCCTCGCTCTTGCGCACCGCGCCGCCGTTGAAGTCGGTAATGCCGAAGCTCTCCAGCGCCTCGACCTGGAAGCCGCGCCACCTCAGCCATTCGGCGAGCTTGTCGTTGACGACCTTGGAATAGGCGGTCGAAACCGCAACCCGCTTCGCGCCGACCGCGTCGAGGCCATCCGCGACCGCCTTGCTCATGGTGGAGCACGGCAGGCCGGTCGCCTGCTTCACGCGCGCGAGCAGTTCGTCATGGAATTCGGGGCCCCGGTAGAACGTCAGCGACGTGCCGATCACCATCACCGCCTCGACGCCCTTGCGGGCGAGGTTCTCGGCCGCCGGCACGATCTTGTCCACGGCGGCGTCATAGCCCTCGGGCGTCAGCGAGCGCACGCCCGTGCCGTGCGGCACGAAATCGATATCGGGATACATCTTGAGCCCTTCGTCCGGAACCTTGTCCTCGGCGAACGGCACGACAAGACCGATTTTGTGAGTCATGGGATTCCTCTCCGTTGCCGGGAGCATAGAAGAAATGGCGGGTCGATTGAATGGTGGAAGACCGGCTTCCCCGGCCATCTCGATCAGGGCGAATGTAGCGCCCGCCTGAGCGGGATTACGGGGCAGGTCCGGCGGCAACAAACGGAATACGAACGGCGTCCCCCAACAAAATGCCCGGCACAAGGCCGGGCATGAGACGATCGAATGCGTACCGGATGAGTGCGTACCGACCGAGTGCGTATCGGGTGAGTGCGTATCGGTACTGCTGGCTCAGCCCTTGACCAGGATCGGGCCGTTCCCCTGCGGGCGCTCGCCTTCCGCCATGATGCCGAGGCGCTTGGCCACCTCGGTATAGGCCTCGAGCAGGCCGCCGAGGTCGCGGCGGAAGCGGTCCTTGTCGAGCTTCTCGTTCGACTTGATGTCCCATAGCCGGCAGGAATCGGGGGAAATCTCGTCCGCCACGACGATGCGCAGCATGTCGTTCTCCCACAGCCGGCCGCATTCCATCTTGAAGTCGACCAGACGGATGCCGACGCCGAGGAACAGGCCGCAGAGGAAGTCGTTGACGCGGATCGCCAGCGCCATCACGTCGTCGATTTCCTGCGGATTGGCCCAGCCGAAGGCGGTGATATGCTCCTCCGAGACCATCGGGTCGTTGAGCGCATCGTTCTTGTAGTAGAATTCGATGATCGAGCGCGGAAGCTGCGTGCCCTCCTCGATGCCGAGCCGGGTCGACAGCGAGCCGGCCGCGACGTTGCGCACGACGACTTCGAGCGGAATGATCTCGACCTCGCGGATCAACTGCTCGCGCATGTTGAGACGCCTGATGAAGTGCGTCGGCACGCCGATGTCGTTGAGGTGCTGGAACACGTATTCCGAGATACGGTTGTTGAGGACGCCCTTGCCCTCGATGACGTCGTGTTTCTTGGCGTTGAACGCCGTGGCGTCGTCCTTGAAATGCTGGATCAGCGTTCCCGGCTCCGGTCCTTCATAAAGAACCTTGGCCTTGCCTTCGTAGATGCGACGACGGCGGCTCATCGGAATGTACCGTGGGTTGAGGAAATCCATCAGTGCCGTGGCTCCATTGCACGTCAAAGGTCCGCGGCGGCGGATAAGGCGGTCCGGAAGCAGCGGCATGCGCGCGACCGGCCGATTCGTCCGCGCGCTACGAGACGCCGCGCGGAACACCCATGACATAACCCTCGCGACCAATCACCGCAATGGCAATAATGCGTCATCCCGTGTGTTGTGCCGGCGGGTTCACCCCGATATGCAGGGCGCGAAAACGCCCATATTCTCGCTAAAATTTGCGATAAGGACCTTTCCGGCAAGACGCCGCAGATGGAGCACGCATGACCAGCTTCGACAAACGCGAAGAAGGCTTCGAGAAAAAGTTCGCGCACGACGAGGAACTCAGATTCAAGGCCGAGGCGAGGCGCAACAAGCTCGTCGGCCTGTGGGCCGCCGGCAAGCTCGGCCTGTCCGGCGCGGACGCGGACGCCTACGCGAAGGAAGTGGTCGCCGCCGATTTCGAGGAAGCCGGCCATGACGACGTCGTGCGCAAGCTGCGCAAGGACTTCGACGCCAAGAAGATCGCGGTGAGCGACGCGGAAATCCAGTCCACCATGACGGAACTGCTCGCGAAGGCCGTCGCGGAGATCAAGGCCGGGAGCTGACGCCCCGGCCCGCCTCGAGCGCGCCGGCCAGCCGTTCCAGCACGCCGGCGACGTCGCGTGCGACGTCGTCGCTCCGCACTTCCAGCACGCGGTAGTCCCGCGCGGCGAGCCATTCGCGTTTTTCCGCGCGCGCCGCGGCTCCCGCGTCGCTTTCGCTTTCCGGTACCAGGTCGATCACCGCACGCAGCGGAAACGAGACGAAATCCACGACATAGCCGCCGATGGGCGTCTGGCGCTTGAAGCCGAGACCGGCGAAGCGGCGGTCGCGCGTCAGCGCCTCCCATAGCGTGCGCTCCTCCTCGGTCGGATTGCGACGCAGGAGCCGCGCCAGCCCGCGAGCCGGATTCTGGTCCGACAGCACCTGCACGCGGCTGTGCTGGGCGATCATCGCGCGCAACTCCGCCGCCTGCCTGCTGTCGAAAATGCCGCCGCGCGCCGAACCCTTGCGGCCTTCGGTCAACGCCGTCACCACTCCGGAGAGCGTCTGCACGTCCTGCTGGGTAAGCTGCATGCGCGAGAAGATGTTGCGCAGGTTGATGAGCATGGTGTCGCGCTTCTCGGCGGGCCGGAAAAACTCGATGCGGTCGAGCTCGCGTTCGAGATGGTCGAGAAATGCGGAGAGCTGCTGCTTCGCCGCCGGCGGCGATTTCTGCGGCATCGCATACGGCAGCGCGCCGCCGGACGATACCTTGAGCCATTCGTAGCAGAGGATCGCCACCGCCTGCGCCAGGTTGAGCGAGGCGAACGCCGGATTGACCGGCAGGGTCACGATGGCATCGGCCTGCGCCACCTCGGTGTTCATGAGGCCGATCCGCTCGCGGCCGAACACCAGCGCCGTCACGGCGCCGCCATTCACCCGCGGCACGAGTTCGCGCGCCGCGCCCTCCGGCGAGAGCACGGGCTTGGCCTGATCGTGCGCGCGGGCCGTCGTCACCAGGACGTAGGTGCAGTCGGCCACCGCCTCCGCCATCGTTTCGTAAAGCTGCGCGCTGTCGAGCACGCGGTCGGCGCCGGCGGCAAGCACGCGCGCCTTCTCGTTCGGCCAGCCCTGCTTCGGATTGACGATCCGCAGCCTCGACAGGCCGAAATTCGCCATCACCCGCGCCGCCGAGCCGATATTCTCGCCGAGTTGGGGCTCCACCAGCACCACGACAGGCGCCGGCGTCTCGATCCAGTTTCGTGTCTTGTCGGTTCCCGCGCCGGGCATCGCCTGCTTGAACTCCACCGCCGCCACGGGCGCGGCACTCGATACGACGAGACGCCGGGCAGCGCAAAGCCGACCGGGATTTGGTATTATTTTACTTAGCCACCGACAGGAAGCGGCAAGACGGCGCGTCCGGGACAGCCCGTGGTCTTTACCGCCGAGGCTCTGTAGGTTCCCGATTCCCCGCTGCCGTGAAAGCCGGAACGTCCGATCTTGACCACCCCCGCCGACCGCGACGCTCGCCGCCTGGTGCTTGGGGCCGCCGTCAAGTTCCGCACCGATCAGGTCCGCATCTTCATCCAGTCGCTTCGCGCTACCGGCTATGCCGGCGATATCGTCATGCTGGTCGGGCTACGTGACTTCGCGCTCGCGCGCTATCTGCGCCGCCACGGCGCAATCCCGAAACGCACATGGTTCATCCGGCGGTTTCACGGCCCGATCCATGCCTATCGTTTCGAGCTGTTCGCGCGCCTGCTGCGCGGGGTGCTTCCGCGCTACGACCAGGTGCTGGTATCGGACGTGCGCGACGTCGTCTTCCAGTCGCATCCCTTCGCCGGACTGGAAGGCGAGACCTGCCAGTTCTTCCTCGAGGGCGACAACCGCACCATCGGCAACGAGCCGACCAACATGGTCTACATGCGCTCGTTCCTCCCGCCCGATCAGGTCAAGGCCATCGAGCCATTCCGCATTTCCTGTTGTGGCGTCGTGCTCGGCAGCGCCCGGACGATGATGGCCTACCTGGCGCGGATGGCGGCGGACCTTGCCGCCGTGCCGCTGCGGGCGCGTCGCAAGATCGGCGCCGATACGGCGTTCCACAACCGGATGGCGCACCTGACCCATGCCGTGCCGGTACAGCTCGTCGAGAACAACGTCCACGTCGCCACCATGGGGATCGAACCCGCCACGACCTATCACGCCGGCGCGGATGGCCTGATCCGCGTCGCCGCCGACGGCCGCCTGCCCGCGATCCTGCACCAATACGACCGCCTGCCCGAGATCAAGGCGCCGGTGGAACGACGCTGGAATAGCTAAAAATCGAGGTCGGGGGCGGCTTTCTAAGGTAGGCGGCGGATGCTATAGGGCGCGCACCGAAATCCCGTCAGTCGGCTCCCCGGTTGGCGGTCTCCGTGCCGAGAACAATTCATTTGAGGGCCGGGGGAGAAGCCTTCCCCGCACCCATCGATGGTCAGTTTCCGGTCGGCCCAACAAGCACGGCGACCAGAGGTGCAAGCATGCCAAATCTCGAAATCATGTGGACAAAGGTCGATGAAGCCCCGGCGCTGGCGACCTTCTCCCTGCTGCCGATCGTCGAAGCCTTCGTCGGCGCGGCGGACGTGTCGGTGAAGCTGAAGGACATCTCCCTCGCCGGCCGCATCATCGCCAATTTCCCCGAGAAGCTCACCCCGGCGCAACGGATCAACGACGAACTCGCTGAGCTCGGCGAGCTCGCGACGCGGCCCGAAGCCAATATCATGAAGCTGCCCAACATCTCCGCCTCGATCCCGCAGCTCAAGGCCGCGATCAAGGAACTGCAGGGCAAGGGCTACGACATCCCGGATTATCCGGACAATCCGGCGACCGACGCCGAGAAGGAGATCAAGGCGCGCTACGCCAAGGTGTTCGGCAGCGTCGTCAACCCGGTCCTGCGCGAAGGCAATTCCGACCGCCGCGCCGCCGGCGCCGTCAAGCAATACGCCCGCAACAACCCGCACAAGATGGGCGCCTGGAGCAAGGACTCCAAGTCGCATGTCGCTTACATGCCGAACGGCGACTACTACGGCTCAGAGGTCTCGACCACCGTCCCGGCGGCGACCAACGCCCGCATCGAGCTGGCCGGCGCCGACGGCGCCGTCACGGTGCTGAAGGCGAAGACGCCAGTTCAGGCCGGCGAGATCATCGACGCGGCGGTGATGAGCCGCAAGGCGCTGCGCGCCTTCTTCGCCGAGCAGATCGAAGACGCCAAGAAAAAAGGCGTGCTGTTCTCGCTGCATGTCAAGGCGACCATGATGAAGATCTCCGATCCCATCGTATTCGGCCATGCCGTTTCCGTGTTCTTCGCCGATGTGATCGAGAAACACGCCGCCACGCTGAAGAAGCTCGGCGTCAATCTCAACAACGGCTTCGGCGACCTCCTGACCAAGATCGAGACGCTGCCGGAAGCGGAGAAGGCGGAGATCAAGGCCGATATCGCGGCCGAATACGCGAAGCGGCCGGGCCTCGCCATGGTCAACTCCGACAAGGGAATCACCAACCTGCATGTGCCGAGCGACGTGATCGTCGACGCTTCGATGCCGGCGATGATCCGCGATTCCGGCCGCATGTGGGGCGCCGACGGCAAGCTGCACGACACCAAGGCGGTGATCCCGGACCGCTGCTATGCGACGATGTATCAGACGGTCATCGACGACTGTAAGGCCAACGGCGCTTTCGATCCCAAGACCATGGGCTCGGTCCCGAACGTCGGGCTGATGGCGCAGAAGGCCGAAGAATACGGCTCGCACGATAAGACCTTCGAGATCCCCGCGTCGGGAACGGTCCGCGTCGTCGCCGACGACGGCAAGGTGCTGCTGGAGCGCCCGGTCGAAGCGGGCGACATCTTCCGCATGTGCGAGCTCCGCGACGCGCCGGTCCAGGATTGGGTCAAGCTCGCGGTGCGCCGCGCGCGCCTTACCAACACTCCGGCGGTGTTCTGGCTCGACAAGAACCGCGCGCATGACGCCCAGGTCATCGCCAAGGTCGAGAAGTACCTGAAGGACCAGGATACGTCGGGGCTCGATATCCGCATCCTGCCGCCGGTCGAAGCGATGCAGTTCTCGCTCGAGCGCATCCGCAAGGGGCAGGACACGATCTCCGTCACCGGCAACGTGCTGCGCGACTACCTGACCGACCTGTTCCCGATCATGGAGCTCGGCACCTCGGCCAAGATGCTGTCGATCGTTCCGCTGATGGCGGGCGGCGGCCTGTTCGAGACCGGCGCCGGCGGCTCGGCCCCCAAGCACGTGCAGCAGTTCCAGGAAGAAGGTTATCTGCGCTGGGACTCGCTTGGCGAGTTTCTCGCCTTGGGCGCCTCGCTTGAGCATCTCGCGCAGACCTACAAGAACGCGAAGGCGCAGGTCCTGGCCGAAACGCTCGACACCGCCATCGCCAAGATCCTCGAATTCAACCGCTCTCCGGCGCGCAAGGTCGGCGAGATCGACAATCGCGGCAGCCATTTCTACCTGGCCTTGTACTGGGCTCAGGCGCTGGCCGCGCAGACCAAGGACAAGGATCTGCAGGCCCGCTTCAAGCCGCTGGCCGAGGCGCTCGCCAAGAACGAGGCCAAGATAAACGCCGAACTGATCGCCGCGCAGGGCAAGCCGGTCGACACCGGCGGTTACTACCTGCCCGATGCGAAGAAGACCTCGGCGGCGATGCGGCCGAGCGCCACGCTGAACGCCGCCCTCGCCGCGCTCTGACGCGGGGCCAGCGCGGCCTTTTCCGGAGGCCGGAACGCGTTGACGACCCGCTCGATGACGAACGCATCGGGCGGGTCTTTTATTCTGGGCACGCTGCGCCGAATGCAGCCCAAATCCGCCCGACAACGTCGCTTTCTCGGCACGAAAGTCGATGCTATAGAGCCGCAACTGTGACGGCGGGGCGCGGCTTCAACGGGCGCGCGCCGGATTTTCCGCCCGTCCGACGACCCTGCCGGGCCGCTCTTAAAAGGTGACCGCTCAACATGGCCAAGATCAAAATAAAGAATCCCGTCGTCGAGATGGACGGCGACGAGATGACCCGAATCATCTGGAAGCTCATCAAGGACAAGCTGATCCATCCCTACCTCGATATCGACCTTCTCTATTACGACCTCAGCATCCAGAAGCGCGACGAGACCAACGACCAGATCACCATCGATGCCGCCAACAAGACCCGCGAGGTCGGCGTCGCCGTAAAATGCGCCACGATCACGCCGGACGAAGCGCGCGTGAAGGAATTCGGCCTCAAGGAAATGTGGAAGTCGCCGAACGGCACGATCCGCAACATCCTCGGCGGCACCATCTTCCGCGAGCCGATCATCTGCAAGAACGTGCCGCGACTCGTTCCGGGCTGGACCAAGCCGATCGTCATCGGCCGCCACGCTTACGGCGACCAGTACCGTGCCACCGACTTCAAGGTGCCCGGCAAGGGCACGCTGACGCTCACCTTCGTCGGCGAGGACGGCCAGAAGATCGAGCGCGAAGTGTTCAAGTTCCCGGGCGCCGGCGTCGCCATGTCGATGTACAACCTCGACCAGTCGATCATCGATTTCGCGCGCGCCTCGATGAATTACGCGCTCAATCGCGGCTATCCGCTCTATCTCTCGACCAAGAACACCATCGTCAAAGTGTACGACGGCCGCTTCAAGGACATTTTCCAGGAGGTGTTCGACAAGGAGTTCAAGGACAAGTTCGCCGAGAAGAAGATCACCTACGAGCACCGCCTGATCGACGATATGGTGGCGGCTTCGCTCAAGTGGTCGGGCGGCTATGTCTGGGCCTGCAAGAACTACGACGGCGACGTGCAATCGGATACGGTCGCGCAGGGCTACGGCTCGCTCGGCCTGATGACCTCGGTACTGACCACGCCGGACGGCAAGGTCGTGGAATCGGAAGCCGCCCACGGCACCGTGACGCGCCACTATCGCCAGCATCAGAAAGGCGAGCAGACCTCGACCAATTCGATCGCCTCGATCTTCGCCTGGGCCCGCGGCCTCGCGCACCGCTCCAAGCTCGACAGCAACGCGGAACTCGCAAAGTTCGCCTCGACGCTCGAGAAGGTCACGGTCGGCACGGTCGAGCAGGGATTCATGACCAAGGACCTCGCCCTCCTCGTCGGTCCCGAGCAGAAGTGGCTCTCGACCACCGGCTTCCTCGAAAAGATCGACGAGAACCTCAAGAAGGCGATGGCCGCGTAGCAGCCGTCTCCACATCCCCGATCAGGCGATAACGGCGCGGATCGCTCCGCGCCGTTTCGTTTTATACACCGCAGACTTTCGCGCGGGCGAAGCGTGCGAACGCTTCCTGCTCTGCGCGGGCTGGCGAGCTTATTGGAAGCCGGCCGGGAGCTTGCCGCCGTTGGCGGCGAGCTTGGTCATCACCTGCTTGTGCAGCCATATATTCATGGCGGCGGAATCCGCCGTGTTACCGGTATAGCCGAGCTCCTTCGCAAGCTCCTTGCGCGCGTTCAGGCTGCTGTCGAGGTTGAGAAGCTTCATCAGGTCGACGATCGATTTCTTCCAGTCGAGGTTCTCGCTTTTCCGCCTGGCGGCCAGCGCATCCATCGTCTTGGCGACATCGACGTCCGACAGCGGCGTGGATCCAGCGGGGACCGGCGTCGTCGGCGCGGCCGGGGCCGCTGGCGCGTCGCCGCCCTCGGCGGCCTTGGCGGTGCCGAAAATGGCCGACATGATCGAACCGAAAATGCTCATTGCAGTTTTCTCCTGATACCGATCCGCGGCTCGCGTCCGCGGATCGAAAACGCCGCAAATTTCTTCAACAACCCGACGCTAGCACCGATCCGGGGGCATTAGAATGCCGGCAGGATGCGACATCCGCGCGACGCGGGAAACAGGCCATGAGGATTTACAAGAAAAGCGATTTTCCGGTCTCCAACGCACGGCGCCTGCTCGAACCCGGCCCGATCGTGCTGGTCACATCGCATTGGGAAGGCGCGAACAACATCATGACGATGGGCTGGCACACCGTCATGGAGTTCTCGCCCTCGCTTGTCGGCTGCATCATCGCCGGCGGCAACCATTCGTTCGACATGATCCGCAAAAGCGGGCAGTGCGTCATCAACGTCCCGACCGCGGACATCGCGCCGACGGTGGTGCGGATCGGCAACTGCTCGGGCGCCGACATCGACAAGTTTGCGAAATTTGAACTGACCGCCGACCCGGCGCAGGAGGTGGAAGCGCCGCTGATCGCGCAATGTTACGCAAGCCTGGAGTGCCGCCTGCACGACGATTCGCTCGTCGACCGCTACAACTTCTTCATTTTCGAGGTGGTGAAGGCCCGCGCGGCCCGTACGCCGAAAAATCCGCGAACGATTCATTATCGCGGCGACGGCGAGTTCATGCTGTCGGACGGCACGCGCAGTTTTCGCCGGCTGTTCAGGCCCGGCATGCTTTAGCCGAGGCTGGCTTAGCCAAGACCGGTCCAGCCAAGGCCCGTCTCGCCAACCTCATCACCCGCGCCGGCGGCTTGTCTTCAACCTGCCACAAACCCTCCCGACACTTGCCGGTGTCCGGTTGCGGCCCGGACCGCGTGGCAATTCATACGGGAGCGGATTATGGGCCTCATGGATATCCTCAACGGCATGCAGAACGGCCCGCGCGGGCAGACGGAGCCGGGCAAGGGCGGCATGTCGCCGATGACGATGGCGATCCTCGCGATGCTCGCCTACAAGGCCTACCAGCACATCAGCGCCGGACAGCAGCAAACCGCCCCGGCCAATGCGCCGACGCCGAACGCCACGGGCGGAACCGGCGGGCTGGGCGATGTGCTCGGCAATCTGCTCGGCGGACAGCGCGGCGGCGGATTGGGCGGCTTACTGCAAGGCGGCCTCGGCGGCCTGCTCGCCGGCGGCGCGGCCGGCAGCGTGCTCTCCGGCGGCCTTTCCGATCTCGTCAGGCAACTCGAGCAGAACGGCCAGGGCGACGTGGCGAAATCGTGGGTCGGCAACGGCGAGAACCGGCAGATTTCTCCCGAGGAGCTCGGCAAGGCGCTCGGAGATGAAACCGTGACCTCGCTTGCCGAGCAAGCCGGGCTTTCGAGAGTCGGACTGCTGCAAGAACTGTCCCAGCACCTGCCCGAGGCGGTCCATCAGATGACGCCGGACGGCCGCATTCCGACCGAGGACGAGGCCGCGCGGCTGCTGTAGGGTCCGTGAAGCGGATCGCTTCGCCTTGGCCGCGGTCCGCCCGGAAACTTTGCTGGAGCATCTTCCCGAAAACGGCCGCGCCCTTTTCGGAATCATACGCTACGATACGGATCGCGCCGGGCCGTCACCCCGTAGCCGGCGCTATTGGCAGGGGGCTTCTCATGCTGTGGATCATCGTCGTCGGTCTGGTCGCCGGGTTTCTGGCGCGTCTGCTTTCGCCCGGTCCGAACAACCCGAGCGGCTTCATCCTGACCTGCGTGCTCGGAATTGCCGGCGCCTTCCTCGCGACCTTCGTTGGCCAGACGATCGGCTGGTACCGGCCCGACCAGGGCGCCGGATTCATCACGGCGACCATTGGCGCGGTCGTGGTGCTGTTCATCTGGAACCGGTTGGTGGCCGCGCGCGCCATCCCCGATCCGGGCGCGCCGCCGCGTTCCTGAGCGCCCGCTTCACGCGAAGCCGGATACCAGCTTTCGCATCGCCGGCCTCGGTCGGCGACGGAGCGGCCGCGCGTGAAAGAAACCCGGCAAAACAAAAAGCTGGAGCCGGGGCTTTGATTCCATCA
>Ga0182744_1002217_pt1 | contig 16167 bp, 12 predicted proteins | sample eDN3rd30CKraftMG_FD_128525 | JGI IMG/M metagenome (GOLD analysis project Ga0182744, IMG submission 128525) | Enriched Miracle-Growth compost microbial communities from Emeryville, California, USA - eDNA 3rd pass 30_C Kraft MG (version 2) (version 2) ...
AGCGCTCCTTCGGAGACCTCTGCCGCCACATCGGCAGTCTCGTTACAAATATCGCTCCCGCAGAATGCAGCAACTACTTCGAAAACGCCGGTTACGCTTCCATCAAAACGTGAAACGCTCTAGCCTCGCTCGCCAAGGGCTTGGCCGGAGGCGCTGGCGGCGCCTCCGGCCGTCCTTTTTCAGAGCCGACGCATCATTCGGCGGCCTCCTTCACTACCGCGTTCTTCCGCAGCCGGCCGATCAGATAGTCCGTGTCCATCACGTCGCCGAAAGTCGAATAGATGCTCGAAAGGGTCGCATTGTGCTCCTCGTCCGTTAGTGCGGCGTTCGCATCGCTCACCATGATGGTCTTGAAGTTCAGCATCATGGCATCGCGCGCCGACGACTCGCAGCAGACGTTGGTGACTGTCCCGGTGATGAGGACCGTGTCGAACCCTTGAGCGCGCAGTATCTCCGGCAGGCCGGAGGAGCCCTGGATGAACGCGCTGAAGCGCTGCTTGAAGACCGTTTCGTCTTCGGGCTTCACGATCAGGTCCTTGTGCAGCTCGTGCCCGCGCGATCCCATCTTCATGTGCTTGATGCGCCGAGCGACCTGATCCGGGTTCCCCTTCATCATCGAGAACCACTCCGACCAGGTCGAAAGCGTATTCTCGTTTACGGTATTCCGGATCCAGAACACCTTGCCGCCCGTTTCGCGAACCGCAGACGCCAGACGGTTGACCGCCGGCACGATCTCCACCGCGACCGGAACGTAGGCGGACGCCACTTCCTCCACCATGAAGCAGTTCTGCAGATCGATCACGATCAGCGCGGTTGTCCTTGGATCGAGATCGTCATGGCAATGAAGAACGCCGCGGCGCTCCATCACCCGATCGATGATCTTTTGCGGTATTACGACCTTATGCATCGCTCTCTCCTGTTGCTGGCTTCAAGAACCTCTGCTTACCCGGCAAAAGGACTTTCAATGACCAACCACATCAATTCACGGTGGTGGCACGCGCCGCATTCGCGTTTTCGCGGATTTCCCTCGCGTGATAACAGCGCACCGTGACGCCGTCGAACGTCGCCGCCGGCGGCATCGCCGCCGTGCATGCCGTCCGCGCATAACGGCAGCGCGGTGCGAAGCTGCATCCGGGCGGCAGCGCCCTGAGATCCGGCGGACTGCCGCCGATCCCCTCGATATCCTTATCGCGCTTCTGACCGTGAACCGTGGAGGCCAGCAGGCCAAGCGTATAAGGATGGCTCGGCCGCAGGAGAACGTCGTCCGCCGCGCCATACTCGACGATCTGCCCGGCATACATGACCGCGACCTTATCGGCGATCTGCGCGGCGACGCCGAGATCGTGCGTCACGAAAATGACGCTCATGCCAAACTCGGCCTGCAGCTTGCGCAAAAGGATCAAAACCTGGATTTGCACCGTCGCATCGAGGGCCGTCGTCGGTTCGTCAGCCAACAGCAGCTTCGGCCGACACGAAAGCGCGGTGGCAATCATGATACGCTGGCGCAGACCGCCGGAGAGCTCGTGAGGATAGGCCCGCAGGCGCTGCTCGGGCAGCGGAACGCGAACCAGCTTGAGCAGCTCCAGCGCCCGCTCCATGGCTTGCGTCTTTCCGCATCCTTCATGACGCATCACCGTTTCGGCGATCTGGTCTCCCACCGTGTAGACGGGATCGAGCGACGTCATGGGCTCCTGGAAGACCATGGCAATCTCGGCCCCGCGAACCGATTTCAATTCGCGCTCGCGAAGCGAGAGGATGTCGCGGTCGCCGACGCGCACGCGACCGCCGAAGCGCGTCTTGCCTTTGGGCAGAAGCCGCATCAACGCCCGCATCGTGACCGATTTGCCGGAGCCGGACTCGCCGATGAGACAAAGCACCTCTCCCGGCATGATACGCAGCGAGAGGCCGTTGACTGCGCGCACCGTCGCGTCGCGCGTGACAAAGCTGACTTCCAGATTTTCTATTTCGACCAGAGGTCGCGACATCGCATTTCCAGTAACGGATGGAATTGCCGTTGCGGTGCCCGTCATGAGCGTCTCCATTTCAGGCGGCCGAAGTTTCCGGTGCTGTTATCCGAAGCGACGAGAGCGCACTTCCGGCCAGCGAATGACCCGACGTCGGATCGGTCAGGTGACAGCGCGCCAGATGAATGGCGGCGTCCATGGCATCGCCGAACGCCGGCGCTTTCGCCGCGCATACCGCTTCGCTGAACGGACAGCGCGTGTGAAACCGGCACCCGGACGGAGGATTGGCAGGGCTGGGAGGATCGCCGGATACCGGCGCCTGCTCGATCCTGCGGCCCGGGTCCATGCTCAACTGCGATGCGAGGAGCGCCTGCGTATATGGGTGCTTCGGCGCCGAATAGACATCGGCCGCCGGGCCGATCTCGACGACTTGTCCCAGATACATCACCAGGATGCGGTCGGACAGGTACTGCACCACGCCAAGGTCGTGAGAGATGAAGACATAGGTGAGATTGAGGTGGCGCTTGAGGTAGCGCAGCAAGTTCAGCACCTGCGCTGCGACCGACTTGTCGAGCGCCGACACCGCCTCGTCCAGGATCAGCAGCCGCGGCTCCAGCGCCAGCGCGCGCGCAATGTTGACGCGCTGTTTCTGGCCGCCGGAGAGTTCATGGGGATACCTGCCCCCGAACATCGCCGGAGAAAGGCCGACCTTCTCGAGCAACGCAGCCGCCGCTCTCCGCGCCGCGCTGCGCTTCACCTTGTGAGCCCGGGGACCGAAGGCGACCGAGTCGATAATCGGCATGCGGGGATTGAGCGACGACGAGCTGTCCTGAAACACCATCTGCACGTTGCGGCGAAATTCCTTGAGCGAAAGCCCCCGCAGCGCCTCGACCGGATCGCCGTCGAACACCAGATGACCATCGGTGAGCGGCATCAGCCGCATCAGCAGCCGCGCCAGCGTCGATTTCCCGCAACCCGACTCGCCGACGACCCCGAGCGTCTCCCCTTTCAGGATGACGAAAGACACATCGTCCACCGCCCGCACCGCGCCGCGCTTGCGGCCGAAAAGCCCGTTTTTGATCGGAAAATGCTTCGCCAGATTTTCGACGATCAGCAGCGGCTGCGCCTTGCCGCCGCGGTCCCGCGGATCGCCAGCAGGCACCGTATCCAACCGGGGACGCGCCGACGTGAAGTCCGATTCCGTCATCGACATTGGCGCCTCACGACTTCACGTCCATGGCCTGCCGCAACCCGTCGCTCAGCATGTTGAACGAGAGCGACGTTACGAAGATCGCGATGCCCGGCAGCGCGCAGACCAACGGCTGGACGTAGATTGCCTGGCGCAGGTTCGCGAGCATCTGTCCCCAGTCCGGTGTCGGCGGCGTCACGCCCAACCCCAGAAACGACAGACCCGCCGCGAGCAGGATCGAAACGGAGATCAGGCTCGACGCATAGATGAAGACCGGCGCCGCAATGTTGCTGAGCACGTGATAGAAGATGATGCGATAGGCCGCCGCGCCGCTGGCGCGCGCCGCGTCGACGAAATCCAGATGCCGGACCTGATTGGTCGCGGTCTCCGAAACCCGGCAGATCGGCGGGATGAAAACCAGCGTCAGCGCCAGAAGGCCGTTGGCAACGCCGCCGCCCATGGTGCCGGAGATTGCCACGGCAAGCAGGACCGACGGAAAGGCGTAGAATACGTCCACCGTGCGCATGATCGCCGTGTTGATCTTGCCGCCCGCATAACCGGCGATCACCCCCAGGCAACTGCCGATAACGCTCGCAATCGCAACCGGCACCACTCCCATCAGGAGCGACATCCGGCCGCCATGCAGCAGGCGCGAGAACATATCGCGGCCGAGCTCGTCCGTGCCCAACAGGAAGTTGCGATAGCCGATCGGCTTCAGCCGGAATGCCATGCTGGTCTTGAGCGGATCGATCGGTGTCAGCAGCGGCGCAAATATCGCCGCCCCCGCGATCAGCAGGATCACCAGCAGGAAGAACAGGGTCACGTAATCATAGCGCAACCGGCGCCGGACCGTCGCAAGATAGCCTCGGGAGCGCGGCAAGGCGCCGGCCGGCAATGCGGATACGCTCAGGGCGGCAGCATCGGTCATGTCATGCCCGCTCGATGCGCGGATCGATTGCCGTCTGCAGCAAATCGACCAGCAGGTTCGTGAGTACGAAGCAGAGCGAAAGCACGAGGATCGTGCCCTGCAGCAAAGGGATGTCTCTGGTCAGGATCGCCTTGCTCAGCACGAAGCCGGTGCCGGGCCAGGTAAAGATGGTTTCAATCAGGATCGAGCCGCCGACGAGATAGCCGAACTGCAGGCCCATCACCGCGAGAACCTGCGGCAATGCGTTGCGGAGCGCGTGGCGCACGACGGCAAACGTGCCAAGCCCCTTCGCATAGAGCATCTGGATGAAATCCTGCGCCAATACTTCGGCGACGGCGGAGCGCGTGCTGCGCATGATGACGCCCAGCGGAACTAGCCCCATCGTCACGATCGGGAGGATCGCGTACCTGAGCTGATCCCATTGGGTCGGATCGAAACCGTCCGCACTCCTGGCGCTCATGCCGGTTGCCGGCAGCCAGCCCAATTGGACGGCGAAGACAATGATGAGAACGATACCCAGCCAGTAATTCGGCACGCTGACGCCGAGCACCGAGACCCCGGTCGCCAGCCGGTCGAGGGGTTTACCGAGGTGGAAAGCTGCCAGCGTCCCGAGCGCGACCGCGAATCCGAAGGCGAGCAGCACCGCGCCCGCCGCGATAATGATGGTGTTGTAGAGCGAGCGCATCACCTCCCCGAAGACGGGCTGATTGGTCTGCAGCGAGACACCGAGGTCGCCGGAAGCCGCCCGCATCAGCCAGCGGAAATACTGGATCGGAATCGGCTGATCGAAGCCGTAGGCATGCTTGAGCATCTCGATGTCGGCCTTGCTGGCATCGGCCGGCATCAGCGACTGCATCGGGTCGCCGGGCGCGAGATAAACCAGCGAGAAGCAAACAACGGACACGCCGATAGCGATCGGGAGGACGAAGAGGATGCGTCGTACGATATAAAGCCACATGATCGTGCCCGCTGCCGGTTCGTTTCGATCAAGTTCTCGCTGGACTTTCGCCCCGCGATGCCGCCTCTCCCTATTTGTCGGTGACGACGATGGGCGTGAGATCCTGGAACCAGCTCTGGACCTGGACGAACCCCTTCAGTTTCGGCGAGAGCGCGCGCGGATTGAGGTCCGACACAATGAAGACTCGAGCCGCGTCTTTCGATGTGATCTCGTTGATCTGCGTCAGCAGCCGGTTCTGCTCGACCTCATCGAAGGCGTTCAGCACTTTCGTCGACAGATCGTCGACCTCGCTGTTCTGGTACCAGCCCCAATTGGGGCCCGCCGGCGAGCGATACATTGTGGCGTAGGACTTGATCACGCCACTGAGGGGATCGACGACGCCGGAGCTGAAGTTCAACGCATCGAAGGTCGGATACTTCTGCCAGCCCTTGATGAACGCATCGATGATCGTGTTCCAGTCGAGCACCTCGAACTTGACCTTGAATCCCACCGCTTCGAGCTGCGCCTTGACGAGTTCGTTCATCGGCAGGGGCTGCATCTGCCCCGAGCCCGATGTCGAGATCGCAATCGTCACCGCGCAGGGATAGCAATTGGCTTCCTTCAGCAGGGCCGTGGCCTTCTCGGCATCGAACTTGTATTCGAACGGATGGCCGTAGTTTTTCTGATATTCCGTGTAGGTCGCGTAGCTCGGAATGGCGATCTCGCCGAGCATATCGACCACTTCCTGCCGGTTAATCGCGTAGTTGGCGGCCTGACGCACCTTGAGATCCTTGAAGGGACCGCGCTGGAAGTTGAGAAGATAGGGCCATGTATGCGGATAGGGATGCGTAATGACATTCATCCCGGCCGATTTCAGGCGCGGAATGATGTCCGGTGAAGGCGCCTCGATGAAATCGACCTGCCCCGCCAGCAGCGCCGCGGCGCGCGTGGTCGCCTCGGGCATGGGAAGCAGGATCAGCCGGTCGTGCTTGGGAACGCGCTTCGGATCCCAATAGTCAGGATTCCGGACGAGCTCGAGCCTTTCGTGCGGCACCACCTTCGAGAACTTGTACGGGCCGGTTCCCGCCGGAGCCATGGCATACGTCTTGTAGTCGTTTCCGGCCTTGTCCAACGCGCACTTCGACATCATCAGGATGAAGGGCATGTTGTACGGAAACAGCGAAACGACGGTCCTGGTGTAGATCGCGATCGTGTAGTCGTCGATCTTCTCGGCATGATCGATGTCATTGGTGCGGGAGCGGCCGCGCGCGAAGTTGGCCGCGCTGAATGCCGGACTCTTGTCCGACGTCAGCCGCTCTATATTCCAGACTGCGGAATCGGCGTTCCAATCGCAGCCATCGTGAAATTTCACCCCCTTGCGCAGCTCGAATATCCATTTCTTCTTGTCCGTTCCGTCGATATGCCATGCCGTCGCCAGGCCCGGCTTGAGCCTCACTTCCACACCCGCCGTGGAAAGATCCCAGTTCAGCAGACCGTCATAGAGATTGAAGCCGACAAAGCGGTAGCCTTCGAAGCCCTGATCCGGCTGTCCCGCCCAGTCAGGAATGTCGCCGGCGGTCATCGCCACGCGGACAACGGATTCGGCGCGCGATGCAGGCGAAAAGGCAACGATGCTGAGAAGCGCAAGCCCAGCAGCAGCAGCGGCGCGAATTCGCGCAAGAGCAAAGTCGGTCACGGTCTCACCATTTCTTCTTCGGGAGACCGAATTGATCTCCCAGCTTCCCGGATCGTCTTGCAAGCGGGATGCCAACAGAAAAAATTTCTGCCGTCGTGGTTCTGACGAAAGAAAGTGGCGCCATCGGTAGCTGGCGGTCGAAGGTGAGCGTCGCCGTCGCTAAAAGTCACGCCGCCATCGAGGAGATGAGATCCGGGCTGCCCGCGCGCTTTGCTCGCCGCTCAATAACTAGTCGCTAAAAACAAATAATTTGACGATGAGCCTTTGTTTGCGCGGGAAACCTTCCAAACCATTCGGCCGCACGATGCCTATAATTTGCGCGAGCCGACGATCGGCACCGTAATAACATTCCATGAGCGGCGCAGCGCGAAACCGATGCTGGGGCCGCATGGCTCAAGGCGCGCTGCGCGCACCGCCGACGCAGATGGTTCTCTGCGCGCTTTTATGAATTTGAAAAAAAAGGAGCAAAGCCTTGGCTCGTCATCATCTCAAAGCCTCCCCGGACAATTGTCACTGGGGCTATTTCGACCCCGAGCGCGCACCGGTACTCAGCATAGAGAGCGGCGATCAGGTCACCATCGATTGCGTATCGGGCAATCCTAATTTCATGCCCGACGCATCCAGATTTCATATTCCTCCCGAACTCCTCGAAATTCATCGCAAGTGCCAGCAAGGTCCCGGGCCTCATATTCTGACAGGCCCGATCCATGTCGAGGGCGCAAAGGCCGGCGGTGTGCTGGAGGTGCGCATCCTCGACATCCAGCTTCGTGCCGACTGGGGGCACAATATCATTCGACCGCTCGTCGGCGCGTTGCCGGACGATTTCGACGAGGCGCGCAACGTCATCATTCCGCTCGATCAAAAGCGAATGACCGGCACGTTGCCGTGGGGTCTCGAGCTGAAGCTCTCGCCTTTCTTCGGCGTGATGGGTCTTGCGCCGCCGACGCCGTGGGGCCGCATCACTTCCGTGGTTCCGCGTGCCAATGGCGGCAATCTCGATAACAAGGAGCTTATCGCGGGCTCGACGCTCTACCTCCCCGTCTTTCAGGAAGGCGCCCTGTTCTCATGTGGCGACGGACATGGCTGCCAGGGCGATGGCGAAGTCTGCGTCACCGCGATTGAGACATCGCTGCAAGGGAAATTCGAGTTCATCGTCCGCAACGATCTGACGTTCAAATATCCGCGGGCGGAGACGCCGACCCATTACATCACCATGGGCATGGATCCGGACCTAGACCAATGCATGGTAATGGCCCTGCGCGACATGATCGTATTGCTTGGAGAAAAGGCCAATCTATCGCGCGAGGATGCGTACATGCTTTGCAGCCTCGCCGCCGATCTGCGTGTGACGCAGGCGGTGAATGGCTCCCGCGGCATTCACGTCATGATCGAAAAGAGTATCGTTCATCCGACGAAAGCTGCCGCCTGATACGAGTGCCGTATCAAGATCAATGTTTCCTTTTGACGAGAGAAAAATGACGCAAGAAAGCAAGAAGGTTCGTATCGCTCATCTGGCCGGACCAACCGCGACGATCCAGAATACTCCGCCGCTGGTGACCTCCAACAAGGCACGCGCCAGGCATGGACTGCCTCTGCGGGCCAACCCCGACGGTTCTCAATCTCTGTTCGATGCGCTGCGGCCCCAGCGGCTGGCGGCGCCGGCCACGCTATATGTCGAGCAATTCTCGGCTCATCCGCTCGAATCGGACATGGCCGAGCTTTATGGCCCGCCGGACGGCTACCTCGGCGCCGACGGCGTGTTTCGCAAGACGGCCGCCTCCCCCGGCGACAAGCCGGTTTACGAAATCGAGGTCCGCCCGGAGGACGGAGTCTATCCTCTCCCTTACATGGGGATGCAGGCCGACGGCAGGCCCTGGGAAGAGGAATGCGTCGCGCCAGGCGCACCGCATGCCAAGGCCCGGCAAGGGTTCTTCCCCGATGGATCGCGCAGCTTCGAGGAAATCGACCGGTTGTCGATCGGTGTGGATGGAACGGCGAACCTTATTTCTTCGAAGGCAACGGTCGATTTCTATCGCGGCGCGCCGCCGGCGGGATTCACCAAAGGGCTCAAGGAGCACCTGCGCAAGGACAAGGGCAAGGGCGACATCGCGCCCGAGCAGCTCGGAACGCATTTCTATCCATACAAGCCATATCATCTCGCGTCGGCCCCGCCGCGCCCGATGCTGGCAAAAGTCACCAACGACATGCAGGCGCTGGTGTCGAGCGGCGACTACGACGGCGTCATCTGGACCCAGGGCAGCCCGCAGGTCGAGGAAACCGCTTACTGGTTCAACCTCCTCATCGACACGACCCTGCCCATCTGCGGCAACGCCGCGCAGCGTCCCCAAGGCCAGGTCAGTGCAGACGGCCCGAAGAACATCGTCGATTCCGTCAATTTCATTTCGTCCGGAATCTGGAAGGACGACAAGGGCCATAACCGTTGCGGCACCGTCGTCATTCAGGAACAGCAGATTTTCGCGGCACGCGAAGTCGCCAAGGTCGATGCCCGCCCCGGCGGCTATGTCGCCACCGGCGGCCATGGCGGCATCATCGGACAGATCAGCCACACCGGGCGCCTCGCCCTGACCTATCTTCCGGCCTACAAGCACACGTATCTATCGGATTTGAAGATCACGGGGCTTCCGTCCACGGTGATGGCTGTCCGCAAAAGCGGCGCCGGCATTCAACTCGCCAGCAAGCAGATCAAGGATTCGTCCGGAAAGCTGCTTGCGGACGCAATTCCGGTCGTCTCGATCGTGAAGGACGGCAGCTATTCCGGCATCGACTTCGGCGACGATCCGGCCCTCGAGCTCGACCTGGTCGCTTCCATCGACCACAAGTTGGCGATGGGACATCTCGCCGGCTTTATCGTCGAGGGCCTGGTGCCTTACGGCTCGAGCGCCTCGCAAGCCCGTCACAAACTGATGTTGAAGGCCGCTTTCAGCGGCATCCCGGTCGCCAAGGTGGGGCGCGGCGCCCCCGAGGGCTTTGCCGATCCGCATGAATTCCAGATCGCAGCTTCAAACCTGACGGCAACCAAGGCACGCTTCCTGCTGATGGCATGCCTGCTCAAGTTCGGCAGCTATCCGCCGGCGAAGGATCCGGACCAACCGGCGCCAGCTGAACTCGATGCGATCCGGAAAATGGTCGCCCAATATCAGTCGGTGTTTGACACACATTGACCGGCTGCGGGCAGCGTCAAAGCACTCCACTTTGACGCTGCAAACCGCCGTTCGCCTCGCCTGAGACCTCCATTCCGGAAGCCCAAGCCTTGGATTCCCGCTCATGCAGAGGCGTGGCCGGGAATTTCCTTTGAAAATTTAGCGATAGCGGCGATGCCAGCGGTGCCGGTGCCAGCGCGGCCCGTGATCGGTGGTGACGAGAAACCGGCCGTTGCTATCGGGCCATAGACGCGCGAGGTCGGGCCCTGGAACTGCGATTCCTTCATCGCGCTCTCAAAGCTTCCGACGACCTGGCTGCGCGCGAAAGCCGATCCGGCAAGCAGCGTGCCCAGCGCCAGCGCGGCGGCGGCCGCGGCAATTTTCGATCCTGCATGAACCATTGGGTCTGCTCCTTACGGTTTTCCGGTCAACCTCCAGTCCGTGCTTCCGGTTCCGAGGCGCCCGGTGCTCCCCGTCCGGGCATGGCCGCGTCGCCCGAATCCGGCGGTTCCAACCGGCCGCCGCTCCCGTTAAGAAGGGGCGCCGAACCACTCGAACCGATCCGGAAATGACCGCACATCAGGAATTCAAAGGCCGCCGGGAAGACTTCCGTCTCGTCACCGGCCAGGGCCGCTACACCGCCGACTGGCATTTTCCCGATCAACTCGCCGCGCAGTTCCTGCGCTCCAGTCACGCTCATGCGGAAATCGTCGCGATCGATATCGAGGCGGCGAAGAACAGTCCGGGCGTGATCCGGATCTTGACCGGCGCCGAAATCGCGCAAGCCGGGCTGAAGAATCCACCCGTGATGGCGCATATGAAGGGCAAGGGCGGCGCCGCGCTGAAAATTCCGCCGCGCCCTCCGCTCGCACTCGGCCGCGTCCGCTACGTCGGCGAGCCGGTCGCACTCGTCATCGCGGCGACCGAGGCACAGGCGCTCGACGCCGTCGAGAAGATCGACGTGACATATCGCGAACTGCCGGCCGTGATGGATTATCGCCAGTCGCTCGCGCCGGACGCCGTGCAACTGCACGAGGAGATCGAAGGCAACCTCGCGCTGGAATACGAGATGGGCAACGCCGAAGCGACGCAGGCCGCGTTCGCCCGCGCCGCCCATGTCGTCAGGCTCACGCTCGACGCCCAGCGCATCGCCGGCAACCCGATGGAGCCGAAGGCCGGCGCAGCGAGCTACGACGCCGCCAGCGGCATCTACGACATTTATATGCCGACGCAGGGCATCGCCGATGTGCGCAGCGCGCTGGCGACGGCGGTCGGCACGACGCCGGACAAGATCAAGGTCCATGCGCGCGATGTCGGCGGCGCGTTCGGCGTGCGCAATGAAGCCTATCCGGAGTACATCGCGCTGCTCCACGCGGCAAAGCTTACCGGCAAGCCGGTGAAATGGGTCGGCTCGCGCAACGAGAGCATCCTGAGCGATCACCACGGCCGCGGCACGCTGATGACCTCGGAGCTGGCCCTGGACGACAAGGGCAACTTCCTGGCGCTGCGCGCCGACTGGATCACCGACCTCGGCGCCTATTGCTCCAGTGCCGGCCCTTTCATCAGCACCGCGGCGGCGCCGACCGGCATGGCCGTGAATGCCTATAGGATACCCGCTCTCTATGGGACGATCCGCCTCGCCTTCACCAATGCCACCCCGACGACCGCCTACCGCGGGGCTTCGCGCCCAAGCGTCGCGTACATCGTGGAGCGCCTTGTCGATGAAGCCGCCCGCGTCACCGGCATCGACCGCATCAGGCTGCGACGGCGCAATCTGATCGACAAGAAGGCGTTCCCTTACAAGACGCCCACGGGTTCGACCTACGACAGCGGCGATCCGGCCGGCCTTCTCGATCTGGCGCTTAAGGAGGGCGACTGGACCGGGTTCGAGAAACGCCGGAAGGAAGCGAGGCGGCGCGGCATGCTGCGCGGCATCGGCTGCGCGACCTTCATCGAGCCGTCCGGCGGCCTCGGTCAGGAAGAGATCGCCATCAAGTTCAACATGGACGGCCTCGTCGACCTGTTCGCGAATGCAGGTCCCTCGGGTCAGGGCCATGAGACAGCGTTTCCCGATCTGGTGGCGGCGGTGTTCGGCCTGCAGTCGGACCGCATCCGGCTGCGCTACAGCGATCCTGAGGGCCCCATGCTCGCCGGCACGGGGACCTTCGGCTCCCGCTCGCTCATCAGCCATGGCGGCGCGCTCACCCTGGGCGCGCGCGAGGTGGTCCGGAAGGGACTCGATCTCGCGGCCAAGGAAATGGAAGCGGCAGCAGCCGATATCGAATTCGACGCCGGCTATTATCGCGTGCGCGGTACCGATCTCGCCATCAGTTTCGAGCAACTCGCGAAGAAATACGCCGGCGAAGACGAGCATCCCCTCGACACCACCCTCAAGATCAACACGCTCTCGACCTACGCCGGCGGCGCTCATGTCTGCGAGGTCGAGATCGATCCAGAAACCGGCGTGATCGAGCTGTTAAGCTACGTGGCGGCCGACGATTGCGGCGTGATGATGAACCAGATGCTGGTCGAAGGTCAGATGCACGGCGGGATCATGCAGGCCATCGGCCAGGTTTTCGGCGAGAAATGCGTTTACGATCCGGACAGCGGACAGATGCTCTCCGGCACCTTCATGGATTACGCGATGCCGCGCGCCTGGGACCTGCCGCGGATTTCGCTCCATGATCATTCCACGCCGTCGCCGAACAATCCGCTCGGCGTCAAGGGCGCCGGGGAAGCGGGCACGACGGGAGCCGTCCCGTGCATCGCCAATGCCGTGATCGACGCGCTCGCTCCGCTCGGCATCCACCATCTCGACATGCCGTTCACGCCCGCCCGCGTATGGGAGGCCGTCCAGGCGGCCCCGAGCGAAGCAATAGCGCAAAAATAGCCGCTACCTGACCGCGGTGCCGCCCCGGTTCCAGCCGCGCGCGCCCTCGCCATAGACCTCGTGGCCGGTCTCGGTGACGACGACGGTATCCTCGAGCTTGATGAAGCCGCGCCGGGGATGCTGCAGCGTGGTTTCGACCGACACCACCATCCCCTGCTCCAGCGGCTTGTCGGCGTCGTAGCCGTCATAGCGCACAGGCCCCGTCCCCGTCAGACGTGGGGCTTCATGCGTGACGAGACCCATGCCGTGCGCCAGGAAATCGGTATGATCCTTGATCTTGGATTTCTTCAGCCGCTCTTCCGCGACCGCGTAGATCTCTCCGCCGATCGCGCCGGGCCTGATGACGCCGAAGGCCGCCCGCTGCACCGCCTCGATCTCGCCCAGCAGGTCTTCCAGCTCGGCATCCGGCTCGCCGAGAATGGCCATGCGCGCCAGGTCGCCGATATATCCGTTGTAGTTGCCGCCTGAATCGAGCGAGAGCACGTCGCCCTGTTCCCAGCGCTGCGGCGACGGCGCGCGATTGAAGCTCGTGCCGCAGGCCACGAGGCAATATTCGAAGGTCAGCCCGCGCGCGACCTCCTCGCGCTTGAGCGCGTCGGCAAGCTCCTGCTTGGTCGTACCCGGTCCGTGGGTTGCGATCACGGCCTGCATCGACTCGATGACCTTTTCGGACGCCTGCCGCAGGATCGCGAGTTCCTCCGGGGTCTTGCGCGCGCGCAGGCGCTCGAGCGTGAACACGCTGTCCACGATTTCGGCGTGCGGCATCTCTTTGCGCAGCGCATCGGCGGCGTCGAGCGGCAGGAACGGCATCTCGACCCCGATCCGACCGGCTTTCACGCCGCTCTTTTTCACATAGGCGACCGCCTTCTGCATGGCGTCGACGGAGGTAGCGCCCTTGATGAACTCGCCGACCCAGAACGGCTTCACCGCGTTCTGGTAGCCTTCCATCCCATGCCCGACATAGGCCGTCCGCTCCGGCTGGCCCTTGGCATAAACGATCACCGGCAGGTAGCGGCTGGTGCCGAATGCGTCCATATAATCGAAGAAAAACGCGCGGTGGCCGCCGAGCAGATACTGGACATTGTGCTTGGAGGTCACGAGCAGCACGTCGATGCCCGCCTTGTCCATCAGGGCATCGAGCCGCGCGGTATCGAACGGAGCCGGACGGCTGGCAAGAGCAGCGGCTTGGGTGGACATCGGGGCGTTCCTCGGAGGACGTTCGGACCCTTCATTCGGTCCCTAGGGCACGCGATCTTAACCAATCGAGGCTATTAGGCAAAAGCCTTGAATTGGCCACACCGCTCCTGTACTGGACTGTCCATTCGGACGAAGGATTCGATCTTTCGGATCGATCGCGAGCCGCGTGTAGGAAAGCCGGCATCCGGTTTCAGCTCGCCCGTCCGGTTACTCAGACCCTTTCGACACCCTGACCACGCGGGCTGTCTCCGACCCCGCGTGAGGCGGCATCCGCATGGTGTGGATGCGCCCGCCGCACGCATTATGGAAAGATTCCTGTTTTGACGACGTTCAAAGACCTCGGCCTGGCCGAACCGCTCACCCGCGCCCTCGCCGACGAACAATACGTAACCCCGACCCCGATCCAGCAGCAGACCATTCCGGTCCTCATGGCGGGCCGGGACATCATCGGCATCGCCCAGACCGGCACCGGAAAGACGGCCGCGTTCGCCCTGCCGATCCTGCATCGGTTCGCGGATCAGCGCATTCCCCACGAGCCGAAGACCTGCCGCGTGCTCGTCCTCTCGCCGACGCGCGAGCTTTCCGGACAGATTGTCGAGAGCTTCAAGACCTACGGAAAACATCTTCGGCTGCGGATCGCGCTCGCCATCGGCGGCGTATCGATCGGCGGGCAGGCGCGCAACCTGCATGGCGGCGTCGACATTCTCGTCGCCACGCCGGGCCGCCTGCTCGATCTCGTGCAGCAGAACGCGCTGCGGCTCAAGAACGTCGACACTTTCGTGCTCGACGAAGCCGACCGCATGCTCGACATGGGCTTCATCCGCGACATCCGCAAGATTGTCGCCAAGCTGCCGGCGCAGCGCCAGACCATGCTGTTCTCGGCCACCATGCCGCAGGACATCGCGGAACTGGCGCGGCAGATCCTCAAGGACCCTGCCCGCGTCGAAGTCACTCCGGTCTCCTCGACCGCGGAGCGCATCGCGCAGCGCGTGATCCTGATCGACCGCGGCGCCAAGCAGGCCCAGCTTGCCGCGCTGCTGCGCGGCGAAAAGGACATCGACCGCGTCCTGGTATTCACCCGCACGAAGCACGGCGCCGACAAGGTCGCTCGCGGCCTCACCCGCGATGGCCTGGCGGCGGAAGCGATCCACGGCAACAAGTCGCAGAACAACCGCGTGCGCGTGCTCAATGCCTTCCGCGCCGGCGAGATGAAGATCCTCGTCGCCACCGACATCGCGGCGCGCGGCATCGATGTCGACGGCGTCACTCACGTGGTCAACTTCGACCTGCCGAACGAGCCGGAAAGCTACGTCCACCGGATCGGCCGCACGGCGCGCGCCGGCGCCGAGGGGGCCGCAATCTCCTTGTGCAGCCCGGACGAGAAAGCCTACCTGCGCCAGATCGAACGGCTGATCCGCCAGACGCTTCCGGCGACCCGCAGCGAGATCGTCGGCCAGCCGGTGAACCTGTCGCAACCGAGCGGCGACGAACGTCGCCATGACGAGCGCGGCAAGCGCCATCGCGCGCGCGAGCCGCACCAGGGTCGTCCGCAGGAGCGCGGCGAACGCGACCGGCGCAATGCCAACGGCCGGGGCAAGCATCCGCAGCGCCGTGATGGCGGCCAGCCGCAGCAACGCACCGGGGGGCACCCGCAACGCTCAGGCGGGCAGTCGCGGCATTCCGGTCACGGCGGCGGCCACATTGCTCCGCGCGCGATCGCGTCGGTGCAGTTCCTGCAGCCGCACAAGCCGGCCTGACGCACCTTCCGGGTGTCCAGCCGGGCGTGAACTCCGAACCCGCGCGGCGGTTTCCGGAAGACACATGCACTCACGGAAAGAGAAACGCGGGCCTGATTGAACGCCGTTCAATCAGGTCCTAGCGCGCATCCGCGGTGGCGAGCGCGCCGCGCCGCTCCGCAGGGGGCTCGCGGTCCGCCTCGCCCGCCCGCTCGACGCGGTTGCGGCCGAGATTCTTGGCCCGATAGAGCGCCTGGTCGGCCTGTTCCAGCAGCGCTGCGATGTCGAATTTCGGCAGGCTGCAGGGCGCGACGCCGATGCTCACCGTCGCCGCGATCAGTTGCCCGTCCTCCACCACGTGTTCCTTCTCGATGGCGGTGCGGATGCGCTCGGCGACGGCCACGGCGCGGTCGGCGCCCACGTTCGCGAGCACGATGGCGAACTCCTCCCCACCAAAACGACCGAGCAG
>Ga0182744_1002218_pt1 | contig 16165 bp, 7 predicted proteins | sample eDN3rd30CKraftMG_FD_128525 | JGI IMG/M metagenome (GOLD analysis project Ga0182744, IMG submission 128525) | Enriched Miracle-Growth compost microbial communities from Emeryville, California, USA - eDNA 3rd pass 30_C Kraft MG (version 2) (version 2) ...
CGCCCTGACGCCAGACGCGGCGCATGGGCTGGCCATGGTGTTCCGCTGGATTTTCGGCGCGGCTGCGCTCGGCGTCCTCATCGCCGCCGGTTTCCTCGCCAGCATGGAGGAGCGGCCGCTGCGCAGCGCCTGAGGCGCACCGCGCCACCATCCCACACCGCCTCTCCGTCATGCCCGCGCCCGTCGCGGGCATGCGCGTTTTCAGGCCAGATCAGGTGGAGAGCGCCCGACCAGAGTAGCCACGGGAAGCGCTTCGCCGACGGACCGGCGGCGTCAAACCATGCGCCCGGCGCAGCGTGGCTGCGGCAATGGCCAGAGCAGGCCTCCGGTCCACGAAAACGGCCTGCCGCGCGCCGGTTCTGGGCGGCTGCCCGGCCGGCCCGGCGGAAACCGCCGGTGGTCCGCGCCCGAAACAAAACGCCCGCGACAACGTCGCGGGCGTTTTTTCATGACTTCGAATCCAGGGATTGAGGCGCAGCGTCAGCCGGCCTTGCGCGACCACCAGCCGCTGCGACGTGGCCGGGCGGGGTCCGTCTCCTGGGTCAGAACCACGGTTTCCGGCTCTGGCGTCGCCGCGACAATGCTGGCCGCGTCAGGCGCGGGCGCGGGCTCTGCCGCTGCGTCCGCTGGCTCCGTCTGCCCGGCGGCGACGTCCCCGGTCTGCGGCTCGCTGGCGGTGACAGAAGGCTCCGCTGCGGCAGCGTCCGGCTGCGCCTGCGGCTCGCTGGCGCCAAAGGGCGTCCAGCCGCCAGTCTCCACCACCGCGCTCTCGGCAAAGCCGGCGGGCTCGGCCGTGTCTCCCATGCGATAATCAGCCACCGGAGCAAGGGAAGGGCCGCCATCACGCTCATCGCGACGGCCGCCGCGGCGGCCGCGACGACGGCGACGCCCGCCGCGCTCGCCAGCATCATCGCCCGCATCGTCGGTTGCGCCTTCGCCGGCGCCAGCTTCCTCGCTCACGGCCTCCTGGGCGGGGCCTTCACCGGCCAGGCCAGCATCAGCGTCGTCGCCGCCCGCATCCGCAACCACGTCGCGGTCATCATCGCCAGCCTCACCAGCGACGCCCTCAAAGCCGTTGTCGTCCTCTCCGCGACCACCACGGCGGCGGCGGCGGCGACGGCGGCGACGGTTATCACTGTCGCCATTGTCGCCGTTCTGCTCTCCGGCGGCAGCCGGGGCTTCCTCGCGCTCGTCCTCGCCGGCCTCGATCTCGATAGCCTCGCCCTCGATCGCCTGCGTGTCGTCAGCGAAGAAGCTCTCCAGCTGCACGCCCGTGGCCGGGGCCCGCGCCACGCCGGTCGCCGGTTCGCCGCGCTCCAGGTGGTAATGGGTCTGGCCGATCAGCGTGTCGTCCACCAGCACGCAGATCTCGACGCCGAAGCGCGATTCCAGATCGCGCAGATGGTTGCGCTTCTGGTTGAGGATATACAGCGCCACCTCGGTGCGGGTGCGGACATTGAGGTTGTGGCTGTTATTGCGGATCAGCGCTTCCTCCAGCATGCGCAGCACCTGCAGGGCGATCGACGGCACGGAGCGGACCGTGCCGGCGCCGGCGCAGTGCGGGCAGGGGATCGAAGAGCTTTCCAGCACGCCGGTGCGGATGCGCTGGCGCGACATTTCCATCAGGCCGAATGGCGAGATGCGGCCCACCTGGATGCGGGCCCGATCGTTCTTCAGGCACTCCTTGAGCTTCTTCTCAACCGCGCGGTTGTTGCGGCCTTCCTCCATGTCGATGAAATCGATCACGATCAGGCCGGCGAGGTCGCGCAGGCGAAGCTGACGGGAAATCTCTTCCGCCGCTTCCAGATTGGTGCGCAGAGCCGTGTCCTCGATCGAGTGCTCACGGGTGGAGCGGCCCGAGTTCACGTCGATCGACACCAGCGCTTCCGTCGGGTTGATGACGATATAGCCGCCCGACTTCAGCGTGACATGGGTGGAGAACATGGCGTCGAGCTGCGGCTCCACGCCGTAATGGGCGTAAAGCGGCTGCGCGCCCTTGTACTGGCGCACCACGCCGGCATTGTCCGGCATCAGCATGCGCATGAAATCACGCGCCTCGCTGAAACCGGCGTCGCCGGCAACCAGCACGTCGTCGATATCGCTGTTGTAGAGGTCGCGGATGGCGCGCTTGATCAGCGAGCCTTCCTCATAGACCAGGCACGGAGCTGAGGACTTGAGGGTGAGCTCGCGCACGCTCTCCCACAGGCGCAGCAGATATTCGAAATCGCGCGTCACTTCCTGGGGCGTGCGCGAGGCGCCGGCGGTGCGCAGAATGATGCCCATGCCCTGCGGCACTTCCAGCGCCGAGGCGATTTCCTTCAGGCGCTTGCGGTCGCCGGAATTGGTGATCTTGCGGGAGATGCCGCCGCCGCGCGCCGTGTTGGGCATCAGCACCGAATAGCGGCCGGCAAGGGAAAGGTACGTGGTCAGGGCCGCGCCCTTGTTGCCGCGCTCTTCCTTCACCACCTGGACCAGCAGGATCTGCCGGCGCTTGATGACTTCCTGAATCTTGTACTGACGACGGCTGGAGCGGAAACGACGCTCGGAAACTTCTTCCAGCGCGTCGGCGCCGCCGACCTGCTCAACGGAATCGTCTTCATCCTCGCCGTCGTCGCCGTTTTCGGCGTCGGCCGCTGTTTCGACGTCTCCGTCCGCCTCGCCGCCCACGGTCTCGACCACGTCGTCGCCGGAGGCCGACAGTTCGGTCACCGAGCCCACGTCATCGAACGTGACCGCGTCCGCGGCGGTTTCACCCGATGCATCGTCGTCATGACCGGAGGCTTCGTCCCCGGACACGGTCGCCTCGGCGGAAACAGAATCGCTGTTGCGCGCCCGCATGCTGCGATCGCGGCGCGATTTGCGACGGGCGCCGCGCTCTTCTTCCTGCTCCTCGCGCGCGGCTTCCTCGGCCTGCTCGGCGAGCAGCGCCTGCCGGTCTGCGACAGGGATCTGGTAGTAGTCAGGGTGAATCTCGCTGAAGGCGAGAAAACCGTGGCGATTGCCGCCATATTCAACGAACGCCGCCTGCAGCGAGGGCTCTACCCGGGTGACCTTGGCGAGATAGATATTGCCGCGGAGCTGGCGCCGGCTCGATGATTCGAAATCGAATTCTTCAACCTTCTGACCGCGAACCACGACCACCCGGGTTTCCTCCGGGTGGGACGCGTCGATAAGCATCTTGTTGGCCATAGTGAACTTCCGTTGTCGCAAGCCCCGGAAAAAGCGCGCGCCTCCGGCAAGCGGCCAGAGACGGGATTCCCTTGTGTGGGCTGCGATTGCGCCAGACGAATCCGGAACTGGAACGGCCGGCGCATGATTGTGGAGGGGAACGAAGGAGGAGCGAAGGCCGCGTCGCGTCTGACAGCCCCGAACGACCGCCGCCGCAAACCTGTGCGGTCAATGGCAGATCGGACTGGGCCAGAACCCGGCGCGCGCCCATTAAAATTCCTCGTGACGCCACGCTGGCCAAAAGACCACGGGCAAATAACTGCTCGCAAGCAGCTGAAAAAACGCCCCGCCGCGATCCGGAAATGGGTCCGTCGTGCAGCCGCGTGGATCAAAAGACGCGGGGAGCGTCAAATCCTCTGGCTGTTCCGGCGACTGGCGCCGTCCGCCGATCTGGCAGACGCGCGCCGATTTGCGGCGGGTTACACCATCAATACATAGCCGGCCCCTTGCTTGGCAAGTTGAATGTTCCAGCCGTCGCGCCCCGGGGCTGCTTCCCGCCGGAAGCGGGCCCCGTTATGATGACCGGCGCACGGACATTGCGCCGATTCAGGTTCAGGCGACCTGTCCCGGAATCCCGCAGGCGGGATCGGGACAGTTTGTGGCCGGATCGCGCAAGGTAAGGGGCAATCACCGCCAGACTGTTGATTCTGACAACATTTTCGGCGCCGCGAGGGATGCACCGCCGGTTCGACCTCTCCGGCAATCGACGGCAGGCTCTTAAAGCAGGGCCAGAACTGTATTATAGCAGGCTGCATGCAGGACGGGACGCAGACGCCGCAAGGGCAAACAGCGAAACGGCGCCAGGGCGAGCCAGCCGCCAGACTGAAGCGCGACCGGGCGATCGCCGTTGCGCTTTCCGTTGCGCTCGCCGTCACCGGCCACGCGGCCCAGGCGACGCCCGACGCCGGCGCCGCCGTCAGCCCGCGCCCCGCGCAGGCGTCGGCCCCGGCGGAGACGCGGGCCGTCACCAACGCCGTGAGCGTGACAGGCGACAACCGCGTCACCACCTTGAGCTTCACCATCTCGCGCCCGGTGGAGGCCCGCGCTTTCGTCATGGAGCGCCCGGACCGGGCTGTCATCGAGTTGCCCGCCGTCAATTTCCAGCTGCCCCAGGGCGCCGGCCGTCACGGCAAGGGCCTCGCCAGCTCGTTCCGCTACGGCGTGTTCGCGCCGGGAAAATCCCGCATCGTCATCGATCTGGCCGCGCCCGCCGCCGTCACCCGCGTCACCTCGGTCCAGCCGGACAACGCCCTGCCGCGCCTGGAGATCGACATCACGCGCGTCGACCGGGCCTATTTCCACAAGGAAGCCCGCCTGGCGGCCGGGCAGGGCGCCGGGCAGGCTCCGCCGCCCGCCGCCGTGGCGCCGCCGGACAACGCCGACCGGCGACCGGTGATCGTGCTCGACCCCGGCCACGGCGGCCTCGATAACGGCGCCATCAATTCCGCCGGACTGGTCGAGAAGGACATCGTGCTCGCCTTCACGCAGCGGTTGCGCGAACACCTCGAGGCCACGGGACGCTATCGCGTGATCATGACGCGCGAAGACGATGTGTTTGTATCCCTGGGTGACCGGGTGCGCATCGCCCAGCAACACCGGGCGGCCCTGTTCCTCTCGGTGCACGCCGACATTCTGCGCGAGAGCCCCGGCGTGCGCGGCGCCACCATCTATACCGGCTCGAAACTGGCCACGGACACGGAATCCGCCCAGCTTGCCGACAAGGAAAACGACGCCGACCGCGCAGCCGGCGTCACCTCCCAGGTCGACAACGACCAGGTGGCGAACATCCTGCTTGACCTCACCATGCGGGAAACCAGGGCCTTCTCCAACGTGCTGGCGACCAGGCTTGTCGGCGGCCTCAGCCAGGTGATCCGCATGAACAAGAATCCGCACCGTTCGGCGCGGTTCATCGTTCTCACCGCGCCGGACACGCCGTCGGCGCTGCTGGAAATCGGCTATCTTTCGAGCACCCGCGACGCCGACCTGATGAATTCGCCAGGGTGGCGCGACCGCACCACCGCCGCGCTGGCCAAGGCAATCAACCAGTATTTTGACGGGCGACGGTCGATGACCGCCCCGGGAATTATCCCCTGACGGCGGCGCTCCCCGCCGTACGCCCGTTCGCGTCTCCTGCGGCGGATTTGTCGCGCGCCGCCGGAATCTTGCCGCACACATCGCTTTTGATATTCAACAACGGCGTTCGGCAATAGGAATCATGACGGCCGCCCCTGACTCGCGCCGGCGCGCGCCACCATGTAAACACGCGTATCGTTAACGCGCATTCTCTCCGGGCCGCGGCATCGCGGCGTCCGATCAATGGCAGACGGCGGGCCAGTTTCGCATGCGTTTTGTTTTGCGTTTCATCGCATTTCTCTTCGGGCTGGCTTTCACGGTCACGGTCGTGGGCGCCGCTGTGGTCGGCTATTTCATCTGGCATTATTCGCAGGATCTGCCGGACTACACCCAGCTGCGCGACTACGAGCCGCCGGTGATGACCCGCTTCCACGCCCGCGACGGCCGGCTGCTGGCCGAATATGCGCGTGAGCGGCGTCTGTTCCTGCCGATCCAGGCGATTCCGCGCCAGGTTGTCGCCGCCTTCCTCTCGGCCGAGGACAAAAATTTCTACAGCCACGTTGGCGTCGACCCCTTCGGCACCCTGCGCGCCGTGGTGCAGAACGTCGGCCGCAAGAGCTCGGGCCAGCGCGAGCAGGGCGCCTCGACCATTACCCAGCAGGTGGCGAAGAACTTCCTTGTCGGCAACCAGCGCAGCTACGAGCGCAAGATCCGCGAGGCGCTGGTCGCCCTGCGCATCGAGAACGCCTACACCAAGGACAAGATTCTCGAGCTGTATCTGAACGAGATCTATCTGGGTTCAGGCAACTATGGCGTCGCCGCCGCCGCCCTGAACTATTTCGGCAAATCGGTGCACGAACTGACCGTCGCCGAGGCCGCCTATCTGGCGGCGTTGCCCAAGGCGCCCAACAACTACAACGCGTTCCGCCACACCGCAGCGGCCACCGATCGCCGCAACTGGGTGATCGAGCGCATGTACGAGAACGACTACATCACCCGCGAGCAGGCCGACCAGGCCCGCAGGCAGCCGCTGGGCGTCTCGCCGCGCTCGCTTTCTCCCAACACCTACGCCGCCGGCTATTTCGCCGAGGAAGTGCGCCGCGAGATCGCCGAGCGCTACGGCGAGAAGAAGCTGTACGACGGCGGCCTCTCGGTGCGCACGACGCTCGATCCGACCATGCAGGCCATGGCCCGCAAGGCGCTGGTAGACGGTCTGGTGCGTTACGACGAAGCGCGCGGCTGGCATGGGGTGGTGGACAGGATCGACCTGCGGGAGACGGCGGACTGGGGCAAGGCCCTGGGTGAGCAGAAGACCCTGACCGACGTGCAGCCCTGGCGTCTCGCCGTGGTGCTGGACAGCAGCGCCGCCGGCGTGCGCATCGGCCTGCAGCCGGAGCGCAACGGCAATGGCTCGCTCGATACGCGCCGCGTCACCGGCCAGATCGACGCCGACGGCGTGCGCTGGACGCGCAAGGGCAAGCCCGGCGCCTTCCTGTCGCCTGGCGACGTCATTTACGCCGAGCCCATCGAGAAGAAGCCTGGCTTCTATCGCCTGCGCCAGATTCCGGCGATCTCCGGCGCCATGGTGGCGATGGACCCGCTGACCGGCCGCGTCTTCGCCATGGTCGGCGGCTTCTCCTTCGACCAGAGCGAGTTCAACCGCGCCACCCAGGCGCAGCGCCAGCCAGGCTCCTCGTTCAAGCCGATCGTTTACGCCACGGCGCTGGACAACGGCTACACCCCGTCCACCACCGTCTACGATTCGCCGATCGAGATCGAACAGGGGCCCGGCCTGCCGCCATGGCGCCCCGAGAACTACAGCGGCAAGTTCTCCGGCCCGCACACCCTGCGCTATGGCATCGAGCAGTCGCGCAACGTCATGACCGTGCGCCTGGCGCGCGACATCGGCATGCCGCTGATCGCCGAGTATTCCCGTCGCTTCGGCGTCTATGACGAGTTGCAGAAATATCTGCCCATGTCGCTGGGCGCCGGCGAAACCACCGTCATGCGCATGACGGCGGCCTATTCGATGTTCGCCAACGGCGGCAAGCGCATCAAGCCGACGCTGATCGACCGCATTCAGGACCGCTGGGGCAAGACGATCTACCGTCACGACGAGCGCATCTGTGAAGGCTGCAACGCCGACCACTGGGCCAACCAGTCGGAGCCGACGCTGATCGACCGGCGCGAGCAGGTCATCGATCCGCTCACCGCGTACCAGATCACCCATATTCTGGAAGGCGTGGTGCAGCGCGGCACCGCCACCATGCTGAAGGCGGTGGGCAAACCGCTGGCGGGCAAGACCGGCACCACCAATGACGCCAAGGACGTGTGGTTCGTCGGCTTTTCGCCGGATCTCGCCGTTGGCGTTTACCTCGGCTATGATCAGCCCCGGTCGCTGGGCGGTCGCGTCACCGCCGGCCATCTGGCCGCGCCCGTGGTGCGCGACTTCCTCAACATGGCGCTGAAGGACAAGCCGGCCACGCCATTCCGCGTGCCGCCAGGCATCAAGCTGGTGAAGGTCAACGCCAAAACCGGCCTGCGCGCCAGCGGCGAAGGCGGCGCCGTGATTCTGGAGGCCTTCAAGCCTGGCACCGCTCCCCCGGACTATGTGGCCGGAGGTGAATCCGCTCCGCGTCCGCAGGCGTCGCCCCAGGCGTACCAGCCGGCGCCGCAGGAATATGACGGTGGAGGCGGGGGCTTCTGATCCTCCCCGCCGGCTGGCTTCTGACCTATGGCGCACGGCCGTGCGGCGGTTTACATGAGCGGCCGGTGCGGCTAGAGCCTGATCGCGGCGGGCAGCCCCGCTGCGAATGTTCAAGCGTTTTTTGCGTATCCAGAAAAGAACCGACATGCGTGCAGAAATCCAATCGCTGGCAGAAGCGGCCAAGCAGTCCGTGGGACTGCTGAGGAGGCATCTTTGACTGGGATGTCGCCGTCAAACGTCTCGCAGAGCTGAACGCCCTTTCTGAATCTCCCGAGTTCTGGAACGACGCCGACGCGGCCCAGAAGCTGATGCGCGAGCGCACCGATCTGGAAGAGCGCATCGGCGCCATCGAGCGCATGGAGCGCGACCTCGGCGATTCCATCGAGCTCATCGACATGGGCGAGGCGGAAGGCGACGCGGATATCGTCACCGAGGGCGAGGAGGCGATCCGCGCCATAGCGGCTGAAGCCGGCAAACGCCAGATCGAGACCCTGCTCTCCGGCGAGGCGGACGCCAACGACACCTATCTGGAAGTGCACTCGGGCGCTGGCGGCACCGAAAGCCAGGACTGGGCCAGCATGCTGCTGCGCATGTATACCCGCTGGGCCGAGCGCAAGGGCTTCAAGGTTGACGTGATCGAATACACCGCTGGCGAAGAAGCCGGCATCAAGGGCGCCACGCTCCAGATTAAAGGGCATAACGCCTATGGCTGGCTGAAGACCGAGTCCGGCGTGCATCGCCTGGTGCGGATTTCGCCGTTCGATTCCAACGCCCGGCGCCACACCAGCTTCGCCTCCGCCTGGGTTTACCCGGTGGTGGACGACCGCATCCAGGTGGACGTCAACGAATCGGATTGCCGCATCGACACCTTCCGCGCCTCTGGCGCCGGCGGCCAGCACGTCAACACCACCGACTCGGCGGTGCGCATCACCCACATTCCCACCGGAATCGTGGTGGCCTGCCAGCAGGAGCGCTCCCAGCACAAGAACCGCGCCACGGCGTGGAACATGCTGCGCGCCCGGCTGTACGAGCTGGAACTGCAGAAGCGCGAGGAGAAGGCCAACGCCGAAACCGCCGCCAAGACGGATATCGGCTGGGGCCACCAGCTGCGCTCCTATGTGCTGCAGCCCTACCAGCTGGTGAAGGACCTGCGCACCGGCGTGCAGTCCACCAGCCCGGACGACGTGCTCGACGGCGATCTCGATCCCTTCGTCGAAGCCGCCCTGGCGCACCGTGTCTATGGCGGCGCGGCCGAGGTGGAAGACATCGACTGAACGGGGTTTGCCCGAACGCAAGAAGGCCCGGCTCCGCAAGGACCGGGCCTTTTGCTTGCCGCGTTCCGAAACGCGCTCTCAGGCGGCGCGCGCCGCCGCCAGCACTTCGGCGGCGTGGCCCGCAGGCTTCACCTTGCGCCAGATGCGGATGATTTTGCCATCGGCGCCGATCAGCACGGTGGTGCGCTCCACCCCCATGTACTTGCGGCCATACATGCTTTTTTCCACCCAGACGCCCCATGCCGCCAGCGTCGTCTGCTCCGGGTCGGCGGCAAGGGCGATGTCCAGCCCATGCTTCGCCGCGAACTTCTGGTGGGAGGCGACCGCATCGGGCGAAACGCCGATCACCGTCACGCCCGCCGCCTCGAACTGCGGTTTCAGGGCGTTGAACTCCAGCGCCTCCGTGGTGCAGCCTGGCGTATTGTCCTTTGGGTAAAAGTACACGACCACCTTCCGACCCCTGAGACCAGCGAGCGAAACTTCCCCGCCAGCGCCCAGGGGCAGCCGGAGATCCGGCGCCAGAAAGCCTTCTTTAAGCGGCATACGCATTCCTTTCCAGGGAGAATCCCGGCAGAATCCGGACGCCGGACGGATTGCGAAGGTTATCCATTTGTAACCGGCATTCTGAAAAATGTGGCCGGCAGGCCGGGAATCATATTGCTCTGGAGCACAGGTTCATCATTCCGCGCCAGACCGCCAGTCCCATCCCGCCCGGCGGCGCCCGGCGCAAGGGCGGCGCCCTGGAGCTTGCCCTCCGGGCGCGCCAGGCCGGGCGTCCCGCGAGGGGCGCCGACGTCACGCAGACGCCAGCATCATGGGGGCGTCAGACACAGGGGGCAGCTGGTTCAGCCCGTCTGGACCTTGCCTGACCTTACCGTACGCCTGAACGAAGGGAATGCCCCCGGTTGCCAAGGTTGACCCCGCCCACGCGCTTCAGACTGCGCCGGAAAAAACGCGAGGCTTCAGCGCGCCGCCCCGCCAGTCAGGCGGGCGGCGCGCCGCACGGCGCGCGCCGGAGCCTTGCCCGGCGTTCCGTGCGCGCAGCCAGCCTGCTGGTCGCCGTCAGCGCCTGTTTCGCGGTGTTGCTCGCGGGCGTGCTCGCCGTGCGCCTGGCTATCGGCCCCATCGCCATCGAGGGGCTGTCCCAACGCGTGGCGGCCGCCATGAACCGGCAGATTGGCAATGGATGGGAGGCGCGCATCAACGCCGCCGCCATCAATCACGCCGGTCTCAATCCGGCGCTCACCCTGCAGGGCGTCGCCATCATCGCGCCGGATGGCCAACGGGCCATCGCCGCGCCGGAAGCCACCGTCTCTGTCGATCCATGGAGCCTGGTCTGGGGCCAGTTCCGGCCGCGCTCCATTGAGTTCCGCGGTCTGGCGCTGCGGCTGGCCATGGGGGCGGAAGGCGAAATTTCGTTTCAGGCGGGCGCCGAAACGGAGCCAGCCGTCGCAACTTCACCCGCCACGGGCGGCGCTGCGGCGGCGGCGCCCCAATTGCCCGATATCCTCGCCAGGGGCGTTGCCTCCGCCATCGAGCTGCTGACCCAGAGCGACGGCCTGCTTGGCGGCATCGACACCGCCAGCATCAGCGATGCGCGCGTCATCCTCGTCGGGGCGGATGGCGCCGAGCGCTTCCGGTTTAGCGACGCGGACCTGAGCTTCAGCCGGCCCAAGGACAATCTGCGCAATTTTTCGTTTGAACTGACGGGCGGCAAGGGCCGCTGGCGCCTCGACGGCGCCGTATCCGGGCGCGGCGGAGAAAAGCGCGTCGCCAACGTCACGTTCCGCGACGTCCCCGTGTCCGACCTCCAGGCGTTCAGCCATCGCGACAAGGCGGTGTGGACGGACATGCCCCTCTCGGGCTCGATCATGGGCGCGGTGCGCTCCGACGGCGTTCTGGTGGATCTTGTCGCCAGGGTGCGCGGCGCTCCGGCGGTGATCCACACCGATGACCCGGACATGCCGCAGTTCACCATGAACGCCGCGGAGCTGGAAACGAGCTGGCGACCCGCTGAGCAGAAGTTCGACATTCAACGCCTTCACGCCGCGTGGGACGGCTACCACGTCACGGCGTCGGGGGCGCTGGAGCGCGGCGAGGGCGCCGACCAGTGGCGACTGGCGCTGACATCCACGGACGCCCTGGCGGCGCCCTTTGGGCCAGGCGACGCGCCGCTGCCAGTTGACCGCATCACCGCGCGCCTGGCCGGCTCCAGCGATGGGGGAGCCCGCATCGACCAGTTTGATGTCGCGACCAGGCTGGGACTGGTCTCGGTGACCGGCCAGCTGGGCGGCGTCGCCACCGGCGATGGGGTCAACCTCGACATTGTCGGCAAGAACGCCGACACGCGCGCCGCCCTCGCCATGTGGCCGTCCTTCGCCGCCCGGGCCGTGCGCGATTACATGGGGCGCACGTTCATGTCCGGCCATGTGGACAGTTTTGACGTGCGCGTGCGCATGACCCGCGACGACATTCTGAAGGCGCGGCAGCGCATGCCCATGCGCGCCGGGGAACTGACGGTCGACGTGGCCATGCGCGACGCCATGTGGCGCGCCTCGCCCGACACTCCGCCGGTTCACGCCTCCGCCACCGCCGCCGTCACCGGCGTTGAGGCCCGCATCGCCGTGCAGGAGGCGCGGATGACGCCCGCCGACGGCCCGGCGTTGCCCATATCCGGCGGCGAGGTGGTCATCCATTCGGCGCAGCGGCCTGTGCCATCCGCCGATGTCGCCTTCCACGTCAGCGGCGACCTGCCGACCCTCATGCGCGTGATGGCCAGCGCCGGGCTCGGCGCCGCGCCGATTGACCCCGCCCGGGTCAGCGGCCAGGCGCAACTGGATGTGGGGCTGACAATTCCCCTGAAGCCGGCGACCGAGGCCGTCGAGGTCCAGCCGCGGATTTCCGGCTCGCTCAGCGATGTCGCCATCACCCGCGTCATGGGCGAGCACGGCCTTGAAGCCGGCTCCTTCCAGGTGCTGGTCGATGACGCCCAGAGCCAGTTGAAAGGCGACGGGCGCATCGCCGCCGCGCCGGTCAATATCGACCTGCGGCAGCCGCGCAAAAGCCGCGCCGGCGGTGAAATCCGGGTCGCGGCGACGCTTGATGACGCCGCCCGGGCCCGCTTCAACGTCAATCTGGGCTCCGGTTTTTCAGGACCGGTGACCATTCACGCCGCCCTGCCGCTGGACGACGCCGCCGGGCAGGATGCGACGAAGGCCGGCGGCCAGCGCATCGACGTGGACCTGGCGCGCGCGCGCATCGTCGAACTGCTGCCGGGCTGGTCCAAGCCCGCCGGAAAGCCTGGCCGGCTGACATTTCTGCTGGAGACCCAGCGGGGGGCCTGGCGACTTTCCGACCTTGCGCTGGAAGCCGGCAATGTTTCCGCCAGCAAGGGCGTGATGGAGGTCGACGCCAAAGGCGGCTTCCAGCGACTGCGCTTTCCCAGCTTCCGCATGTCGCCCAGCGACAACATGCGCGTCGATGTCGAGCGGGTTGAGGACGTCTACAAGGTGAATGTGCGCGGCCAGTTCATCGACGCCAGACCAATGGTGCGCGCCATCGTCACCGATGACGGCGGCAAGGGCGCCCCGGCCAGCGGCGCCGGCGCGCCGAAGATCGATCTGGACCTCTCTGCCGCCATCCTCGCGGGCTTCAATGATGAATCGCTCACCAACGCAACGCTGAAACTCACCTCCCGCGGCGGCCAGGTGCGCCAGGCGGCCATGGACGGGCGCTTTGGCCAGGCTTCGGCTTCGCTGCGTCTCTCGCCGCAGGGGGCGGGGACGGAAAACCTGGAGGTCCGGGCCGCAAACGCCGGCGCGCTGCTCCGTTTCGCTGATCTTTACCGGCGCATGTATGGCGGTGATCTGGTCATTTCGGCCCAGCTCGGCCGCAGAACCCAGACCGGCTCGATCGATGTGGCGCGCTTCACGTTGCGGGATGAACCCGCCCTCGGGCGCATTGTCGCCGCCCAGCCGGCCGCCGGCTCCAAACGCATTAACGTATCGGAGGTGCCGTTTCAGCGCCTGCAAGGCTCGTTCGATCGCCGGGCCGGCAGGGTGCAGCTGCGCGACGGCATTATCTGGGGACCGCAGGTTGGCATCAAGCTTGATGGAACCGTCGATTTCGCGCGGGACCGCACCGATCTGACCGGCACGTTCATCCCCGCTTACGCCCTTAACAATGCGTTTGCCCGCATCCCGCTGGTGGGGCCGCTGATCGGCGGCGGCGCCAATGAGGGATTGTTCGCGGTCAGCTTCCGCATCACCGGGCCAGCCAGCGCGCCGACCCTGACGGTCAACCCGCTCACCGCCGTGGCGCCGGGCATCTTCCGCAAGTTTCTGGAAGTGTTCACGCCAGATGGCGCGGGTCAGGCGCAACAGGCGCCGCCAACGCCCCCCGGTCGCGTTCCCTAGCGCATAAGGCGGAGCTTTTTTCCCCGGGAAAGCTTGCAACCGCAAAGAAGCGCGCGAGCGTCAGGCTTCGCCGGGCAGCTCTGGAGGAGCAGCCTGCGCGTGAGCGGACCAGCGTGCGGGAGAGCGATGCATGGGCAGAAGCGGCGCATGAAAAAAGGGCGGCCCGCAGACCGCCCCCTCATGTTCATTGTTGCAGGACCGGCTTCAGGCGAAGCGCAGCAGCACGTGCTTCTTCCTTCCGAAGGAAAGCTTGATAACGCCGTCGCCGGTGAGGGCGGCTTCCGTCAGCGCCGCCCGTTCGTCGGTCACCACCACATCATTGACGCGCAGGCCGCCGGCCTTGATCTGGCGGCGCGCCTCACTGGTGGAGGCGACCAGCCCCGCGCTGGCGAAGGCGGAAAGCACGCCAAGCCCCGCCCTGAGGTCGGCGACAGCCAGGGTGACGCTGGGCAGATCCGCCGCAAGCGCGCCTTCCTCGAAGGTCTTGCGCGCCGTTTCCGCCGCCTGGTCAGCCGCCGCCCGGCCGTGCAGCAGGGCCGTGGCTTCGGTGGCCAGAATCTTCTTGGCCTCATTCACCTCGCTGCCGCCCAGGGCCGCCAGCCTGGCGATCTCGTCCAGCGGCAGCACGGTGAACAGCTTGAGGAAGCGCGCCACGTCCGCATCCTCGGTGTTGCGCCAGAACTGCCAGTACTCATAAGGGCTGCGCATGTCGCCCTTCAGCCAGACGGCGCCGCTGGCGGTCTTGCCCATCTTGGCCCCGGAGGCGGTGGTGATCAGCGGGCAGGTGAGGGCGTAAAGCTGGGGGCGCCCCATGCGACGGCCGAGGTCGATGCCGTTGATGATGTTGCCCCACTGGTCCGATCCGCCCATCTGCAGCACGCAGTCGTGGCGCTTGCTCAGTTCGACGAAGTCGTAGGCCTGGAGGATCATGTAATTGAATTCCAGGAACGACAGTTCGTGCTCACGCTCCAGGCGGGTCTTCACCGAATCGAAGCTGAGCATGCGGTTGACGGAGAAGTGCTTGCCGACGTCGCGCAGGAAATCGATGTAGTTCAGCGGCGCCAGCCACTCGGCGTTGTCGACCATGAAGGCGGCCGCCCCGGCGCCAGCGCCATGCGGGGCCGGCTCCAGACCATCCTGGCCGCCGCCGAAGTCGATGAAGCGGGAGAACACCGTGCGCAGGCTCTGCTTGTTTTCCCCGATCTGCTCCAGCGTCAGGATCTTGCGGCTCTCATCCTTGCCGGAAGGATCGCCGACGCGGGTGGTGCCGCCGCCCATCAGGGCGATCGGCCGGTGGCCGGTTTGCTGGAACCAGTGCAGCATCATGATCGACAGCAGATGGCCCACATGCAACGAGGGGCCCGTGCAGTCATAACCGACATAAGCGGTGAGCTGACCCGTCGCCGCCTTCTCGTCCAGCCCCGGCAGGTCCGAGCACTGGTGGATGTAACCGCGTTCCGTCAGGACGCGCAGGAAGTCGGATTTTGGCGCGGTCATCAGTTCGCTCACCTCTATAGCTCTGGCAAAGGTCAAACCTGCCCATCAGGGCCGGGCGCCGCCCGGCCTCCCGATCCGGCCATCTTGCCTGCCGCGCATCGCGGAAGGCGTTGGGGAGGCCGGCGCGGGTAACGCAAAATTTGGCTGGCGCGCATGTAACACCTTTGCGGCGCGAGATCACGCGGGATCACGCCTGCCGGCGCGTTGACAGGCCGTGGCGGCGCGAATCATTCGCTCTCACGCCCGGGGGACAGGACCGCCATGGCGCGTCGGGCGGGCAGGGCGGGACCGGGGACAGGCCAGGAACCCGGCGCGCCCGACGCTGTGGACTGCGCGTGGCTGCATGGGCGGGCGGCGTCCGCCCATGGCCTTCATGCCTCTGATTATGCGAATTAATCCTGCAGATATGGTCAAGCTTACGCCCGCGACGCGCCAGGCCATGTCAAGGCGCATGCAAACCAGTCGTCAAATACACGCTTTCACATGCACCTCCTGCCGTAGTAACTTGCGCTGACTCGCAAAATTCTCAAAATTTGCAATTATGCAAAATATTTATGCAATTATGCGAAGTCATCGCTGTCACGAAAAATTCCGACCAGACATCTGGATATAGGTATGGGCCATACCAGATACATGGGGTTCACCCGCTCGTCTCCTTGAGGAAGCATGCAGCGGATCGCGGGATACCGACGCACGAAACTGGGGCAAGACTGGAAAATAGGGCGGGCCTTCTGAGCCATGCGCGCATGAATGCATGAAAGATGAGGGAAAGCCTGCCTGAAAGACTGAACGTGGGGGGGAGGAGGTGCGCATTGGTTTTGGACTGGCCGCCCAGGAGGAGCATGTCAGCGACGAAGCTTTCCTGGAATCATGCGGCGCCGAACGTGTCTTCCTGGCCGCAACGCCAGAGAGCCGGCTGCCAACGCTCGCGCATGCGATCGCCTTTCTCCGGCAGGGCGACGTCTTTTTAG
>Ga0182744_1002220_pt1 | contig 16162 bp, 15 predicted proteins | sample eDN3rd30CKraftMG_FD_128525 | JGI IMG/M metagenome (GOLD analysis project Ga0182744, IMG submission 128525) | Enriched Miracle-Growth compost microbial communities from Emeryville, California, USA - eDNA 3rd pass 30_C Kraft MG (version 2) (version 2) ...
CCTTGCCCTTCTGGTCGATGTTGAAGACGCCGAGATCGGTGATGACCACGTCGACGACGCCGGCGCCGGTCAGCGGCAGGTTGCAGCGCTTCAAGAGCTTGGGGCCGTCCTTGGCCATATGTTCCATGACCACGACGACGCGCTTGACGCCGGCGACGAGGTCCATGGCGCCCCCCATGCCCTTGACCATCTTGCCGGGGATCATCCAGTTGGCGAGATCGCCGTTCTCGGCAACCTGCATGGCGCCGAGGATCGACAGGTCGATATGGCCGCCGCGCACCATGGCGAAGCTGTCGGCCGACGAGAAATAGCTCGTCGTCGGCAGTTCGGTCACGGTCTGCTTGCCGGCGTTGATCAGGTCGGCGTCTTCCTCGCCCTCATAGGGAAACGGGCCCATGCCGAGCATGCCGTTCTCGCTCTGCAACTGAACGGTCATGCCCTGGGGGATGTAGTTGGAAACCAGCGTCGGGATGCCGATGCCGAGATTGACGTAGAATCCGTCCTGCAATTCCTTGGCGGCGCGGGCGGCCATTTGTTCGCGTGTCCAGGCCATGGGGTGCCTCCTCGATTGATGTTCAGGCGCGCTTGCGGGTGGTGACGAATTCGATCCGCTTCGGCGCGTTGGGCGTATGGACGATACGATTGACGAAAATGCCGGGGGTGTGAATGTGGTCGGGATCGATCTGGCCCGCTTCCACCAGTTCCTCGACCTCGACGACCGTGACCTTGCCGGCCGTCGCCATCATCGGGTTGAAGTTGCGCGCGGTCTTGCGGAAGACGAGGTTGCCTTCCGTATCGGCCTTCCAGGCGTGGATGATGGATAGGTCGGCCTTGAGGGCGCGTTCCATGACATATTTCTCGCCGTCGAATTCGCGTACTTCCTTGCCCTCGGCAATCAGGGTGCCGACGCCGGTCTTGGTGAAAAAAGCGGGAATGCCGGCGCCGCCGGCGCGGATACGTTCCGCCAGGGTGCCCTGCGGCGTGAATTCAAGCTCGAGCTCGCCGGCCAGATATTGCTGCGCGAAAATCTTGTTCTCGCCGACATAGGACGAGATCATTTTCTTGATCTGCCGGCTTTCCAGCAGTTTGCCGAGACCAATGCCGTCGACGCCAGCATTGTTTGAAATCACCGTCAGGTTCTTGACGCCGGATTCAAGAATGGCATCGGCGAGCACTTCGGCAATGCCGCAAAGACCGAACCCGCCGGACATGATCGTCATGCCGTCCTTGAGCAGGCCGGCCATGGCGGCGCGGGCATCGGGATAAACCTTTTTCATGGAACCACCGGAGAATGTCGGAAAAAGATCGGAGAGGAATAGCCTTGGGAATTATGGATTCCAAGCGATTTGTCGGACCGCCCGCCCGCTGTGTGCCATTCATCGGCCCGCATCGTGGCAAAAACCGCCGGGTTCCGCAGCAAATGTGGATTGAGGCGCCGCGGCCGGTGGCCAGTCGTGCGGCTCTGCTTTATCCCTATGCGGCATCGGATGCGCCATCCGATGCGCTCCTGCGATCCGGAACCCGAGACTTATGACTATTTTTCGGCTCTATCTGCGTGTCCTCGCCCTGCTCGGCAGCGAGCGCACCCTGGCGATCATCCTGGTGATCGCCAATGCGGCGCTGGCGGTGGCGGCCTTCGCGGAGCCGGTCCTGTTCGGACGCATCATCGACAAGCTGACCCAGGCGCAGGCCGAATCGCGCGCCATCGGCTGGGGAGAAATCGGCAGCCTGATGGCCGCCTGGGGCGCCTTCGGCCTGTTCACCATCGGTGCTTCGGTGCTGGTCGCGCTGCACGCCGACCGGCTGTCGCACCGGCGGCGGCTGGCGGTGATGGGCCAGTATTTCGATCATGCCCTGCACCTTCCGTTGAGCTTTCACACCTCCGTGCATTCCGGCCGCCTGCTGAAGACGATGCTGGAAGGCGCGACCTCGATGGCCGGGCTTTGGCTGTCGTTCTTTCGCGAAAACTGCTCGTCCTTCGTCGGCCTGTTCATTCTGCTGCCGGCGACGATGCTCATCAACTGGCGGCTGGGGGCGCTGCTGGTGGTCCTGGTGTTCCTGTTCGCCGGGGTGATGTGGTCGGTGCTGCACCGGACCGAGACCCTGCAGGGGGCGGTCGAGGTCATCCAGGGCGACCTGGCGGAGCGCGCCTCGGATGCGCTCGGCAATGTGGCGGTGATCCAGAGTTTCACACGCGTCGAAATGGAATCGGTGGCGCTGCGGCGCATCAGCGACCTGTTTCTCGCGGCGCAGATTCCGGTGCTGTCGTGGTGGGCGCTGGCGGCGGTGGCGACGCGGGCCGCGGCCACCCTGACGATCCTGGCGATCTTTGTTCTCGGCACCTGGCTTTACATGCTGGGCCTGTCGACCATCGGCCAGATCGTCACCTTCATGAGCTTCGCCGGGCTTCTCATCGGCAAGCTCGAACAGGTGGTCGGCTTCGTCAACTGGCTGTTCATGGTGGCGCCGAAGCTGAAAGAGTATTTCGAGATCATGGATACCAAGCCGCAGGTGGAGGACCTCCCCGGCGCACGCGACATCGGCCGGCTGACGGGCCAGGTGTCCTTCGACCATGTGACGTTCAATTACGATACGCGCCGGGTCGCCGTCGACGATGTCTCCTTCGACGTGCAGCCGGGTGAGACGATCGCGCTTGTCGGCGCCACGGGTTCGGGCAAGTCGACCACGCTCGGCCTGCTGCATCGCGTCTTCGATCCGGTGGGTGGCGCGGTGCGTATCGACGGCGTCGACATTCGTGAGATGACGCTGGTCTCGCTCCGGCGCAACATCGGCGTCGTGTTTCAGGAGCCCATGCTGTTTGCCCGTTCGATCGAGGAAAACATCAGGGTCGGCAAGCCCGACGCCACCGACGAAGAGGTGCAGATCGCCATCGAGCGCGCGCAGGCGAAAGACTTCATCTCACGCCAGCCCGACGGGCTGAAGACCATCGTCGGCGAGCGCGGACGCTCGCTGTCGGGCGGGGAACGCCAGAGGGTTGCGATTGCCCGTGCGCTGTTGAAAGACCCGCCGATCATGATCTTCGACGAGGCGACGAGCGCGCTCGATGCGACGACGGAGAAACTGCTGCAGGCGGCGCTCGAAGCGGCGATGCAGGGCCGCACCACTTTCGTCATCGCGCACCGGCTGGCGACGATCCGCAATGCGTCTCGCATCCTTGTCTTCGATCAGGGCCGCGTCGTCGAAAGCGGCTCCTTCGCCGAACTGGTGGCGCTCAACGGCAGGTTCGCGGCACTGGCGCGGGCGCAGTTCATGGCCGATACGCATGCGCCGGCAGGCGTGCAGTGAAGCGGCGCTCTCTTTTTGCTTGGACGGCGGCGTGTCCTGGCGGGATGCGGCTTGCATTTGAAAGATCGGAGCGGACATGAGCTATGTCGCGAAAGTGCTGCAGCCCGGAGAAACCGTGCTGGCAACAGGCAAGTTTCACTGGATCATCTACGTCTGGTCTCTGTTCTGGCTGTTGCTCGGCATCGTGCTTTTCGTGGCTCTGACCGCAAGTTCCGCAGGAGAGCTTGCCTCGACGCAAACCGGCTTTGAACGGAGCCGTATCGCCGAAGTCGTCCTGCTTGCTTTCCTGGTCCTGGCGGTTCTTTCGTTCATCCGCGCCTGGTTTCGTCAATGGACGACGGAGCTTGCGATCACCGATCGGCGGGTGATCTACAAGACCGGCTTCGTCAAGCGCATCACTGCCGAGATGAACATGGGCAAGGTCGAGACGGTGCAGGTCGATCAGCCGGTACTCGGACGGCTGCTCAATTACGGCACCATCCATATCAGGGGAACCGGCACTGGCATTGAGCATCTGGACCGGATCGCGGACCCGCTAGCGCTGCGGACGGCGATCACCGCGAAATAGGTCACCCTCATCCGACCCTTGCTGCGCAAGGGCCACCTTCTCCCGCAGGGCGGGCGAAGGATCAGCGTGCCGTCGGCAGAATATGACCCGCCGCCTGCAATGATTTCTCGATGCGCTGGGTGATGTCGAGCAGGGGCTCGACGTGGGCGCGCATGCTTTTCATCGTCGCGGAGCCGTAGTTCGCGCAATTGACGGCGCCGATGAGATCTCCGTTGCGGTTGCGAATGGGCGCGGCCACGCCGGTGATGGCGCTGTGAAGGAGGCCTTTGACCTCGACCCAGCCCTGAGCCCGGCCCTTTTCGATCGACGCGCGGAGTTTCGTCAGCGCTGCCGGTTCGATCAGGCCTTTCCGGCTTTGCATATACTGTTCGAACTGGTCGTTCGGCAGGGCCGACAGCAGGGCATGGCCGAGGGAGGTGGTGTGGGCGGGCACGCGGCCGCCGATGCCCACCGCCATCTGCAAGATCTTCGGGCCTGAGGCGCGCGCGACGAAGAGCGCCTGATCGTTGTCGAGCACGGCGAAGCTGCACGATTCGGCGGTGATCGTCGAAAGCTCGTTCAAGAGCGGCTGCACAAGACGATCGATCTGCATGGAGGCGACGAAAGCAAAGCCGAGATCGAGCACTTTCGGCTGCAGATAGTAGCGATCGTCGTCGACGCCGATATAGCCCAGCGCCTGCAAGGTCAGCAGAAACCGCCTGGTCGCCGCGCGGCTCAATCCGCAGCGTTTGGCGATTTCGGTGGAGCGCAGATTCGGGCCGCTGGCGTCGAACGCCTGGATGACGAGCAGGCCGCGCGCCAGCGATTCCGAAAACCACGGCGCCTTCTCCTGTCTGCCGTTTTGCCCGCCGTTTTCCTTGCCGTCCTGCTCTGCCTTCATGGTCTGCCTGCAAGCCCTTCGAATGAACGTCCGGCCTTGCCGACTTGACATCGGCGGCCGGTTCGCGGACGCTGTGCGAATAATGATGTTTAGTGCGATTATCGCACAATGACAGATCGGTGAGGAAAGAGCAACAGCGATGCAGCGGCAATGTGTGAAAGTCGAAAAGCGCGATGGGATCAGCTGGGTCTATCTCAACCGCCCGGAGAAGAAGAACGCGATGAGCCCCCAGCTCCATCTCGACATGGACGCCGTGCTCGAGGAATTGGAGACCGATCCTGACACCAAGGTGGTGGTGATCGCAGGGGCCGGCGACAATTTCTGCGCCGGTCAGGATCTCAAGGAGTTCTTTCGCGGCCTCGAGGACAAGCCGGCCGAGTTCAAGCGTATTTCCAAGGTCGCCAACCGCTGGCGCTGGGAACGGCTTTATATGTACGACAAGCCGACGATCTGCATGGTCGATGGTTACTGTGCCGGTGGCGCCTTCATGCAGTTGATCGCCACGGACTTTGTCGTGACGTCGAAGGAAGCGACGTATTCGCTCTCGGAAGTGAACTGGGGCATCATTCCCGGTGCGCTGGTCGCCAAGGCGGTGTCACAGGCGCTGGGCTATCGCGATGCGCTCTACTATGCCTGCCTCGGCGATGCCTTCGACGGTGAGGAAGCCAGGCGCATCGGCCTTGCCAATATCTGCGTGCCGCGCGCCGATCTCGTCAAGGAAACCGAAAAGCTTGCCCGCAAGCTCATGGCGAAAAGCCCGGAAGTGCTGCGCGCCACCAAGCAGGCGATGCGCTCGGTGCGCACGATGGATGTGCAGCAGGCCTATGACTATCTCGACGTGAAGAATGCGGCGATCCGCGTCAACGATCCGGAGCAATCCTATCGCACCGGCCTGACGCAGTTTCTCGACAAGAAGACATTCAAGCCGGTCTACCAGCCGTTCGAACTGGGGACGCTGCCTGGCGACGGCACCAGCAAATAATCCGACGACGCGGCGCAAACAAACAGACGCCGTCTCTGAAAAGGGAGGGAATGCCGATGACAGCCCGATCGACTTTGCGCCGATGGACCCTGCACCGCATGCTGCCGCTGCTCCTGCTGCTTGCGCTGCCGGCGCTCGCGCAGGCGCAGAACTGGCCCGACCGTCCGGTCAAGATGCTTGTGCCTGCCGCTGCCGGCGGCACGGCGGATATCCTGACGCGGCTGGTGTCCGCCAAGCTCTCCGACGCGCTCGGCCAGCAGTTGGTGATCGAGAACCGGCCGGGCGCGGGCGGGCACATCGCCGGAGCCGCCGCGGCGCATGCGGACGCCGACGGCTATACGCTGTTCTCCAGCGGCTTCCTGACCCATTCGATCGGCAAGCTTCTCTTCAAGAACCTGACCTATGATCCGATGAAGGACCTGCCGCCGTTTGCGATGATGGCGATCTCGCCCAACATGCTCGTGGTGCGCGCGTCGCTGCCGGTCAAGACGTTTCAGGACTTCATCGCGCTGGCCAAATCGAAGCCCGGCGGACTGACCTATTCCTCGGCCGGCATCGGCACGTCGGGTCATCTCGCCGGCGAACTGCTCAAGAAGATGGCCGGCATCGACGTGGTGCATGTGCCCTTCAAGAGCGGGCCGGAGTCCGTGAACGCCGTGCTGGCCGGCGATATCGATTTCACCTTCTTTACCCTGCCGGCGCTGTTGCCGCAGGTCGAGGACGGCAAGCTGCGCGCGCTGGCGATCACCAGCAAGGAGCGCAGCGTGCTGGTGCCGAAGGTCCCGACCGTCGCCGAACTCGGTTTTCCCGATTTCGAGGTCATCGCCTGGTATGGCCTGTCGGCGCCGCTGCATACGCCGGCCGCGATCACGGCGCGGCTGACGGCGGAGACCATGCGGATTGTGGAGTCCGACGAGATGAAGGCAAAATTTGCCGCGCTCGGGTCGGAACCGCACTTTCTCGATGCGCAGGGCACGGCCGACTTCGTTGCGAAAGACACGCGGCGCTGGTCGAACATCATCGCCGAGGTACGTCCCCACCAATAGCGGAAGGCCTGCGCAGTGCGGATAACGGCTCATTCCCTTCACCCCTACAGTCTTCGCTACCGCCGCACGGTGACCTGGAGCGACGTCAGCGAAGACGCCGCCCTCTTCATGATGCTGCGGTTGCGCGACGAAGACGGGCGCGAGGGCGTCGGCGAAGTCGCCATCAAGCCGACATGGGTGGGCGCCTCGGTTCGCACCCTGACGGCGGCCATCGACGACATGTTCGCACCGCTGCTGCGGGAGGCGTTTGCGCATCCGGCGGAACTGCGCCAAAGGCTCGATCGCATTCCGGAAAACCTCGTCGCCAAGACGCTGATCGATCTTGCCTGCTGGGACCTTTATGCGGCGTCGCAGGAGCAGCCGCCGCTGAGGATCCCCGTTTCCTGGGCGCTGACGCGGCAGACGCCCTCCCTGATGGCGCGGGAAGCCGTGCAGATGCGTGATGCTTACGGCTTCAAGACATTGAAGGTGAAAGGCGGCCAGGGCATCGATGTCGATCGGCTGGCCCTGCGTGAAATCCGCGCGGCACTGGGTGACGGCACGCGGCTCTATGTGGACGCCAACGGCGCCTATGCACCGGCGGAGGCAGAAGCTTACGTCAGGATGCTGGCCGATGCCGGCGTGTTCGCCGCCGAGGATCCATGTCCGCTCACGCCCGGCAAAAGCTTCCATGCATTGCAGCACACCTCTCCGATTCCCCTGCTGGTCGATTTCAACTGCGCCTCGCCGCGCGATGCGGCCCTTTTCACCGATCAGGGTTTGCAGGCGCTCAGCGTGAAACCCGGCCGTTTCGGGATGACATGGGCGCGCAGAATGGCGCAGGATGGGACGTCGAACGGCGTCTCCATCGCCGTCGGCCTGATGGGAGAGAGCATCGCCGGCACGCTGCCGGGCCTGCGATTCGCTTCGAGCGTATCGAACAGCGAATGGCCGGCGGAACTGACTTGGTTTCTTGAAATGCAGGACAGCGTGACGCGCGTGGCGCTGGAGATCGCCGACGGCTGCATCGCGGTTCCGCCCTTCAAGAGCGTTGCCGAAACCGTGGATTGGGACGCGGTGCGAAAATTCGCGATCTGATCGCGATGAGGGGGAGGAGAATCTGCCATGATTTCACGTCGTGACTTCACGCTTTCGCTTGGCGGCGCCACGCTCACCGCATCTGTCATGCCCGCTCGCGCGCAGGCGGCCTATCCGAGCAAGCCGGTGAAGATCGTCATTCCCTGGCCGGTCGGTGGCGCGGTCGATAATCACGCGCGCGCGCTGTCGGTGGATCTGCAGAAGAAGTGGAACCAGACCGTCATCATCGAGGCGAGGCCCGGCGGCAACGGCATCATCGGAGCTGAATATTCCGCAAGGTCCGCTCCCGACGGCTATACGATCTACAACGGCAACGACAGTTCGATCTGCATGCTGCCGTTCCTTTACAAAAAGCTGTCCTACGATCCGATCAAGGATTTCGAGCCGGTCGTCTGCATGATGGCCGGTGTCTCGACCGCGCTGGTCGCGGCCTCGCTGCCGATAAAAAGCTTCAAGGAGCTGATCGCCTACGCCAAGGCCAATCCGGGCAAGATCAACTACGGATCGTTTGGCATCGGCAGCAAGACGCATGTCGATACCGAGGCCCTGTCGGCGCTGACCGGCATCAAGATGACGCATATTCCCTACAAGGGCATTGCCGACGTCAATGCGGCGATGGCGGCGGGCGAACTGCACTTCGCGCTGGGCATCGCCAGCGCGGTCATGCCGAACATTCAGAAAGGCCTGATCCGACCGATCTTCATCGCGGGCGAACAGCGGACACCGATCCTGCCGGACGTGCCGACGATCAAGGAAGCGGGCGGACCCGATTTCGTCTCGCGCGCCTGGTTCGGCCTGTTTGTTCCGGCGAAAACGCCGGCTGCCATCATCGACAAGATCGCCAACGATGTCGCGGACGTGTCCGAAAGCGCGGCGTTCAAGAACAGATATGTGCTCGGCTTCGGGCTGGAACCGCTGGTGCTGAAGCCAAAGCCGTTCCACGACCTCATTCAGAAAGACACGGCCTTCTATCGCGAGGCGGCAGGAAAACTCAATCTGACACTCGAATGACGGTTGGACGGACGTAATGCCTTTCTTTTCGCATATGGATACGGTCGGTGAACTGATCGAACGCAACTATCGCCTGCGTCCCGACGCAGGCGCGGTGACGTTCGAGGGAAAGACGCTGACATTTCGTGCGTTCACCGAGCGGGCGTTTCAGCTCGCCAACGCACTCTACGCGATGGGCCTGCGCCGCCAGGACCGGATCGCCATTCTGGCGCAGAATTCGCCGCGCTATCTCGAAATCTATGCCGCCTGCGAGATCGCCGGCTTCATCGCAGTCACCATCAACTATCGCCTGGCTGCGGGCGAAATGGCTTTCATCCTCCAGGATGCTTCGCCTTCGGTGCTTGTCTTCGACGCCGACTATGCCGGCCTCGTCGCGAGGCTTGCGGCCGATCTGCCCGGTATGCGCGCGGTGATGCTCGGCGAAACGGCTGATGGTGCGTTCCTGTCCTACGAGGCGCTGCTGGCGGGCGAGCCGGCGACACCGCCGCCGATTGCGGCACGGCCGGAGGATGTCGCCTACCTGATTTATACCAGCGGCACAACCGGCCGGCCGAAAGGCACCATGCTGGGCCAGGCAGCGATGTCGCAGTCCGCCACCGCGCATGCCTGGGAGAAGGGACATCTTGAGGGCGACCGGATTCTGGCCGTGATGCCACTTTACCACGTCGGTGCGAAATATACGCAGAACAGCACCCATGCGGCCGGTGCCGAACTCGTCCTGCATCGCAGCTATAATATCGAGAAGATCGCTGCCGACCTGCAGGACTACAGGATCGCGTCGGCGCATCTGGCGCCGATCATGGTGCAGGATCTTGTGAACCTGCCGAACCTGAAGGATTACGACCATAGCGCGCTGCGCCTCGTCAACTACGCCTCCGGCCCCATGGCGGTGGCGCTGCTGGAAAAAGCCATCGCCACCTATGGCCCGCTGTTCATGCAGCATTACGGCATGACCGAATCAGGCGGAACGACCGCACTGCTGGCGCACGATCATGTCGTCGACGGGCCGCCCCATGTCGTGCGCCGGCTCGCCTCGGCGGGCAGGGCGTCGCCCGGCACGCGCATCAAGGTGGTTCGCGGCGATGGCAGCGAATGCGATGTCGAGGAGGCGGGGGAAGTGCTGATGCTCTCGCGCATGAACATGCTGGGCTATTGGAACAACCATGCCGCGACGCTCGCCGCGCTCGATGCGGACGGCTGGCTGCATACGGGCGACATCGGCTTTATGGACAATGCCGGCTTTCTGTTCATCTCCGACCGCAAGAAGGACATGATCATCTCCGGCGGCGAGAACATCTATCCGCGCGAGGTGGAAGAGGCGATCTACCGGCATGCGGCGGTGGCGGAGGCCGCCGTCATCGGCGTGCCGGACGAACGTTGGGGTGAAGCGGTGAAGGCCTTCGTGGTGCTGAAAGCCGGCACAGCCGTGTCGGAAGGCGATCTGATCGAGCACTGCCGCGCCCATATCGCCAGCTACAAGAAGCCGAAGCAGGTGGTGTTCGTTGCCGCTTTGCCGCGATTGGCGAACCACAAGATCGACAAGAAAGAATTGCGCAAGGACGACTGGGGCGGGCTGCAGCGCGGCGTGAACTGATAGCACAGATACGCACAGGACTAACAGAAGCCCTCATCCTGAGGAGCAACGCTTGCGTTGCGTCTCGAAGGATGGAAGCGACACGCGGCAACCAATCAACTGCGTTATAACCGGTACAAGCCTGGCTGCCACGGTTGAGAGGCTTCGGCTTGACGCCCCGTCCTTCGAGACGCGCCTTTCAGGCGCTCCTCAGGATGAGGGCTTCTGGGAGTATTAAGTCACCCTTGCAGTGCGCTTTACCGCGCCAGTTCCTCACCCAGAAATTCACGCACCAGCGCTGCATCCACCCCCCGCGCGATAAAACTGCGGCCGATGCCGCGGGCGAGAATGAACGTCAGCGCGCCACGCTGGACCTTCTTGTCCTGATACATGGCTTCGAGGATTTCATCTGACCCGGCGTTCCAGCCTTCGATGCTGCGGATCGTGTTCGGCAGGCCGCTCGCGCGCAGATGGTTTTCGACACGCTCCGCCTCTGACAGGCTGGTGTGGCCAAGTTTCGCGGAAAAGCGCATGGCGCAGGCGAGGCCGATGGCGACGCCCTCACCGTGGACGAGGCGCTTGCTGTCGTAGTGGGTCAGCGTTTCCAGCGCATGGCCGAAGGTGTGGCCGAAATTGAGCAGGGCGCGATCGCCCTGCTCGGTCTCGTCGCGGGCGACGACAGCGGCTTTCGAGGCGCAGCTCTTGCGGATGGCTTCCGTCAGTTCCGGTCCGCGCGCGAAGACGCCGCGCCAGTTCTGTTCGAGCCAGGTGAAGAAGGGTTCGTCGTCGATCAGGCCGTATTTGACGATCTCGGCATAGCCGGCGCGGAACTCGCGCGGCGACAAAGTGGCGAGCGCCTGGGTGTCGGCCAGTACCAGCGAGGGCTGATAGAAGGCGCCGATGAGATTCTTGCCGTGTTGGGAATTGATCGCAGTCTTGCCGCCGACCGAGGAATCGACTTGCGCAAGAAGACTGGTTGGAATCTGCACGAAGGGCATGCCGCGTCGCACCGTCGCCGCCGCAAAGCCCGCCAGATCGCCGACGACGCCGCCGCCGAGCGCCACCACCAGGTCGCGGCGTTCCATCTTGGCGGCGATGATGTCGTCGCAGACCCTGGCGAACATGTCCCAGCATTTCGACGCTTCGCCGGCGGGAACGACGATGCGCGCATGGCGGATGCCGCGATCGTCGAGGCTCTTCTCCAGTGCGGGGAGATGTTCGCGCGCCAGATTGTCGTCGGTGACGATGGCGCAGGCGGCGTGCGGAAACAGCGCGGCGATACGTTCGCCGGCGGTGGCGATGAGATTGTTGCCGATGACGATGTCATAGGCGCGGGAATCGAGTGCGACGCGGACGGTGGCCTGGTGCGGAGGCGGGGTTATGCGGTCGAGGCCGGGCAGGCCGGAGGCGAGTGCCGTCACGATGGTTTCCGCGGCGATTTCATGAGGTCCGTCCTGGGAGATGATGGTGAAATCCGCCTCTGCGTAGATGGGATAGCGCTCGTCGATCAGCCGCCGCAAGGTCTCCTCGGGATCGACCGAATGCAGCAGCGGCCGATTGTTCCGTTTGCGCAGGCGCCGCGCCAGCACGTCGGCGTCGGCCTTCAGCCACACGGAAACGCCATGGCGGGCAATGTTTTCGCGCGTCTGAGGCAGCATGAAGGCGCCGCCGCCGGTGGCGAGCACACGCTGCTTCTCGGCCAGCAGGCGGGCCATCACGCGGCGCTCGCCGTCGCGGAAATAGGCCTCGCCGTGCTTGGCGAAAATCTCCGCGATGGTCATGCCAGCGGCCGCCTCGATCTCGTGGTCGGCATCGACGAAATCGAGCCCGAGCCGCTGGGCCAGCTTGCGCCCGACGGAGGTCTTGCCCGATCCCATCATGCCGACGAGCACGAGCGAACGTCCGCCGAGACGGCGGACGATGTCGGTGGCGCGGGGGTCGTCTTCGACGATGGCGTGCATGGTGAGCAGCGTGTAGCACAGCGGCGTGGGAGAATTAAACGGGCGAATTCAAAAGCGGTCTTGCAGCACCGGTTTGCAGCACCGGTCGTGCAGCACCGATCTTGCCGCACCGTTCCGTTCCAACCTTGCTGTTTCCCGCGATGGCGATTATATTTTAATCACTCTGATTGCAGGTGATTAAATGGCAACCGAGATGAAGGTGCTGACCGCACATGTTTCGCTTTCGTTGGCTGAAAAGGTCGATGCCATCGCGGCCCGACTTGAACGCTCGCGCGGATGGGTGATCAAGCAGGCGCTCGCTGCCTGGGTCGATCAGGAGGAGGAGCGTCATCGCATGACGCTCGAAGCCCTGGCGGATGTCGATGCCGGCCGGGTCATCGACCATCAAGCGGTGCAGGCATGGGCCGACAGCCTGGGTACCGACAAGCCGTTGGGCTCGCCGATTGAATGAAAATCCAGTGGACCAGCAAGGCGTCCTCCGATCTTGTTCGCCTATACGATCATTTGAGACCGGTCGCGCCGGGCGCTGCGGCACGGGTCATCCAGCAGCTTGCGCACGCGCCTGACCGGCTGTTCGACTATCCTCGGATCGGCGAGAAGCTGGAAGCCTACGAACCCCGTGAAGTTCGTCGGATCATCGTCGGCAACTATGAACTGCGTTACGAGATCGCGGCCGGCACCATCTTCATTCTGCGCCTCTGGCACGGCCGCGAAAACCGTAGTTTGGAGGCGGAGGAACAGGGCTAGGCAGCCGGCACGCCGCCTTCGGCACGGCCTGCTATCCGGGCGATCCCGTCAACCACCACTTGATAAAGCTCCGGTGGCAGATCGTGCCCCATTCCGTCGATGAGCATGAATTCAGCTCCGGGAATGGAAGCGGCCGTGTCCTTGCCGCAAGCGGCAGGGATCAGGGGATCGTCCGCACCGTGTATGACCAGCGTTGGAACCGTGATGGTCGCGAGCCGGGATCGGCGGTCGCCGGTGACGGCGATCGCAGCGATTTGTCGCCCGAAACCGCTCGGATCGTAGGAACGTCTTGTCTCCTCCAGAATGAGGGCGCGATGAGCGCCTTCGTCGAAGGGATAGCCCCGGCCGGAAATGCGCCGTGCAAAAGAAAGGCTGTGCGCCAGGAAGCCGGCTTCGTCCTCGAATGGATTGGGCGCCGGGTGTGTCAGCATAGCCATGACATCCGGCTTGGCCGATGGAAGGTTTGGATTGCCGGTACCGGACATGATCGACGTAAGCGACAACACCCGTTGCGGATGCTCGCTCGCCGCGACCTGTGCGATCATCCCGCCCATCGACCTGCCGACGAAATGCGCCCTGTCGATCGACAAGGCGTCGAGCAGGCCGGTGGCATCGCGAGCCATATCGTAGAGCGTGTACAAAACGTCGGGCCGTTTGCCGGCCATGAGAGTAGCGGCCAGTACTTCGAAATCAGGCGCGGGATGGTGGGCAAAATGCGTCGAGCGACCAGCATCACGATTGTCGAAGCGGATCACACGGTAACCTTTTGCCACCAGACCCTCGCAAAACGGAACGGTCCAGCGGATCATTTGCGTCCCCAGACCAGCGAGCAGAAGGATTGTGTCGGCATTGCCATCGCCAAAACTCTCATAGGCGAGGTCGACGGCATTGGCTTTAAGGATATTCATTGTCGTTCTTCGTTCGTGAGAAACGCAGTGGTTAGGCGGTCTGCAAAATATTGCAATCCCGCTGCTTTGGTGTTCAAACGAATGCCGATTCCAAGGTGCGATTCCAAAGTGCGATTTCTGGCGCCGGGAGGCCTTGAGTGCCGAGCCTGATACGCTTTCTTTTCGTCGTCGGCATACTGGTCGGGCTGGTGTGGGGCGGCATGCTGGCTTTGGTCACTTTCGTCGAGCCGCAGCCGCGCGAAATGACCCAGACGATCCCGTCCAATCGCCTAAACCGCTAGGCGCAGGGTCAATGGCGCTCCCTTCGACGACTCTCGCCCGGCAGTTCCTGGAAATGGCGGCGGCCGAGCGCGGCGCGGCGAAGAACACGCTCGACGCCTACCGGCGCGATCTCGACGATTATCTGGCGTTTCTGGGCGACAATGGCTGGACGCCGCTCAGCGTGGAGTCCGATGGCGTGCGCGCCTATCTGGCCGATATCGCCGGTCGCGGGCTGAAGGCCTCGTCGGCGGCGCGGCGGCTCTCCTGCGTGCGGCAATTTCATAAATTTCTCTATGGCGAAGGCCGGCGCGGCGACAATCCGTCGATCATCGTCGATGCGCCGAAAACCGGCCGGCCGCTGCCGAAAGTGCTGGGGGTCGCCGATGTCGACCGGCTGCTGGCGGTTGCCGGGGAGGGCATCGACGACGAGGCCCGCCCGGCATCGGAGCGGCTGCGGGCGGCGCGGATGGCCTGCCTGCTGGAAGTGCTCTATGCGACGGGCCTGCGCGTGTCGGAACTGGTGTCGCTGCCGCGCACGGCGGCCTCGGCGCGGGAGCCCTTTCTGAATATCCGTGGCAAAGGCGGCCGCGAGCGGATCGTCCCCCTGTCGGACCCGGCGCGGCGGGCCATCGCCGCCTATCGGGCGCTCCTGAACGCCCATGCGCCGGGGCTGGCGACGGGGCCCTGGCTGTTTCCCGCCGACAGCGAGAGCGGCCATCTGACGCGGCAGGCCTTCGCCCGTGACCTCAAGACCGCCGCCGCGGCGGCCGGTATTGCCACGGCCAAGATCAGTCCGCACGTGTTGCGGCATGCCTTTGCCAGCCATCTGCTGCAAAACGGGGCTGATTTGCGGGTCGTGCAGGAATTGCTGGGCCACGCCGACGTTTCGACCACGCAAATCTACACCCATGTGCTCGACGAGCGTACAAAAGCCATGGTGCGCGACCTACATCCCCTATCGGACGAAGGATCTGTCTTGTCCGACGAATGACTTATCGCTGGTCCATCATGCTCAGCGTTCTTGACTTCGCAGGGTGCAGCAGCCAGTTTCCGCGCGATTTTGCTCTTTTGTTCCTTTTCCCGGGTGCCGATGCGTTCTTATCTCGATTTTGAAAAGCCTGTCGCCGAGCTCGAGCAGAAGCTCGACGAATTGAAAGCGGTCGCCGAACGGGATGGCGGGATTGCGATCGGCGAGGAACTTGGCAAGCTGGAAGGCAAGGCCGCGAAGGCGCTTGCCGATCTCTATGCCACGCTGACGCCCTGGCAGAAGACCCAGGTCGCCCGCCACCAGGACCGGCCGCATTTCAACGACTACATCAGGGGCCTCATCGAGGATTTCACGCCGCTGGCGGGAGACCGGAAATTTGCCGAAGACGAGGCGATTATTGCCGGGTTCGGCCGGTTTCGCGGCCAATCCGTCTGCCTGATCGGCCAGGAGAAGGGCTCCGACACCGATAGCCGGCTGCGCCACAATTTCGGCATGGCGCGCCCGGAGGGCTACCGGAAAGCGGTGCGGATGATGGAACTGGCCGACCGTTTCGGCCTGCCGGTCCTCACCCTGGTCGATACCGCCGGCGCCTTTCCCGGCATCGACGCCGAGGAACGCGGTCAGGCGGAGGCTATCGCGCGCTCCACCGACGCCTGCCTGGGGCTCGGGGTGCCTAATATTTCCGTGGTCGTGGGCGAGGGCGGATCGGGCGGCGCCGTCGCCATCGCCACCGCCAACCGGGTGCTGATGCTCGAACACGCGATCTATACGGTCGCCTCGCCGGAGGCCTCGGCCTCGATCCTGTGGCGCGACAGCACCAAGCGGCAGGATGCCGCGACAAATATGAAGATCAC
>Ga0182744_1002223_pt1 | contig 16149 bp, 15 predicted proteins | sample eDN3rd30CKraftMG_FD_128525 | JGI IMG/M metagenome (GOLD analysis project Ga0182744, IMG submission 128525) | Enriched Miracle-Growth compost microbial communities from Emeryville, California, USA - eDNA 3rd pass 30_C Kraft MG (version 2) (version 2) ...
GCCGCCAGCGCATTGTCGAGCATCGGCACCGCCAGCTCGCCCCAGTTGCGATAGCCCGGCGGATTGACGGCGTGAACGACCAGCGAGACACCCTTCGCCGCGGCCGCGACATCGGCTGCGACCATGGCATCACCTTGAATCCAGTTAAAGTCTCCGCATCCCGCGACCTCGCCCGGCCGCCTGTGCAGGGCGCGGATGCTCCAGCCCCGCTGGCTGAGACGGCGGGCCACTTCGCCGCCGATGCCGCCGGTCGCGCCAAGCACCAATGCGTTTCTGTTCTGCATGACCATCACTCCGATCAACGATGGAGAGATGATGGAACAGGGCATACCAAAACGAAATTGATGAAATGTCTGGATATGATATACGGAAATAGATGAACTGGGATCTCTATCAAACCTTTCTGGCCGTCGTCGAGGAGGGCTCGCTTTCCGGCGCGGCGCGCCGGCTCGACCTCACCCAGCCGACCATCGCCCGCCACATCGACGCGCTGGAAGCGGCCGTCGGCTACGACCTCTTCCTGCGCTCCCAGCGCGGATTGATCGCCACCGAAGCGGCGCTCGAGCTCAAGCCCTATGCCGAGACCCTGGCGGCGACCTCGGCCGCCCTGCTGCGCGCCGCCTCGGGCCATGCCCGGACAAAGGATGGCGCGAGCGTGAAAGGCACGGTGCGGATCACCGCCAGCGAGGTTGTCGGCGCTGAACATCTGCCGCCGATCCTGGCGCGGCTGCGCCAGCGCCATCCGCAACTCGTGATCGAGCTGGTGCTCTCCAACGAGGTGAGCGACCTGCTGCGCCGCGATGCCGATATCGCCGTCCGCATGGTCGAGCCGACGCAGGACGCCCTTGTGGCGCGGCGGCTTTCCGGCATCGGGCTAGGGCTGTTTGCCCACCGCGCCTATCTCGACCGGCGCGGCGTGCCGGCCTCCATGGCCGACCTTGCCAATCACGATCTCATCGGCTTCGACCGCGAAACCCCGGCCTTGCGTGGCCTTGTTCGTGGCTTTCCGGAATTGAACCGGGCGGCCTTTGCCCTGCGCGCCGACAGCGATCTCGCCCAACTGGCGGCGATCCGCGCCGGCTTCGGCATTGGCGGCTGCCAGATAGCGGTGGCAAGGCGACATCCCGATCTGGTGCATGTGCTGGCCCACGCGTTCGAACTGGAGCTCGGCATGTGGATCGTCATGCACGAGGACCTGAAGACAAGTCCGCGCTGCCGGGCGGTTTTCGACGCTTTGGTCGAAGGCATGGACGCGACAACAATGGACAATTCCGGACGCCTGGCCGCAGGATCGGGCGCCTCGGCAAGCGATTCGCACTCCGCCACAATCGCGCCTATGTAGACGCCATGCACAATTTCGGGCCTCGATTCTTTGGCGGCGAGAAGCGCGGCTACCACCACGGCCATCTCAAGGAGGCCCTGCTGGAGGCCGCCCGCCGGCTCGTGGCCGAGCGCGGACCGTCCGGTTTCACCCTTGCCGAGGCGGCCAAACTCGTCGGCGTCACCGCCGCCGCCCCTTACCGCCATTTCACCGATCGCGGCGCCCTGATCGAGGAACTGGCGCGGCGCGGCTTCGAGCAATTCGCCGAAAAGCTCAATGCGGCCTGGGACCAGGGCCGGCCCAATCCCAACCAGGCCCTGCGCCGCATGGGCCTCGCCTATCTCGAATTCGCCCGCGAGGAGCCGGGCCTTTACTCATCCATGTTCGGCAATGTGCAGACGTTGAACGCGCCGGAGCCGGGCGCTGCCGCTGACAAGGCGTTGGACAGCATCCGCCAGGCCTGCGCCACCGTGTTGGAGCATAATGGCGGCAGCCGCGACGGCGCCAAGGCGCTGGCTTTCGAGATCTGGGCGCTGTCGCACGGCCTGGCCATGCTGATGCTATCGGGCCATCTCGACCCCGTCCGCACCGGCAGCGACCCGGTGTCCATTCTTGAAAATGCGGCGACGAGCCTGGTAGAAGGCGCGATCCAGCGGCATGCAGCGAACAAGCCGCCGAAAGGCCCTTGGTCGAGATAAATCATCGGCCGCCGACCTTGCGCTTCCGGCCCGTCCCTCCGATTTTTCTTCGCGCGACCCTTGCAGCCTCTGGACGGCCGCCTCATGTTAATGTACGTTACATTCACATTGAGCCTTACTGGCGATAATGGAGAGAGACATGAGTTCGACTGCGGATTGGGCGGACAATGATCGCGGCCAGGAGCGCGGCCAAGCGCGGCGCGGTCGCTGCGGCTGGAACGGCAACGGCTTCCATCGCCATGGCGCGAGATGGCGGCCGATTGAACTGGTGGCGATGATCCTCGGGTTCATCGTTTTCTGGCCGATCGGGCTGGCGATCCTGCTGATGAAGATATGGCAGAAGAAGACCGGCCACGAGGGCGAACTGGTCGGCTTCGCCCAGAGCCGTTTCGACGAAATGCGCGAGCGTTCGCGTGGCCATTGGGATCGCTTTGGCGGCGGTTTTGGTCGCGGCCCCAGCTGGGGCGGCTACCAGAACACCGGCAACCGCGCTTTCGACGAGTGGCGGAAGGTTGAGATCGAGCGCATCGAAGAAGAGCGCCGCAAACTTGAGGCCGCCCAGCGCGAATTCGGCGAGTATATGGCCCATCTGCGCATGGCCCGCGACCGCGACGAGTTCGAGCGCTTCAAGAGCGAACGCAGCGCCGCCCAGGCGCGTGGCGAAAGCGGCTGGAAGCCCTTCGACGAGCACAAGCCCGACACCCGCCCGGAAGGCCCGGCGCTGTAAGGTTCAGCTCGAATATCAGGATCAATGCCGCGACGGAGACCCCGTTCGCGGCATTTTCTTTGCGCTTGAACGCGTACAATTCTCCCAGAAGCCCTCATCCTGAGGAGGCGCGTAGCGCCGTCTCGAAGGACGGGGCGACAGGCACACGCTCTGCAAGCGGCGAATGAATAGAACACGTCGGCTGCGGCGTGACGCCCTCGCCCTTCGAGACGTGTCCTGCGGGCGCTCCTCAAGATGAGGCTATTGGGAATGTTGCGGAAGCTGCCAGTGGGTCAACACTTCGTGTGACGATCGGCCCGACTTGCTGGCGTCGCCCGCGGAATGCTACGCCTGCCCCGCCTTTCTTCGTCCGATTCCTCCTGATCCCGGCCCGCATGTTCAAACGTCTTTACGACTGGACTCTCTCGCTCGCCGGATCGCCACGGGCGACCCCGGCACTTGCCGCCGTCTCCTTCGCGGAATCCTCCTTCTTCCCGATCCCGCCTGACGTCATCCTCATTCCCATGGCGCTGGCGAAGCCGGAAAAGGCCTATTACTACGCCGCGGTCTGCACCATCGCGTCGGTGCTCGGCGCCATGCTCGGCTATGCCATCGGCCATCTGCTGTATGACACCGTCGGCCTCTGGCTGATGAACCTCTACGGCTATACCGAGAAGGTCGAGGCGCTGCGCGTCTTCTATGCGCAATGGGGCTGGGCCTTCATCCTGGTCAAGGGCGCGACGCCGATCCCTTTCAAGCTCGTCACCATCGTCAGCGGCCTGCTCGAATATAATTTCCTGCTGTTCGTGCTGTTGTGCACGATTACGCGAGGTATCCGTTTCTTCGTCGTCGCCGGCCTGCTCAATCGTTATGGTGACGTGGCGCGTGGCCTGCTCGACCGGCATTTCGGCCTGTTCATGGCGCTGCTGCTGTTCTTTGTCGTAGCGGGCTTCTGGGTGGCGTTGAAGGTACTCTGATGTTGAATCTATCCCCACTGCGCACGGCCCTGCTCATCTTCGTGCTGGCCTTCGCCACCATCGCCGGGGCCTGGATCTTCGAATATTTCGGCTATCTGCCGTGCGAACTCTGCCTGCAGCAGCGCTGGGCCTATTACATCGGCGTGCCTGTGGCGGCGCTCGCCGTCTTGAGCGCCTGGCGCGGCCCTCGCATGGCGACGCGGGTGCTTCTCGGCCTTCTCGGTCTCATCTTCATCGGCAGCATGATTTTCGGCATCTATCATGCCGGCGTCGAATGGGGCTTCTGGCAGGGTCCGACCGGCTGCACCGGCGCGGTGCCGCAGCGCGCCAATGACATGAGCGATTTCATGAAGCAGTTGCAGACCACGAAAGTCGTGCGCTGCGATGCCGTTGCCATCCGCATCCTCGGCCTGTCGCTGGCCGGTTGGAACGCCGTGATCTCGGCCGTCATCGCCGTGCTGAGCCTGCGCGGCATGCGGCAGCAGGCATAGAACATTTATCGACTTGCGGGGACTGCCTGTCTTCTTGTTTTACGCAGCGACCGCCAACCAGAAGCCCTCATCCTGAGGAGCCTGCACAGCAGGCGTCTCGAAGGACGGGGGCGATACGCCGCAGTGTTCCAACCGCCATGGCCGTCATGACGCTGTGGGAAGGTCGCGGACGAACTCTTAAGCGGCTTCGCGCGTTTTATCGTTCAGGCTCTTCGCAACGATCATAATCAGCGTGCGCACACTGTCGCGCAGATCCCTGACCTCGGCTTCCAGCTGCCCGTTCTGCCCCTCGGTCTCGCGCTCCGCATCGGCTGGCACGACAGCGGCAGGTTCTACGACATGCAACGGTATCGCGGTGCGCAGCTCGGCGAGCTCGGCTTTCAACTGCGTCAGTTGCAGCTGCGTCTGCTCGTTCTCTTCCGCCGATGCGCTCACCGGAGCCTGCGCAGGTTCTTTCTCCGCCTCCTGCTCCTGCTCGCCGACAGCCGGTGTGATGAGGGCGCCGAGCGCGGCGCTCAGGCGCTCCATCTCCGACTTCAACTCGACGACCTCCTGCTGCGTTTCGGCGACCGGCGCCATCATCGCGGCGACCTGCGCCGTGGGCACGGAGTCGTTCGGGTCCGGGAGCGGGTTCGCATTCGTCGTCATGGCGGCAGCCAGATCGGCAACCTGGCTTTTCAGGACTTCGATGTCCGTCCTGTGATCCATCTGCGGTTCGCGCCGTGCGATCGACATCACGAATGTGGTCTGCAGGTCCGCAAGGCTCTCGGCCAGAGTCTCGAGCCGACGTTCGAGGTGCGCGGTGCCGGCAGCGATCAGCTCCGGCGTAGCCGCGGCTTCCGGCAACAGCGGCGGCTCGACCGGTGCATGGTCCTGGAGGCGCTCGCCTTCCGCGGGCGTGGCCGCGGCCGCGGCTTTCTTCAATTCGCTATAACCCCGCTCCAGCCGGGCCAGCCGTTCGATGATCGACTGCAGCACCAGCGGATCGTCATGCCGCGATTTCAGGAATGCGACGCCGGCGACATTGGCCTCCTGCCGCCGTATCTTGGCGATCTTGGTTTCCGACCGCGAGGGAATGAAAAGATCGAAATCCTCCGGGCATTCGAACCCTTCCGGCAGCTCGACCCGCGCGCCGGTGGCGCTGATGTCGACGACCATGCATTCGATCGGCAAGCGGCCGTCGAGGAAGCGCATTTCGGCGCGCATATGGCACGTCTGCCGCACGGCCTGCCGCCGGCCGATCCATTCGTTACGCATCAACTCACTCCGCCGCGAACTGAGCCTCCGAGCATGGTGCACAGAGGTTTAATTTATCTTGCACCCCATCAGGCCCTACCGCTCGAGCTGAAACGTGTAGCTTGCCGTCACGCCGGCGGTGAACTGATTGCGATCGCCGGTCGCTTTCACGATCGGGCTGTTGGCGGCGCCATTGGTCAGGCGGTCCCAACCGCCGTGAGCGGTGAACGACCAGTCCTTGGAGTAGCGCCAGGTGACCGAACCATAGACGCCGGCCGAGTAAAGACCCGCGCCCGGCTGATAGGCGGCAAAGACCGGATTGTTGATCGAATCCTGCACGGTGACGCCGAACCGCGACCGCATCGAGCGCGCATCGGCGAAATTGGCGCGCGGACCGATGGCGAAGATGAAATCCTGCCAGTTGGTCAGCCAGTCGGCACCGAGGCTCGCGACAAAACCATCCTCGCTGCGGAAACCGCGGCGCAGTTCGACCTTGGCGCGCAACACATCGGGCAGCAGCCAGACGCTGGCGAAGATGCCGGGCTCAAGCGTCCAGCGCACGTTGTGAATGCCCATCAATTCGCGATTGCCGCCATCGTAACGGCCGCCGCGATAGGCCACCACCGGGCCGACGTTGAAGCCGCCGCTCGTGAACGCGGCGAAGCCGACGCTGTCATCGGGCGACGACCATTGCAGTGGTTCGCCGGGCCGCCGGAACGACAAGGTCGGAAAGGCGATGAAGGAATAACGATCGGCGCCGACATAGCGCGGCGACACATAGGACTTGGCGTTGACGGTGATCAGCCAGCCATAGGGCGAGAACGGCGACACCACCGTCTGCTGCGGCGCCGGCGCGAAGGATTGCTGCGGCATCACGGCGGGCATCGGGCGGTAGACCGGCTGACGGCGCGGCGCGCCAGAGTGCCGGACCACCGGCTTCTTCACCGGCTTGCGCGCATGCGATGTGGCGGAAGATTTGACGTGCGAGGATTTCACGTGCCGCGCTTTCGAACGCTCGGCGGCCGACGCTTCGTGCGCAACAAGCTGTACGGACAAAAAAGCTGACGCAACAAAGGCAACAGAAGCAATTGATTTAAAATGAGGCATCGTTCCAATCGATTCATAAACGTTACCTCGATTGGTAGAACGTCAAGGTTAATGGCGTAGGAAAAAACAAGGTTAGCGAAACGTAAAGCCTTCTCCCGCTCCGCGGGAGAAGGTGGCCCTTGCGCAGCAAGGGTCGGATGAGGGTGAGCAAGTGAGCCTTCTACACCTCTCACCAGCACAACGACAAAAAATGACTAAGGCAATACTCGAAGGACTCTCGCACCCGCCCTCATCCGACCCTCGCGATGCGAGGGCCACCTTCTCCCGTTAAGAAACGGGAGAAGGAGTCAGTCTTCTTCCATCATCCGCGCGCGGGCCCGCAGCTTTTCCGTCTCGCTCTTCAACTGGCCGCAGGCAGCGAGGATGTCGCGGCCGCGCGGCGTGCGCACCGGGCTGGCGTAGCCGGCCTTGAAGACGATGTCCGAGAAGCGCTCGATCGTCTCCCAGTCCGAACATTCGTACTTCGTGCCGGGCCAGGGATTGAACGGAATGAGATTGATCTTCGCCGGAATGCCCTTGAGCAGCCGCACCAGCGAGATCGCATCGGCCGGCGTGTCGTTGACGCCCTTCAGCATCACATATTCAAACGTAATGCGGCGCGCATTCGACAGGCCGGGATAGTTGCGGCAGGCGTCGAGCAGGTCCTTGATCGGATATTTCTTGTTGAGCGGCACCAGCGTGTTGCGCAGGTCATCGCGCACCGCATGCAGCGAAATTGCCAGCGCCGTGCCGGTCGCATCGCCCAGCGCCGCGATCTGCGGCACCACACCTGATGTCGACACAGTGATGCGCCGCTTCGACAGCGACAGGCCTTCGCCATCCGACAGAACCGAGATCGCATCGGTGACATTGTCGAAATTATACAGCGGCTCCCCCATGCCCATGAAGACGATGTTCGACACCGCGCGCACGCCTTCACCCGAAGGAATGAGCCCGTTGGTCGGCGGCGTCTGGCCGGGGAAATCGCCGAGCATGTCGCGCGCCACCACAACTTGCAGCACGATCTCCTCGGCGGAGAGATTGCGCACCAGCTTCTGCGTCCCCGTGTGGCAGAACGTGCAGGTGAGCGTGCAGCCGACCTGGCTCGACACGCAAAGCGTGCCGCGATCGCTCTCGGGGATATAGACGCACTCGATCTCAGCGCCCTTGTCCTTCGCATCCACCGGATGCATGCGGATGAGCCATTTGCGCGTGCCGTCGCTCGACACCTGCTCGGCCACCACCTGCGGCCGCGCCAGCGAATAGTTCGCCACCAGCTTGGCCCGCAGCGGCTTGCCGACATTCAGCATCTGCGCGAAGTCGCGGGCGCCATGGAAGTAGATCCAGTGCCAGATCTGCGCCACGCGCATGCGGATTTCACGCTCCGGCACCTCCACGGCGCGCAAAGCGTCCGCCAGCCGCACCCGCGTCATGCCGACAAGCGAGGGCAGTTGCGAGGGCAGCGGCGCGGCCGGGGCTAGGGGCGCGACCGGCGGCTCGGCAATGGCAATATCCTGAAGCTCAGGCATTCAATCGTCTCGATGGAAGGGGTGTCGCGGCCGCAAAAGCTGGCCTGTTGCGCCGTCATATATACTATTTCCGCGCCAAAAACACCCCGCCCCTCGGACGAGGGCGGAGGCCGGTTAGACCACTTCCAGCTTCCTCAATGCTCCCGCCGGCAGCTCAACCGTAATCCCATCACCCGCCTTCACATCGCCGCCGGCGATCACGATCGCCATGACGCCGCTCTTGCGGACGAGATTGCCGTCTTCATCGCGGCCGAGTACCGCCTGGGTCAGGCCTTTCTGGAAACGGTCGATCTGCAGGCAGGGATTGCGCAGGCCGGTGACCTCGACCACGGCATCGTCGCCGAGGCGCAGGCGCGCGCCCTGCGGCAAAGACAGCAAATCTATCCCGCGCGTGGTGACATTCTCGCCCATCTCGCCGGGCCCAACCGCGAAACCCTGCCCGCGCAATTCGTCGAACAGCTCTTCGTGGATGAGATGCACCTGGCGCAGGTTGGGCGCATCGGGCGTCTTGGCAACCCGCGAGCGATGCTTCACGGTGACGCCCATATGTGCATCACCCTCGACGCCGAGCCCGGCGAGCAGGCGGATCGACAGCGCGTTAGGCTTGCTGAACTTGTGGCGCGGGCTGAGGCTGACCGCGGTAATCCGACCGTTCATCAGGAATGTCCTTGCATCTGCAGTTCTGCGAGCACGGCGCGCGTGGCATCGGGAATGCGGGTTGAAGCGCCGCTGGCGCGGGTGACATAGACATGGGTGAACGCGCCCTGCGCGCTCGCCTCGGGCGCGCCGTCACAGAAAATCCCCAGCGCATAGCGCACCGACGCATTGCCGAGATGCTCGACCCGCACGCCGACCTCGATGACGGCGGGAAACGCCACCGGCGCGAAATAGGAGCAATGGGTCTCGACGACGAGGCCGATCACCGGGCTCAGCACCGGATCGAGCACGCCGGCTTCGACCAGCAGCTGGTTCACCGCCGTATCGAAAAAGGCGTAATAGACGACATTGTTGACGTGGCCGTAGATGTCATTGTCGTGCCAGCGCGTGGTGATGCGCACGAAACGGGCATAATCCTGCCGCCGCGATCTCGCCTGCCGCTCCGCCATCACGTCTCCCATCGGTTTGGCTTCATCTGGAATCGGCCTATCATAGAGGAATCCGGCAATCTATGGAGGAACTCTTGCACCATTTGTCACGTCGCACGCTTGGTCTTGCCGTCTCCGCCCTGCTGCTCACAACCATTCCCGCCATGGCGCAGCAGGCCCGCCTGTCCGGCCGGGTCGTCTATCGCGAGCGCATAGCTCTGCCGCCCGGCGCCACGCTCAATGTCAAACTGGTCGACGTGTCCCTGGCCGACGCCCCCGCGCAGGTCATCGCTGAAACGACGATTTCGGCCGGCCGGAGCAGTCCTATTGCCTTCGTGCTGAATTACGACCGCGCGAAAGTCACGCAGCGTCGCAACTACGCGCTGCAGGCGCGTATCGAACATGAAGGCCGTCTGCTGTTCATCAACACCAGACGCCATGCCATGCTGCTCAACGGCCGCGACAGAACCACCATCAGGGTCGAGCGGGTTCGCGCCGAGGCCACACCGCAGGCGGCCTCGCCGGCCGGGCGCTGGCTCGCCGAAGACATTTTGGGTGGCGGCGTCATCGACCGCCTGCAGTCCAGCATCGAGATCGCCGCCGACGGCAGGACCACCGGCAGCGGCGGCTGCAACCGCATCAGCGGCAAGGCCGCGATCAATGGCAGCAACATCAGCTTCGGCGGCTTGGTCAGCACGCGCATGGCCTGCGCGCCGGCGGTGATGAACCAGGAGACGAAATTCCTCAACGCGCTCAGCCAGACGCGCAGCTTCCGTGTCGATGCTCGCGAGCGGAAGCTTTATCTGCTGGACGCGGCGGGTGCGGTGACGGTGCGGCTGGCGGCGATGTGAAGGTGCGTGTGGCCGCAGTGCTGCATCCTGTACAACGTCATGCCCGGCCTTGTGCCGGGCACCCACGCCGTGGTGTGCTTTTAACTGCGAGGCGATGTCACCGCGTGGATGGCCGGGACAAGCCCGGCCATGACGGTTGAGAGATTGCGGCTTCAGGCCAAGAGTGGCCTAACCCTCACCCTCAGGCTCGCCATCCACCTCCACCGGCGGCTCGACAGTGATGGCCCGCCCGGCGATATCCACCTTGGGCACAACCTTCTTGGTGAACGGCAGCAGCACCATGCCACCATCGGGCGTTTCGATCGTCAGGACATCCCCGGCGCCGAAATTTTCCACCGCGCGCACGGTTCCGAACCGCTCGCCGCTCTCCAGGCTGGCCGCAAGGCCAATCAGATCAGTGAAATAAAATTCGTCTTCATCGGGCGGCGGCAGGTTGGCGCGCGGCACGTAGATATCGACGTTGACGATCGTTCCGGCTGCGTCCCGATCGTCGATGCCCTGGACCTGGGCAACCAGCATATCGTCCTTGACGTGACGCGCCTTCCGGATCGCGAAATTGCGCGACCCGGCGGCGTCCGTCAGGCCCCGATAGCCGGCGATGGCCATCGGGTCCTCGGTGAAGGACTTCACCCTGATTTCGCCCCGCACGCCATGCACCGCGCCAAAGCGGCCAACGAGAACGAGGCTGTTTTTCATCAGGCGGCCGGAGCTTCTTCTTTGGCCGCCGCGGCAGCGGCATTGGCGGCAGCGCGTTCCTGCGCCTTCTTCTTCGGCTGGGCCTTCTGCGGGTTGTTGCGGGCTTCGCGCTTCATGATGCCCAGGCCGTCGAGCAGACGGGTGACGCGGTCGGTCGGCTGCGCGCCCTTGGCGATCCAGTCCTTGGCCTTCTCGACATCGAGGACCAGACGCAGCTCATTGTCCTTGGCCAGCAGCGGGTTGAACGTGCCGAGCTTCTCGACGAAGCGGCCATCGCGCGGCATGCGCGCATCGGCAACGACGACGCTGTAGAACGGGCGCTTCTTGGCGCCACCACGGGCGAGACGGATTTTCAGAGACATAGGTATTCCTTTCAGATCAGATTGGTCCGGCAAGCTCAGTTGTGTTTGCCGGGGTGTTGTTTCAGTTGGTATTCGTAGTCACTTCTTTTTGCCGAACGGGTTGAACCCGCCGGAAAATCCACCGCCGAGACCCGGCAGTTTGGGCCCGCCAAAAGAACCAGGTTGCCCGGGGAATGCGCCGGGCTTCGGTCCATCCGTGAGACCGGGCGGCGGCGTTGACGGCAAGGCCGGCGGCGCACCCGCGCCACCGCCCATCTGCTTCTGCATTTCGGCGATCTGCTCGGGCGAGGGCATGCCGGCGCCGCCGCCAAGCCCCATCATCTGCGCCATCTTGGCCATCGGGCCGCGTTTGCCCGCGCCGCCCATCATCTTCATCATGTCGGCCATCTGCCGGTGCTGCTTCAGCAGCCGGTTGACGTCTTCCACCTTCATGCCCGAGCCGGCGGCGATGCGCTTCTTGCGCGAGGCCTTCAGCATGTCCGGGTTGCGCCGCTCTTCCCGTGTCATGGAAAGAATGATCGCGCGCTGGCGCTTGATCACCTTGTCGTCGAGACGCGAGGCGGCAATCTGGTCCTTCATCTTGGCGACGCCGGGCAGCATGCCCATGATGCCGCCGAGCCCGCCGATCTTCTCCACCTGCGCCAGCTGCTCGGCGAGATCGTTGAGATCGAACTTGCCTTTGCGCATGCGCTCGGCAATGGCGGCGGCCTTCTCGGCGTCGATCGACTGCGCGGCCTTCTCCACCAGCGCGACGATATCGCCCATGCCGAGAATGCGGTTGGCGATGCGCTGCGGGCTGAAATCGTCGAGATCCTCGACCTTCTCACCGGTGCCGATGAGCTTGATCGGCTTGCCGGTGACGGCGCGCATGGAGAGCGCCGCGCCGCCGCGGCCATCGCCGTCCGTACGCGTCAGGACGATGCCGGTGATGCCGACGCTCTCGTTGAAGTTGCGCGCCAGATGCACGGCGTCCTGACCTGTCAGCGCATCGGCGACGAGCAGGATCTCATGCGGGTTGGAAGCCCGCTTGATCTCCGCCATCTCCTGCATCAGCGGCTCGTCGATATGGGTGCGGCCGGCGGTGTCGAGCAGCACCACATCATAGCCCTGCAGGCGCGCGGCCTGTTCGGCGCGCTGGGCAATCTGCACCGGCGTCTGCCCGGCGATGATCGGCAGGGTGTCGACGCCGACCTGGCGGCCGAGCACGGCGAGCTGTTCCTGGGCGGCCGGGCGCTTCACGTCGAGCGAGGCCATCAGCACCTTGCGCTTCATGCGGTCGGTGAGGCGGCGGGCGATCTTGGCCGTGGTGGTGGTTTTACCGGCGCCCTGCAGGCCGACCATCATGATGGCGACGGGGGGCGCGGCGGAAAGATCGATCGGCGAGGCGTCGGAGCCGAGGGTCTCGATCAGCACGTCGTTGACGATCTTGACGACCATCTGCCCCGGCGTGACCGATTTCACCACATTGGCGCCGACTGCCTGGGCGCGCACCTTCTCCGTGAACTCGCGCACCACATCGAGCGCCACATCCGCCTCGAGCAGGGCGCGCCGCACCTCGCGCATGGCCGCGTTCACGTCGCTCTCGGAGAGAGCGCCGCGGCGGGTCAGCGTATCGAATATGCCGGAGAGCTTCTCGGAAAGGCCCTCGAACATGCGGAATCTCCAGTTCTTTTCGTCAGACGAAGCTCCAAAGCCAAACGCACCCGGGGGCGCATCGCGCTGCCGGGTGTTGACCCTGAACCTCGGGGATTCCATGGGCCTGTGGCGAAAGAACGTCTCTGACGAGAGTGGCGGGATTTTTACGGGGGTGGGGAGGAGATGTCAAATGGGGGGATATTGCGCCAGGAGTCGCAAATGTGAGGAGACGTTGGCTTCGCAATATCTTGAGCAATTTTATATCTGAAAAAACAAAATGTTAGAATGGCAAAAGGGATTATGCATAAGGTAAAAGGACATAAGCGTTAGCATCTTCGCTGGTGGCTTCGGAACTTTGCCAATGTCTTTCAAAATTGAGGTCGTAGCTTCGAAAATAGCTCGCGAGCTTTTTCAGGGCTTCCGCATATATTTCCAAATACTCGAATTTATCGCTCGCTTGATAAAAACTGATTACAAGCTCCCAAAATATTTGGATGTGGTTATAGCTGTCTCAGCCTCGTCGAGCGCCACAGTCGACGACCGCATAAAAAAAATCGATGCGGCGCGGGAAAACCTACAGGATGCGATTGCTGCAATTGACGAGCTTAGAAGCCAGGCCGATGCAAACAAGCAAGATCTCATCGATGCCATTCGCCGCATTGAAGATGCCGAGCACCAAAAGCAAGAGCTCAGCAAAGAACTAGCTGCATTAAAGCAAGTTGCCGAGGCGGATATCTCCGCGTTTCGTCGGATAATCGGATTGCCGACGAAAGCCGACATATGGCGAGAAAGGTTACTTGGATTTGGCAGCGGTGTATTGGCTTCGATTATAGCCTCAATAATATTTGTCTTGGCCGCAAAATTGTTCCAAATTTCCTGAACTGCGCGCGGCATATATTAGCTGCACCAGAGCAGTTTGCGTTTGGCAATATGAGCAAAATTAACCGACGCGTATCGCCTTAATGGCTGCAAATCTTGTGTCGTCCTGAACATCCTCAATCAGGAGACTGACCCAGCTATCTGAATAAGTATAATCAGCATGGGCTGCGTGATAGATGCAATAATCTTTATTGGTGTTTTCTGGATTTCGTGAACTACCTAATGGCCGGACGCGGTGCAGTCTCCAAGCCTGAATGTGATTATGATTTGTAAAGGCCTTCCCGGTTGCTTCGCGTACCATACCGCAAACGACCTGCGGCTTATGCGGATACAGATGGTCAGCTGCCTTATATTTAACTGCAATGTTTCTGATTTCCTTTCCTAAGGCCTCGTCCGCCCCGAGAAATTCAAAATGAGCACGGCCCTTTGACGCCACATCAAGCGTATAGATCACGCGAAATTGGTACTCTAAATCAGCCATCTGCTCTTCTGTGAAACTTTCTTGAATGCGAGCGTCGAGAGCATTGATGTGTTCCGGAATGTCAAATTTAGTTAAAGCTGCCAACTGCTCAATATTCATTTTTGCAAACTGCAGAGCGAAGGATAGCTCTCTAGACAGCGATAAGCGGTTGCCGAAAAGCTCACATAACGTTTTCTCAAAGTTGAGACATGTCGCTTGAAAAAGTCCCTGCCACTTCGCATCACTTTTGCCAAGAAGCTTGTGTTCAACATCATCGCGAATGAGTTTTAAGGCGCTCAAGTTATTTCGAATGCCTTGCGAAAGAGGACAGTCCGGCCGAGCCGTCATCTGACTTAGCGCTATTGAACGACCATCGCGCCCAACGATGGACACTCCTTTCCTATCGTAATATTCGTGCAACAAGTACGTCCACGCAATGTTTGCCAGCACTGAGAAAACTTCGGTCTTGAAAGAGAGAGCTGCGCTATTAAAGATTTGCACTGCCAAAATCATAGCTTCGCGCGCTCGGATAAGCCTTTCGTTCTCCAGCGGATTTAGCCCGGTCTGCCAATCGTATGATCGCTTTTTTCGTTCGAAAAAAGCCACTTCCTCATCGGATGCGCTTTGCTGTCGGGCATCCGTTTTGACGCCGGTAATCCGAGCGCCGTTGATCGTGGCAGGCCGTTCGATATTAATTAGAGCTTGGATATCTTGATTGCGCCATCCCTTGCTCAATAGAGCTTTGACCACACGTTTTTCTTCTCGTGTGAGCGATCCCCCCCGCGGTCTGGTTGCCATTCTTTCTCCCCCCTTCTTCTAGGGCAACTAGGAAGCTACTTTTTGCTTTCGCATCCGTGCCTCGCAGACTTGACCGCTCTCTTTGTTAGATGAATATCGAATCTCGCAGCGGTTAGCTACAGGCCTGTCTACCGCTCGTACCACCTTAGCGGCTTGCGCTGGTCCGCAATTCTAGGCAACCTATTCTCACCGCGCGATCCACAATCAACAGCCGGACCAAGCGCAACATCACCGGGAGGGAATGCATGTCGGCTTCACCGATCATCACTGCTCCACGCACACCCGCACGCCCCTCCCGCCGCACCGTCCTCGCCGGCGCCTCGGCAGGCCTCGCGTCCATCGCCTTCACCCGCGCCCCCTCCCTCGCCCAGACCCAGCCCCCACGCGAAGGGCGCACTCTCATCAAGAACGGTGTCGTCCTCACGATGGACTCCGGCCTCGGCGATTTCGAGCGGGCCGATGTGCTGGTGGAGGGCGGCAAGATTGCCGCCGTGCGGCCCGATATTTCGGCGGAGGCGACGGTCATCGATGCCAGCAACCGCATCGTGCTGCCGGGCTTCACCGATACGCATCATCATTTCTACCAGAGCGCCATGCGCAACCTGCTCGGCAACGGTCTGCTCGAGGATTATTTCCGCGATATCGTGGCGAAGGCGACGCCGCTGTTTCGCGCCGGCGATGCCTATGACGGCGTGCTTTCGGGCGCGCTGCGCTCGCTGACATCCGGCGTCACCCATGTGGTGGACATGTCGCAGGTGTCGAACTCGCCGGAGCATTCCGATGCGATGATCAAGGCCTTCCGCGACAGCGGCATCCGCGCTGTCTACGCCTATGCGCGCGGCTATACACCGGCGGCGAAATTTCCCGATGATGTCGAGCGCATCAAGAAGCAGCATTTCGCTTCCAATGACGGGCTCGTCTCGCTCGCCTTCACCGCCGCGCCCGACAAGAACCAGTGGCTGCTGGCGCGCAAGATGGGGTTGCGCATCTATGCCCATGTGGTCGGCCTGGTGCCGAACGTCGGCCCCGCCGATGTCATCAGGCTCGGCGACGAAGGCCTGATGGGGCCGGACAATGTCTACGTCCATTTCACCGGCGGACGGCCCGAGTATATGAAGCGCATCAAGGACACGGGCGGCGCGCTGTCTCTGGCCGTGCCCATCGAGATGACCATGCGCCACGGCACGCCGCCGATCCAGCTGGCGCTCGATGCTGGCATCCGCCCCGCCCTGTCGAGCGATGTCGAGACGACGATGACGTCCGACATGTTCTCGATCATGCGCGCCGCCTTCACCCTGCAGCGCACGCAGATCAACGAGCGCGCGCTGAAGGGCGAGAA
>Ga0182744_1002224_pt1 | contig 16145 bp, 12 predicted proteins | sample eDN3rd30CKraftMG_FD_128525 | JGI IMG/M metagenome (GOLD analysis project Ga0182744, IMG submission 128525) | Enriched Miracle-Growth compost microbial communities from Emeryville, California, USA - eDNA 3rd pass 30_C Kraft MG (version 2) (version 2) ...
AAGCAGCTGAGAAAATTCATTTACCGTAATAAATGAAACCATTCGATCTCCCCAAGTCTCCTGAGCAGCATGATTTATAAGCGTCTCTATTTCTCTTCCTGAAGATGCAATCTGTCCGTTTAGCGGGAACAGCCATACACAACAGATCGTAAATACGGCTGCAATAAGTACCGTCATTAAAAAGACGATCCCCATCGTAACCAATATGCGTCCTAAGCGTTGTGATTCGTCTATACCGGCAACGGCCGAAGCAATGGCAAAGAAAATGAGCGGAATAACTGCTGTAAAAAGCAGATTCAAAAAAACATCACCTATGGGCTTAAGTGAAGAAACACTAGCTGGAAAAAAGAGTCCGACTAAACTCCCCACAAAAATGCCCAATAGCAATAGCAGGATATTGCTATAATTTTTAAAAAAACCAATACGCCCGTTGTTCATTTGAACACGAATGTACCGGTTTTTTTAAAATTAAAATAAATGAAAACGAATTGATTAAGAAAATCTACTCTTCAAGGCTGCCAGTTTGGCCGCCATATCTGTTTCAGAACGTACAGGCTTATTACTTTTACCTGACTTAGGTGTTCGATGTTGTTGTTTTTCTCTTTTCTCTTCCGTTTTCATACTAAGAGAAATACGATTTCGCTCTGCATCCACTTCCATGACCGTTACCTCAACTTGTTGGTGTACTTTGACCACTTCATTGGGGTCCTTCACAAATCGATTAGCCAATTGGCTGAGGTGAACCAATCCATCTTGATGTACACCAATGTCGACAAAGGCCCCAAAATTAGTAATATTCGTTACAATACCCGGTAACTTCATCCCCACTTTTAAATCGCTTACTGTATGGATACCTTCTGTGAACGAAAAAGTTTCGAATTGTTCCCGTGGATCAAGTCCCGGTTTTGCTAGCTCAGTTAAAATATCATGTAATGTCGGAAGTCCAACTTCATCGCTCACATATCGGTTGAGTGGAATCCGTTTGCGCAACTGATCATCTGTTAACAAACTGCTTATATCGCTACCTAAATCATTGGCCATCTTGCTCACCAGCGCATAACGTTCAGGATGAACAGCACTGGCATCCAATGGATTTTCAGCCCCTCGTATACGTAAAAATCCGGCCGCTTGCTCAAAAGCCTTATCGCCTAGCCGGGGTACTTTCTTGAGATCCGCTCGACGCTTAAACGCGCCATATTCATTTCGATAGGTTACAATGCTTTGTGCTAAAGCTGGCCCCAAACCTGAAACATAAGCCAAAAGTTGTTTAGAAGCCGTATTCAGTTCTACACCAACCGCGTTCACACAACTGATTACCGTATCTGCTAATGATTCTTGCAACTTACTTTGATCCACATCATGCTGGTACTGACCTACCCCAATAGATTTAGGGTCTATCTTAACCAGTTCGGCCAAAGGATCCATCAAACGCCTACCGATAGAAACCGCTCCTCTAACGGTTATATCGTAATCAGGAAATTCTTCCCTCGCCACTTCTGATGCCGAATAGATAGATGCTCCACTTTCATTTACCATAACGATGGTTACATGAGGCAATTGAAGCTTCCGAACAAATTCTTCTGTTTCACGACCAGCAGTACCATTTCCAATGGCAATGGCCTGAATATGGTGACTAGCTACTGTTTTTCTAATTTCATGTGCGGCCTCTGCCTCTTTTGTAACTCCATTGTGTGGATAAACCGTCATATTAGCTAGCAACGCCCCTTGCTCATCTAAACAAACTACCTTACATCCGGTACGAAAACCGGGATCGATAGCTAAAATACGTTTACTACCTAAAGGAGCAGCTAATAATAATTGCCGGGCATTTTCTGCAAACACGCGAATAGCCTCCTCATCTGCTCTTTTTCGTGTAATCAGTCGGACTTCGGTCTCCATCGAGGGCTTTAACAGACGTTTAAAGCCATCTTGAATAGCTAATTGCACTTGCGAAGCGGTAGCATGAACTGTTTTTATAAAACGCTGAATAATCAGATTCACCGCCTCCTCTTCAGGCACTTCAACATCTAAATAAAGCATTTGTTCCTTTTCACCTCGCCGCATGGCCAGAATCCGATGGGAAGGTGCTGTTTTTACCGGTTCCGACCACTCGAAATAATCTTTATATTTGATGGCCTCCATTTCCTTTCCCGGTACAACACGCGAAATAAAAGAACCTTGTTCCATAAAAAAGTCACGCATTTGAGCACGCGTTTCGGCATGTTCTGCAATCATTTCAGCCACAATATCACGGGCACCTGAAAGTGCATCATCGATGTTTAGGACGCCTTGTTCTTCATGGATAAAGGATGCTGCGATAGTAGCTAAATCTACATCTTCCTGTTGTAGTAAAAGCATAGCCAAAGGCTCCAGTCCTTTTTCCTTGGCTACAGAGGCCCGGGTTTTACGTTTAGGTTTATAGGGGAGATAAATATCTTCCAGTACCGCCATGGTTTCTGCTGCACGCAAACTTTCCTCTAAGACGGGAGTGAGCTTACCCAATTCAGTCAGTGATTTCAAAATGGCTTCCCGACGTTTGTCTAAATCGCGTAGCTGCGCGATTCTGTCTCGTATCGTTGCTACTTGAACTTCATCTAGACTTCCCGTTAATTCTTTACGATAACGGGAAATAAAAGGCACTGTTGCACCCTCGTCTAATAATTGAATGGTTGTACGAATCTGTCGTTCCTGTAATGACAATTCCTGTGCAATACGTTGCTCGTGCACTAACATCATAGGTATTAAATTAGAAGGAAATAGTATAACATACAAGCACCTATGCCCTACTGCTCGTCTTTTTTAGGCGACTCTGCTGCATCGGATGAGGTATTGGTAGGATTTTTTTCTAGTGTATCATTTTTAGGATCGGCATCGCTATCGGCAGAAGGTCCGCCATAGTACTCGGGTTGTCTATGCCCTCCGTCACTATAATCTTCTTCCGTTTCTGAGCCAGTGGTCGTACTCGTGGTATGCGATGTATCGGGCGAATCCGGCACGTCTAAGTCTTTACCAAAACTATTAATCTGGTCGTTAATATCTTTTTTAATCGATTCGGAAGCGTCTTTAAATTCCCGGATGCCTCGTCCTAAGCCTCTGGCCAATTCCGGAAGTTTCTTACCTCCAAATAAAAACAACGCAGCTAAAAGGATCAGCATCACTTCACCCCCACCCATATTTAAAAATAACAATATCGAATTTAACATCATATTCTATGTTTCTGAGATCGCAAACTTAGTAAAAAATGAAGCAATCTATGCAAACAAAAGACTAAAGCTACTAAAAATTTTACAGTTACTTTGAAGTTATAGGTTGTAAGTTTTATGTTTTAAGAGCGAAAAGCTATTGAGTTATAAGTTTTAAGTGATGCGTTTTAAGTGAGCGAAAGGCTTAAAGCGAAACGCATAAAGCGATGGCCTTTCGGCCACTGTTACTGCCGGTGCCATTGCCACTGCTACTTCTCTTGTCTATTGTCTGATGTCTCATATCTCACATCTAAAATCTAACCTCTCATATCTCACATCTAATATCTCACATCTCATACCTAAATCGTCCTATTCACATCCCATTGCTCTAGGTAATCGGCCACACGGCGTATAAACATACCGCCCAAAGCCCCATCTACCACACGATGATCGTATGACATAGATAAGAACATCATATGCCGGATACCTATTACGTCACCATACTCGGTTTCAATCACCGCAGGTTTTTTTGTAATGGTACCAATGGCCAAGATGGCAACTTGGGGTTGATTAATAATGGGTGTACCCATGACGTTTCCAAACGAACCGATATTGGTTACGGTAAACGTGCCATCCTGCGTGTCGGCTGGCTTGAGCTTGTTGTTTCGCGCACGATTAGCCAAATCGTTCACCGCTTTGGTTATGCCAATCAAACTGAGATCTTTCGCGTTCTTGATAACTGGCACAATCAGGTTACCGTTGGGTAGTGCCGTTGCCATGCCGATATTAATAGCATGCCTCTTGATAATTTGGGTTCCGTTTACCGAAATATTAACCATAGGGAAATCTTTCAAAGCTTTAGCAACCGCTTCTATAAAAATAGGTGTAAAAGTGAGCTTTTCATTTTCTCTTTTTTGAAACGCATCTTTCACTTTATTACGCCACTGGACGATATGGGTCACATCGGCCTCTACAAACGAGCAAACATGCGGTGCCGTTTGCACACTATGAACCATATGTTCGGCAATGAGTTTGCGCATACGGTCCATTTCAATAATTTCATCCTTACCTGAAATGGATGCCACAGCAGGTGCTGACTTCACAAAGGATGTGTTTTCTACCGCTGTTACTCCATTTTGTACGGTCTCACCAGGTGTTGTCCGTTGAGCGAGATAATCTAATAAATCCTGTTTAGTGACCCTTCCTTCTAAACCAGTACCTTTTATCTGATCAAGCTCTGCCTGCGTAATGCCTTCCTCTTGAGCAATGTTTCTGACTAAAGGAGAATAAAATCGATCGCCTGCTCCGATCGTATTCATAGTGGAAACGTCTGCCGGTTTAGGATACTTTTCTTCAAGTGCATCTAAACCGGGTATCGTATCCTCTTTAGCTGTTACAGGGTCTTCTTCCTCCGCAGGTACCACTGGCTGGACAACAGGTGTTGTACCTTCTGGAGCCTCCTTATCTGCTGTTTCTAATACCGCTAATACGTCGCCTATCTGTGCTACTTCATCTTTTGCAAATCGGATTTCAACCAGCTTTCCAGATACAGGAGATGGAACCTCAGAATCTACTTTATCTGTTGCAATTTCAACCACCGTTTCATCCATTTCTACCATATCGCCCGGTTGCTTCACCCAATTCACGATGGTTGCCTCTAAAACACTTTCACCCATTGCGGGAAGTAGTAAATCATATCTAGCCATACAACTTTCTAATTAAATTGCTCCAAAAGCAAACATAGGTTACAATAATAGCCAAAAAAATAAAAAAAACGGAATAATATTCTAACAAACACCCTTCAATCAAAACTGTCTTATGACATGATGGCTCTTTCTGTCTTCACCATATCATACAGCATAACCAATGCATTGGCCGCAGCTCGTTCTATATTGGGTATACGTACCTTTCCGAAGATGAATTTTTTGGCCCTCACTCCATTTCTTCCAGCAATAGCAATCCAAACCGTACCAACAGGTTTTTCATCAGAGCCACCATCAGGGCCTGCAATGCCCGTAATCGCTATACTGTAATCTGTGACAAAATTGCGTTGAGCACCCTGCGCCATTTCTATAACTACAGCTTCGCTAACTGCACCATGTGTAGCTAGTGTTTCTTCTGCCACATCAAGTAACCGCGTTTTGAGCGCATTACTATAAACGATACCACCCCCCTTAAAAACGCGACTGCTTCCGGGCAAACGGGTCAGCAAATGACTCAGATATCCTCCTGTACAGCTCTCAGCAACAGATAAACTAAGTCCAGCATCTCCCATGTTATCCAATATATACTGCTCCAACAAAATATCACCAATACCGACTAGGTAAGGAGCCACCAATTGTTGAAGCTTTTCAAATTGGAGGGCTATTTGCTGGTCCAAAGCCAAGGTATCCTGACCACTTGCCGTGAGCCGTAACTTCACTTGACCATATTGAGGTAAATAGGCTAAGTGTATCGCTCGCGGAAGTTGGTCTTCAAATGCACTCAATTGCTGTGCTAAAAAAGATTCGCCAATACCGGCAGTAAGCAATGTTCTGTGCCAAATCGTTTGTTGACTTGGATGTTGACGTAAGCGAGGCAATACTTCATTTTCCATGAGGTATTTCATTTCTTGTGGTACGCCGGGCATCATGACATAAATGCGTTCTTTTGCTTCAACCCACATACCCGGTGCCGTTCCCGTTTCGTTATGCAGCACCACTGCATGATCCAATACGTCTGCTTGTTGCCTATTGACTTCCAGCATCGGCCGATTTAGCTTACTAAAAATGGCTTCCACATGTTTCTCTACTTGCTTATCACGGCGTAAAGTAGTATTGAAATAAGCAGCAAGTGTTTGTTTCGTGACGTCATCCTTTGTTGGCCCTAAACCACCGGTGCTCAAAATAAGATCAGATCGACGGGCAGCCAACTCAAAAGCCTGCTGAATAGCCTCCGGTTTATCCGGCACAGAACTAATTTGCACCACATCAATTCCTAATGGGTTTAGCTGTTGCGCCATCCAGGCAGAATTGGTATCCACAATCTGCCCGATTAATATTTCATCACCAATGGTTATAATTTCTGCTTTCATGTGTTAATGGAAAGTAAAAATTCAAAAGTAAAAAGTAAAAATTGCTATCGTCACTGCGAGCCGAGACGGAATAAAATGCGCTGGTTCGAAGCAATCAAATATCAAGACCTATTTCTAACAATAATATCTAAATATTAGTTGTGCGTTGCCCGCTACGAGTTGCCAGTTGTTCGTGATGATGGTGTAATGCGCCACCTATCTAACACGGATATCTAAATATTAGTTGTGCATTGCCCGTTACGAGTTGCCAGTTGTTCGTGATGATGGTGTAATGCGCATCCTATCTAACACGGATATCTAAATATTAGTTGTGCGTTGCCCGTTACGAGTTGCCAGTTGTTCGTGATGATGGTGTAATGCGCCACCTATCTAACACGGATATCTAAATACTATGTACTACATACTAAATACTTCTCATATCTCATATCTAACATCTCACATCTAAAAACTATTATAATAATCGTTTCGTTTGGTCAATTTCAGATCTTGCAAAATAGAGGCTTTCACCCGGATATTAAAGGTATAGCTTCGGTATGTACCGAAGGGAACCCAACCGAACGACATATCCCAACAATGCAAATCACGATAAATATTGAATTGTGTCAAACTGATTTTCTTTGCCTGAAAGTCATAGCCTGAGTTGTATTGTATCTTCCATTTAGGGGTAATCGAAAAATCGCCATGTAAGTTGATGGTACTCGTGATCGTAGCCTTATCAAACGGTTTGCTATACTGAAAAGTAAATGAAGCCGCAATATTCCAAGGGACATTAAAATCGACGAAAGCATTTGGGTCAGTACTAATACGCGCTAGCTCTTGCTGCTGCTCTGGCGTCATCCCCGCCTTACCCTTGTCCAATTCATCCAGCTTCTCTCCCCTTTTCTTAGCCGCCTCAGGATTGAAACTAAAATCGGTCGACATCCCAATCTGCGTTAATCGTGCCAGCTGTCCGCCCTTGATAGCAAAACGATTTACCTTTCGGTAAGATGGTATCGTACTACCTGGATTATAGACCGCTGTATATTGATAAGGATCAAATGTTCCATTAAAATTAATACCCAATTTTTGATCGAATAAGGATGTCCGACCGGAGAAGCTAATGGTAGACAACTTAAAAGAATCGGCTACAAAATTATAATTGCCACTAAAGGTTAACCCCTGTAAAATAGGCACCTTTTTAAAGCCTGTACCCGTCGTATCATCTTCGCTGCGCACCTTTGCTTCGATGTTGTTATCCAAGGAAAAGCCAATCCCCATCGACCGGCCTTCTGAAGGTTTGGTATAAAGTGCATTTTGAAAGATAGAATATTTTCTAGGCCTGCCCTGATTGTCTAACACCTCGGTGCCATCCGGATTCCGCAAGGTACGATAGAACCCAAATATGGGATCGGAAAAATCAGGGCGATAATTGAAATTGACCGATGGTGTAATGACATGGCGAATGGCTGCTAATTTCCCCTTAAAATTCTTTTGTCCATAGACCTTGGTAGAAAAACCACTGGAAATATTGTAATCATACGCTCGATTAAAGCCCTGTACGGTATCAATAACTTCTTTGTAACCTCCCGGACTATTATCATAAAATTTGCGGATGGATTGAAAATACCAGCTCTCATTATAACTTACACTGGTATTAAACTGAAAATATTTAGCCACATTGAGCGATAAGCTGATTGGTATATTATGTTGAATACCATTCTGCATCTTTTTTAGGGTTTCCTTTTTAAACAATAGGCTATCGACTGAGTTGATCGAGTTTTTACCTTGCATGCTGTAGCCCATGGTAATTCGCTGATACCATTTCTGCTCGCCTACACGATCTTTCGAGTCGAATGGATTAAAGGAAGCCACGTTCAGGTTAAAGGTGGGAAGTTCCAAATTGATTTGCCCCGTACTAATATCTTGTCGGTGGCTTAAGCTCGACGTAAAATTGACTTTCCCGTCGGCAAATGTCTTACCGTAGGCAATACTGGACGACATGTTATTGCGCGTGAGCTGATTATAATCATAAGAACCTCCAGCCGCCGTATTAGAAAAATAGGTACCCGTACCCACATTCACCTGCGCACTAAAAGTAGTACCCGGATTGGCTTCCTGCCGCTGAGAATGGTTCCAAGTAATGTTAAAATCTTTGGCTCGTGAATAACCTGGGGTATTTTCCTCTCCGTTCTTGGTAAAGGCATAACGGAGGGAGAAACCGCCATCGTATTTATAATTTTTCTTATAACGTACACGAGCACTAGACTCCCAAGAACCTTTCGAATAGAGGTTACCGCGTAATTCCGCATCCCAATAATCATTTAAGCCAATATAATACCCCGCATCACGCATAAAGAAACCACGACTATAATCCTCACCAAAACTGGGAAACAGGATACCTGATTGCCTCTTGTTTGTCTTAGGAAAAAAACCAAATGGAATCATGATAAAACGTAACGGAACATCTTCTACTACCATATAAGCACTGCGCGACACCACTTGGTTTTCAGTTAAAATCACTCGGCTCATCTGTATTCCAAAGTGCGTATGCGGTTGCGGTAAATTACAAGTACTATAGAAGCCATGACGAATAAACTGCTCGTTGTATTGGTTCTTCTTAATCTTTTCTGCCTGGATAGACGCCCCATCCATTTCCGTAAACACCCCATAAGTAAAGCCCTTACCCGTGTCAAAATTGTAACGCAAGGAATCGACCGTCACCGGTGGCTCTCCGCCGCTTTTAAAGATAGGCCGGCCTTTGTACTTATTATTATGATCAAGCAGACCACTAGCAAACATCTCATGCTTGGTATTATCAATGCGGATATAATCGGCCGTCAGTTCCATATCCTCATATTTTATCTTGGCATTGCCATATAAGTGGAGCATGTTATTTTTACGGTCGGTAATGGTAGAATCTTCCGCATTGCTCAAAACAGCCGATTGTAATCCAGCTTCACTTCGTTTTGCTGTGTCACGTCTGGAAGAATCTGCTATCCTTAACGTATCATACGAAACAGTATCTTGCAATACATCTTTAGAGCGCTCTAAGCTATCCTGCACAATAAACTGTTGTCCAGAAGCCATGATGGGCGCCAAAAGGCCAACCAAAACGAAAATATATCCAAAAATCAGGCTAACAGACTTCAAATTTGACAACGAATATTATTTTTGCAGTATATAAAAATTGATTATTAAGTTACGCTACCTAACGAAACAATATCCGTTAGCATGCAATATACATAACGGCGCCCAAAATTAACGAAAGCAACATCAGCTTGCAAGAGCTGAACTGTTTTCGTTTAACAGATTTTTGTAGACAATTGCTACAATAAATTTTTAATAAATACGGATTTATTCGCATTGTCATACAATAAGATTAACTTTATAGCATTTATATATTGAACTAAGAGCGATTATTTGGATGATTACACGTTTAACAAGATTTGCAATTACTTGCTATTTAATTTGCTTTATATTCTTACCAACGCAAAGTTCGGCGAATAAGTATGACCCCTATAAAATTACAACCATTGTGATAGATGCCGGACACGGGGGAAAAGACGGTACAACACATGGTCGATTCTCGAAAGAAAAAGATATTACATTAGCCGTCGCACTGAAGTTGGGCAAGGCTATAGAACGGGAAATCCCTGGAGTGAAAGTCATTTATACTCGAACAGATGATAGCTTTATAGAACTGTATGAGCGGATTGGCATCGCTAACCGAAATAAAGCCGATTTATTTATTTCTTTACATTGTAACTCGATGCCTAATACCCGTAGACGCGTGGTAGCGCGTTATGCCCGGAATTCAAAAGGCAAGCGGTACCCCGTTTATAAAACGGTATATTCGCAACGAACAGATGTAAATGGCGTAGAAACTTTTGTTTCTGGTTATGGACGTCTAGACGAGCAAGATGTAGCGGTGCGCGAAAATGCTTCCATGTTATTGGAAGATAATTACAAAGAAAATTACGACGGCTTTGATCCCAATGACCCTGAAAGCTATATTATTTTTTCGCTGATGAAGAATGCTTACCGTGATCTCAGCATCAAATTGGCCAGCTATATACAAGAAGAGTATGTCAAGTCAGACCGAATCGATCGTGGTGTAAAAGAACAGAGTCTAGCGGTGCTTGCCCGTGCAGGCATGCCTGCCGTGCTGACCGAAATGGGTTTCATCAGTAACCCAGAAGAAGAGCGTTATATGAATTCAGCTGAAGGTCAGGCAGAAATTGTTAAAAATATTGTCCATGCTATAAAAAATTATAAAAAACACATCGAAAACTGATGCATCACATTCACTTGTTCGCACTTTCTATCTTTTTGTTACTTTCTATGTCCCAACCGGCTGTTTCAAGTGTTGAAATCAGCGAAAAGCCTCCTCAAGGAGGTTATCACATTAAAACAATCGTGATTGATCCAGGGCATGGCGCGCATGATCCGGGAGCAAAAGGACGTACTTCAGTAGAAAAAGACATTGCCCTACAAATTGCACTGAAGCTAGGGAAAGCAATCAAAGCAGAACTACAGGATGTAAATATCATATACACGCGCACAACAGATGTTTTTGTACCGCTATATGAACGCATTGGGTTGGCGAACGATAAAAAGGCCGATTTGTTCATATCCATTCACTGTAATTCCATGCCCGGTACTAAAAAACGCATTGTTAGTGGTTATCATCGACGTAATGGAAAACGCCTACCCATTTATAAAACCGTTTACGAACCCAATACCACCACACACGGAACAGAAACTTTCGTTTCAGGTTATGGAAGATTAAGCGAACAGGATGCCGCCATACGCGAAAATGCCTCCATGCTGTTAGAAGACAACTATCAGGCGAATTACGGTGGTTTTGACCCTAAAGATCCAGAGAGCTACATTATTTTTTCGCTAATGAAGAATGCTTATCGCGATCAAAGTATTAAATTAGCATCACTTGTAGAAGGTGAATATGTAAAATCGGGCAGGGAAAGCCGAGGAGTAAAAGAATTAAGCTTGGCTGTATTAGCACGTGCGGGTATGCCAGCCATTTTGACAGAGGTTGGTTTTATCAGCAATCCAGATGAAGAACGTTATTTGAATTCGGCAGCAGGACAAGAAACCATTGTATCGAATCTGCTTACAGCCATTAAAAATTATAAAAAGCAAATAGAGCAATAAACAAAACAAGTATAGTATTGTTCCATGTAGGGCATTAGGAGGTAGCGTACTATTAATCACCTTAAAAAAAACAATAATTTCGATGAAACCTGCATACCGGAGGTAGCAAGCTTCATCACCTTATAAAACAATTATTTCGATGAAAATCTCTAACGAAACCAAAGTAGGTATTTTAGCTACGGTAGCCATTGCAGTATTGATTATTGGATATAGCTTTTTAAAAGGAAATGATGTTTTTAGTAGCGACCGTACCTATTATGCAACATATGACCGTGTTGATGGATTAAGCGTATCCAAACCGGTCATGGTGAATGGCTATCAGATTGGCCGTGTCTCGAAAATGCAACTATTAGCTAGTGGCGAAATTCTGACCGAATTTAAAATAAAACACGACTATGCTATTCCAGCGAATACCATTGCCCGTATTGCCAGCACTGATTTATTAGGAGGTAAAGCCATTGTTTTTGAATTGGGAGACAGCCCGGAATACGCCGAAGATGGCGACACATTACGTGCTAATATTCAACGCAACATCTTGGAACAAGTAGAACCTGTACAAAAAAAGGCAGAGGCAGTGGTTGCTGTATTAGATTCCGTTTTAACCTCCATCAACAATACCATTAATCAAGATTTTCAACGCAATTTCAATCGAAGTATTGCGAGTATTGCCAACACACTGAATACGTTAGAACACACCACCACACAAGTGGATGCTATTGTAGGCACACAACGTACCAAACTGGCCAATATCCTCAGCAATGTAGAAGATATTTCGGCTAACTTCAAAAATAATAACGAACGTATCAGCAGTATTTTAACCAACCTTGATCAGGTTACCGATCAGGTGGCAAAAGCCAATTTTCAGCAAACTATTGACCATGCCAATACGGCTGTGGCAGATTTACAAAAAATCGTCGACAACATTCATAACGGAAAAGGTTCGGTCGGTTTATTGTTGAATGACGATAAACTGTACGACAACCTCAATAATGCTTCGAAAAATCTAGATAACCTCATGATCGACATGAAGCAGAACCCTGGAAGGTATGTACATTTCTCTATTTTTGGCAGAAAAGGAGATTGAGTAGTTATTGGCTATTCGTTGTTGGTTATTCGTCATGTCGACCGAAGTGGAGACATCTGTTAATTATTGGTAGTTATGGTATATAAACTCACCACTGGCAACTAACAACTCGCAACTATATTAAATCTCAAAGGTTTGTCCTTCTATAGCTAGCAACGTATTTTCAAACACCGTCTTGCTTTCTAACAATAAAGGTTGTAGGTCTTTGTATCTTGCTGAAAAATGGCCAATAAGCAAGCGCTTTGCGCCTACCTTTTCGGCTATCTCAGCCGCTTGTAGAGCTGTTGTATGAAATGTTTCCAAGGCGCGTTCATGCATTTCGTGTAAAAATGTCGTCTCATGATACAACAAGTCAACCCCTTTAATATAAGGCCAATAAGACGGTGTATATACGGTATCAGAGCAAAACGCATAACTTCGTGAACGAGGAGAAGGCAGCGTTAAATCAGTCGCCTTATATACTTTCCCGGTAGGATCTACATAATCAATCCCCTTTTTAAGCAATGAAAAATAAGGCGCAGGGATCGCCAAAGAAGCGACAAGCTCTTTATTGATTTTAGGCAAACGTTGCTTTTCCTTCAAAAGGAAACCGGTGCAGCTAACGCGATGACTTAATGGAAAACTAAACACCTCTAAGTTACTATCTTCCCAAATTTGTTGAGCATGCATAGGGTCTGTCGCTTTAAAGACAAGCGGATAGCGCAGGGTTGTTTCAGCATAATGTAATTGGATATCGATAATTTCTTTTAGTCCGGGTGGCCCAAAAACATACAGGTCATCTTTCCGACCATTGAGATGCATAGAAGAAATCAGACCAACTAAACCTAAGTAATGATCGCCGTGTAGGTGTGATATAAAGATATGTTTGATGCGATTGGCCTTAAAACCATAGCGCTGCAACTGCAATTGTGTGCCTTCACCGCAATCAACCAAGCTCAATACATCATTGCAATTAATAATTTGAGCAGTATGATTCCGTCCATATAGAGGGGTTGCAGAATTACTGCCCAAAATAGTTACCTCAAACTTCATTCGTCATCGGTTGCTACCTGCCCTCTAAACTCCCTTTCCAACTCTTCCATAAAAATCAAATCTTCCGCTTCGCTTGCCGTTGGAACCACGTGTAAAACGTCTTTTAGATTGGATAATTCAATCAACTGTAAGATAACATCATTCGCACAGCAAATCACAAATATTCCGCCAGCTGTATGGCATAATCGATGTGCCGTGAGCGCACACCTTAGACCCGATGCATCCGCATGTTGAGCATGCGTTAAATCCAATACAATATTCCGCTGTCCATCGGTATTGAGTAAAACAAACTCAGATTTAATTTTTGGCGCAGTAACCCCGTCCAACACCACTTCATGAGGAGTAATGACTACATAACGTTCATGTTTATCAATTGTAAATTTCATAAAATAATATTCCGTTAGTTAAATAATCTGTCTGCTATTCACTTGTTATCAATCGTTCAATGGCTTTCGTCACATTGCTTTCTACACGATGAATCACGTCATCAATCGCATGGCGCACAAATGGCTCGCCAGTAATATGCTCATATAGTTCAATATAACGCTCAGAAATGGACTGCACCCATTCATTGTTCATTTCAGGAACTACCTGTCCTTCTTTCCCTTGAAATCCGTTTTCAATCAACCATTTTCGAACAAATTCTTTAGATAATTGGCGTTGTGGCTTACCTGCCTGTTGCAATGCTTCGTATCCTTCTTGATAAAAGTACCGCGATGAATCAGGTGTATGGATTTCATCGATTAAAATAATCTGATCTCCTATTTTACCAAATTCATATTTGGTATCTACCAGAATCAACCCTTGAGCAGTAGCAATTTCTGTGCCTCGTTTAAAAAGTGCCTGTGTGTATTGTTCCAATTGTACATAATCCGCCTCGCTCACAATGCCCTGCTGCAAGATTTCCGATTTGGAAATATCTTCATCGTGCCCAACTGCTGCTTTTGTGGTCGGGGTAATGATGGGCTGGGGCAAACGATCATTTTCCTTTAATCCTTCTGGCAATGGTTCGCCACAAACCGACCGCTTTCCGGCAGCATATTCGCGCCAAGCATGCCCCGATAAATATCCCCGGATCACCATTTCCACCTTAAAGGGTTCGGCAATTTTACCTATGGTTGCACTCGGATCGGGTGTTTCGATCACCCAATTGGGCAAAATATCTTCCGTTGCCTGGAGTTGCTTTGCCGCTAGCTGGTTAAGCACCTGCCCCTTATAAGGGATGGCTTTCGGCAAGACTACGTCAAAAGCAGAAATCCGATCCGAAACCACCATCGCTAAATATTGATCTGCAATGGTATATACATCCCGCACTTTACCTTTATAAAAAGCCGTTTGCTGAGGAAAATTAAAATGTGTTTCTTTTATTGCGTTCACGCTATGAAAATTAAAAATTCAAAAGTAAAAAGCTTTTTTTAAGTTGCGAGTTGTCCGTTAACAGTTGCGAGACGAAAAATATCCACGCAACGCACAACTGGCAACTCACAACTAAATATCTCCATAAGCTTCCAAAATCCGTTTTACTAACTTATGTCGTACCACATCACCACCACTGAGGTAAATAATGTCGATTCCTTCAATATGATCCAACAATTTTAAAGCTGTATTTAAGCCCGATTGCTGCTTCTTCGGTAAATCGATTTGCGTAACATCACCCGTAACAATGAACTTTGCCGTTGGACCCATACGTGTCAGAAACATTTTCAATTGCATCTCCGTCGCATTTTGAGCTTCATCCAAAATAACAAAACAATTATCCAAAGTCCGCCCACGCATAAAAGCTAATGGTGCCACCTCAATGGTTCGATTCTCCAAATAAACCTTCAACTTCTCAACCGGAATCATATCGTCCAAAGCGTCATATAAGGGGCGAAGATAAGGATCCACTTTTTCTTTCAAATCTCCAGGAAGAAACCCTAAGTTCTCACCAGCTTCAACAGCGGGACGCGTTAAGATAATCCGTTTAATTTCTTTATTACGCAATGCCCTTACTGCAAGTGCAACTGCTGTATATGTTTTTCCCGTTCCCGCTGGACCTATCGCAAACAAAATATCGTTTTTAACAATACTGTCAACCATCTTGCGTTGATTCGCCGTACGTGCTTTAACAACAATTCCATTCGGACCGAAAACAATAGGCTCACCGCTAAATGGAGCGGCAGCTTTCTCTACAACGCTTTCTCCCGTAACGACTGCCGGTGTTGCACCTAATATCGTTTCTATATCATTATAGTTAATATGGTTATATTTTTCCAAGTGTCTAATAATAGCCTCAAACTTGTTTTTAAATACACCAATCTCTTCCTGATCTCCTAGAACTTTTAATTCTGTTCCCCTTGCAATCAATTTAAGCTTCGGAAAATATTTTCTGATCAGTTCGAAATGTTCATTTTGTGGCCCCCACAATAAAGCCGGATCCACTTGTTCTAATGTAATGTGTAATTCGTTCAAACTTATATCTATTAAAATTTATGTATCAGTAGGCTGCAATTTATCTTCTTCTACTCACCCAAGTATCTGTTCTTTTTTTAAGTAACGGTAATTGCTAATGGATTTTTTATATTTTTGGAAATATTCACAGCTAAATATGAAAAATTCATGCTAGGTTTGCACCTTTAAATCC
>Ga0182744_1002225_pt1 | contig 16141 bp, 20 predicted proteins | sample eDN3rd30CKraftMG_FD_128525 | JGI IMG/M metagenome (GOLD analysis project Ga0182744, IMG submission 128525) | Enriched Miracle-Growth compost microbial communities from Emeryville, California, USA - eDNA 3rd pass 30_C Kraft MG (version 2) (version 2) ...
ACCAAGTCAAGTACCAGTTCGTGAACCAGAACTTGAGTTACTTTGACGTCACCAGTGACGCAGCAACGAAGGAAGAATGGTTAGACCGCATGTACTATCGTACATTGCCTCTGACTGATCCGAATTCGGAGGCTTTGCCGCCTGCCCCAGATTACTTTATTCTGATGGTAGGCAATGGCGAATATGTCTACTCGGTGGATCAGTGGGCAGACCAACTGATTGTAAACGTACCTGTGCAGAACTTGGGTACGGCTTATCTGAAGTTCATCCGCCGTACGGTGGATACCGATTTGCAGCTCGCCATTGCGGGCGTTCCCATTCACCAAGTGTAGTAACCTCGTACAGTCCTCAGGCAGTCTCTGAGGACTGTACGGGTCTTATTACCACCTTTCATCAGTTTGTTGTAGAACTATGGAAATTAAAGATTCTGCCTATGAGACAACCGAATCGGGTCTCATGGTGCCTAAAAAGCAATTCATCCTCTTTGAAGAGGATTTTGACTATTACCCCACTGCCGATATTGATCTGACAACCAAAAACCAGTCCTTTGTGCGCCTGGCGTCGGTCTATCGCGATATGGGGGTTAAGAACAATGTCTTTCATCTGGCCTTAATCAATCAGAATCTGCGCGGCGTCGATCCGTTTGATCCGGATCTGGATGAAACGACCATGAAGCAGATCTATTACGAATGCTTGATTAACCCATGGTTTTTCTTTCGAGAAATCGCGCGGGCACCGGCAACCTCGGGTGTGGGAAGCGATCCCTTACAAGCCAATCGGGGCAACATTGCGCTGTGGTGGTGTTTCTTTAACCACGTCATGGTGTTTTTGATCCAGATTCGTCAGACCGGTAAGTCCTTCAGTACAGATCAGCTAATGTCGTACCTGATGAACATCCTCTGTCGTAATACGGCAATCAACCTTTTAACAAAGGACGATAATCTGCGGCGCGCGAACGTGAAGCGGTTAAAGGACATTATGGCCGAGCTGCCTAAGTACTTAAACTTCTCCACAAAAGACGATGCGCGCAATGGTGAAGAAATCACCATCATGCGGCTAAACAATCGCTATAACACGCATGTGCCGCAAGCCTCTGAGAAAAATGCCTTGAAGCTGGGTCGGGGTTTGACAACGCCTATCTTCCATATCGACGAACCGCCCTTTCAACCGCATATTGAGACTGCGTTACCTGCTGCGCTGGCTGCTACCGGTAACGCTGTAGATAAAGCAAAAGCGCGCGGCGAACCCTACGGGACAATTCTTACTACAACAGCTGGGAAAAAGGATGACCGCGACGGTAAGTACGTCTATAAGCTTTTGCAGGATGCGGCGGTGTGGAATGAGCGCTTCTTTGATGCGAAAAACCACGCACATTTAGAGCAAATCATCCGAGCGTCTTCGCGTAAGCGTTCGTTTATGGTGAACATCACCTTAAACCATCGTCAATTAGGTAAGAGCGACGAGTGGCTGCGCACTAAACTCGATGAATCTAAAGCCGTCGGCGAGGATGCGGATCGCGATTACTTTAACGTCTGGACTTCGGGTACGAATACCAGTCCCTTCTCGGCTGATATGGCAGAACGGATTCGTCGCGGGGAAAAAGAGGTCAAGTATACCTACATCGATCCGGTGTATGGTTACGTGATTCGTTTTTATATTCCAGAGGCTGAAGTCTTTGAGCGACTGAGTACGGGTCGTTTTACCATGGGGATGGATCCGTCTGAAGCCGGTGGTGGCGACGATATCTCTTTGGTCTTAGTCGATGTTGAGTCGCTCGAAGTGCTAGGGGCGGGAACATATAACGACACCAATGTCTTTAATCTGGCAAATTGGATCTGTGATTTCTTAGTCACATTTAAAAACATCACGGCCATCATTGAACGTCGCTCCATTGGTGCGGCGCTTATTGACCAGTTGTTGTGGCTTTTGCCAGAAAAGGGTGAAGATCCGTTTAAACGACTCTTTAACATGGTCGTACAAGAACGGATGGAAAATAAAGATCGTTTTAAGGAAATCGAGGTTCCCTTAGGACGCCGCCCCGAAGACATCTATGTACGGTATAAAAAGACCTTTGGGTTTGCAACTTCAGGTTCAGGCCAAACGGCTCGTAGTTCGCTTTATGGTCTGACAATGTCCGATGGCCTACGAATGGCCGCTGACCGCATGAATGATAAAACCCTTATCGATCAGGTCCTGGCGCTCGAAATCCGTAACGGTCGCGTAGACCATGCGCCAGGCGAGCATGACGATATGGTCATTGGTTGGTTGCTATGCATCTGGTTATTGACCAAAGGCACCACACTGAGCTTTTACGGCATGGATAGTCGATTGACTTTGTCGAAAATCCAGATTCAGCGAGGTGAATCGCAAGGCGAGCGGTTATTCCGGGAAGAGCAAGAAGCTTTACGTGAACGGATTCGTCAGATCTGTGATGCTATTGCTGATGAGAAAGATGACTTTGTTGTGATGCGGCTAGAAGATCAATTACGAATGTTAGAGAGTCGTTTGGTGGTCCAAGCCAGTGACGTTCATTCGATTGACGAATTGATTCGACAGGCCAAAGAACGCAAAGCTGACCGCTACCGCCAACGCTCCTCAGGTGTTTTGGCCAATGCGTATCAAGGTAGCAAATTCTATGGATCAAACCAGTATCTGGGCGGACACATATCTACCCATACCTGGAATGGCCGTGAGTTCTAATAGCTATTAGACTGTGTGCGTCATAGCTCCCTCTACCCCCGTGTCCAGTAGCAAGGACCTGTGGGTAGAGGGAGCTATGTTGTATTGCTAGATACTGACCTGGTGCTCAGTGGACAATCGCTCAGCGATATGATCCAAATAGGCTTTTACTGCCTCCTGCTTCTGAACCTCATCGCTAATGAACTCAGGCAAAAACGGAGGAAAGGAAATAGTAAACCCATTGATTTCCTGTAAAGCCGGAGGTGCGTTTGGGGACACAATACAGTACACATCGTAGATGGCATGGTTTGTGCCCGAAGACTTATTGCTTTCATAGGAACGCCGATACTGACGCTTCCTACAGTACAGGTCGATTTTGTACCCGCTCAAGGAGTACGCTTCGATCGGTTTAAGTCCTACACCGGGATTAGGAACTTCCCTGACAGTCGTACCGCCCTTGAGATGCTCAGCCAGTATAAACAATAAACTCATGATCCGCTTTAAGAGTTTCATGATGTATTATTTACGGGTTAGCGTGAGAATGGGCAGGGAGTAGGACTACCTCCCTGAAATCGCGTTTGTCGAGTAGTACCGCATGGTAAAAGCCCGTAAAATCACATACAGCAACAGGCTCGTGCGCACACTGGCGATCACGCTAGGATGGCGATTACCTGTGGCAAACTTTGCGATTTGCTCGGCCTTTTGACGCAGTTGAATAAGGGCAGGGTCAGTCGAGCGACTAGACATGTAAACGCCTTTGAGTCGGCTTAAAAGCAATCCGATATCGGGGTTAGCGCTGGCAATCGAACGATTCTGAGCCAAATAGTCAAAGGCATGCACCATCGCCTCATCAATTACTTCCTGAATAATACCTGCTGAAGCCTGGTTGTAGTTAGCACTCATCCAGTTCAGGCTCTCGAGAATCAGTTTTGGTGGGGTGGAATGCATCAGGTTTTCGATAATACTTAAGAGCTCAGGTTTAACAAAAGAGTTCTTATCGGTAATTATCGAATGGATGTAACGCGTGTATGCCAGGGTCGACTTGGTGACATCTTTGAGGATTTCTTTTCCATCGTACTCAGCGATATTAGAAGTCACCGAAATACGCGCCCCGCTTTGATGGGTTTTGAGAAAAACATCGTAGATATTTTTCAACATATCCCGAATCCGACCCTGACTGTCCGTTAACAGGTAAAAGACCCCGTTATCGTTATCCATCTGGCTAATGGCCCGATGATGAATCCCAGTCTTAGAAGTAATCTCTTGTGCCCGGGCTTCAAGGACCGCGCGCCAATTACCCAACTGCTTAATCGCATACTTCATACTCAGTTGGGCATAAGCGGCTGCTGCCGTTTCGGGATCAGCAGGATAGCGAAACAGCCGATACAGTCGAGAGGTCAAGAATTTAAACTGCATGACCATGGCAACATCGATCATGCCTTGTTTTTTCTGCGCATCGTTTAGTTTTTTGCTATTGTAGATCGCATGCATCAACCAAACGCAAGACAGATTCATCACATCCGATGCGACGTTGCGCTCCGGGTCTACAGACGGTAAACTGTGAAGTTTGTCTTGTAGGATGATATCGTTAATCTCCAAGATCTCCTCAAACCAGGCATCGCGGTCGCTTTGTAAAAAACGCACCTTCTGCACACCTGTGAGGTTGCCACCAAAGAAAGTGGCGTGATCGGGGTCTTTCATCTCGAACGCAGTTCGGTAGTCCGAGATCTTTTTCACAAACTTGGGGTCTATGACCAAATGCGAGCATTCTTCATCAAAGACCTCTTTGACGCTATTGGCCATGGGAGGAATCCTTATTGGCTAAAAACCACACAAGATTAGTCTGAGGGTAAAATAGTTAAAGAATCATGTGGATGTAAAATCCAACATTTCGATACAACTATTACACAAGCACGGGTTAGTAACATGCCTCATCGACTAATTGCTCGGTTAAAGACCTTGGTTTCATTGGAGATCCAAGTTCAGTTTCCCGATCTACCGTTAAATGATCCTCGGGCTGGATTGCCTGAGGACATCGCCAGCGTAGTAGATTTGATCGAGTATGACGCCAAAGTGGTCTTCGGTAGAAATATTAAGCCCACGCCGCGTCAGTTAGCGTTAATGCAAAGTAATGGATTTCCTGTTATTGCAGAGACCCAAGACTCCATTGGTTGGAAGCGTGGGCGTATACAGACAATAAAAGGAGACATCATTTACTAGCAACATATAGCCCGGGGACTGAACCCCGGGCTATATGATGCGATTAGCGAGCGATACACGCTAAGAGATCTTCCATACGCGTAAAGACGCGTCCGCCGGCTTCCACCACCATCGACTCCAAAGCTTCCTGCAAGAGTCGCTTAGAGGTCAATTGCGTGTCTGAGACATTGCCCTTTTCGTCAGCGTGGACGTAGAGAAACATGTTACTCGGTTCCACAAGATTTTGGTCATCAATGGCCTGTTTAGTTTCAACCAACGTTTCGGGTTGGATTTCGTTTTTACTCACCCCATAGACGGTGTAGATATTGGGCGTGCCTTGATCGGTGCCGCGCGCCCCGTCTAAGAAGCTCTTAAAGATTACCGCGTCTTGCGCTTGACTTTCGAGCGCCAGGGCTTCTTCGTTTTCTTCGCGCTCTTTATCGTATTCGATATTCAAAGCCCGGTAGATAATTTCTGACAAGGGCCCGCGCATCACCAGGGTCGGGGCTTCTTTCTTGTCTTCTTCGAGGTCTGTGCCCTCTAAAGCAGTGCGTAAAATACCCATGATCGTTTTATCCGAGATAATTGTAAACCGAGTTCATATTGATAACGAAAAAACCTGAATCCCAGATTATTTCAGACATATATAACTGTACTGAATCGCAAGCTGTATCGCTTGTAACAACTTCGTTTCTAGGACCCCATTATGAACAAACCCCATATCCTCCTGATTTCCATTGCCGCGACTGCTGTGCTGGCTGGTACAATGGCTGCTGCGCATCACCTGCGCCAGCGCCGCGCGGGTAAGCGCGTCCAACGGAAGATGGACAAAGCTTTCCAGCAAATGGAAAAAGATCTCGGCATTGACGACCTTAACTAATAACACGTCAGTCTTTACATAAGGAACCCTACCATGAACACCAAGAAAATCATACTCGCCACTCTGGGCGCGGTGGCTGTCGTGACGGCTGCCTCCTATGGTGCCTTTAAGGCGATGCAGTGTCTGAAAGCCAAAAAGGCCAAGGAAGAACCCTCGCAAGAACCCACTGCTGCCACGGTCGATCAACCGGCGGCAACTGAAGCCACTCAGGAAACCCCCTCGGATGCAGAAGAGCCCGGTGAGCCGCTACTCACCGGGCTGTATGCCCAATACCAAAATGGCCAGACTTCGCTTGAAAAGGAACTGGCCGTGCATCGCATCATCCGGGTCCTCGAACAGATCCATGTCGCGCAGTTCGAGGACATCGAGGCGACGATTCGTAACCTCGTCGGTGATGAACGCAAAATGAGCGAGTATATCGCCGAAGGTCTGTGCCAGGCTAATAACATCCTCATTCGCGAGGTCCGTCAACGTATCCAGTACCTGCGCGAGCAGTTTAACCAACATCAAGGCGATACCATTCGATCCGAAAGCCGCGCGCGGCGTAGCGGTCAACTGGTCTTCACGCGTATCTACAAACGCGCTGACTTCGAAGCGTTTGTGGAAACCTTTAACGATTACGAAGTGCGTTTTGCCGCACTGAAGGAGCGTCTCCAAGAAAATCCCACGCAAGAGACTTTTCGAGACTTCGAAATCAAACACGATGAATTCATCGGTTTTCTCGGAATTGCCGACCGGCTGAAAAATCCACACATGCCGTTTGACATCGCTTGCGAGCAAATCCTCAACCCTGACTATAAGGAAGAACTCGAAAACCGTCCGATCCGCCGCCGCGTCCGTCAACCGTATCGTGCCCCGGAAAAGTCCTAAGCGACACCAGGGTCAAGTGTAGCACCTATCAAACTCCTCGTTACACTGGGAGTCCACTTATGTCACCGTAGCCCATCTCACCTCACTTCATTTCCTTAAGGAGATTTACCATGCGTAAATTCATCAAAACCCTGCCCCTGAACAAGGTCTTTATTTCCAATAACGACAGCCGCTTCGATGATCCCGTCGACAACGATCTGCGTGTAGTGCTGGAAGAAATCAATCGTTTTGTCGACACGATCAACTCCTCGGACTACGTGTCGCCCGCGACCCGTGGTGAGATCGAGAAGATCGTTCATCGTATCAATCAGTCCGGCCTGGCTGATAAGTACGCGACTGCGTTCTCGGGATTGACCGTGATCCGCAGTGTCGTGATGGGTTTGCGTGAAGGAAAGCCGACTTTTCTGAAAGCAGCCTAATCCAAAAGACAGACGATGGAAAAAGAAGACGGTCATAATCCCCCTGCCACAAGGCAGGGGGTATGATCGAGTATTTCTTTTTTGGTTATCGCTGTGTACCAATCATTGTACGCAGGATACGCGGGAAGCTCGTATTGTCATTCATGATCATCACTTTTGCAATGACCTCTTCGAGCTGAGTCTGGTAGTTCTCTTCCGCATCCGCGTAACTATCGACGACTTCTTTAAAACGCCCTAATGCATGGCCGCCCTGTAACTCACCAATGTCCATCTGGATGATGTAGGTGTTGTAGATATAGGCCTGAACCGCGTAAGTGATTAACTTACTGAAGGCAGGATAACTGCGCCGCTGGATGTGCGACATGGATTCATCGCTATCCAAAATACAGCGAAGATACGAGTTAGCCGGAATAATCATCGAATCCCGTACCATCACTGTATTTTCTGCGATCAGCTGCACGTACGCGGAAGAAGTGATGGGTGCGGGTCCTAATGCATCCAGTACCGACTGACCCATCAGGAGCATGGGCGTGGCTTGGCACTGTGTGGTTGCTGCGTAACTTGAGAGTCGCGTCGGATCGGTAAAGGTAATGTTAAGCACGCTACTGATCGTGCGTCCATTGGTGCGTTCTTTTGGAATCCGGTAAACCGTGGTGTAGTCATTGGTGCGTTCGTACGCCAAGTTCCATAAGGCCACAAACGCTTCAGTGCCTCCATACAGATCGCAATCGACCATGACCCGAGGTACGATAACCTCTTTCATGATTTGCTGATCTAGGCTAAGGGGTTGTTCGCGCCACTGTTGATGGCGCTGGATAAAGACGACGTTCAGAATCTCACGAGGAATTCGGAATTTGACGTCTGAGATCGCTTTTGAGTAGACAGACATGGTCGACGTCCTAGGCGTTAGAAGATACAGAGTGGCTCATTTCTTTTTAGACATATATTATCTAACTGAGCCTAAACCATAGGATAAATTAACCAACTGCGATAACTCTTATGTGGGATTGTGCACTTTGCTCTAATAATAGAGTGAGGGCGAGTCTTTAACAATATCCCTTTTCCTTACATGGGAGTTTTACCAACATGGTTCAAACCAAACAACCTACCCTACCGGCGCGCGTCTATGCTTGTGGCGGTGCGGGGACGCGGATTGCGCTTCAGATGGAAAAGTGGCGCAAACAAAAAGAGCCGGGCTTCACGTCGGTTGACATCGCGTACATCAATACGAGCGAGAACGATCACATCGGTGACGTTTCGTCTGAATACATTTACAACCTGAAAGGTGCCCGGGGTTCGGGCGGGTTGCGGCGTGAGAACGCAGCCCCCATTCAGAAGTACGCTCACGAGATCTTGGAGCAATTCAAGCCCCACGATCTGAATATCGTGATTTCTTCGGGAGGTGGTGGCTCAGGTTCTGTCATTGCTCCGACGCTTGTCAATCAACTGACCCAAAAGGGTCGGGTGGTAATCGTCATCATGATTGGTGGTACGGACACCAAGCAATGGCTAAACAATACCATCAATACGCTTAAGTCGTACGAGAAGATTGCCCAGGTGCATCAGCGTCCTGTAGTGATGCAGTATCTGCAAAACGAAACGAACTCCAAGCGCCAAGCTATTGATGAGAAAGTGCGCTACACTGTTTCGGTGCTGTGTGCGCTCTTTTCCGGTCAGAACTCGGGCCTGGATCCGAAGGACCTGGAACACTGGCATAACTTCCCGGTGGTCACCGAATTTCAGCCCCAACTTGTCGCCTTCGAACCCGTGCATTCGCTGGATGAATTGTCCTACGGCGGTAATGTGATCTCGGTGGCCACCTTGGTGGAAGAAGACGGAAACTCTGACCTGCCCTATTCGGTCGAGTATCAGACCATCGGTTATGTCCCCAAAGATGCTGCCGAATCGCTGCGAGTAGGGCTACCGGTACACTTTGTCACGACGGATGGATTGTTCGAAGAGTTGGGTGCCCAGCTTAATGAGGCACTTGATGATCTGAATCGAAAGGCTCAAGCCCGGGTTCCGCGCAATTCGTTGCTTTCCGAAGACGATCAGGCTACTGAAGCCAACATCGTTCTATAAGCCCATATTTGCCCTGGTATAAATACCAGGGCAAATATGACGCACCAATAGGGTTTAAATCCACATAAAAGGCCATAGAGACGCGAAACGCTTTTAGGGTATTAAATTACACTCTCGCGCTATTTTATGTCCGTATGAGGTCATTTTGAGAAATCATCCTACCACCTATACGTGCAGAATCGCCATCGTGTTAGTGGACCTGTACGAGTTTGAACTGGTCTTTAAACCGATTGCGGAATCTGTATTGGCTACGTATGTCGATCGAGGAATCGATTATGAGTCCTATCTGAAGTGGGCAATCTGTGAGATGCTGGAGACTTGTTACTGCCTCATTGTGCAGGGCCATCAGCAAAAACACAATCCATATTACTGGTTGCATGGCTTGGTGAAAAATGCGTGTAATGAGGCAGGCGAATGCTCGCTGGAGACCTATTTCTTTACCCGCTGCTTTAATCCCAAGTTGATCATGCATGCCGATGTCAATGTGGTCATCAAGAACCAAACACTGATTGTCGAGTATTATCGAGAGCTCCCCTATCCCAGAGAGCTTATCTATCACATTTAAAGCACAAAGCCATGTCCGACATTAAAAGCATCATTTTGGATATCCTACCACTCGCGGAGCGGTTAGAAGAAAAGCTCCAGGAATTCCTGCCGGACTACCCCGTGGGATGGTATTTACCGAACCAAGAGGAGGCCGTTATTGTGCCCGGTAAGTACTACTATGTGTACCGTAACCGAGGCGGGGTCGTTGCCTATCGCGAAGACGCGGGTGATGTGCGCGAGCTAAACGAGGATGTCTACGATGACAATGGCGAATTGGTGTTGCGGGCAACGAAAAACCCCAAAGAGACGTTCAAGCGTTTTCTGACCGATAGGCCTACGCTGCCCGTTCATGGACTGCAAATCATCACTAGTTTGATGGCCGCCCAGATTTATCGTTTATTGGCGTATCGCGAACTCGATGGTTTGCCGATAGTTTCAGACGAAGAAGTCGTAATCAATGCGATGAACGGCGAGTATTCTCGCTCGCGTCGCTTGTCGGTGGAGATGCGCGAATGGTTAAACGATCTTTTGCGCGAAATCCGAACAGACGTGGTGGCATTTATTAAGCACCATGATTGGGCTGAATATCAGATCAATCGCAATGCGGGTAATCTCATCATCATCCGTGGCATGGACTGGCGTGTCAGAGATTGGTATCGCCAGATAGGTTCCAAACTCCCGAACTATAGGGCTTATATACCGAGTTAAAATCATGAGCGTGAACATCGTGAGTAATATCGTCGAACTGTCGTTTCTCGACATTATAGAGGAACTGCGCTCGATTTTGACGGACACGCCCAATGAGTACGTCGGCCGGTATTTTAAGGTCAAGCACGAGCATTTCAATCCACGTCAAATCGTCGAAGGCATCGCCAAGGAAATCTTTGAAGTCAACGACAGTCCGGGGTCGTTTCTCTCAACGGCCATCCGTGCATTAGCCGAAGCCGGACTACAACCTGAGATCGGTAGTCGCATCGCTTTAGATATTAGCACCTGGGTGACTAACCGGGTGACGACATGCATCGGACATGGGCCGCTGCGAGAAGCTGTTTCTGTCTATATCGATCTCATTGATGAGTACGACATGTCATGTATACTCACCACCTATCAAACCAAGCCAGAATCCCTCGAATGAAAGCAATCATCATCTTGCCGACCGAGAATGTCTTGGAAGAGTATCGGACCTATGATTCCATCTTTTGGTTTGTCAAAGATGGAATCCGGGACGTGTTTCGCCACATAGCTTCGAATCGTGTCATCGACGAGGACGAGATTGTGCGCGAATACGTAAGCGAATTTGAGCACTACCTCGATAGTTTGGATCGTTGTAATTATATTCTGGAAGGGTATATCCAGGATGTCCAAGCTATTGAAACGGTAGTACGTCTCCTTTGCGATGACTTCAAGATGATTAATCGCATGCTGTTTCGGTGCGATCACCACCTCTATAGGCATGTGCATGCATGCTGGATAGGAAACGACATCTTGCTTCAAATCCATGAATAGACCCAAATTCCTGATACTTGACTTCAAGGAGGCCCTAGAGGCCTTCTTGTATGTCGTCCAAAACCCCAACCTTCCCACCATCGATGTCGAATGCGTCATTAGTGAGATTTTTACCTGCCTCACGGGTAATGATGTAGCTATCAATGAAACGGCCTATTACGCAGGCCACGTTGTTCGTCAAGGCATAATTATTGAAAACCTCTCAGAAGTAGCAGAAGGCACGCTGGATGTGATTGAGCAATCGATCTATGATCTCGGCTTGGCCTGCTACGCTATTTTGAGGGAAATCAAGGCATACGACCAAGACGGCGCATTCATGTACCGTTTCAAAGGAATCATCGATGATTCTTCCCTCCTTTTCGAAGAAATCCCGTCCGTTTAACCGATCGTCCGCACCCGAGCATCTCATCATTCCAACCAAGCATGTGATCACGGATCTACATTTTAATCTAGCCCGCTGCTTTTATCTGGATACAAATTTAGATTCGTTGATTGATATTATCCTCACGGCCATCACGTATGAGGATGAAGCCCAGCTGCGTCTGACCGCTGAATGCTGGGATTTGCTTGAGGATATGCAGTCGATTTATCCGGCCGATTCCAAGTTCATTGTCAATCAAGTCTATAAACTCGGAGACTATCTCTTACAGTACCTACGTCAAATCCGAGCTTATCGGGGTGGGTATCTCTTTTACCAAGCCCGTGATTGGGTCGATATGGATTTGGTGATGGTGCGCTTACAGACTGTTCGGTATCCCTGATATGTTTAGACTTAATCCCCATTCCCCAGCGGCGCCTCAGGACGTTGTGATTTTACAAACCGATGAGATCGTCCGGACATACGTGACCAATGTTACAAAACTACTTAAGGTGACAGTGGATCAGTACCGTGGCGATCTCAATGAAATCCTCTGGCAGATTCTCGAGCGGTTAACCGTAAACGACATCACTGTTTACAATACTTTCTACCAGATGGAATTTCCTGATTTAGAGCGGATGTTCTATGGTGAGATGATTTTGGCCGATAGCCAGCTTGAGCAGACTTACAAGGAACTCAGCCGTCAATTGGCCATGCAGTTGCATCACTTGGTCAAGAACATGGGGCTGTATGATCTGAACCGTATTGGTATGGACGATGAGCCGGGGTTTAATTTTATGTTCAAAGGCTTGATCGGTTACGACGTCGTGATCCTTCCCTTGCCTTTTTGAAGACTCTCCCTATAGAGGACCCTCATGGCTTATCAGTTTAAGAATCGGTCGACCTATTCGTTTAGTGTCTACCCCTCGGCAATGATTGGTAGTGATTTTACCAATATCGTCGCGCTTGGGGTAGTCGATTACGAGGTTGCCCGTAAATACGACGACATCTATGCGCTGCATGCCCAGGTGTATAACACTCTGCCCTCGGGCACGGTCAATAACGCCGAAGGCTACGATTACTTGCTCTTGCGTACGCAAGACGGTTCCACCACGGTTTTAGGGTTGCCCTGGATCCGTGAGGATACGATCGAGCTAAAAGATGCGCGCACCGCAAACGTCACCATCTTCGGAGTCTCTGGCTCGGATGTCGAGAAGATCCGCAACGCCTTAGTGCAAAACGGATACAACAACGTCGAAATCACCCTTTCGTAACAAGCGCAAGCATCTATTGTTACTAATCTATATGGATGACTACCTAATTGCGCGGGTGTCATCTAGGTGATAGGGTTGGGAATTTTTTACTCAATCCATAAATGAAGTGAGAGTAAGGGCTAGGCAGGTCCGGATCGCTCGGTGGATAGGTTTTGGGATACCGCATCCAATTTGTCCGAGAACTCTACCTGGGAAGGTACATGGTTGCCAGCTAAGGACGTACTCCAATAGTGTTGATCTTTAATAAGAGGTTTCATTCCTTGTCCTCACGTTATAGATCTTCCATAGTTCGGTTTTCTTTGAATGTGCAATGCCATCTCCGACGGGAGTGATGACCCGTTGTCGATTGATCGCGGCGCGCATCATAGGGCTTTATTACTGAATTTGAGGGGTGCGTCCTTAGTTTTTTCTTCGTGCTATAGGCCAGGGGGTGATCCTCCTGGCCTATATGCCGGTCCTTTCTTTTTTGGTGATTTTTATGCCATCCCGTCATCATGTGTTAGAAGCGAAATATAATTAAGGAATATCGGTTATGTCAGATAACCCTTTTGTCTTGCCTAAGGAAGCGTATCAGCGTGATCTGAATATCGTCGCCCATTACGTCGATCAGAGCGCTGCGTACCTTGCTAAGATGACAGGACAAGATATTGACGCTTGCCGGGCATTTGTAAAACGAAGCATCAGTGAGGGAGGGCGGTTTGCCTTTAAAGACCCCAAGGTTGTCCATACTGAGCGCGGCCCCAATGGAGACCGGGAGATTAAGACTTCCGGGATGCTCGAGTATATTCGTTCCTCGATTCGGGAACGCGAAATTATTGCCCCTACGCTTACGACGTATCTGCATCCGAGCAAAAAACAATCCTTGCTCGTCAATTTTATTGACGATAACGTCAAAAAGCGCGGGATCGCTAAGAAAGCCATGTTTCGGGCAGAAATGGCGGGCGATACCCTTCAGTACCTGATTCAGAAAAACACCCAAGCCAATAAGAAGATTAGTAATAATTCCTTATCGGGCGCGCACGTCTCTAAGTCTACGCCGCTCTTTAATAAGACAGCGCATTCGAGCCTGACCAGCACGTGCCGCAGTACCTCAGGCTACGGGAATGCGAATAACGAAAAGTTCCTCTCCGGAAACCGCCATTACTTTAATCCACGTATTGTCCGTAATAATATCACGTCTATTATTACCAATACGGATTATAAGCAATTGCAGGCATTGATGGAAAAGTACGGGTTAAAGTACCCCACTACTGAAGACGTGATGAAATGTATCCGTTATTCGGCAATGCTTTATTGGCGAGAGGAAGCTCAGTTTGAAAAGCTTCAGACCTATGTGGAAAAGCTGACCCCGCTTGAAAAGGCCGCATTCGTCTATACCGGGGACTTGTACCATCTGAAGGAACTGAATCCGGAGTTTGTGCGAGGATTTCTGACTGAACTCTTTGCTTATATCGGGGAAAAGCACGCCGATCCCGCCAGTGTCTTTTCATTGGTACACGAAGACATTAAGCATTTGGCATGTCAGATTTGCCCGGATGAGACCAGGGGCGTGGAAAATCTCAAAGAAACCGAAGGTTATGGTATTGTGGCAAGCACTGCCCTTAATGTGCATAATACGCTTCAAAAATACCAAGATCTTATTCGGGGACTATGGGTCACGCCTAACGTGCCGGCTTCAGTTGCGCATTTTCCTGACAGCATTCGACGCGCTGCCTTGGTATCTGATACGGACTCGACGATCTTTACAGTGCAAGACTGGGTTATATGGTATTTTGGTAAGCCCACTTTCCGTAAAGAAGCCATGGGACTGGCGGCTGGAATGATTTTCCTGACCTCTCAGACGATCACCCACGTGTTGGCGCGCATGAGTGCGAATTTCGGTATTGTAACCGATCGCATCCATCAGATCGCAATGAAGAACGAATTTAAATTCGACGTCTTCGTTCCGACCCAAGTTGGTAAACATTACTTTGCGCTAATCGGTTGCCAAGAAGGAAACCTCTTTGCCAAACACAAAGCGGAAATTAAAGGCGTGCATTTGCGTAGTTCTAATGCTCCGCCAACAATCATGGCAGGCGTTACCCAGACCATGAAAGATATCATGCAAGATATCTTAGAAGAACGGGAAATCGATTTGTGCGCACTGCTGACACGAATCGGTAACGTAGAGCGCGAAATTATCGCTTCGGTCAAACGCGGCAGTTACGAATATCTACGCTTAGCGCAGATTAAGGACGCTGAAGCGTACACCAAGAGCGAAGAAGAATCCCCGTATCAGCATTACATCCTTTGGAATGAAGTCTTTGGTCCGAAGTACGGCGTGATTCCACCGCCGCCCTACACTGCGGTTAAGGTTTCCACCGAACTTGATACGCCAGTGAAAATGCGCAAGTGGTTAGACGAACTAGAAGATCGCGATCTGGCTAATCGAATGCAAAATTGGCTTGATCGCATGGGTAAGAAAAAGATCACGACTTTCCAGTTACCCGATCAGGTGATCGGTGTCATTGGACTGCCCGATGAGATTTTCCGTGCCCTTGATATTCGTAAAATCGTCTTTGATGCCACGAGTTCATATTACACCATCCTCGAGGCGCTTGGTGTTTTCCTTCTGAATAAACGCCAGACCAAACTGATTCACGATCTCTATTAGACTTTAAGAGTCCTGCCCGATTAGACGACCCGTTAATTATTTGACGGCCGTCTAATCGGGTTGATAGAGATGGTTTGATTTGTCAGATTAACACCTAACTGGTAAAACACATGGGTAAGAAACTCTTACAAATTGCCCTGGAAGCTGATAAAGCTGCCGGGGTGATCTCCGAAGAGGAGATCGAAAAATTAAGCGACGGCTGGAAAGATACCCTGATCGCTTTGGTCGAACGAGGTCCTTTGTTTGACGGTGATGTTCCGAGCAAGTCAAGCCGTGACTCCTTGATGGAGCACGACTTTGCCACCCGCGTCGTTGCCAGCAATGGCGAGAGTTACTGGTCCAACGCCGCCACCGAGAAAGGCGTCGCTTTATATAAGCAAGTCGTCCTAGGTAAAGGTGTTGAAGGTACGCTGGAAGAGGCGGTTGAAAAACGCAAGAGCTGGGATAAGGAAGAAGATCCGGGCGACCATGAATTTCGGGGCGACTATACCAGCGAGTCGGCAAAAGTCAATGTGGCCACGGAGGGACTGATTGATCGTTTGACGGTCAAAGCCAAAGACTTCTTCAAAGGCAAGTGGAAAACGCAAGGTGACACAGGCTGGGTTTCGAATGCTCAGAGCATTAAGAAGACTAAAGATAGCCTGGCAAAAGTATCGCGAATTCGATCTAGCGATG
>Ga0182744_1002227_pt1 | contig 16139 bp, 20 predicted proteins | sample eDN3rd30CKraftMG_FD_128525 | JGI IMG/M metagenome (GOLD analysis project Ga0182744, IMG submission 128525) | Enriched Miracle-Growth compost microbial communities from Emeryville, California, USA - eDNA 3rd pass 30_C Kraft MG (version 2) (version 2) ...
AGCGTTCATGAAGGTTTTTGGTCGGATGAGTTGCTCAGTCTGAATTATGCGCTGAATTCAAACTCTCAGTCCATTTACTGGGATAATACGCCCCCCTTATTTTATTTTCTTTTGAAGCAATGGCTTCACTGGCTGCCCCATGATCCCCTGGGTTTGAGATCTCTGAATCTTCTGGTTTCTTTGCTTGTCCCGGTCGTGGCTTTCTTTTCTTCAGGAAAGATATTTTTCTCCTCGGAACGTTGGCTTTACGCGGCCTTGCTGTCGGTCAGTTCTCTTTCTTTATTTTTCGGAACGGAGATTCGGGTTTATGGTCTTGTGGAGTTGGTGGCGGTTTGGAATCTTTCCCTCTTTCTTCAGGCAGTAAAGGCAAAGAAGGCAAGCGGCTGGCTGGCATTTTCCGGTCTGCTGTTGCTCTCTCTGCACTATTTCACGGTTTTACTTGTGGCGGCGGAGCTTTCGGTTTGGCTCTTTCTTTTTCCCCGTCAATCCAAGGAGATGTTTAAGAGCCGTTGGCAAGTGGTGTTGGCCGCCTTGGTCGTGGTTTTAATTGGTGCCATGATTTGGAAGGGGATCGACTTTAGGACTTTGAAATCCCGCGCTTTGAATGACCCCAGTTATTATCTGAACGGAATGTATCGGATCTTTCGTTTGCTATGCGTTGATTCAAACAGCTTCGCTCTGCTTTTTGCTTTTCTTTTGTGGAGGGATGGGAAGCTTCGCCCGCTTCAATATGTTCTTTCTTTTTGTTTGATTTTTTCCATGGTTGTCAGCGGTCTTTTTTCCCTGGAGGTTTTGAATCCGCGTTACTTTATCTTTCTTAATCCGGTGATTTTTATTGTGCTGACGGCGGCCTTTTTCGAAAAGAAAAAAATCAATCGGGCCGTCGCCGCCGTGTTGGTGGCTTTGAATTTGTGGAGCGTTTACCGATCTCTCGGACTTCAAAAGTCGGGAATGAAGCCGGCGGCGGATTACATCAATACCCACTATGTTCCGGAGCGAACGTGGCTTTTGATTCCGGAGAACAGGGCTTATTATTACCCCTATTTGAGCGCCTTTTCGGCGGATCCGGCGGGGCCCCGGGGAAAAAAATCCGTTCTTGTTCTTTGTAAAGAAATTTCTTTAAGCGAAGATTTGATGCGAAGGACATTTGCCGATCTTCAGGCGCAGGGATTCGTCCTTAAAAGGACGATCGCTTTCGGCCCCAAATCCGGAGAGGGCGTTTTCGAAGTGATGGTCCTTCATGAAATGGAAAGGAGATCCTTGTGAAAGCTCTGGAGATCATCAGGAAAGGAATGCTTGTGTATCTGACCGCATGGGCTTTTTTTGAGCTGGCGGTTCTCGTCGTTCACTTATTTTAGAAGCGCTCCGAAAGCCGGGCGGTCCATTTTTTACCCAAATCGATGAAGGGGCGTTCGACGAAAAAGTAGAGGGGTATCGCCAATCCATAGACCGTCAGGTAAGTGACAAAGAAATGGGCGAAAAAGGAAATGCCCGTGGGATCGGTCACCTGCTCCGTCGAAAAGGGAAAAATCTTTATCGCGACGATAACGGCCAAAGGATGGACCAGATAAAAAGAATAACAAAGACGCCCCGTGCTCCGGAAGAGAAACAAAAAAACGTCGGAGAACTCTTTTGGAGCCGCGAAAAGAATCAAAAATGAAAACACGACGTAAGCTTCTATGAGAAGGGCCGTCGTATAGGTGCACGACATAAGGACAACGCCCGCAAGACAAAGATAAAAGAGAATCCGGGACACTCTGATTTTCCGCAATTGAGGCAGGAAGAAGTAGGCAAGCATCCCCCAAAAGAAAAATTCAAATGTGTTAAAGGGGTTATAGTAAAAATGCCCGTTCGAGTAGAGCGGGGCGGCCTTGGTCACGACCTCCAGCAGAAGAAACAGGACATAGGCGTAAATGGTCCAGCCTTTTCTATAAATGAAAATCAAAAAGGGAAAGAGAATGTAAAACATCTCCTCCACATACAAAGTCCAAGCATGGAGAGCGAGAATCTCCTCAAACCGAAAGGGCTTTAGCCCAAAGAGGAAAAAGAAATTCCAAAAATAAGTGGTTAAGTCGGCGTGATAGTAATAAGCGAAGCCGAGAAGGGCGACTCCCCACGCGGGATAAATGCGAAAAATTCTTTTCAAATAAAACGTCAGTCGGCGGTTTTTTTCCTTCAGAAAGATGCTTCTGGAATAGGAATTAAAAATCAGAAGTCCACTGAGGGCGAAAAAGACTTGGACGGCATAAGTCCCCTGATCCGCGGTCTTTCTGAGGAATTGGTAAAGCGCGGAGGTTCCCATAGGAGAGCCGTGCATATAATGGAAAACGAAAATAGCCGTACAAAGAAGACCGCGGAGAGCATCAATGCGGTCTATTTCCATCTTCGTAAAAGGGGTGTAGGGAAGCTCTATTGATTTCACCTTGAAAGCTTACAAATAAGAGAACTTAAGTTTAAGCCTTTTCTTTATCTTTTTGAGAAAAACGGCCTTCGTTAAAAACGAAGTTCTTGAACAGTGAAGGTCGAAGGAGGGGCAGATGAAGAAACGGTTCACGCATTCATTGAATCGTTTAATTCCGGGCTCAGAGACGAATACTTGAACGAAGAACTATTTATGGATCTAGTTCAAATTGGAGTTTCACTTTAGCCTTGTTCAACTGATCTTGAATGCAAGCCTTGATGGCAACCGTTTCAGAAAAACCAGCTTTCTTGGCGATCTTCTTAGCTAAGGAAACACTTACAAGCTGTCGGCCTTTTTCAATGTCACACAAGGTTCCACGGGACATTCCAAGTTTTTCGGCCATGTCCACTTGAGTTAGTCCAAGCGTTGTGCGCATGGACCGCACAAACATTCCGAAAGTGAATGGACCCATTTCCTTTTCAAGCAAAGTGCTTAACTTTTTAGTATTCATGCTTATTTACCTCCACCGTTGTCCCTTTCGTTCGCCTTTCAGTGGCTCATCATGGTAGCCAGGTGACTGTCTTACTTTTTGAAGGCCGTCCGTCTCAACGGCGATGGCCCACGCTAATGCGGCCTCTTTAATGTACTTCGGCACCTTCTTGAGCTGCTTCTCGGCGAACTTATCGATGTGAACACTATGAGGCTTAATCACACCATACATTGTACGGTATTTTACCTTACAACGCAAGGCTGACGGGGCCTCAGATTTCTGGTAAACATCAAAGATCTTGACAGCCCATAGCCAATTGGCTATCGTTGAGACGGTGAAGGTTAGCTTCTACGAAACGGCGTCAGGCCGCAGTCCAATAGAGGATTTTATCGAAGGTTTGCCTAAGGCGGACCAGGCTCGTTTTGCGGACGTTTTTGACGGAATCGAGAGGTATGGCCTTGGATGCCCCAGGGTCCAGTTCCGTCAGCTTGGGGCAAGTTGTGGGAAATCAAATTCAATGCGCCCAGTGGAGGCTACCGGATTGCTTATGTGGTTGTGGAGTCGGACACAATGGTTTGGCTCCACGCCTTTAAGAAGAAAACTCAGAAGACCCCAGCCGGAGACCTGGATATCGCCGAACGGCGTATGAAGGAGGTTTTAGGATTATGAAAAATAAAAAGCCCTATAAGTCGGCCAAGCCCTTCTTTCAAAAGCTACTGAAAGACCGGAATATCCGAATTCATTTTGAAGAAGAAAAAGCAAAAACGGAAATCGCCCATGCCGTACGGACCGCCCGCCTAAAAGCAAGCCTCACCCAAGCGGAATTGGCCAAGAGGATCGGCACCACTCAAAGCGTGATTGCCCGCCTAGAAGGTGGAACGGACAAGCGCGTTCCGTCCATTCCTCTTCTCGCTCGGATCGCCGCTGCTTGTGGCGCTCACTTTGAGTTTGGATTTACGTTTTCAAAAGTTAGTTGAACAGCCTTAGAAAAATGCCTTCTATGCTGTCTTTCCACTTGCGATTTTAGTGACAGCCTCATCCATGGTGTAATGAACAAACTGACTGCCTAGCTCTGTCAATTCGTATTGCTTTTCATCATCAAAGGCAGACGTGTAGGTGGAAGATCGTCCACCCTTGGGGGCTCTTCGTGGCGTCTTTTTAATAAAGTTCCCATAATAATCGACTTCACGATGTTGCCGAATTATGTGACCTACACTTAATTCATGAATGATGATTTTAAACAGGTCGGCCTCAGCTGAATTTTCAGCGACACGCGTCCCATGTATTTGATTCCAAATATCTTCCCTAGTTATACCACTATGATTATATATGGCGCGAATAACCTTAAAATGAAGTTCACTATATCGGTCGATCCATTCAACAAACAATCTAATTACATCGTCAGGGGTGATCCCTGGAGACGTGGCATTAACCAGTAAATTACGAATCAAAATTCGCTTGTCTTCGCTTTCGGCAGCAGACCAGTCACGAAAGCACTTCTTTAAAATCTTAAGATACCCAGGACTCTCAATTCTCTCGCGAACTTTTTCGTCTTGTTGGTCTATCCTCATCATTACTTCCACGAGTGTCTGGCCAATTTCATTGATCTCATCTTCTTGCAGCTTCAGCCATGCTTTAAGCACTTTTTGAAAGCGCTCATTTTCTTTTTCAGACCAAGCGCCTCCAGCGCCACCAATTACTCCTCCAACAAACGGGACTGCGCCGCTTAAGACCGCCAAGACAAAGCGAGCAAGCTTTGGCCCGCTGCCATTCGACATTGCATCTTCAAGTTCCTTACGCACCAATTCCTTGTCAGGTCCTGCGCCTTCAATATTTTCATTCACAACATCCACCTTTGGGAAAAGACTACTTGGACCGATTATAGGGACTTTGATTAGTCGGCTTGAGCGAGATATTTTCTTCCGAAGCCCTTGTCCGCACTGCTGATTTCGTTCTTCCAAGCTTAAGTCCGATCACTCCTGTCGGGGTGTTGTGTCGAGCCAAATCCTTAAGCTTCTTAATTTCATCCGTCGTCCATTCCTTACCGCTGTTCCGGTTATATCTTGCCATGAAGAATCCCTCCTGTTTGTCGTGTTTGAGAAAATTAAACCCCCTTCCGTATCGTAAATGCAATAAAAAGCACATAAGTCACGACTTTGGTCTAGATAGTCTCATCTCGGCTCTTCAATGCCCTTTGGACGGCAGCGGTTGAAACGCCTGTCTTTGCCGCGATATCTCTTATGGAAAGACCTTGCTCACGCAGGCCCGCAATCTTTGAATCATCTCTCCTTTTTGGCCGTCCTAAGGGAATTCCTTTTTCTTTTGCCTTCATGTGACTGATTTTTGCGTTCTCACTTTTGTAACTGAGGCGGGCGCTCTTCCATCCACTCGTAATAGCTTCTAAAAAAGTGCCGACCTCATCCTCTGTGCTAATACCTTCCGTTATGCTGATAAATTCAATACCACCGGCTTTCAAATTTGAAATGAAATGACACATCTCCCAGAAGTTAGACGTGAAAGATCTTATGGAAATGAGCCGAAAACACACTAGATGAGTAGCTTTTTTATTTTGCAGGACTTTTAACAGTTGGTGAGGATCAGCAATCTTATCAAATCTCAACATCACAAAATCAATGGCCGACGGGGGGGCATTTTTATAAGCCTCACGAATCCCAACGGCTTGGAGGTCGGGACTCACAATTGAAGGATAATCATCAACAAGAGCAACAATTCGTCTTAGTTTACCCATTTGTTAATATCCTCCCCCAACGCGGTGGCAAGATCAGCAATAAGAAAGAAATTCGGAGAGGCTACCACCCCGCGCTCAAGCCTACGAAGGGTATCGAGCGGTACCCCTGCCATTTGAGCGAGTTGCTCCTGGGTCATTAGGATTCCCCGGCTAGCCTTAATTTTCTCAGCCAGCCGCCGTCCCCGATCCTCTTGTTCTTTTGTTAATAACGGTCGAGCCATATAGTTAAAGTACTAGGATATAAATACTGGGATTACAATCCTATTTGATGAATAAAAAATTTCCTGCGCGATGTATTTAAGGAGGTTGGGATTGTTTTTGGAAAAAATGTCAAATATTGTTAGCTCAAAGCACAGATGCTTCACCTTTTATCTAGTAAAGCTGCCCTATAAACAGGGAACGGAAGCGGCGAACTGGCATAATTTCCTTTTCTGAAGAAGATTGAAAATAAGCACTCCGTCGCGGGTCGTTGCGTAGACAGTATCTACTTCAAGACCTTCATCCACTAGATGGCCTAGGGTTTGCCTTCAAACTCTTCGCCAGAATTATGGATTTCGAATATTTCAACCTTACCATCATTTGTATTTCTCATGGCATTCATTAAAAAAGCATGGCCCACTTATACCTCACTTTTTATTTTGATACGCACTTCTCGCAGGATGTTCGATTCAACTGTTTTCCTTTTTTGTCGGTATTGTTTTGGGATTTACATTTGTTTCGGAAGACGTTAAGTCCGGGTTAACCCTAGGTTGGTAGCTATTTCTTATTCTTTCTACTTTTTCTTGGCGGCTCTTGTCCTGGCTCTGTGGTTGTGGCGTTTTTTTCATGCTTATTCTCCCTTTTCATTGTTTTTGGCAGTTGGTTTCGTAAAAAGAATTGGACCTTGAAGCTCTGAGGTAGGCACGTACAAGAATTCTGCGACATCTATCAACTTATTTTGGTCTTTATCGAAAAATTTAACCTTTCTAAGGCTGATGCCGCCCCCTTCATACTCCCATGAAATTGAGTGGCATAGTCCTACGTACCTAATGCCAGATTTGGTATCTAAATTAACTACGGAGTTGTAAGCTCCGTTTTCAACTGTTGTTTTCCAGGCCGATGCTCTTTGGTCATTTTGGAATATACCTAAAGGTCTGCCTAATTTCTGAATAACATTATATTCTTGTAATAATACGGTTGTCAGAGCGACAAACACCGCTGAGATAACTAGAGCGCATAAAGTTTTTTCGCAGACTTCGATGGCTTGATGAAAGAGTTCAATGTCAGAAAACTTATTTAGATGGGTAATGGCAATATAAACGTCTGATAGCTGGGGCACTCTCAAGAACGTGAATTTTGTTGCTAGGTAAAATACCAAGAGTACAAAAATAGTTTGGGTGATCAGGTCGACAATAATTTCATTGATAGGGAGGCTTTTGGTTCTAGAGAGCCCTTTGCAGATACCAAAAGCTAAAAGTCCAGGGAATAAAATAAATATGGTTGTCATCTCCATAAGACCTTTTTAGGCAACGGCATACTGAAAGGCAAGCGTACAAGCTTGGCGTTGCATTGCCAAAGCTACTAACAAACCTCGCAACGCCTCTTACAACACCGATTGATATTTCCCGTGATTTTATGAGAGATGAGTGATTTTAGAAAAGATAAGGCTTCTTTACCTAACCGACCGAATCTTCTTTGTTTTTCTTAAATTTCTTTTAGTTTTCTATGTGAGAAATGAGTGACCCGAGACATGGGTAACACTTTGTACCGGACACATAGGTTACACTTTTGGCATAGGAGGAAGGTCTTATGCCGTGGAAGGAGTGTGGCGTCAAGGATGAGAAGCTTAAGTTTGTAGCAAGGTTAATTGAAGGCGAGAAGATGGCCAGTCTTTGCCGGGAGTTCGGTATATCTAGGAAGACAGGCTATAAGATATGGGATCGCTATAAAGAGTGTGGCCTTGAGGGACTTCCGGCACAGTCGAGACGTCCCTATAAGCAAGCCAATCAACTTCCCATGCAAGTGGAGGGAATGATTGTTGCGATAAAGAGGGAAAGGCCCACTTGGGGTGCAAGAAAGATCAGAGACAGACTTAAAAGAAAATACCCAAACATCAAGCTTCCAGCAAACAGCACGGTTCATGCGGTTTTAGACCGTCGTGGGCTTGTCGCGTCGAGAAAAAGAAGAAGGTATAAGGCTGAAGGAACGAAGCTCTCATTTACGAATGAGCCCAATGATCTTTGGTGTGCGGACTACAAGGGTGAGTTTTTGCTTGGGAATAAGACTTACTGTTACCCATTAACGATCACTGATTTTTCGACAAGGTATTTACTGAGTTGTGAGGCTTTGGAGACGACGAAGGAAGTTTATGCATTTAGTGTATTTGAGAGGGCTTTTAGGGAATTTGGTCTTCCAAGAGCAATGAGAACGGACAATGGGAATCCCTTTTCCAATGTTCAGGCGATGTTTGGCTTATCCAGATTATCTGTGTGGTGGTTAAGGCTTGGGATAAGTATTGAGCGCACGGAGCCTGGTTGCCCTCAGCAAAATGGGCGGCATGAGAGGATGCACTTAACTCTCAAAAAAGAAGCGACAAAGCCATCTGGGGCCAATCTTTTACAGCAGCAAGAAAAGTTCGATCATTTTATTGAGGAGTACAACAACGACAGGCCCCATGAAGCTTTAGGGATGAAATATCCGGGCGAAGTTTATAAACCTTCACCTCGGATTTATGAAGGTGTTCAAGAAATAGAATACCCAATGCATGACCGAGTGATCCGGGTAACCAACTGTGGAAGGATCTGCATAGGTAGACGAAAGATTAATTTTAGCCGAGTATTTGCGGGTCAGGATGTGGGGATCAGGCAGGTTGATGATAAGATTTGGCTTGTGAGCTTTATGGAATACGATCTTGGGTACTTCGATGAGGAAGAAGCGCGGGTTGAGCCGGGCAAAAACCCCTTCGGAGCAAAAGTGTTACCCATGTGATCGGAACAATCTGTAACCTATGTGTCCGGTATGGACCAAACGGAAATGGCTCAGGTGGAGGGACTCGAACCCCCGACAAGGCGATTAACAGTCGCCTGCTCTACCGACTGAGCTACACCTGAACAAGGTAAAAACGAACCTCCATGTTTATGGATGGGGCTGGGAATTGTCAATGCTCTGTTTGGGTGCCGTCCAGCTCTTGAGGGGCGACCGGGCCGCCGCGTTCGGGGAGTCCGGCCAGGTCTTTCAGAGCGGGCTTCATTTCGCGGGAACGAAAGGTGGTGTTGTCCCAGGTAAAAATGCCCTCGGCGATTTCTCTGAAAACGGAGCCGCGTCCGTCGATAAAATGGACCCGCGCCAAGACGCTTTCCTTGGGCCCGCTCAACTCCGCGGCCAGTCCTTCCGTTTTACCCTCGGCGGGAAGACTACAATAAGTGGCGAACCACTTTTCCACCGCGACGAAGCCCAGCTCATAAGTGACGGCGTCGGGCTCCGCCTGTCGGTACCATTTCAAACCCTTTTGAAAGACGCGGAACTTCCCGGGAACTTCGATGGATTTTACGCGGGTTTCGCACCAGTTGACCTGATGTTTGCTGTCCGTTCCGTAAAACAAAAGAGCGACGGAGTTGCTCCATTGGGAAGAGTGATTCAGCTGATAAATCAGCGTCACCACTCCCGCCAAAACGCACACAAGAATCAATAATTGAAGCCAGAGCTTTTTCATGAGTGGGCAAATCCTAGTCGTTGGCGGCGGTCATGAAAAGGGAAAATTGGCGCGCCCGGAAGGATTCGAACCTCCGACCACTTGATTCGTAGTCAAGTACTCTATCCAGCTGAGCTACGAGCGCGCAGAAGAAACAAGAACCAATGGTTTTAGACAGAATGAATAAGGAAATCAAGGACTGATCTTGATTCTGCTAAAACCCTGTGGCAGCTTAACTTTTTTAAGCTTTAAGCCAAGCGATCGGCCGTGGAGAGGTGGGTGAGTGGCTTAAACCAGCAGTTTGCTAAACTGTCGTACGGGGTAAACCCGTACCGGGGGTTCAAATCCCCCCCTCTCCGCCACTTTTCCCTTCATATTTCGCCGCGCTTCATGTTAACGAAATCCATCATGAAATGGTTGATTCTTCTTTTAATGATTCCCGGTGGGGCGCAGGCGGCGAAGCCTTCCGTCTCGGCGGCGGATCTGGCCACGGTCAGAGAGCATCTCTGTGAAAATCTGCTGCAAACGGAAAAGGCGGACGTTCAACTGCCGCTGCAGCCGGAACTCTTGGAAAAAATCCTGCTTCACTTTTACGACCTCAAACTTTTTGATCAAAAGCCCCTGGAAGCCGATCCGGTGGAATTTCAAACCGCCGAAGGCCCCATGAGGGAATATCTGAGAGAGATTTTGAACTCTCTGGAGGGGCACCGCCGTCTTTCGGTGAAGGCCTTGGTCGCTTATTTTCTTCAGCAGCGGGAGCGCGGGGAAAGCGCGCCGGTCGAGCTGACGGGAAAAAAAGCCTTCCGCCCTCAAGATATCAACGAAATCCAAAGCTTTTTCCACAATGAGATCACCAAGCTGCCTTTGCCTTTTCAGGAAATCTTGCGTCGACAAAACCGTCGGTTTTACCTGACCGCCGATGCGGAGACCTTTGCCGTAAAAATTCAGCGTTCGCGATCCGCGGTGTTTGCCCGTCAGTGGCGGGAGCCCTGGGAAAAGGAGCAAACGGCGGTCGTCGGTGAGCGTGGGGATTCAAATCCCATGCTGATGGAAGTTCTTAAAAATCTGGATGAGGCCTGTCGGGATGAATCCGGTCAATCGCTTTCGGCCACGGAAGAATTCCGCACTCTTTGGAGGGACACGGAGCTTTGGCCGGAGGAACGTCATTTGCGTTTTTTTCCTCAGGCCGCTTTTGCCGCGTGGGGGAGCTGGTATTACGACTCCCCCCAAAGCCGACAAAGGCTGAGCGACCTCTATCCGCGCGTGGCCGGTTACTTTGCGGGGCTCATGGAGTGCCCTCAACCTCCTACGGCGGATCTCTAGTTCCTTACATAAAACGCGTGGTTTTCCAGGACTGCAGCTGAAGGTTTAGATCCTCCAGTGCGGATTTGCTGAGGGAATCAAAATCCTTTGCCGTCACCTTCGAAACAAACTGTTCCGCGGCGGAAGTGATATGAATCGCTCCTTCAAACATGTGCCCGGTGAACTTAAAGGTCGCTTTTAAAAACGAGCGGTGCGGCGAGCGGGCGTACAGATCGCTCAGGGCCAATCTCAGCCGTTTCAGCACGTCTTCGGACGGGTCGAAACCTTCGAATTGAAGAGTAAAGTCTTCGGTGAGCATATTTACCTCCTTGTAAAAAATCTAAAAGGGGAAATGAGACGGAGAAGTTGCCTCATTGATCATCACAATTTATGGTGGGAAGCGTAAATTGTCAAGGTAAAGTAAATTTGTGATAAATCAGACACAACTTCTCTCTCATCTCAAAGCGAACCCTTTCGTTCTCGCACCTATGGCGGGAATCACGGATCGTCCTTTCAGATCCTTTATGAAAGAGCTCGGCGCGAGCATTGTTGTCACAGAGCTTGTGAGCGCCACGGGGTTAAAACACTCCAGTCAAAAAACAAAAAAACTGATGGAGTTCGACGGCTCGCAACATCCGGTGGGAATTCAGATCTTCGGAGAGAGTTTGGAAGATCTGGACTTCGCCGCGAAAGAGGTCGAGCAAATGGGAGCGGATTTTGTCGATCTGAATTTCGGCTGTCCGGTTCCCAAAGTGGTGAAGAAGGGGGCGGGCTCCGCCTGTTTGCGTGACCTCGATCGTTTTCAAAAAATTTTGAGCACGGTGAAAGCGGCGGTGGAAATTCCGGTCACCATTAAAATCCGCACCGGTTGGGACGCGCACACGAGAAACTCGGAGGAGGTTTCGCACATTGCCTACAACGAGGGGATCACTTGGGTCGCCATTCACGGGCGCACGCGGGCTCAGGCTTACACGGGGCTTGCCGATTGGGAATACATGGAGCGGGTGAAAGCTCAAAGTCCTTTGCCGATCCTTGGAAACGGAGATTTGACCTCGGCGGAAAAGGCCGTGGAGCGCATGACGGCCGCGGGCTGCGACGGCGTGATGATCGGACGTGGTTGTTTAAAAAATCCTTACATCTTTCAGCAGTCCTTGGCTTTGTGGCAACAGCGGGCGCGGGATCAGGAATCCCATTCGATGATGGGACTGCTCGAGCGCTTGCACGAACATCTGCAGGCTTTTTACGATGAACGTTTGACCGGTCTTCAATTAAAAAAATTCGCCGCCTGGTATTCTTCCGGCTTCCCCAGATCTTCCGAATTCAGAAAGATGATCTTTCAGGTGAAAGAACTGAAAGAAATCAAAGAGAGAGTGTTTGAGTACTTCGGCGAATTACAGATCGACCTTCAAGAGGACACCTCTCAGGAAAAATTCCTGATGGGCGGCCACGGCTAAAGGGAATCCTCGAACTGGGGCTCTTCGTTTTCCGGCGTGTCTTCCACCCAATCCTTGCTGTTCATCAACTCGTCCAAAGCTTTTTGTTGTTCGCTCGGGTCGAAGGCGGGAGCGTTGAAATCTTCGATGCTGAGATCCTGCCAGGGGAAATCGGAGATTCTGGACACGGCGAATTCAAACTGATCCTTGTTGATGTCGCCGTACTTCAAAAGCCGTTGCAAAAGGATGCGCACGCGCTTTTCGGAAAAAGAAGTCAGCTGGCCGCGGCTCATGGTTTTCGAATACACCTTCGGATTCGGAAGCAAGTGGGCCAGCCAGACGGCCTCCAGCAAGTGGATGCGGGACGGAGGTTTGTGAAAATACCGCAGCGAAGCGTTTTTGATCCCGTAAAGGTTCGGACCGAACTCCACCATGTTCAGGTATTTTTCCAGGATCTGATCTTTGGTGAAGGTCTTTTCGATTTTGTAGGTCGTGTAGGCTTCCAGAAGTTTTCTAAAAATGGTTTTATCGGCGCTTAAAAAAGCGTTCTTCGCCACCTGCTGGGTGATGGTGGAGCCTCCGCGCGTGTAACTCATGTTTTCCAGGTTGGTGTAAAAGCTTTGCTTCATTTCGAACCAATCGAAGCCGTTGTGGGAATAAAAACTTCCGTCTTCGGAAACGATGATCGCTCTCTGCGCCAGGCGCGAGATTCCGGACAATTTCACGTAGCTTGATTTTTTGGGACAGACGTCGACGTGATAAAGAGAGGTGGTAAAACAGCCCTTCATTTGGGTCACGTCCGGGTTGTAAATCAAAAAAGTCATTGCGAAGGCGATCAGAAACAGAATGAAAGCGGCGGCGGCGCCGAGAAAAACTCTTTTCAGTACCGTGATCATGGATTTCTTTCCGCCCCGACGACGAGATCCATGTTTTGTTTCAGCCAGGAGACGGAAGAATGAATGGCCTCGTCGGCGGATTTAAAATGCAGGCCCAGCTCCTTTTCCGCCTTCGTGTGGTCGAACCAATGATACATGGTCGAGGTCAAAGAGGATTCCTTGCTCATTCCGCCGATTTTTCCCAGGGCGCGCACGATGGGCGTCAGTAAAAGAATGCGCGGCGGGGAGACGCCCATTTCTTTGGCGATCTTTTCGAACAGTTGTTTGATGGTCAGATTGTCGCCGCTGATCACGTAGCGCTCTCCGGGGCGTCCTCTTTCAGTGACTCGGAGGGCGGCTTCCACCACATCCTCAATGGAGACGACGCTGACGCCGGCATTGGTATAGACGGGAAATTTTCCCAGGGCGACTTTCAGTTGGGCTTTGCGGCTGCCTTTTTTGAAGTCGCCGGGGCCGTAAATCGTGGAAGGATTCAGGAGAAAAGTTTTGAGGGCGCCCGAAGCATTGGCCTTCACCACCAGTTCTTCCGCCTTTTTTTTCGTTTCAAAATAGCCGAGATTCAAATCGGTAATGGTGTAGGGGCTGTCTTCATTAAGAACTTCCGGTTGATGACTGGCGCCGATGGCCACGACGGAACTCATGTAAACCAGCTCGGGCACTTTTTCCCGCAAACAGGCTTGAAGAACGTTTTCGGTTCCCTGCACGTTGACTTGTTCCATGAGAGGGCGCAGATCTTCCTTGTAGCCCACATAACCGGCAAGATGATAAACGCGGTCCTGTCCGCGAAAGGCCGGAGGCAGCGAGGCCGCGTCGGTGATGTCGCCACGGTGGACTTTGCAGCGCTCGCGCAGGTCGGGGTCCAGTCCGTTTTCATGACGACACAAAACGGAGACTTCATGACCGTCCTTCAAGAGACGGCGCGTGAGCCAGGAGCCGACAAAGCCCGTCGCTCCGGTGACTAAGAATTTTCCCATGATCAAACCACCTAAAGTCTTGGCGAATCAAAGCCTTTTGCTCTGAGATTCCTCCTGATGATAGTCTGTATTCAAGAGAAAAACCAGCGTGAGAGGCTTCATGTTAGAACTGAATCGGCTCAATGGCGAAACCGTCTGGATCAATCCGGACCAGGTGAAGTTGATCTTTAAGTGTCCGGACACCACCCTGGTTTTCATCGACGATTCCACGATGACGGTGAAGGATTCCATCGAAAGCGTGCGGGAAAAGTGGATGGAATATCAAAGAAAAATTCGTTCCCTGGAGGTTCAAACATGAAGGCACTCACTGTCCTTGGGATTGTGATCGGCGTCGGCGCCGTTTTAGCAGGCAATTTTTTAGAGGGCGGACATTTGATGGCCCTTCTTCAATTGACGGCGGCGGTCATCGTTTTGGGAGGCACGTTGGGAGCGACCTTGGCTTCCCACCGTGGGGAGGACGTGCGGCTGTCTTTGAGGGCCTTGAAAAGTTTGGTTTCTTCGCGGGAAACCGCGGAAAGAAAACGGGTGGCGGAAGAGCTGAACGATGCGGCGAAGCTGGCCCGCAAAGAAAGTATTTTGGCTTTGGAAAAACGGATCAACGGTTTTTCCGATCCCTTTATGCGCTCGGTATTTCGGTTCGTGATTGACGGCGTGGACCCGGAAGTCATCCGCAAGATTTTCGAAGCGGAGATCGACCTTCAAAACAAAAAGAAAATGGCGGCTTCCAAAGTGTGGATGGATGCGGGCGGATTCGCTCCGACCGTCGGGATCATCGGCGCGGTGCTTGGTTTGATCCACGTGATGGGAAACATCAGCGACACGGAAGCTTTGGGAAAGGGCATCGCCGTGGCTTTCGTGGCCACCATTTACGGGGTGGGGTTGGCCAACTTGGTTTTGATTCCGATTGCCAATAAATTGAAGGCATTGGTGCATTTCCGTTCAGAAACGGAGGAGATGATTCTGGAAGGCGGACTGGCGATCGTCAGCGGCTACAACCCTTATGTGATCGAGCAGAAGATACAGGCGTATCTGCAATGAGAAGACGAAGGAAAAGATCCGGCAGCGGCGGCGATCACGATCAAGAGATCAGTCACGAGCGGTGGTTGGTTTCTTATGCGGATTTCATCACATTGATGTTCGCGTTCTTCACCGTTTTGTACGCGACGTCGGAGAGGAACGTGGAGAAAACGCGGGACTTTCAGGAAAGCATCAAGCGTTTTTTGATTAAAACCGGAGGCTTTGGCGGAGCGGCTCCCCAAATCAACCAAGCGGACCGTCACAATGAGGTCATTGAAACCCCTCTTCCCACTTACAAATCTTCACGCCCTCAGGATGCGCAGGTCATGGAAGTCACGGAAAAGCAGGTGGAGGCGGCCTTAACCAAAGAGGACCGGCAAAAATATCTGATGGATCTTTTCAGTGATGATTTGGGCGTGCGGATCGTGGTTAAGGGAGCGCCGCTTTTCGGCGCGAAGGGCGCGCAGTTTAAAAAAGAAGCCCTGCCTTTTTTGGAGCGGTTGGGAAAAATGTTTAAAAAAATCGACCGGCGTCTGTTGATCGAAGGGCACGTGGACGAAAAATTCAATGATCAGAAATTGTCCGAATTCGATTTGGGCCAGCAAAGAAGCCTTCAGCTGGCGCGGTATCTGGTGAAGGTGCACGGGTTTTCCGTTAAAAAAATCGCCACGGCAAGCTTCGGAAGCAACCGCCCGCTCTCTTCCCACAGGGATAACCTGAACGACCGTGTGGAATTCGTGATCCTTTACGAAGATTCCCCCATCTGAAATTTCAAGAAAACGTCGGGTCCATAAGAAGCAACTCGGCTCGCGCTTGCTTCATGCGGGATTTTACTCCGCTGAAAAGGTCCTCGGGATCCTGCTGAAGAATTTTTGCGATCAGGCGGACGTGGGATTTCTGCGTGGAAAAGCTCGGCTCCGATTCCAGGGAAAGCATCCGTCCCATTTGTTCCAGTTTTCTGATTTCCAGATAATGCCGGTAAAGAAAGTGCTCTTTCATTTTTAAAATTTCAAAAAAGTTTTCCGTGCCGCCCGAGGTCGGGCGCAGAAGCTTTTGAAGAATCAGGGTTTGAAGGGCCAGTTCGATGTCCACCAGGCCGCCGGGATCGAATTTAAGGGAGATTTCTTTTTCCAAGGGAGCGCGGATCAATTTTTCGCGGATGGCTTTTAGTTCCGTGCGCTCCTGCGGGGACAAAGGCTTTTCAAGG